>VFQN01007840.1_pt1 | contig 11228 bp, 8 predicted proteins | sample 3512371 | NCBI WGS metagenome assembly VFQN01 (sample SAMN10412370, study PRJNA504923) | tailings metagenome | isolation source: Replicate 2 from Balatoc abandoned mine | place: Philippines: Itogon, Benguet | collected 2017-08-28 | reverse complement strand
ATCCTCGAACGGATGTGTCGCGATCTATATTCCCCATATAGTTGCAAAAAGAGTATTGCGCAACCTAAGATAGTTCTGTTGGGCCGATTATTAGGAATTTATGCACAGGCACTCTCAGTCTTATCGGCGGCGGATGGTCAACGCCAGGACGGCTGGATTGGCCACCTGTTTTGCTTAACGGCATCGCGTGAGCGCTTAATATATTGACTGATAATATGTATTTTTGCGTGCCGCAGCTTTGCGCACCCATCTTGTTTGACAGGCTCCGAGTCATCACCCATGTTCTCGCGCAATCGAACACCAGCGGCCGGCCTTGCACGTCGGGTAATTTCCCGAGGGGCCGTCGAACGTCGCTAAAGGTATATCGCCCCGATGAACATCGTCATTGTCGAGTCGGCCGCCAAGGCAAAAGCAATCAACAAATACCTCGGCTCGGCCTTCAAGGTGATCCCGAGCTACGGCCACATCCGCGACTTGCCCTCGAAGGACGGTTCGGTCGAGCCGGACAACGATTTCGTCATGCACTGGGATGTCGACGCGCGGAACGCCAAGGTGATCCGTGAGATCACCGCCGCCGTGAAGGGTGCCGACAAGCTGATCCTGGCCACCGACCCTGATCGCGAGGGCGAGGCGATCTCCTGGCACATCCTGAAGGTGCTCGAGGAGAAGAAGGCGCTGAAAAAGGGCGTCGCGGTCGAGCGGGTTACGTTCAATGCGGTGACCAAGCAGTCCGTCCTCGAGGCGATGAAGCATCCGCGCGAGATCGATGCGCCGCTCGTGGAAGCGTATCTGGCGCGACGGGCGCTGGATTATCTCGTGGGCTTCACGCTGTCGCCGGTGCTGTGGCGCAAGCTGCCGGGCGCTCGCTCGGCGGGGCGCGTGCAGTCGGTGGCGCTGCGCCTCGTGTGCGATCGCGAGCGCGAGATCGAGGCCTTCCGGACCGACGAATACTGGACGATCGAGGCCCTGCTCGCGACGGCGAAGGGCGAGGAGGTGCGCGCACGGCTGACCGCGGTCGCCGGCACTTCGCTCAAGAAGCTCGACATCAAGGATGCGGCCACCGCCAACGCGATCAAGGCGGCGATCGAGAAGGGCGACTTCATCATCACTTCGGTCGAGAAGAAGGCGGCGCGCCGCAATCCGGCTGCGCCCTTCACGACATCGACGCTGCAACAGGAGGCCTCGCGCAAGCTCGGCTTCTCGGCCAAGCAGACCATGAACGTCGCGCAGCGCCTGTACGAGGGCGTCGACATCGGCGGCGAGACGGTCGGCCTCATCACCTACATGCGAACCGATGGCGTCCAGATCATTCCCGAAGCGATCGGACCGATCCGCAGCGCCATCGAGGACAGGCTCGGCAAGCGTTACGTCGCGCCGTTCGTGCGCGAGTACAAGACCAAGGCGAAGAACGCGCAGGAAGCGCACGAGGCGGTGCGCCCGACCGACGTGTTGCGCCGGCCCGAGGATGTCGCGCGCCACCTCCAGAAGGACCAGGCAAAGCTGTACGAGCTGATCTGGAAGCGCGCGGTCGCGAGCCAGATGGCATCCGCCGAACTCGAGCAGACGACAGCCGAGATCGAGGTCAAGGGTCGCGACGGCAAGACCTACGGGCTCCGCGCGACCGGCACTGTCGTGCTGTTCGACGGCTTCCTTAAGCTCTACGAGGAGGGCCGTGACGAGGAGGACGAGGAGAGCCGCCGCCTGCCGCCGCTCAGCCAAGGCGATCGCCTGCAGGATCGCGGCGTCGACGCCAAGCAGCATTTCACCGAGCCGCCGCCGCGCTACACCGAGGCGACGCTGGTCAAGAAGATGGAAGAGCTCGGCATCGGCCGGCCATCGACCTACGCGTCGACGCTCGCGGTGCTCGAAGATCGCGGCTACGTGCGCATCGACCGGAAGCGCCTGATCCCCGACGACAAGGGCCGCCTCGTCACCGCGTTCCTCGAGGCATTCTTCAAGCGCTATGTCGAGTATGATTTCACCGCCGGTCTCGAAGAGAAGCTTGACCTCATCTCCGACCACCAGCTCGACTGGAAGGAGGTCCTGCGCGACTTCTGGAAGGAGTTCACGGGGGCGGTCGCCGAGACGAAGGAGCTGCGCGTCAGCGACGTGCTCGAAGCACTGAACGAGCTGCTGGGTCCGCACATCTTCCCCGACAAGGGCGACGGCTCCGATCCGCGCGGCTGCCCGAAGTGCGGCGAAGGTCGGCTCAGCCTCAAGGTCAGCGGCAGGTTCGGCGCCTTCATCGGATGCTCGCGCTATCCCGACTGTAGCTTCACGCGTCAGCTCGCGCAGCCTCAGGAAGGCGATCCGGACGCAGCGCTCGTGGACGGCAAGGTGCTCGGCGACGATCCGGAGACGGGTCTCCCCGTGACGGTGCGCACCGGCCGCTTCGGCGCCTACGTGCAGCTCGGCGAGCAGGGCAAGGATAAAGAGGACAAACCCAAGCGCAGCTCGATTCCGAAGGGCATCGACGCGGCGACGATCGATCTCGAAAAGGCGCTGCAGCTCCTGAGCCTGCCGCGCGAGGTCGGGCTGCATCCGGAGACGGGCAAGCAGATCATGGCCGGGCTCGGCCGCTACGGGCCGTTCATCCTCCACGACGGCATGTATGCCAACGTCGAGTCGATCGAGGAAGTGTTCACGATCGGCATCAACCGCGCGGTGACGATCCTCGCCGAGAAGGCCGCAGGCGGGGGGAAGGGCCGCTTCCAACGCGCCGGACCGACGGTCCTGAAGGAGCTCGGCGAGCACCCCGACGGCGGCGGGCCGATCAAGGTGCTGTCAGGTCGCTACGGGCCGTACATCAACCACGGCAAAGTCAACGCCAACGTGCCGCGCAGCAAGGCGCCGGAAGCGGTGACCGTCGAGGAGGCCGTGGCACTGCTTGCCGAGCGGGCAGCCAAGGGCGGCGGGGGCAAAAAGGCGAAGCCGGCCAGGAAATCGGCGTCGGCTGCGGAGGGTGGCGACAAGAAGCCAGCGAAGAAGGCACCTGGAAAATCCGACGACGCACCGGCCAAGAAAGCTCCTGCCAAGAAAGCACCGGCGAAGAAGGCCGCGGCCGCAACCGCCGAGAAACCGGCGGCGAAAAAGGCGGCAACCAAGCCCGCCGCGAAGGCGCTGCCGCGCCGCCGCGACGCGGCCGAGTAGAATTCATCCGAAAGTCAGCGATTGGCGAAGAAAGAGAAGCGCCGCGACAAGCCCGATCGGTCCAGCCGGTCGGGCAAATCGCGCTCGTCGGGCGGGCCAAAGCGCGGCGGGGAAGTGCCCGCAGGGCGGATGCCGACGCGCGAAGAACTGCTCGAGTACCTTAGCAACTCCACCGAGAAGGTCGGCAAGCGCGAGATCGCGCGCGCCTTCGGTCTCAAGGGTGAGGACCGAATCACACTCAAGTCGATGCTCGTCGATCTCGCTGCGGCCGGTGCGATCGTCGGTAACCGCAAGGCGCTCAAGGCCAAGGGCAAGCTGCCGCCCGTCGGCGTGCTCGAAATCGTCGAGCGTGACGACGAGGGTGAGCTGGTCGCCATCCCTGCCGTCTGGGAAGTCTCCGAGGGCGAGAAGCCGAAGATCCTGGTGCTGCCGGCGCGCCGCGCGCTGGGCCCCGACGGCGAGGGCGCGCTCGCGATCGGCGACCGCATCCTCGCGCGCATCACGCGCCTCGAAGGTGTCGACGTATTCGGCTACGCGCATGAGGCCGAGCCGATCAAGCGCCTGCCGCGCGAGCGCAGCCGCCTGCTCGGCATTTATCGCTCACGCGCCAAGGGTGGCGGCGGCACCATCGACCCAATCGATCGCAAGGCGCTCCGGGAATGGCCGGTGCACGCGGGCAACGAGGGTGACGCCGAGGACGGCGATCTCGTGCGCTTCGACATCGTGCGCCGCCATCGCGAGGGCGTGCCGCAGGCGCGCGTCGTCGAGACGCTCGGCAATCCGCACGACCAGCGCCGCATCAGCCTCGTCGCGATCCATGCGCACGGCCTGCCGGACGGCTTTCCTGACGCCGTGATCGCGGAGACCAAGGACCTTCCGGACATCGATCTGCGCGGCCGTGTCGACCTGCGCGCACTGCCGCTCGTCACGATCGATCCCGTCGACGCCCGCGATCACGACGACGCGGTGCTCGCCGAGCCCGATCCCGATCCAGCGAACGACGGCGGCTTCATCGTCACCGTCGCGATCGCCGATGTCGCGCACTACGTCCGCTCGGGCACGCGCCTCGATCGCGAGGCCCGCGTGCGCGCGAACTCGGTCTACTTTCCCGACCGCGTCGTGCCGATGCTGCCCGAGAAGATTTCCAATGATCTCTGCTCGCTGCGCGAAGGCGAGGAGCGCGCCTGCATGGCAGTGCGCATGGTGTTCGATCGTCATGGCGACAAGCGTGGCCATACTTTCATCCGCGCGATCATGAAGTCCGCGGCGCGCCTCAGCTATCAGGAGGCGCAGGCTGCTATCGACGGACAGCCGAATGCGCGCACCGCGCCGATGCTGGAGCCGGCTCTGAAGCCGTTGTGGTCGGCCTATGCGGCGCTCGCCGCCGCACGCGATCGCCGGGCACCGCTGGATCTCGATCTCCCCGAGCGCAAGATCGAGCTCAACGACGCCGGCATGGTCCGCCGCGTGCACGTCCCCGAGCGGCTCGAGGCGCATCGGCTGATCGAGGAGTTCATGATCCAGGCTAACGTCGCGGCCGCGGAGCAGCTCGAGACGGCGCGCGGCGCGATCGTCTACCGTGTCCACGACAAGCCGGGCGCGGAAAAACTCAAGCACCTGCGCGAGCTGCTCGAAGGATTGGGCCTGACGCTGCCGGCCGGCAACGCGATCCGCCCGAAGCATTTCAACGCCGTGCTCGCGCGCGCCAAGGGCCAGCCGTACACCGAGTTCGTCAACGAGGTGGTCCTGCGTTCCCAGGCCCAGGCTGAGTACGCGACCGCCAATCTCGGCCACTTCGGCTTGAACCTGATGCGGTATGCGCACTTCACCTCGCCAATCCGCCGCTACGCCGATCTGCTCGTCCACCGCTCGCTGATCGCCGCGTTGAAGCTCGGCGCTGGCGGCATGGAGCCCGAGGAGCGCCCGCAGCTCTCCGAGACCGCGAAGGCGATCTCAGAGGCCGAGCGCCGCGCCATGGCGGCCGAGCGTGAGACCATCGACAGGCTCATCAGTGCGTTCCTCGCCGATCGCGTGAACGCCGAGTTTGCAGCGCGCGTCTCCGGAGTCACGCGCTCTGGCCTCTTCGTGCGGCTCGCCGACACCGGCGCCGACGGGTTCATCCCGGCATCGACGCTAGGCGGCGGTGAGTTCTGGCGCCATGTCGAGGAGGCGCACGCGCTGATCGGCGACCGTAGCGGACGTGGTTACCGTCTCGGCGATCGAGTGGAGGTCAAGCTCGTGGAAGCCATCCCGATGGCGGGTGCGCTCCGCTTCGAGATGCTGTCCGATCCGCAGTCGATGCCGGAGCACGCCGGGCGCGGCGGCGGAAGCCATCGCAGGGGGCCGCGGCTCGGCAATCGGCGTCATAGACGGCGCTGATCAGGCGATGGAGGCCGGCAATACGCGCCCGCGTGCCGCACCTCGCCATGCAGTTTGCGCCATGGACCAGCGCCGCGATACTGACTATTTCAGGATTAGGCCACGCGCTGACTTTCAGCATTTGTCGCCCACGCCGCCGCCACCATGAAAGGCCGGCCTTATGACCGATCTGACACTCCCGACCTCGGCTACTCGTATCGATCCGCTTGCGCCGCGCAATACCTCGCAGGCGATCTGGCGCGGCGCGCGGCTGCGCTGCCCCAACTGCGGTGAAGGGCACCTGTACAAGGCGTACCTGAAAGTCGCCGATACCTGCCCCGAATGCGGCGAGGATCTCCATCACCACCGCGCCGACGACGCGCCGGCCTATTTCACCATCACCATCGTCGGCCACATCGTCGTCGCCGGCGCGCTGCTGCTCGAGAAGGGATTTGCGCCCGAAACCTGGCTGCACATGGTGCTGTGGATTCCGTTGACGCTGCTGCTCTGCCTCGGCCTGCTACCGGTCATCAAGGGCGCGCTGGTCGGCCTGCAGTGGGCCTACCGGATGCACGGCTTCGGTGGCGCCGAGGATCAGCCCGAGCCGGAGCCCGTCGCGGCGAGTGAGCGTGCCGCGACGCCTGGGGGGCGGACTTGAGCGAGAATGACTCCTTCAAGGCACTGGTTGCCGAGCGCGCGGCTGCGAGAAAGCCTGCAGCCGGACAACCGGCCGCCAGGACGCCGACGCTGAAGCCGCGCGATGCCGCGACCCTGATCATCGTCGACAGCGATGGCGCCGTACCCAGGATTCTGCTCGGCAAGCGTCGTGACGACCTCAAGTTCATGCCCGGCAAGTACGTCTTCCCGGGCGGCCGCATGGACGCCGACGACAAGTCCGTGGCCGCGGCGCGCGAGCTGCGCCAGGCCGAGGCCGACAAGCTACTCGTCGACATGAAGGGCCGGCCTAGCCCTGCGCGCGCGCGTGGCCTTGCGCTGACCGCCGTCCGCGAGACTTTCGAGGAGGCCGGCCTCATCATCGGCGGCGCCACGTCCGGCACCGGCAGCGAGCTCGCGCCGCCTTCCGAGAACCCGTCGCTGGAGAGCCCTGCCGCCAAGACCTGGCGCCTCTTCCACGGCCACGGCTTCGCGCCCGATCTCGCCCCGCTCACCTACCTCGCGCGCGCTATCACGCCGCCCGGCCGGCCGCGACGCTTCGATACGCGCTTCTTCTGCGTGGAGGCGTCGGCGATCGCGAAGACGACCAATCACAACGACGGCGAGCTGTCGGGCCTCGTGTGGATGACGATCGAGGAGAGCCGTGAACTCGACCTCCCGCCGATCACGCGGGTGATCCTCGAGGACCTTGCCGGTCGGATCGCGTCGCGGTCGTTGGGTGATCCCAAGGTGCCGATCCCCTATTACTTCAATCGGGCCGGAACCTTCCGACGTGAGATGATCAGCCTGTAGCCTCATGTAAGTTTTTCGCATTCCGTCAGGGCGATATCCCCAGCAGCTCCCGAATTCGGCGAACCCTAGCGCATCGCTGCCATGCGACACGGAATGGAACCGTTTCGGCGTTGCCTCGATGTTCGGTCGGTGTCCCGCTCTGTTCTCAAAGTGCGGCGGTCTGACGCACGATTTCGCGGCAATTTCAATAAATTGTTGAATCCAATTCAGACGTCGTGATTGACGCGACGGGCCCCGGCTGCTTCCTTGCCGACGCCAGAGACGCGGGGGTGTGGTCCGCGAGTGACAATCAGCGACGGGGTGACCGTCTGGCGGTCCGATAGAGGGAGTGCAGCGCCGCACCGCAGGTCCAAGGCCGATGACCGCAGCCACTGCGCGTCGATCGCGGCCACCTGGCATTCTCGGCGTCGATCCAAGCACCGTTCCTCTCCGTGCTGCGTCCTGCAGCCGGCGTCGCTTCGCAAGAAGTGGAGGTAGTATGCGTATTGTGCGAGTTCTGCCGATGGTCGCAGGCGTTGCCGCAGCCGTCGCAGCGGTCGTTTTCGTCGCGACACCGGCTTCGGCCGAGAGCGTCTTCAGTTTCTCCGAGCGCAGCAGCTATAGCGACAGCGTCTCGATCAACCACTACAACCGCCGCTCGGACCTCGGCGCGACCCGGCAGGCCGCCGCTCGGCAGGACGTCATGCGCGATGACGACGATGAGGATGCCGCCCCGCGCCGCCGTTCGAGCCGCAGCGAGCAGCAGACGCGCCAGCGCGCTCGGGCTGATCGCGGCCAGCGCAGCAAGCGCGCCGAGAGCCGTCAGCAGAAGCGCGTCGGGCGTATCGCCCGCAGCGCCGATGATCAGCAGTACGAGGCGCCACGCTCGCGCCGGCGGGGTGCACGCACGGCCTCGCTCGGCGTGGCCAGCGATGTCGGCAGCCACGGCGTGGCATCGTTCTACTGGCAGCCGCAGCGCGTCGCTTCCGGCGGCTGGTTCAACCCGAATGCCATGACCGCCGCCCACAAGACGCTGCCGTTCGGCACCCGCGTGCGCGTCACCCACGCGCGGACGGGCCGCTCGGTCGTGGTGCGCATCAATGATCGCGGTCCTTACATCCGCGGCCGCACCATCGACCTGTCGCGCGCCGCCGCTGGCGTGATCGGGATGCTTGGCGAGGGCGTGACCCGCATTCGCATGGAGATCCTCGGTCGCTGAGGCTCTGGGCGCCTGAATACAAGACCAAGAAACCAGCTCCAATCTGGCGGCGCACCGGCATCCGGTGCGCCGCTTTGTTTTTGCCGGTTGCCACGCTGATCACGAAATGCTGATCGTAGCCGGCACAACTTGAACGTCGTTCAAGGCGACTTATCTACAGTCTCAAGTGAAGGCCGGCCGAACCCGTATGGAGCCCGGGGCGCCGCAGACCCGATGGAGCAGGACAATGTCGATGTACGAGTACGACGCAGAGATGATGACAGCCGGGCCACCCCAGCCGGCTATCACGACCATGCTCGACGCACGGGACATCGCCACCCTGTCGGGGCTGATGCGCGAGCTCCGCGACCTCACTCAGTCGCGGCGGACATTCACCGCCACGAGCGACTTCCTGCGCCGTCTGGGCGCGGAAAGCGAAAGCCCGCGCCTCGTCCGCGAGGATGCTCTCGATAGCTGAGATGCTTGGCCGGCCTGGCCCTGCGCGCTACGGTCCTCCCGAACCATCACACACGGGAGGAGATGACATGACTTCGTTCAAATGGGACCACGTCCACCTGCGCAGCCCCGATCCGGAGGCGACCGCCGCGTTCTACGAGCGCATGTTCGGCGCCGAGGTCATTCGCACCATGCCGGGCGGCAAGCCTCGCATCGACCTCAAGCTCGGCGGTGCTAACATCTTCATCGCGCAGGTGACGGCGGGTGACGGCGTCGCTTCCCCACCGAAGACACCGTACCAGGGTCTCGACCACTTCGGCCTCGAAGTGAAGGGCATCGATGCCGTCGTCGCCGAGCTCAAGAGCAAGGGCGCCGAGTTCACCATGGAGCCCAACAACATTCGCCCCGGCACGCGGATCGCGTTCCTGCGCGGCCCGGAAGGCGTGTCGATCGAGTTGCTTGAGAGAAGCTGAGCTTTTCTTTCCGCGGTCCGCGACGCCTTCGGCTACCGCGGCCGCGGCACTGCCTCGCCTGTTGGCAATACAGCCCCGCGCTCTTCGAGCGCCACCGTCTGATCTTGCTCCAAGTATCAAAGGCGGGTGGGTTCGGGAGGGTGTTCCTTCCCGATGGGGTGCGGAGCTAGCCCCGCTCGCGCCGCAGGCGCGATTGGCGTCGTCTACCTGGCCGCCGCATCTGTTCCGCCGCCCTGCGTCGATCGCGCGTCGACGGGTTCGGCTTCCGATCGTCGCCGCGCGCCCCTTTCAGGCAAATTTCAATCCGGCCTCAGGACACACGGTGTCCATTGATCGATCATGCGGGACATCGCCAACGATTGGACCGATGGGAGGTCGCCATGACAAGCCGTCTGCTGGCTTTGCTGCTGATTTGCGCGGGGGCGCCGACTGCGCTGGCCCAAGAGCTGGTCGGAACCTGGAAGCTGCTGGCTTTCCAGACCATCCTGGACAATGACGCACCGAAGGACCTTTACGGTTCTGCGCCCAAAGGCTTCCTCGTGCTGACCAGGGAAGGGCGCATGATTGCGATCCTCACCGCTCAATCGAGGCAAGCAGGTGTCGGCGACACCGAACGGGCCGGGCTCCACAAGACGATGATCTCCTACAGTGGGAGGTACCGCGTGCAGGGCAACGAGTTCGTCACCACGGTCGACGTGTCCTGGAACGAAATCTGGAACGGCGGCGAGCAGAAGCGATTCTGGAAGATCGAGAACGGCAAGCTGTACATCGAAACCGCGCCTGGACCGTCGCCCGGCTATCCCGGGCGCACGTCCGTCGGCCGTCTCGTGTGGGAGCGTGAGCAATAGGTGCGGGGCGGCCGATTGGCGGCATCGCCTCGCACGTCCTGCCTACCGCTCGAACCGCTTGAACTTGATGCGGTGCGGCTCGACCGCCGCGTCGCCGAGGCGGCGCTTCTTGTCCTCCTCGTAGTCGGCGAAGTTGCCCTCGAACCATTCGACGTGGCTGTCGCCTTCGAAGGCGAGGATGTGGGTCGCGATTCGATCGAGGAAGAAGCGATCGTGCGAGATGACCACGGCGCAGCCGGCGAAATCTTCGAGTGCGGCTTCGAGCGCCGACAGCGTCTCGGTGTCGAGGTCGTTGGTCGGCTCGTCGAGGAGGAGCAGGTTGCCGCCTTCCTTCAGCAGTTTCGCAAGATGCACGCGGTTGCGCTCGCCGCCGGAGAGCATTCCGACCTTCTTCTGCTGGTCGGCGCCCTTGAAGTTGAACCAGCCGCAGTAGGCGCGCGAATTCACTTCCTTCTTGCCGCCGAGATTGATCTGGTCGAGGCCGCCGGAAAGCTCCTCCCACACGGTTTTCTTGTCATCGAGGTGGGCGCGCGACTGGTCGACGTAGGAGATCTTCACCGTCTCGCCGACAGTGATCGTGCCCTTGTCCGGCTTCTCCTGGCCGATGAGCATCTTGAACAGGGTGGTCTTGCCGGCGCCGTTGGGGCCGATGACGCCGACGATGCCGCCGCGCGGCAGCTTGAACGAGAGGTCGTCGATCAGCAGGCGATCGCCGAACGCCTTGCTGAGGCCTTCGGTCTCAACCACGAGATCGCCGAGGCGCGGGCCTTGCGCGATCTGGATCGTCGCGCGGCCGACGTCCTCGCGACCGGCTTCATCGGCGAGTTTTTCGTATGCGCTGATGCGTGCCTTCGATTTCGCCTGGCGCGCCTTGGGCGACGCCTGGATCCACTCGAGCTCACGCTTGAGTGCGCGCTGGCGACCTTCCTCCTGGCCCTTCTCGACCTCGAGGCGCTTCGCCTTCTGCCCGAGCCAGCTCGAGTAGTTGCCCTTGTAGGGGACGCCCTGGCCGCGATCGAGCTCGAGCGTCCACTCGGTGATGTTGTCGAGGAAGTAGCGGTCGTGGGTGACGAGGATCACGCAGCCCGCGTACTCCTTCAGGAACCGCTCGAGCCACGCGACGCTTTCGGCGTCGAGATGGTTCGTAGGCTCGTCGAGCAGCAGGATGTCCGGCTTCGACAGCAGCAGCTTCGTCAGCGCGACGCGGCGGCGCTCGCCGCCCGAGAGCTGGGCGACGTCCGCATCGCCCGGCGGCGAGCGCAGCGCATCGAGCGCCTGCTCGACCTGCGCGTCCAGATC
>VFQN01007839.1_pt1 | contig 11228 bp, 19 predicted proteins | sample 3512371 | NCBI WGS metagenome assembly VFQN01 (sample SAMN10412370, study PRJNA504923) | tailings metagenome | isolation source: Replicate 2 from Balatoc abandoned mine | place: Philippines: Itogon, Benguet | collected 2017-08-28 | reverse complement strand
TGAGGTCGAGAGGAGGGCGCACGGGGATCAGGGAGTGGTGGGCGGGGGAGGGGCGGGGGAAAGGGGGGAGGGGGGGGGGGAGGGGAGGGGAGGGGATGGAATCGAGGTTACGGTGTGCTGTTGATGACTTCTGCGCTATTTTGTGGCTGGCAGCACGCCGGAGACTGTGTTCTACGTACGCGGCACAGCAGATGCTATCGCAGGAGCGCAGCATAAAGAGCCGCCGGCGGATGGTGAAGTACCATTGGTAGACATGCACCCACCCACCAACAAAGGAGTTAACACCACCACGGTGCGTGCAGGGATGGGTGTGCCGTACGTGCCTGTGGTGGTGTTACGGCACACCCATCCCTGCACGCACCAACACCTGAGCAGCGAGCCCTTCCCTCCGCTCACCATGACGGATCCGGCCAGCGTGAGCCCGGCGGTGGAGTGCAGCAGGCGCGCGATCTGCGAGCGGCCCAGCTCGGTGTAGCGCGTGCCCTCGGGCGCCGCCGGGTCGTACAGCACGGGCCAGAAGTTGGGCTCCTGGCACATGGCCACACCGCCGGCGGCAGCGTCGCCCATCAGGCCGCGCTGTGGGGGTGCAAGCAAGGGAAGGGCAGGGTGTGGAACAAGGACGGCAGTGACAGGCAGGCGCAAGCACGTAGCAATGCAGGTTGCAGGGCAACGTAGACGCTGAGCGACGATACAGGGCGGGGACGCCGCTGCCCAAGGTGAGTCCATGGGCGTTCGGCCGGGCCAGCCGGGCTCTGCGTGCGCATCAAGGCCTGTCATCCGTTGGCCCCGCACACCGCGGTCACAACATGGCCCCACACACCCCATCCACCCTCTCCCGCCGGTAGCCATGCTTTCCCTTTACGCCCCCCTGCCCGCTTTCTCTCCTGTAACCCTCACGCACCTTGGCCCCGTTGATGAGCAGCACCTTGCCGTTGGGCAGCAGCACGCTGGTGCCCGTGACGCGGGGGGAGGGCATCACCTCCTTCTGCCACTCGCCCACGTCGTACGAGCCGTTGTTGGTGATGGAGATCTTGAGCCGCATGGACAGGTCCACGGCCTGGGGGGGGGGGAGGGACAGGGAGGGAGGGACAGGGAGGGATTGTAGGGGGTGAGCATGGGGCCGTTTGCCTGGGTGGCGGAAGTGGCAAGCACTGAGCGAGGTACGCGAGCGCCGTCCGGTGGGCGTGCCATGGGCCCCACATGCTGCCTGAAACTCTGCACACGCCATGCAGTGCACGTGGCAGTGTATGATGCACGCTTAGGGATGCCGTCACCGTGGTGTTGATCCAGCCGTAAGCCCACTGGCCACCGAAGATCCTGGAGGGGGGGAATGGGAGCGCACGGGGAGCACATACAGCGGGACATCAGTGTACGCTTAAAACCATTTCAACCCCGGACAGCAGCTTGGTTGTTCAGCTTGGTTATCTCTACGCAAACAACTGTGTCCAGTACAGCGTTACAGATACGACGCACGGTCAGGCAGCTCGCTGCGCGCCACTCACATGATCTCCACCACCTTGTAGTCGTTCTTGTACGTCAGCGGCAGCATGACTGCCGTACCGCCAAAGGGGTAGGCGGTGTTCATGCCCTTGACCTTGGGGCCCGAGGTGCGCCAGTTGGGCAGCGTCAGCACCGTCTTGCCGGTGAGCGGGTTGATGATCTGGCCGTACTGGTTGCTCCACACAAACATGTCGCCTGGGGAGGGGGCAAGGGGTGGCGGGAGCATGCATGGAGGGACCAGTAAGTGGAACGCGTGATGCAGTAGGGGGCGGGTGCACACAGCTCGCTAGGTCGCTAGGTGCCTGAAGCAGTAGTACCATGTACTTACCGGTTGGTAGCACGAAGTTGAAGGGATAGTAGAAGTATTTGGTGTTGGCGGTAAAGGCCTTGTCCAGCTGGAACACGGTGGTGGAGGCGGGGCTCTCGGGGTTCCACAGCTCGTAGAAGGGGTTCTGCGGCCAAGGTAAGACAGCAACAGGAATACATGAGAACAGGCGGCGCTCCTCATGCTTGCTGGCCGACAACACAGCACTGCCCGCCGCTGACGTACAGTGCTCTGTGCCGCACGCACCGCCTTGCCTGTGCACCAAGCCCAGGGGCCGTGGTGATGCAGGCCAGGGGATTTCCCCTGCTGCAGACCCAGGCCCAGACCTAGGCCCTCCAACCTTACAGTCGATGCCTCATAGCATAATGAGCAGACCCGCCATCTCAGCACGTGATCCCAGCACCTACCGCCACCTTCATGGCGCGCGAGGGGCCCACGGGGTCCGGGGAGTCGGACATGACGGTGACGCGGCCGTTGGGCAGCCGCGTGGCGGTGGCCAGCCAGTGCCCGAACTGCAGCTGGCCCACCTGCTTGAGCTGCTTGCCGTCCAGGTCCAGGACCTGGACGCCCTGTGGGTGCACGTGTACCGTATTAGCAGCAGGGAGGGGTTGGCGTTAACACACAGCAGCAGGGTGCCGGTGTGCGCACAGGGGTGTGCCGAAGCTGCTGTTGCCCTTCAGACCCAGCAGGATCAGGATGCGTAATGGGTGCAGGTGCGTGTGTGTGTTAGCGCACAGGGTGTTGCTGTGCAGGGTGGCGCCACCCGCACACAGGGTTCGCCTGCGGTACACGCTGCGGCGCCTTGGCCTCCTCAACCCCCCATGGGCTGATGCTATCCATCCATGTACTTTCAACTACCGTATCCGGTGAAAAGGCCCAATAGCTGGCTGCACGGTTAAGGCGCATAGGTCAACTTGTAAGTACTAGGCAAGGCGTGTTCCGTGGCCTACCCTGCGGCCCTCGGGGTAGATGCTCTGGGGCTTGTGGCCGGCAAGGACAGCCACGGTGCCTGGGGTCGGGAAGAGGCGGAAACGACAAACGGAAGTAGTTGTACACCGATTATTAGAGTTAAACCTGTGCTGTACAAGACAGGCAGGAGGTTTGCGTATGACACGCCAGGTTGCGCAGTCCCCCCGGCGCAGCCAGGCCAGACGCACTGTGCCGAGGCGTGGCAGGGGGCCAGCGAGAGCACCTGCCTGCTGCGCACGTGTGTCGACCACGAACGGCGCTGTGCCCAGCTCGCAGCAGTATTGTGGACGCGACTTACCGTTCTTGAGGTACGTGTGCCCGCAGTTCTCCATGCTGAGGCCGCACTTGATGTTGGATGTCTTGTTGCCGGCGCCGTCCTTGAGACAGGCGTTGTACTTCTGGCCGTCGGGGTGGTTGTCCATGGGCCGCTCCATGAACAGGAAGTCAGTGGTGCCTGCAGTCATTGCAGCTCAGTCGCATCAGACGGCGATCAAGCACATTGCCTGTGTCGTCATGTAAATGAACGTGCGCGGGGCCAGAAACCCACTTTCAGCGGGTGGCAGTGACTCGGCTCGGGTGCGTGCATGATGTTGAGTGAGCATGGAAGCTGCGCTAGAGAGGTACAGTGGATACTTCATCCAACCTACCTGGAACTGCAACCATTTGGACGCCAACGCAGTTGGAGACGCCAAGGGACTGGAACTGCCCCATAACAGCAGGGTCCGTCCTGGGGATAAAACCGGAAAAACGGTTACAGCTTTAAACGTGGACTCTGGAAGGCCTCGCGCCATGTTTGGCAAGCTTCTTACGACTGGGAGAAAGCCAGGACGAAAAGGGTGGCGATGAAGGCTGCCAAGGCCAGTGTGATTGCGGGTCGTCGAGACATGTCGCTTGACGGCGATTGGAAAAGCCGGTCAAGTGCTAACGGACAGCTCTGCTGGATTGGGTAAGCAGAAGCTAAGCTCTGTTTCTGTGACTTTTATTACGTTTCTTCCTAGGTAGCTCGGCAGAAGGGAAGAGTCTGCGGTAGCGACTAGCGTGTTGGTGATGAGGGCCTCAACGGTTCAGAGGCACTCTGCGTTATGCCACAACAACACTCTGCTCCAGCTTATATACCATGTTGCACTACGGTCAACGGTCGGCATCCGTCCCGTAATCCATACCTTCTAGGGTGACTCCCTCGTCCCTGCCGCTGGTCTGCAACCGCGGCGGGCGACGGCAACAGCCGGTACAAGCAGCCTGGTGAGTACAATGGTACACTCTACTCGGGATTCAGTATACATGGTACAGACATTTCGCTATTATGCAAGTGAAGTCTATGACATTTTCAATTTGTAGGGCTCCGCTGGAATGCCTAAGCACCTTCGATGACATGCGAGCCTTGGGGCCTGCATACCATACCAGCTCGTCCACTTTAAATATATTTAATGGCAAAGGCGAAAGTTTGGTAGTAATTGTTTGTCCGCGTTGGGCTCGCCGCTCACGCGACAGCCCGCCATTCGGCCAGGGTGCTGCGGCACGCTATCCGCCTTGCAAGCAACACATCGCAAGATGAGGCGGGCGCACAATGTTGACGAGCATTCTATAGCAGACATTTATGCAGTCTTGGAGCAGGCCAGCAACCCGCGCTTGCGTCGCCAGTTGCCGCCGTGCTGGACCGTGGCAGGTGGCACCTACTGGCTGACGAGCACCTTCGCTGCGTCAACCATGAACGTGCTGGGGTCAGCTGGACCCTTTGCGAAACTAGCTCCCAGTTTTGACGTAAACCAGGCGAATAGTCGCAGGTCGGGGGGTAATTCTGGTGGATGCAACCTGATGCCATCCACTGGAAACTAGAGACGACCTTGAGGACCTACCCGCAAAAAATAGGTCTCCGATAATCCCATAACCCTTCTCCTGAAAAAAAAAAAAAAAAAAAAGTGCGACCTGGCGCCGCGGGCTCCCCTGCCATGCTGTGCCTCACGCGGCAACGACAGTGACGAATATCAACAGCGGAATGATCAAAATTATTGTGATCTCACATCCCATCGATGTCCACCTGCCCAACGGTTTAGTAGCAGCAGCAAATCCAAAAGTTACGGGCGGGTATGGAATGGAGTAGGGTTGGTAAGTGGGTTGCATTGGTAGTGATGCCGGTGCACCGTTAAGCGTGTCACTGGAGCAGCCTGCCGGCAGTGCGGCAGGCACACCCTGAGGTTCAGTTGCCACCTTGCCACCGCAGTTTACACCATCTCACCAATCCAAAGCGTCATGCCCAGCGCACGGGCAGAGAGGATGTGCGCTGATGTGCCCACCCTGGCCCACACGCCCGAGCTACCCACCACCACGACACCCCACCAAGACAGGTGCGGACGCGGCCCCCGCCCCCCAGAGTACCGTGTGCTCAATGCACGGGTTGTCATCCAGTCGCCTCCCATACCGACTCAGTGCTCAAACCTTCATTCCTTGCCACGCACTCAGCCGCCGCATCACCTTGCCACCACAAGGAACCCCTGACCACACTGACACCTCGTGCCAAGACTGTTGCTGGACCAAGCCACACTGCGGAAGTCCAAGGAAGGCTCACTTCGTTTGCACTTTCGGGGAGAGTTACCTTGCCAAACCTGACCAAACTAGAAACTATAGAACAGCTGCAGCACCCCAAACGAGAGACCGTATCTCATTTGAGGGCTGCATCACATGAATTCCTGGACGCAGGCGTGGCTCACGAGCCGCCAGTGCGTGCCTCCCCAAGGTAACGCTCGCAGCGCAAGTTGCAGTACAACGGTTTCCCCTGTTGTACTGCACCGTACCGTGCCGTACCAGGTGCCGAGGCCCGCGCCGCACGCAGCGCAGCCCAAACCGCCAACCAAGCCCATGCAAACATCCACACTCGCAAGAACATCCGGACGAAAGCTCCCTGTGCACCGCGTTCACAGCGCAGCCGTCGCCCTCATGCGCTCCGACCAGCCAACAACCTGTCTACTTAACCCATCAAGTAACCATCGATACATTACGCAAACAGCAATCGGGTTCCCGCTGCAGCGGCCCCCAAGTGGTGCACCCCCACACCGCCTCCAAACCCGCGCCTGCAGGCCCCTACCACACATAAATACACCAAGCCGTCTGCCGGCTTGCCACCCTCACCGCCCACCACCCAAACGCGCTGTGCCCAAGCGGCCTCCCCATCCGCCCCTCCACCCCGCGCTGCACCCCATAGCCCCACCCTCCGCCCCACCTCACAGCACATGGCAAGTGCATATGAGGGCCGCCGACCAGCCCCTGCCTCCTGCTTGGGTGCGACGCCCAAGCCCCGGCTCCCACGTGTCCGCGTGTCCGCGTCTCCGCGGTTGCCGCTGCCCAGACCATAACCATAACCTAGAGGTTCCTTGGGACACGTCCCAAGGAACCTCTAGAAACCGCTACACTGCAGGCACACTCCCCACGGCTTCGTTACCGTTGTCCGCTGGAGGCGCCTGCTCGGTACCGCGCCGCCGTGGCACGCCCCTTGTGGCACGCCACCAAGAGTCCAGACCCCGCTGCACAGCACCCCAACCCCCAACCACTCCGTCGCCCCAGGACTACAAGTAGGCTGACAGGTCGCCGCCGCCGTCCTCAGCATCCTCCTCCGCCACCGGCTGGGTGGCGGCGCCGCCGCCCGCCGCCGCCGCCACCGCCGCCGCGCCGTTGGGGTCCCCGATGAAGGATTTGCGCACCGAGTCGCGCTTCACCGCCATGTTGCGCATCTTGTCCATGGTGCTCTGCAGCTGCTTGCTAGCCGCTGTGGCGAGAAAGCGAGGAGGGGCACATGAGGTACGGGCGTATTTGTGAGGAGTGGGGGCAAATGGAGGCCAAGGATCACCCGGCAATGCCAGGCGGTTGTGTCGATGGTGCTCTGCAGCTGCTTGGTGACAGCGGCGGCCACAGGTCCCACTTATTGCAAGCCGTTTGCCAATGTTCAACTTGCCACAATCATGACCCCAGTAAACCCAGACCACTCCAAAAGGCGTTCGGGGTTTTGCGAGCACAAGGTAAGTGGCCGGCCGCCGCGCCCCCCGGCCCCACCCTCGTCCACGGTGGTCGGCGTCTTGCCCTGCACCCAGGGGTGGCCCAGCGCCTCCTCCGCCGTGAGCCGCTTGTCGCTGTCCACCGTCAGCAGCTTGGCCACCACGTCCTTGGCCTCGGGCGAGATGTTCTCCCAGATGGGGTCGTCCGCGTCGTAGTTGCCCTTCTTGATCTTCTCAAAGAGCACCGCGTCGTTGTCGTCGTCTGCGAAGCGCACAAGCACGCGCAACCGAAGTTAGTCATAAACGTTCCTGCATTGGCCGCTGGGTGCAGTCGTAGGCGTAGCAGCTTTGGCTGGCATGCAAGTGGATGGGAAAAGCAGTGCCGCCCAGTACAGCTAGGCTCAACAAACAGTACCGGGACGTTGTCACCGTCTGGCTCCCCATGCACGCACGCCAGGCAGGCATGCTGGTGCCGGTCGAGCGTCATGCATGGTAACTCGGATGTCCACACCTCGAAGCCGAGTCCCTAGAATGGCCCTAAAGGGAATCAGCGCCTTGGAACACGGTCCTGCGGCCTAGCACCACCATACGGTGCGCCGCACTTCCCCGGCGACAGCCCGGCTTGCCCCTCCGCCCCCAGCCCAGCCCCAGCCACACCCCTACCTACCGCGCCCACCGAATGGCGAGTACATGTGTCCACCAGCACCCCCCGTCCCGCACCCGCACCCACCGAATGGCGAGTACCCCGACAGCAGGATGAAGAGGATAACGCCCACGCTCCACATGTCCACGGCGGGGGAGTACTCCTTGAGCCCGTCACCCACGCCAAGCACCTCGGGCGCAACGTACTGCGGTGGGGTGGGGGCAACCAACAAAGCAGAGGTGGGGTAGGGACACGTGGGCGCCTGCACGCCCGGGGCCAACGTCCTGCGGGCGGCACTGGGGGTTCAGGGGAACCACACAGGTTTTGGCATGGCGCCCATGCCCAGTACATCGTGCTGCAGGGGAAAGCGGGGGCGGGGTCAGTGCTCCGGACGAAGGATTCCTAGGCACAGGCGCAGGAGTCAAGGGGAGGACGGCAGCGCCGCTGGGGCACGGCCACGCTACACCCAGTACCTCGGGGTGCCACCGGGAGGGTTTGTGGGAGAAGGTAGGTTTAAAGTGTTCACAGGACATCCAGACCACGCCCCGACCACGCCAGCATCTCGGGGGGCACGTACGGCGCAGGGTGAGCGTGGCAGTGGCAGTGGGGTAGGGGTAGCCCGTTCAGGCATACCATTGGCGTTCCGGGCAGGGGCACAGGACAGATGCACAACTTCGCTCCGCTCTTCCCCCCGGGCCCACCTGCGGTGACCCGCACATGGTTGACAGCACCGTCTCCGGCGAGAAGAACTTGGACAGCCCGAAGTCCGCGATCTTGACGGGCGAGTCGTCCCGCTCGTTCAGCATCACCATGTTCTCCAGCTTGAGATCACGGTGCACGATGCCTGGCGCGGGAGGAAGTAGGGGGAGCGGGGAGGCATAGCGGCCGTCGGACGGGGCGTGCACGGGGAGGTATATGGTCCATGGAGTGGGAAAGCATGGTGCAGTTGACATAGCGCCTTACTGCAGTGCACGACTACAGCTTCAGGTCGCTGTGCACGGTGCCTGCCGCAACAAGATGCAGGGGCATGGTTGGAGTTGGGCAGGACGGCCGGGCGCTAGCGCCGCCACTGAATGCTACTTGAGCGTGGGCTGGAGGTTTGCATGTGTTTCGGATCCAGGTCGGCATGCTGCAGTGTGCCCCAGGCCCGAGGGTCCCGGTAAGTCCGAAGCAGTCCGCCGGTAAAGGTGCTCATGCGGGGCGCAGCACGTAGTGGTGTGTGTGCTGCTTTTGCCAGCGTTCTAGCCCCGCTGCGAAACGTGACAGCGGCCTGGCGGGATTGGACCGCCGCTGCCAAGCAGGCGTGGTACGATGATGATACCCTGCAGTGCCCGAAAAGCGTCCGGGTTGGCCGGCTGCCGTGGAATCCTTGGAGCCAGCGACCCAGTGACCGTAGGAGAGGTGTTGCAGCTGAGTTGCCTCCGTCCGAACCCTCTGCACCTGCTGCAACGCCCCTCGCATCCGCAAGGCCCCGTGCGGGACCAACCCTGGGCTTTTAATCCCCGGGTTGAACTCCAAACTGTGCAGTACTCGCACTCCGTATTCGCACTGTACTGGGTGCCAGCCAAGTGTTGCTGCTGCTCCTGCTGCAGCGGCCGGTATCGTACGGCCAGCCGCCGGCACCTCTTGACAGAGGACTGTGGACTACCAGCAAGACGCCCTGACGAAGCGCTGAGCAGCGACCCGCTTGCGCCGTTACGTGGACGACCCAGATCAGCTTGGGTGCTGCAGAGCTGTTGGACTGCTCCCACACAAACAATCCCTTGCCTGCACCGCCGCACGCTCACGACTGTTCAAGGAGCAAATGCACCCCTTCCCTCTTTCCGCCAGCCGCAGCGGTTCGGGATTCCTATCGCCCACCCTTTGTCTTAAGCACGCCACGGTGCTTCTCAACCCACCTTGCTTGTGCAAGTACGCAACGCCCGAGAGGATCTGCCGGATGAGCGCCGCTGCATCCTTCTCGGTGTAATTCCCCTTTTCCGTCACCCTGCACAAAGGAGCAAGCTCTGGTGTCACTTACACTCAGTACCTCGAGGGTGGCTATTCCTCCAGTGACAATATGCAGCATGTCCATGCAACGCCATGCACGCGGTCAAGTCATCCATGAAGAGTGCATGGGGTTCGCATGGGAGTCACACGGCCGTTCAGCCGTCTGCTCTCCACCCCCATGGCCCCAAAACAGCCACACCGCGCCCCCCCCCTCGTGCCAGCATCCGTGCCTTTCCCAGTTACAGTGTTATATCAAAGTTGCAGCGCACCTGTCTAGCAGCTCTCCGCCTGTTACCAGCTCAGTGACTAGGTACACCTTACGCGGGGTGATGTAGACGTCGTACAGCTTAATGCAGTTGGGGTGGTCAACCTGAAAGCATTACACGGCACAAGAAACGTGCGCATGGGGTGTAGCGCAGGGCGTGGGTAGGGGCCGTTTCGCGGTGTGCGCATTTGGGGGTCGCATTTGGCCGCACCTTTAAGAGGACCTGAATTTCCCGTTCAAGGGAGTTGTCCCCAGCCGCGTAGCGTGACTTGTCTACCACCTGCAAAGAGCAGACTTCTATTTCAGCGTCTGCCTTGCGGTCCCCCACGGTGGATGGGCGCGTTTTTCATGCCCACCTTGATGGCAACGGGGTCGCCCGTCTTCTTGTCTCGTCCCTTCTTTACGACCGCGAATCCTAGAAGCAAGCGCAGTGTCAGCACTGCTTGTCTGCCATGATCGGCTAGGCATACAGCACAGCGAGGACCGCCGCGCTTACCTCCCACGCCCACTGTCTCTCCAACCTCATAGCGCTCAAGGAAGTCTTGCACCGTTGCTGCAGTCACACAGTCACATATACGCTCGCTGATAGTTGGGGAGTGCTCCAGCACCAGAAAACGATAGTTGAAGGCTTATTTACCGTTTGCAAAGACCGATGGCCGCCTGCCTCCTGTGCTAGCAGCCTCTGCTGCTGCGTCTGCCATTGTTGTAGCAACTAGGACACAGAAGCTCTATTGTCCAGGGTCAGTGTGCCATTGCAAGTAGTCCGATTGTGTAGGCGCAAGAGCGTGGAGGTAAGCGTGTCCACTTCAAGTTTGTAGTAGTAATGTTTCCTGATAACAACTCGCAGAATGACCAGCCTTCTCCATGTGAAGCCACGCGGGGGCAATCACTTCTTCAGTCACTGTCATGGCATGGCATGTCACTCGGCACGATACAGCACCCTTAGGCACGAGGTCTAGCAAATCAGCATGCATAAGTTTTCTTGTTTCAGCACATAGGCGGAGCAAGGTCACGCTTCCTTGCCATACCCACTCAGACGCAGGCAGTCCTACGCTCCTGCCCGTTGTCCCCATACCGCTGATACAGCACGTTCAAAACGCTGCGTATTTATATGTCTTCCCGACACATGCCACATGACACACCCTTACTCAACATAAAGCTGGCCAACCCAATGCCGTACAGGGCGCCCGTTATGTAACTTGGCAGCGTTTCCGCGGGCAATGACCCCGAGCGGCAACGCACAGCTGACGTAGCAACCAGAGTCCCAGTCCACTCCCCCCCCCCATGCAACTCTTCTGATGTACTCCTCCGTCAACCCCGCCCCCCTTACCCCTCGCCCTCCCTCACCCCGCCACGCTCCCGCTACCAAGCAGCGACCACTCCCCCTCCAGGCAGCATTTCGGCCCTTGTGGATTCAACAAGTCGCTCAACCCGTACTCATACAGCAGCCCCTCCTGCGTCGCCACCAGCACCACAGCCCGTGCTTCCTCCGTACCTCTCCCCTCCCCCCCCCCCCCCCCCCCCCCCCCCCCCCCCCCCCCCCCCCCCCCC
>VFQN01007838.1_pt1 | contig 11231 bp, 4 predicted proteins | sample 3512371 | NCBI WGS metagenome assembly VFQN01 (sample SAMN10412370, study PRJNA504923) | tailings metagenome | isolation source: Replicate 2 from Balatoc abandoned mine | place: Philippines: Itogon, Benguet | collected 2017-08-28 | reverse complement strand
ATGCGTCTTTTGGGGGAAAGCCTCAGGAAACCAACGAAGCTTTTTATCAACGAGTGAGCGAGCGACTACGGCACAAGCAGCGCGCAGTGTCGATATGGGACTATGAGCATCTCATATTGCAACAATTTCCACGGGTATTTAAGGTAAAGTGCTTGAATCATACCAGATTAGATAAGCAAAAGCCCAAGTCTGATCCTTTGCGCCTCAATCAACTAGCGCCTGGAAATGTGGTAGTGGTAGTCGTGCCCGATTTGCATAATATCAATGCTACCAACCATTTGGAGCCTAAAGTAGATTTGAATACCCTCAAAAATATTGACGATTATCTCCAAAAACATGCGGGGCTATGGGTGGCTATCGAAACCACAAACCCTGATTATGAAGCGGTAAGATTGAAATTTAAAGTTCGATTTAAAAGAGGATTTCCTTTTGTGACCTACCAAAAAAAACTCAATGAGGCACTCGTGGCATACTTGTCGCCTTGGGTAAAAGATGCTTCAGTAGATATACCTTTTGGAGGAGTACTCGAAAAAAGCGTGGTCATCAATTTTATCGAACGCCTCGGCTATGTAGATGTATTGCGCGATTTTGTGATGCTTCGCCAAAATGATTCCTATGAAGGATATGAGCAAATCTCCGCTACCAATCCTATGGCCGTTTTGGTGTCTTGCCCGCAGCATTGTATCAGTGAGTTTATTGGATGTTGACGTTGTAATAATCTTGTAATCAGTTGATTGGTATGGTAGAAAGTATAGTAATATCAAACAAGCCGCCGCTATCGCTTGCCAGCGATTATACACAGCTACGTACGTTGGGAATGGCTTATATTGAGCATTTGGGAAGTGAGTTTTGGACAGATTACAACACGCACGACCCCGGAATTACGAGCCTCCACCTGCTTTGTTATGCGATTACGGATTTGAGTTTGCGTACGCAGCTACCAATCGAAGATATATTGACCTCCTCTTTGGGGAGTCAGCAAGCCTTAAGGGAGGCATTTTTGACGGCAGATATGATATTGCCTACTAGCCCTGTCACTGAGTTGGATTATCGCAAATTGCTCATAGATGTGGAGGGAGTGCGAAATGCGTGGCTGTTGAAAGCCGAGCCGCGAGTGTATGTCAACTGTCAAACCCAGCATTTGCAATATGAAACTCCCCTGGCCGCTACTTCTTATTGGACGGATTTTGGTTTGCAGGGGCTGTACGATTTACTTATCGAATACGACGAAGTTTGCTTTTCTGGCAAAGAGGTTAGGGTCGTTGAAGAATGCAAAAAAAGTATTTTGGAAAACGTCAAAAATGCTTATTTAGAGAATCGTTGTTTAGGCGAAGATATTCGGCAAATCAGAGAAGTACCCGCCCAAAAAATAATGATTTGTGCGGATGTGGATATTGAAAATGATGTAAACGTGGCCGAAGTACACGCGAGGATTCTTTTTGAAATTCAACAATATTTGTCTCCCCCCATTAAGCGATATTCATTGCAGGAATTTCAGGCTATTTTGAAGCGAAGCCCCGACCAAGAAGTTCCTTTTGACGTTGTCTTTGAAGGGCCTTTGCTCAAAAATGGTTTTATTTTAGATACAGACTTAGAAGCGGCGCAGTTGCGGGAGCGCGTTTATACTTCGGATATTATCAATAAAGTCATGGGGATAGAATTGAATGGCAAGAAAGCCGTCAAGGCTATCAAAAAAATAAGACTCAATCTTTTAATCAAAGAAGAAGATATTCCCTGTAAAGATTGGAAACCACAAGACTCCGAAGGAGTAGCTTGGTGTTTGCATATTCCTGAAGGGCATCAAGCTCAGCTTTGTATTGAAAAAACAGCCCTCAATTTTTTCAAAAATGGGATTTTGGTTTCTTCTACTACCCACATAAACAATGCTTATACCCAATTCAGAAACTTACAAATGGAGTTTTGGGAAGCCAATAAACGAACCATTGAAATACCTCCTATGCCCGTAGGAGAGGTACGGGTCGTGGACGAGTATAGCTCTATTGTCAATGATTTTCCTCAAACCTATGGCATTGGGCGTGAGGGACTACCAGTTTCGTCCCCACCTGAAAGACACGCTAAAGCCAAGCAGTTTAAAGCGTACCTTTTATTCTTTGATCAGCTTTTGGCCAATTATCTAGCGCAACTCAAAAACCTAAGTAAATTGTTTGACCCTCACAGTGAGGCTGTTACTTATTTTTCGCAAAAAATAACGGATGTGAATGAGGTCGAGCAGCTGTATAAAAACTACGCGCAGCTAGATGATGCCTTGGCTTCGATTATTGAAAAATGGGAAGGGTATGCTACAAATCCAGTTCGTAAAAACCGTTTTTTAGATCATATTTTGGCACGTTTTGCTGAAAACTTTAGCGAATATGCCATGCTTTCATTTTCACTTTTTGAGGATTTTGACGGCGCTAAAATCCTCAAAAACAAAAGTGATTTTATTAAAGACTTTTATCAGCGACCTCTAAAAAGTGAGTTGGAAACGGCAGAAGATTGGCACCAAAGATCATTGACTTATTTTAGGAACCTCAATCACGCGCACGCCTATAATTATTGTCGGCCTGTCGATTGGACCGACCTTCTCAACATAACAGGAGCAGTACGTCGTATTGCAGGGCTATTGGGCATGGCGGAAGGCGAAGCGCAATTGACGGTTAATGCGACCGACGAACGAATTTTTTTAGTAGAACATATTTTACTACGTCCCGATGTGGACAAGCCTGCCGAAAAATGGTTTGAAGTATGTACCGAACCCGATTGTACACACTGCCGCCCTCTCGATCCTTATTCGTTTAGAGTGTCGGTGGTATTGTCAGGCTATACCGAACGATTCGGTAACATCAGTTTTAGAAAATACGCCGAAAGAGTGATTCGTGAGGAATTGCCCGCCCATATTTTGGCCCGTATATGTTGGGTAAGCCAATCTCATTTGGAGGAATTTGTAGCCAGATACAAGGTGTGGCTTGAGCTAAAATCGCGGATGTATGAGGCTCCTGACCCCCAAGCATACGCCTTGGCTCTCAATGAATTGTTAGAAATACTCCATCGTCTTCATACGATATATCCCGAAGGGGTTTTGCACAATTGCGACAATCCTGACGAAAAATCTCCCCTGATTTTGGGGCGTAGTGTGCTGGGAAGTTTGAAAACCAATAAAGATGCATAAAAGCTTATGGCAATGCCTAATCCATACTTAGCCGAGTCGTCGGAGTCATTTGATGAGCATGATTTCGAGCTACCTATCTTCAGACCAGATATGGTACTGACACACACACAGCTCAATACACTCTTTGGGTATTTGATGCTCAATGATGCGCATACTCGTACCGATCTCATTGGGGTAGGAGTAGTATGTGGATTGGTTCCCCAAAAAAACAGAGATACCATCGAAATATCGCGTGGATGCGGAGTCACTACCCAAGGGGATTTGATTCGCTTCCCTGACCTTCGTACTTATACTCATTTTGCTCCTTATGTTTTGGCCAACCACGTGGCCTATACGCCTTTTCAAGCTATAAATGGGCTAGAACTCTGGGAAATTTTTGGGGATACCGCTCAGTCCAATCCTTCGCGCAAACCTCTATCAGAGATTCCTATGGACGACAAAGTCGTAATGCTTTATTTGGAAAGTACGCACAAAGCGGCAGACCGATGTTCGGGCGTAGACTGTGACAATCAGGGAGATAAGTGGCAAAATAGACTGCGAGTACTTTTGGTAAAAATCACCGATGCCGAACGTCTCATCCAAAAAGACCATTTACAAGCGGCGGAGGCTTGCTATGTGTTGCCAAGGCTAAGAAGCCGTCGGGTCAGAATCGACGACCGCGACTACGATTCATCCCTCAAAGGGTTTCAGAAGTTGATTGAAATCATGGTAGAGGAGCTGATAGAGGCACTGAAAAAATCGTTTGAAGCCATGAGCGAAATCCTCAAGCCGCTTTACAAAGACACCGCTCCCCTGAGTGTATGGCAAAAAGAATTGACTTCCAAAGCAGCTAAATACAGTAAGTCGGCCTCAATTCAATACGTATATGATTGGCTAAGAGATATTTATGATGCCTACGAAGAGTTTACAACGGCCACTTGCTGCTGGCTGTCGATGTGTATGCCACGAGAGGAGTGGTTTCCGAAGCATATTTTATTGGGAGAGCTTAGCAAAGCCCGATGTCACCATCGATATCGTCATTATTTTATGCGGTCGCCAGCGGTATTGGATTGTAAAGACAGTCGAGAAAAAGCCCAATTCCTTCATCAGCGAATAGGGCATTTGATTGCCCATTTTCAGGTACCTGCCGAGGCCGACATTCGTATTACGCCGTCAGTTTTGAGAACCCATCTGTTGGGTGAGCGAGCCATGCCTTTTTATTATATGCCTGAGATGAGATTGTTTTGGAATTATGAAAAAAAACGGAATTGTCGCACCAAAGACCTGCTGTCGTATCACCTCCCCGAATCCCCCCCTCGATACGTTTCTGTGCCTTTTCGATATGACCTTGGCAAGTGGGAGTTTTTTCGTATTGAGGGTCTGATAGGAAAAGACATTGGCGAAGTACTAAAAACATTGACTGCGCTGCGGTCTCAGCATAATCTGCCCTTTGAGCTGCTAGGCTTGTCGATAGATATACGAAAAGAAGGGGCTCAGGTACAGATAATAGGCCAGGTAATTTTGAAGAATCAAGAACCTCTACCAGGGGGCAAAATTACAATCAAAGGTACTACTAGAGGCACCTCTACCGACGCGAGAGGAAATTTTAGAATCACTGCCAATATCGGCCAAGTGTTGGTCGTCGAAACGGCGGGATTTGCATCCAAAGAGATAATCATTGATTCAAATCCTAACCTTAAAATCATACTTGATGACAATACTCCTAGGGTAGCCACTAGAGATTTGTCCCCTTTTGGTCAGTTTTTGAAGCAATATCCGGGTATGGAGCATGGAGCAGGGGTGCCTGTAGGAGGGACGTTTGTTATCGTTTTTCAAAGCCTAAACGCCCGTGTACGCACTGTAGTGGCTGATTTTTATTTACCTTATTTTATTCAAAACAGTCAGTGGCTCAAAGACAAAATCATATCGTTAGAAAACTTCAGATAAAGGTAGAAGTGAGGGATAAGGCAGTAAATCCCACAGAGCTTCAACATTCCTTATCGCACGCATTGCAATCTCGACGTGTAGAAGAGGCTATTGAAGGTGCTTTGTCGGAGGTGAGTACGCCTCATCAATGGATAACGCTGGATAAAGTAACGATAGATGTAGGAAAGATTACCTTAGATAATGTCGAAAAGTTAGCGTTTTTGGAGCAACTACAAGCATTGTTGCACGAACAGGTCTTGAAACAAATTGAAGAGGTAACAATACCCCAAAAACAAGAGATGAAGTCAGTCGAAGATTTTGATTTCGAGCAATTTATCTTCTTTTTAGAAAATGGTTTTTTTAGAGTGATACCAGTCACTCTTCACCAAATAATAGGCACCGCAGAAACTCAAAAATGGATGGAAGCTATTTTGTTGCACTTGAATGAAAAACGTCGGTGGATTTTAAAGCAAGCCCTTCTGCGAAGTCAAGAAGCGCGGAAGCGTATAGTTTCTCAATTTTCTCACTCCAACTTCCTACGGTTGTTAGAGCAGTTGGGGAAATTACAAAAACAAACCGGAAAGCAACTGGTTTTCGAGTCTTCTCTTTTACCAAAAGCTAGGTTGAAAACAGAAGTAATGGCGCGCCTAGCGCAACTTGAGCAAATACTGATAGAAACTTCTAAACAAGAGGAGGAAAATATATCCCCTTCTAATATCACTCCTAAAGCGACGACCTTGGCAGAACCTATTTTTATCCAAAATGCGGGTGTTGTACTGTTACATCCGTTTATTAATCAATGCTTTAAGGCGTTGGGGTGGATAGAAGGGGGGTGTTTTGTAGATGAACAAAAACAACAAAAAGGAGTCTTGATGTGGTATTTTTTGGCTACTGGGCAAGACACTCCCGCCGAACATGAACTCGTGTTGCCAAAAATATTGTGTGGACTTTTGCCCCAATATGTGCTCCAGCCCCTCCAACTCCTAACTCCCGAGGAGCAACAAGAAGGAGAGGAGATGTTGGTGGCGGTGATTGCTCATTGGGCGGTTTTAAAAAACACTTCTCCCAACGGACTAAGGGCTGAGTTTTTACTAAGAGAAGGAAAGTTGGAGGTCCTTTCCGACACGCTGCTCCTGACGGTGGAGCAGCGCGCCTCTGACATATTACTGTCTAAGTTGCCGTGGGGCATTAGTATGATTAAGCTGAATTGGATGCCGACCCTTTTACAAGTTAATTGGTTTTGAAAGCCTTACCCCAGCATAGCGAAAAATCGAACCCAACAACGAGCACTAGCGCGTCGTCGAGCGGATTATGGATGCCGAAGGAAGCTGCTTTTTTGGCACCTTCTCGACCCCGGCCTTTTGTGCAGGCTAAGCTTAGCGTGGGCAATGTAGAAGATAAATATGAGCGAGAAGCCGACAATGCCGCCGACCACATTGCACGCAATATCTTCAATAATACCGTGGGTACGAGGCCAGAAATTAGTGCGATTGATGAAAAAGATAAAATCCAACGGAAAACGGAAACAAATAGTAATGTATTGCCGAGTGTTATTTTTGAAGAAAAACTCAACGCTAGCCAGCAAAGTGGCGAGCCTCTGCCCGATAATCTCAGGCAAATGATGCAAAAAAGCTTTGGATTTAATCTCTCCAAAGTCAGAATTCATGCCGATGATTACGCGGACGAACTCAATCGCGAGCTTCATAAAGATACTTTGGCTTTTGCCTACAATGAGCATATTTATTTCAGAAAAGGGAAGTATCGTCCCGACGAGCTCAACGGCGTTGTGTTGCTTGCTCACGAGATTACCCATGTGCTTCAACAACGAACTTTGGAGCCACTTCAAGAGCCTAAGCACGACCCACTCGTAGGTACTGTAGAAGAAGCGACTCCAAAAGGTATTTCCAAAGAAACCAAGAAATCGTTGCCATCAAAACAAAAAAAGCAAGGAAGAAAAAGACGTAAGCCCTCCGAAGAAGACAAAAAAACAGAAAAAGTTACCGACGAAAAGGCGGCAGAATTGGAAAAAGCGGCCCACAAAAACTCGCCACGCTCACCCGAAGAAGACCCTAATTTTGTGAAGGTGGTGAAGAAAGCCAAACAACAAGCCAAAAAAGCTAAAAAACATGACCCCGCCGAAAAGAAAACCAAAGACATGCAGGCGTCGGTAAAACTTCCTGACAATGAAGTAGAAAGTCAAGCAAAGTCGAGGCAGGTGGATAAAATGAGTCAAGAAAAACCCGCCAAATTTGATGCCAATTCTTTTAAGCAATCCTTGATGGAAAAGGTTAAAAAAATTGCGCCTAAGAATCTGGAAGAAGCTTCTGATTTTAAGAAAAACAATACAATTGAAGAAGTAAAACAGGCCGTGAGTGGGAGAGTAGGCGAAGAAAAAGAAAAAGCCGCGCAGGATATTCAACAAACCACCGCCGAAACGCCCAGCAGTGAGGGGCTTAATGCTAGACCTGCCAAGGGGCTACCACCAGCGGGTATTGGTACTATAAATACCCATATTGGCGCAAAAAAAGCAAGTCCTCCACCGCGTCTTCCTGAAGAAATATCACTCAAAGCAGGTAGTGAAAGCTTAGACAGAGAATTGAAAGATGGAGGAGTATCGGAAGAGCAAATCAAAAAATCAAACGAACCCTCGTTTAGCTCGGCGCTTGCCCAAAAAAATGAAGCACAGCAAGATTCGGTAATGGCCCCTGACAAATACCGTAAGGAAGAAAAACGAATCGTAAGTCAGGCCGAAATAGCGGCCAACAAATTGGTTACTACCGAATTGCTCGAAATGCACGGAGACCGAAAAAATCAATTTGAAGGAGTAGAACAAAAACAACAATCTGCCAAGAGTGAAGAAGAAACCATAAGAGAAGAAATTGCCAAAAATTTAGAGGCTATTTATGGAGATACCAAAGCACTGGTAGAAGAGCGTCTTGCCAAACTCACCGCTGAGGTGGCTAGGCTGTTTGACAATGGTGCCAAACAAGCAAAAGAACGTTTTGAGAATGATACTGATATCAAAATGTCGGCTTATAAACGCCGACGCTACAGCGGTTTTTGGGGGCCAGCCAAGTGGATTAAAGACAAACTTGCGGGCCTACCCGACGAAGTTAACCAATTTTATGAGGAGGGGCGAGTCCAGTATCTCTCCGATATGGAGGCAGTGATTACGGGTATCTCTACGCACGTGGCTTTTGAACTCAATGCTGCTACCGAAGACATAGCCAATGGTCGTAAAAAAGTACAAGACTATTTTAGTAGTTTGGACGAAAACCAAAAACGAATAGGGCAAGGTACTTTTGACGAAGCCTTGAGTCGATTTGAGGAACTTGAGTCAAAAGTAGAAGATACCCAAGGGGAGCTTATCGACTCCTTGGCTGATAAGTACAAAGAAAATCTACAACAACTTGACGCTCGTATCGAGGCCATGAAAGAAGCCAACAAAGGCTTAGTAAGTAAGGCTATCGGGGCTATCAAAGGAGTAATCAAAACAATCAGAGAACTCAAAGATTTATTGTTGAGGGTATTGTCCAAAGTAGCCAAAGCCATAGGATATATCATTTTACATCCGATTGCATTTTTGGGGAATCTGATTTCGGCGGTGGGTCAGGGCGTGAAAAACTTTGCCAAAAATATTCTCAGCCACTTACAAAAAGGTTTTCTTAAATGGCTCACAGGAGCAGCAGGGGATGTACAAATCGAAATTCCCGATAGTCTCGACCCGATTGGAATGTTTAAAATGGTTTGTAGTGTGATAGGCCTTACCGTCGAAAATTTTATGGAACGCGCCGCTCGAAAAATTCCTGCGCCTATTTTAGAAGGTTTAAAGCAAGCCCAAGGCGTAATAAAAATAGTAATGGAAAAGGGCGTGATAGGCTTGTGGGAGTATCTAAAAGACCAAGTAGAATCGATTTTGGTGGGGGCCAAGGAGGCGGTTTTTGATTTTATGCAAAACAAAATCATTGAAGCGGGTGTCGATTTTATCTTAAAAATGCTGACGCCAGCGGGTGCTTTTATCAAAGCTTGCCAAGCTATCTACAAAATCATTAAATTTATTTGGGAAAATGCCAAGCGTATCCTACAATTTATCGAAGGTATCCTCTACGCTATCTTGGATATTGCGGCTGGAAATTTGAGCAATGCCATCAAAAAAGTCGAAAATTCACTGGCAGATGCCATTCCGTTGGCAATTGGCTTTTTGGCAGGCTTACTCAATCTTGATGGCATCCCCAAAAAAGTGATTGAGATTCTGAAAAAAATCAAGGGACGGATTGATCTCATTATTGACACTATTATACTTAAAGCATGGGAATATGGCAAAACAATAGTGGGAAAAGCCATCGCAGGTGGCAAAAAAGTGGTGAAGGCGGTCTTTAATTGGATAAAATCGTTGGTGAGATTTAAGACCGTAGATGGCGAAAATCACAAACTTTATTTTAAGGAAATAGGCGGAGCCTACAAAATCATCGTAGAAAGTACCCCACAGACCTATGCAGCGTTTATTGGCTCACTTCTCATTGACCCTACTCATAGTCAGAAAGACCAATTGACCAAAGATAAAGACAGCGCCAAAAAACTGGCTGAGGAGATTGACAAATGGATAGATGCTTCCGAAAAAGATGAGAAAGACAGAAGCAGTGATATTGAAAAAAACTTACTAAAACTTGGCCCTCTCACGGCCCGCCTCATGATGGCTGATAAACAAACCGCCAAAATCACTAACAAAAAATCTTCAAAACCGATTTTTGGTGGGCTTACGAGTGGAGGAGGATTTGGCAAAAGTGTACGTATTGAGTACTTCTCCGAACTCACCACCGGCTCGGATGCCGACGGAAAAGGAAATGCAATATATACCAAACTCAATCAGCGCAAAAGTGGCAATGGGAGTTATTATGTACAGGGTCATTTGCTGAGTGCCAAGCTGCACGGTACAGGCAAGGAATGGGAAAATTTGACACCGCTTACTAGACAAGCCAATGCTTTGCACGTAGCGAGAGTAGAAAGTAAGCTTAAAGAAGTGGTAGAGAAAAAACGAGCCTTTATGTATGTAGTGACGCCTAGTTATGGGCGAGGCAAAAACACTGACTTGATGGAGAAAATAAATAAATCGAACGATACAAAAGAAGATAAGAAAATAAAAAAAGAAATAGTAGAAGCCGAGCAATATGTGCCGACAAGCTTGGTATGTACCATCAAAGAATTGGATACGACTGCCAGCGAAAGACAAGAAAAAGCGGGAGGAATGGTGGTTAATGAAAAAATAGAAAATACGATAGATGCCAACCTCGCAGACTATCAGGTACTAGAAGGTCCCGTAATACCTATTTTTATCAATGAAGCCAACGCTGAAGAACTTATGGAAATTGACGGGATTGGTGAAATAACCGCCGAGAAAATTGTCGAGCTTCGCACGCAGAAAGTTTATTTTAGAAATAGAGAGGATATATTTGATGCCTTCAAAAATATATCAAAAGATAAAATAAATAATGCGTATAATAAAGGAAAGATAAATTTTAGAGTGCCTTAACATTTTTGTGATTTACATAATTTTATGCCTACCGAAATGCGTAATGATAAAATCAATGATTTCGTCGAAAAAAAAGATTGGTAATACGAAATTAAAAAGCCTTCAAGGAAAGTAGCTTTTGTGTTTTTTATAAAAAAAATCCAATGAAGCATTTTGTTAAATACTTAGAAGCAATTATAAAGGTGCGATTAAATGTGGAGTTGGGTGGTAAAGCAGACGAGGAATTTCCTGCTTTAATAATTGAACCTACCGACGATGACGAATTGTCGAGTTTTATTGTGAAACATCAATTATGCTTTGAAGAAATTACAATTCTTCTTCTTGCGCTTATGCCGCATCTATATCCTACTTTTTTTGATAAAATTCTTCATCCATATTTTCCCAATGGAGGTGATTTTCCAGAGTTTGGGGGTGTGCGGGGATTGCATTACCGAGGTATATTACCCACAGGCGAAACAGCCCTTTTTATCCTTGCCGGAAGTGATTTAGAAAAGCGGTTGGTTTTGTACGAATTATTGAGTGAAACTCACTTATTCGCAAAAAAACACATCCTTCGGCTAGAGGAAGTAGCCAAAGGAGAGCCTCGTTTTGGGGGGCGTTTGGTGCTGTCGGATGAGTATGTTGAGC
>VFQN01007837.1_pt1 | contig 11233 bp, 8 predicted proteins | sample 3512371 | NCBI WGS metagenome assembly VFQN01 (sample SAMN10412370, study PRJNA504923) | tailings metagenome | isolation source: Replicate 2 from Balatoc abandoned mine | place: Philippines: Itogon, Benguet | collected 2017-08-28 | reverse complement strand
AGCCCATGTCGCAGGAGCCCTGCACGTTGTTCTGGCCGCGCAGCGGGTTCACGCCCACGCCCGGCCGGCCAAGATTGCCGGTGGCCATGGCGAGGTTGGCCATGGCCATGACCGCGGTCGAGCCCTGGCTGTGCTCGGTGACGCCCAGGCCGTAATAGATCGCGGCATTGCCGCCCATGGCGTAGAGCCGTGCGGCGTCCCGGACGCTCTGTGCCGGAACGCCGGTCATGGCCTCCACCGCCTCCGGCGCGTTCTCCGGACGCTCGATGAATTCCCGCCAGATCGCGAACTCGACCGGGTCGCAGCGTTCGGCGACGAAGGCCTCGTCGATCATGCCCTCGGTCGCGATCACGTGCGCGATCGCGTTCAGGACGGCGACGTTCGTGCCGGGCAGGAGCGGAAGGTGGTGCTCCGCCTCGACATGGGGCGTGCGCACCAGGTCGATCCGGCGCGGGTCGATCACGATCAGCCGGGCACCCTGGCGCAGCCGCTTCTTCATGCGCGAGCCGAACACCGGATGGGCGTCGGTCGGGTTGGCGCCGATCACCAGGATGACATCGGCGTCCATCACCGAATCGAAGTCCTGGGTGCCGGCCGACGTGCCGAACGCGGTCCGCAGGCCGTAGCCGGTCGGCGAGTGGCAGACGCGCGCGCAGGTATCGACATTGTTGTTGCCGAACGCGGCGCGGACCATCTTCTGGACGAGGAAGGTTTCCTCGTTGGTGCAGCGCGAGCTGGTGATGCCGCCGATCGAGCCGCGGCCGTACTTGGCCTGGATGCGCTTGAACTCGGAAGCCGCGTGGTTGATCGCGGTTTCCCAGGAGACTTCCTGCCAGGGCTCGTGGATCGAGGACCGGATCATCGGCTTGGTGATGCGGTCCTTGTGGGTCACGTAGCCCCAGGCGAAGCGGCCCTTGACGCAGGAATGGCCGTGATTGGCCTTGCCGTCCTTGTGCGGGCGCATGCGGACGACCTCGTTGCCCTGCAGTTCCGCCTTGAAGGAGCAGCCGACGCCGCAATAGGCGCAGGTGGTCACCACGCTGCGGCTGGGCATGCCCTGCTCGATGATCGACTTGTCCATCAGCGACGAGGTCGGGCAGGCGTCCACGCAGGCGCCGCAGGACACGCACTCGGATTCCAGGAACGGCTCGGCCATGCCGGCCGAGACCTTGGACGCGAAGCCGCGATTCTCGACGGTGAGCGCGAAGGTGCCCTGGACCTCGGCGCAGGCGCGCACGCAGCGCGAGCAGACGATGCACTTGGCCGGGTCGAAGGTGAAGTAGGGGTTGCTCTCGTCCTTGGGCAGATCCTGGTGGTTGGCGCCGGCAAAGCCGTAGCGGACCTCGCGTAGGCCCACCGCCGCCACCATCTCCTGCATCTCGCAGTCGCCGCTGGACGGGATCGCCAGCATGTCCGTCGGGAAGTCGGACATGTAGAGCTCCATCACCCCGCGGCGCAGCTTCGCCAGCCGCTCGTTCTGGGTGATGACCTTCATGCCCGGCTCGACCAGGGTCGTGCAGGAGGCAGGGGTGCCGCGGCGGCCCTCGATCTCGACCAGGCACAGCCGGCAGGAGCCGAACGCTTCCAGCTTGTCGGTGGCGCAGAGCTTGGGCACGGAAATGCCGGCGACCGCCGCGGCATGCATGACCGAGCTGCCCATCGGCACCAGCACTTCCTTGCCGTCGACCTGGATCGCCACCAGCTCGCCAGAGGCAGCAGGAGTGCCGAGATCCTGCTCCTTGATGAGGGTCATGATGTCGGTCCTTCTACTCGGCGGCCTGCGCCATCGGCGCACGGTCGAAGTCTTCGGGGAAGTGGGTCAGCGCGCTCATGACCGGCATCGGGGTCAGGCCGCCCAGCGCGCAGAGCGAGCCGTCGCGCATCAGCTCGGCCAGGTCCTGGAGCAGGGTGATCTGGTCCACCACGTCCTGGCCGGCGAGGATGCGGTCCATGATCTCCACCCCGCGGGTCGAGCCGATCCGGCAGGGCGTGCACTTGCCGCAGGATTCGATCGCACAGAACTCCAGGGCGAACCGGGCCTGCCGGGCCAGATCGACCGTGTCGTCGAACACCACGATGCCGCCATGGCCGATCATGCCGCCCTTGGCGGCAAACGCCTCGTACTCGAAGCAGGTGTCGAACAGCTGGGTCGGCCAGTAGGCGCCGAGCGGGCCGCCGACCTGGACGGCGCGGATCGGCCGGCCGGTCCGGGTGCCGCCGCCCAGGTCCTCGACGATCTCGCCGAGCGTCAGGCCGAAGGCGCGCTCGATCAGCCCGCCATGCTTCACGTTGCCGGCCAGCTGGATCGGCATGGTGCCGCGCGAGCGGCCGACGCCGAACTCCTGGTAGAAGCCGGCGCCCATGGCCAGGATCGTCGGCACGGCGGCCAGCGAGAGCAGGTTGTTGACGATGGTGGGCCGTCCGAACAGGCCCTCCAGCGCCGGGAGCGGCGGCTTCTTGCGGACCTCGCCGCGCTTGCCTTCCAGGCTTTCCAGGAGCGAGGTCTCCTCGCCGCAGATATAGGCGCCGGCACCCAGCCGCGCTTCCAGATGGAAGGCCCGGCCGCTGCCGCACACGTCCGCACCCAGGATGCCGGCTTCCTCGGCGATCCGGATCGCTTCGGAGAACGTCTTGTAGGCGTGCGGGTATTCGGAGCGGATGTAGACGAAGCCCTTGGCGGCGCCGACCGCCAGGCCGGCGATCACCATGCCCTCGATCAGGAGGAACGGGTCGCCTTCCATCAGCATCCGGTCGGCGAACGTACCGCTGTCGCCCTCGTCGGCATTGCAGACGATGTAGCGCCGGTCGGCCGGGGCATTGGCCGCGGTGCGCCACTTGATGCCGGTGGGGAAGCCGGCGCCGCCACGGCCGCGCAGGCCGGAGCGGGTGACCTCCTCGACGATCGCGGCCGGGTCCATTGTTAGCGCGGCCTTCAGCCCGTCCAGGCCGCCATGGGCGCGGTAGTCGCCGAGCGAGAGCGGTGCGGTGATCCCGCAGCGGGCGAAGGTCAGGCGCTGCTGGCAGGTCAGCCAGGGCAGGTCGGCCACGACGCCCTGCGCCAGCGGATGCTTGCCGCCCTGCAGGAAGCCCGCGTCGAACAGGCCCGGCACGTCGGCGGCGCAGACGGGACCGTAGCCGACGCGCCCGGTGGGCAGGGCCACCTCGACCAGCGGCTCCAGCCAGAACATGCCGCGGCTGCCGTTGCGCACGATCTCGATGTCGTGGCCGCGCGCCAGCGCTTCCGCACGGATCGCCGCCACGACCCGGCCGGCACCGACCGCCAGGGCCGCGGCATCCTGCGGCACGAAGACCTTGACCGTGCTCATGCCCATGCCTCCGCGGCCAGCGCCGCGGCGCTGTGGGCATCGAGCCTGCCATGGACCTCGCCGTCGACCAGGGCGGCGGGTGCGGTGGCGCACAGGCCCAGGCAATAGACCGGCTCCAGCGTGACCCGGCCGTCCGGGGTGGTCTGGCCGAGCCGGATGCCCAGCGCCGCCTCCATCGATTGCAGGATGCCGCCCGCACCCATCGACTGGCAGGCTTCCGCCTGGCACAGCTTGATCACGTGCCGACCGGCCGGCTCGCGGCGGAAATCGTGATAGAAGGTGACGACGCCATGGACGTCGGCGCGGGAAAGGTTGAGTACCTCGGCCACGATCGGGATCGCGCGCGCATCCACGACGCCGAACCGGTCGACCAGCGCGTGCAGGATCGGCAGGAGCGGGCCTTCCAGGGGCTTCATCTCACACGCGATGGTGCGGACCAGGTCCGCGTCGAAATCCAGATAGTGCCGCCTCGCCGTCAAGCCGCCGCCTCCCCAAGCGCAGATTCGACTTCGAGCAATTCTATCCACCCTGACAGCACCTTGTTCAAACGGGATATATCGATGGCATGATCGGAATTTCCGATCACAGGTACGTGGCTACTCGATCACGTCCTGCAAGCGCAGCCGGGATGCCGCTTTTTCGAGAGCGGCCACCAGCGGCGGCACCGGGGTCTGGTCGCGGAACACCAGGCCGATCTCGTGGCTGGGGGTCGGATCGACCAGCGGCAGGGCGATCATGCCGGGCGGCGTGCCGGAGACCCACAAGAAGCTGTGCGGCAGGATGCTGGACCAGGCGCCGCTGCGCATCTGCGAATAGAGCGCCATTACCGAGTTGGTTTCCAGACGCGGCTCCGCCTTCAGGCCGAGCGTGGCGTAGATGCCGTTCAGGATGCGGCGGTTCTGCATGTCCGGGGTGAGCAGGCACAAGGAGACCGTGGCGGTCTCGGCCCAGGTCACCTGCGACCGGCCGGCGAAGGGGCCGTGCTCCGGGGTCACCAGCAGGTAGCGCTCGCGGTAGAGGGGGATGGCGCGCATCCCGTGCAGCGGCTCGTTGTCGAGATAGGTCAGCCCGGCATCGAAATGAAACTGTTCCAGGCCGCGCTGGATCTCGACGGAGGTGCGCGAAGTGACGGTCAGGCGCACGCCGGGATAGGTTTCCAGGAGCGGCGTGGTCACCAGGCCCACGATCGGCAGCGCCATCGGGATGGCGCCGATCCGCAGATGCCCGGCCAGGCCCTGGCGCAGGGCGCTCAGGTCCTGGTCCAGCGCATCCCGCTCGGCCAGCATCCGGCGCGCCCAGTCGAGCAGCACCCGGCCCTCTGGAGTGAAGTCGCGAAAGCGCCGGTCGCGCTCCACCAAAGGCGCGCCGACCTCCTCCTCGAGCTGCCGGATAGCCGCGGATAGGGTCGACTGGGTGATGTTGCTGGCCGCCGCCGCCCGGCCGAAATGGAGCTCGCGGCCGAGTGCGGCGAAATAGGCCAGGTGGCGGATCTGCATCGGTGCCCGTTCCGGCGGGTCGTGGTCGGTCCTTGGTCGGCTGGCTGCCCGCCCGGTTCTGTTCACGATGCGGCGTCCGCCCGCCCGGGACAACCGCTCGTCACGATTATGACGATGCCGTGGCCGGATCGCGGACCAGCGGTGGTGACGGGCAGGCCGCGGCCGCGCATGATCCCGGCCGTTCCAGCACCGGACGGAGACGAGCCTTGGCGGTCGAGCTGCAGATCCACGAGCGGATCCTCGCCGACCTGCAGGACGGCGTGCTGACCCTCGACCTGGAGGGACGCCTGATCACCATCAACCCGGCGGCGGCGCGCCTGCTCGACCTGGCGCCCGCCGAGGTCACCGGACGCACCTATGCCGAGGTGTTCCTGCTGGAGGAGGCCTTCGAGCCCTTGAACGAGGTGCTGCTGCAGGCCCTCTACGAGCCGGCGGTCACGCACGAGCGCGAGGTGGAGCTGGCGCTGCCGGTGGGGGTGCGCGACCTGATGGTGCGCACGACGCTCCTGCGCGGCGAAGGCGAGGATCCGGGCGGGATCATCGTGCTGCTGGCGGACATCTCGGAGGAGCGCAAGCGGCGCAAGCTCAAGCGCCTGTTCGGCTCCTATATCGACCCGCGCATCGTGGAGCGGCTGATCGACCAGGCCGACCAAATCGACGAAGGCAGCCGGCAGGTCGCGACCATCGCTTTCCTGGACCTGCAGGGGTTCACGCGCCTGTCCGAGCAGCTGCCGCCATCCGGCATCGTGGCGTTCCTGAACGCCTATCTGGAAGAGATGTCGGCGCCGATCGGGGCCAACCAGGGCGTCACCGACAAGTATATCGGCGACGGGATCATGGCGTTCTGGTCACCGGTGTTCACGCCGCTGGGCGAGCCGGCGGTGCTCGCCTGCCGCGCCGCCCTGGCGCAGCGCGCGCGCCTGGACGAGCTGCGCGCCCGGATCCGCGCCGAGTTCAGCTTAGCCGAAGGGGCGGCGGAGATCGAGATCCGCTGCGGGATCGCCACCGGCGAGGTGATCGCCGGCAGCCTCGGCCCGCAGCATGCCCGGACCTACACGGTGATCGGCGACGCGGTGAACCTGGCGGCCAGGCTGGAGGCGGCCAACAAGCGCCTGGGCACGCGGATCCTGGTGTCGGAAGCGACCCATGCGCAGGCGGAAGGAAGCTTCCGGTTCCGGCCGCACGGGGTCATCGAGCTGCCGGGGCGGGCGCGTACCGAGGCCGTGTTCGAGCTTCTGGCCGAGAACTGAGCGGGATCCTCAGGCCGTTCCGACCGCGACGGCCGGCGCGCCCTGCAGCAGCGGCAGGGTGAACCAGAACCGCGTGCCGCCATCCGGCATGTCGTCGAAGCCGATCGTGCCGCGGTGCTTCTCGACGATCGCCTTGGCGATCGAGAGGCCGAGGCCGGTGCCGCCGCGGCGGCGGTCGTCGGTGGCTTCGGCCTGGGCAAAGCGCTGGAAGATGCGTGGCCGGAACTCGGAGGGCACGCCGTCACCCTGGTCGCGGACGCCGATACGCACCTGGTCCGCCTGCACCTCGAGGGTGACGTCCACGACGGTGTCGGCCGGAGAGAATTTTGCGGCGTTCGACAGGAGGTTGTTCATGACCTGGATGAGCCGCCCGGAATCGCCCAGGACCGGCAGCGCCATGTCCGGCGGGCGCACGATACGGTACTCGACCTGGAGGTGGTCACCGTAAGACCGGTTGGCGGCGATCGCCTGCTCGACCAGCCGGGCAGCGTCCAGACGCTCCAGGTTGAACTCCATCCGCTTGGATTCGATCTTCTCGAAATCCAGGATGTCGTTCACCAAGCGCACCAGCAGTTCGCTGTTCCGGGCGGCGATCTGCAGGAGGGCCTGGGACCTGTCCGGAAGCGGGCCGGCCGCCCCGCCCACCAGCAGGCCGAGCGCGCCGCGGATGGCGGTGAGCGGCGTGCGCAGTTCGTGGCTGACGGTCGAGACGAACTCGTTCTTGAGCTGGTCCAGGCGGTGGCGCTCGGTGACGTCGCGGATGGCGCTGGAGACGAGCATCCCGCCTTCGGTTTCCAAAGGACTCAGGCTGATCTCGATCGGGAACTCCGTGCCGTCCTTGCGCTGCCCGAACAGGTTCAGGAGGCCGCTGCCCATGGGCCTGGTCTGCGACTCGTGCACGAACCGCTGGCGCAACACCGGGTGCCGAGCCCTGAACCTCTCCGGCAGGAGGATCTCGATCGGCTCATCGAGCAGATCCGAGCGGTCGTAGCCGAACATCAGCTCGGCCTGGGAGTTGACCAGCACGATCCGCCCGGCCTGATCGGCGATCACCATGGCGTCCGGCGCCGCTTCCAGGAGCATCCGGAACTTGCGCTCGGCCTTCTTCTGGTCGGTCACGTCGCGGATGGCTGCGACGACCAGCCGCTCCTCCTCGTTCTGCAGGCTGCTGAGGCTGACCTGGACGGGAAACGCCGTGCCGTCCGCCCGCACCCCGTAAAGGTTCTTGTCCTGCTGCATCATCGCCCTGCCGGCGCCCCGTCCCGCCGCCGTTCCCGCCTCGTGCTGGCGTTGGGGCAGCAGATCCTCGACCCATCGCCCGATCAGCGTGTCGTCGTGATAGCCGAACAGATGGAGTGCCTGCTGATTGGCCAGGACGACGTGGCCCGTGGCGTTCACCACCACGATCGCGTCCGGGATGGTTTCCAGCAGGCCATGGAAGCGGTTCTTGAGCAGGCGCGAATCGCGCTCGACCTTGATCCGCGTCACATCCTTGATGACGAACACGGTCCGGCGGTCTTCCGGCCGCGGGGCAGGCAGCGGCGTGCTGGTGATGTCGACATGGATGAGCCGGCCGTCCTTGCAACGGCGGATCGCATCATAGGTCGCGCCGCCCGAAGCGATCGCCTGCTCGGCACGGCGACGCTCGATCTGGGTGACCTGCAGGAGGTCGCCGATGTCACGGCCAATCGCCTCCGACGCCGAGAAGCCGAAGGTGCGGGTTGCCCCTACGTTCCAGAACAGGATCGCCCCGGCCGCGTCGACGACGACGATGGTGTCCCGGATGGCTTCTGCGACCAGCACCGCCAGATCCAGGGCGGCTGCACCACCCTGCTGGCTCATGCCGCCCCGGACGCGGCAAGGCTGGCAGCGCCAGGCTTGCTGGGAATGAGGTCAGGCAGAGCATCTTCCGAGTACTTCATGGAGGATGATCTGCACTTATTCCGGAAGCTGGCAAGGTCTTGCCGGCTCAGGCCGACAGGAATTCGTCCCGCCGGGGCGTGAAGACGTCGAGAAGGGCGCCCGCCTCGACCGCCACGCAGCCATGCACTGCGTTGGAGGGCACGTGGTAGATGTCGCCCTGGTTCAGGCGCCGGGTTTCGTCGGCGGTGGTGACATCGAACACGCCCTGCTCGACCAGGCTCACCTGGGTGTGCGGGTGCTGGTGCATGGCGCCGACCGCACCCTTCTCGAACTGGACGCGCACCGTCATCATGGTCGGGTCATGGCTCAGGATCTGCCGGCGCACGCCGGGCGCGGTCTCCTGCCAGGGTGCGTCGGCGGTGGTGGCGAACAGCGGCATTGGAAGATTCCTCAGTTGAACAGTCTCGGCAGCCATAGGGACAGGGCCGGGATGTAGGTGACGAGCAGGAGGACAGCGATGGAGGCGCCGAAGAACGGCCAGATCGTCTTCATCGCCTGGCCGATCGTGATGCCGCCCACCGCGCAGCCAACGAACAGTACCGAGCCGACCGGCGGCGTGTTCAGGCCGATCCCGGCGTTCAGGATCAGGATCACGCCGAAATGCACGGGATCGATGCCGAAGGTCTTCACCAGCGGCAGGAAGATCGGGGTGGTGATGATAATGAGCGGCGCCATGTCCATGAAGGTGCCGAGGAACAGGAGCGCCAGGTTGATCAGCAGCAGGATCACGATCGGGTCGGACGAGATCGCCTGCATCAGGGCGATGGTCGCCGCCGGCACCTGCATGTAGGCCATCAGCCAGCCGAACGAGGCGGCGGTGCCGATCACCAGGAGCACCATGGCCGTGGTGCGCACGGCCCCGAGCGTCGCCTCGCAGAAGGCCCGCCAGTTCAGTTCGCGATAAACCAGGGTGGTCACGAGCAGTGCGTAGACGACCGCGATGCAGGAACTCTCGGTCGCGGTGAAGATGCCCGATCGCACGCCGCCGAAGATGATGCCGATCAGGAGGATGCCGGGCAGGGCGCTGACGAGGTAGCGGCCGACCGCGGCCAGGCCAGGGAAGGGGTCGGCCGGGTAGCCGCGCCGGACCGCGACGATCCAGGCGGTGACCATCAGGGCGAGTGCCAGGAGCAGACCCGGGATGATGCCCGCGGTGAACAGGTCGGCGATCGAGATGCTGCCGCCGGCGGTCACCGAGTAGATGATCATGTTGTGGGACGGCGGGATCAGCAGCGCGATGATCGCTGCGTTCACCGTAACGTTGACGGCATAGTCCTTGGCATAGCCGCGCTTGGCCATCTGCGGGATCATGATGCCGCCGACCGCCGAGGCGTCGGCCACCGCGGAGCCGGAGATGCCGCCGAACAGGGTCGAGGTCAGGACGTTCACCTGGCCCAGGCCGCCGCGCAGATGACCGACCAGGCCTGCGGCGAGGCGGATCAGCCGCTCCGCGATCCCGCCGCGGATCATCAGGTCGCCCGCGAAGATGAAGAACGGGATCGCCATCATCGCGAAGATGTTCATGCCCGAGTTGAGCTGCTGGAAGACGACCACCGGCGGCAGGCCGAGGTAGAGGACGGTCGCGACGGAGGCGATCCCCAGGCAGAACGCGACCGGCATGCCGATCAGCAGGAGGATGGCGAAGGCGCCGAACAGGATGGTCATCGCCATGGCTCAGTGTTCCCCGACCAGCAGGATCTCGAGGAACTTCTCGATGGCGAACAGCGCCATCAGGAGCCCGCCCACCACCAGCGGCAGGTAGTCGACTCCCTGAGGAATGCCGAGGCCGGACATGGTGGCGGACCAGGTGCCGGCGGCCAGCTGCGCGCCGTACCAGGTCATACCCAGACCGAACAGGGTGATGAGCAGGAAGGTGGCGAGCCGCATCGCCCGGCGCAGCCTGGGCGGGGCGATGGCCAGGCCGATCTCGAAGCCCAGATGGTCGCTCTCGCGCACGCCGACCGCCGCGCCCACCAGGATGAACCAGCTCATCAGCAGCAGGGAGCCGGGCTCAGTCCAGTGCGGGCTGTCGTTCAGGATGTAGCGGCCGAAGATCTGCCAGGCGATCGCCGCCGTCATGGCGATCAGCCCGAGCGCCGCCGTCCATAGCGCTACGGCCGCGATCCGGCCGATTGCCCGGTGCAGCCCCGCGAGCGGCCCGGCCGCCTGGACCAGCGTGGATTCCGGCGCGCTGGCCGGGTCGCGCGGATCGGTGGCGGCACCGAGCATGGAAGGCTCTCCGGGAGAGGCGGGGTCAGCCGGCGGCACGGATGCGCTTGACCAGGTCCTGCATCTTGGGGTCGGTCACGAACTGGGCGTAGACCGGCTCCATCGCGGCGATGAACGCCTCCTTGTCCACCGGGTTGGCGACCGCGCCGCCGGCTTCCGCCCGGGCCCGAGCCTCCTTCTCGCGCGCCACCCAGAGCTCGCGCATCTTCGGCACCGACTCCTTGGCGGCCGCCTTTACGATTGCCTGGTCCTCGGCCGCGAGCTTCTCGAAGCTGGTCTTCGCCATGACCAGCGCTTCCGGCGACATGGAATGCTCGGTCTGCGAATAGAACTTCGCCACCTCGTAATGCTTCACCGAATCGTAGGACGGCCAGTTGTTCTCGGCCCCGTCGACCACGCCCGTCTGCAGCGCGGAGTAGACCTCGCCGAACGGAATCGGCGTGGCGTTGGCGCCCAGCGCCTGCATCATCGCGATGAACAGGTCGGATTGCTGCACCCGGATCTTCAGGCCCTTCATGTCCTCCAGGGTCTTCACCGGATGCTTGGCGTTGTAGATCGAGCGCGCCCCGGAATCGTAGAAGGCCAGCAGCACCAGGTCGTGCGGCTCGAAGGCGGCCGCGATCTCCTCGCCGATTTCCCTGTCGATGACCTTGTGCATGTGGTCCTCGGACCGGAACAGGAAGGGCAATGAGAGGATCTGGGTCTCGGGGATCAGGTTGTTGAAGGGCGCGAAGTTGATCCGGTTCATGTCGATGACGCCAAAGCGCGTCTGCTCGATCGTGTCCTTCTCGCCGCCCAGCTGGCCCGAGGGGAAGATCTGCACCTCGATCCGGCCGTTCGTGCGCTGCTTGACCAGCTCGCCCATGAACTTGACCGCCTCGACGGTCGGATAGCCGTCTGGGTGGATGTCGGCGGAGCGGAGCACGGTCTCGGCCTGGGCGGCAGCCGGACGGCCGGCAAGCGTGCCGGCGGCGAGCGCGGTGCCGGCGGCGAGGACGGTACGTCGGTT
>VFQN01007836.1_pt1 | contig 11233 bp, 7 predicted proteins | sample 3512371 | NCBI WGS metagenome assembly VFQN01 (sample SAMN10412370, study PRJNA504923) | tailings metagenome | isolation source: Replicate 2 from Balatoc abandoned mine | place: Philippines: Itogon, Benguet | collected 2017-08-28 | reverse complement strand
TGATGCACTACATGTTGCTGCTGTAGTACTTACTGTTGGCACTGATGGGGTAGTTAATTGTGCTGCTACACTAAAGCTTGTACTTGACAATGATGTACAAGTGCCTAAGGTAGAGGTTACTGTGTAACTTGTTCCTGCTACTAAACCACTTATTGCTCCTCCTGCTCCTACTGTAGGACCTGATGGAGTAAATGTATATGTGTTGCTTGCACTGTAGTTACTTATTGTTGCGGTACCTGATGCACTACATGTTGCTGCTGTAGTACTTACTGTTGGCACTGATGGGGTAGTTGTTACACTAATTGATACTATATCTGAACAACCATTACTTGTCCATATAAAATTGTAAGTTCCTGCAACTGTTAATCCTGTTATAGTTGTTGTTGCACTACTTGGCGTTGTTATTGTTGCTGTTGCTGGATTACCTGATTGTGCTGTCCAAACGCCTATACCTGTTGCAGCCATTGTGGCTGTTGTGTTTAGACACACAATTTGGTCTATTCCTGCATTTATTATTGTATTATTAATTACTACATCGTCTATTGCCTCACACGAACCATTAGTTACTGTCCAGCGTAATGTTGCAGTTGTTCCTGTTAAGGTAACAGTTGTTGTTGCACTTGATGGCAAAGCTATTGTTGCAGTTCCTGATACTAACGTCCAAAATCCAGTTCCATTAGTAGCTGTTGCAGCCATACTAAAAATTGAGCTATTGCAAATAGTTTGATCAGCACCTGCATACGAAGTTGGAGGAATATTTACTATGGCAGTGATATTTGATACACTGTTATAACAACCAGTATTTGGATCTGTTATCAAAAGAGTATAAGCTGTTGTTGCTATTACATTGGTATTTAAAGTTGGATTAGCGACAATTGCACTGCTTAAATTGGTAGCTGGTGTCCATTGGTAATTATAAGTACCTGATGGGCTCACTACCGGACTAAAGCTGGCAGAACTACCAGCACAAGTACTAATGTTGGGGACCGTTACTGTAGGAGCTACCGTAGGATTTACACCAACCGCTACCGTAGTTGTTGCTTCACAACCAATTCCATTGGTAATCGTAAGTGTATAAAATTGCGTTGCTGATAAAGTAGCCGTAGGCTTAGCAATACTTGTACTACTTAAACCTGTTGCTGGTGACCATGTGTATGTTAATAATGGATCAACTGTGGCAGGCCCTATAACTACACTTGTACCCGAGCAAACTGTCAACGGGGCAATTACTGGTGCGGTTACACCTGATACTGTAACTATTACCTGATCGGTAGTAGCACAACCCCCAACTGTTTTGGTAACTGTAAAGGTGAATACTCCTGTAGCAGTTGGGGTAAAAGTAGGGTTTGGTGACGAAGCATTACTTAATCCTGTTGCAGGGCTCCAGCTGTATACTTCGCCGCCCCCGGTAGCGTTAGATGCACTTCCTAAATCTGTAGATGAACCCAAACAAATGGTTTTATCCATGCCTGCATCCACGGCAGAAATAGTAGGTGTTATAGTTAACGGACCACTAATTTGGCTACAGCCATCAGCACTAGTAACAGTTAAATAAAAGCCAACAGCTGTACCAGGCATTGGTGTTTTTAATGTTGGATTTCTCAAAGTTGGATTTACAAGATATGCACTTGGTGACCAAGTATATGTGTAACCTGCTGCGTTAGGCACTTCTTGTGTACCGCCAGTAGTACCGTTACTATAGCCTAATACTAACGCTGCTCCACCAGGACAATAACTTAAGTTACTCATAGTAAAAGGAGCTATAGAAGGACTAACTTTTACTACTGCAACATCAGTAGTTACACAACCGCTGGCTGTATGTGTTTGGGTAAGGGTAAAGGTGGTAGTTAGGCTTACAAAAGCGTCTGGCTGAGCACTAAACTGGTTTGTACCGTTTCTCCAATCTGCACCTGCGGGATCCCAACTGTAGGTATAACCCGCTTGTGCTGGAGTACCCAAAGTTACAGTTCCATTAGTGCAGAGATTTTTATCAAAACCTGCATTAGCAGCTAAAGTTCTTTCAACGATTACCTCCTTGTTCACAAAACAACCCGTTACATTATCAGTTACCGTAACCTTGTAGGTTTCTGTACCAGTGGCTGTAGCTGTAGGCTGAGATATGGCCGGATTATTTAATCCTACACCTGTCCAATTATATGTTAAACCTGGAATTGAAGCAGGATCTCCAATAAGAATTGCTGAATTGGGGCAGCCGCTTACTGGTGTTGTTGGATTAAATGTTGGTAAAGTCCATGATGGGTCATTTACAGATTTTGTAGCTGTACAAGTCCAGGTTGGATCTAATAAGCTGGTTATTATAACTGTATAAGTACGTGCCACATTATCTGTTAAATTAACAGATCGAGTATTATATGAAGATAAACCTACGGCAGGAGACCAACTATAACTATAGTTAGCTGGATCGCCTGAAACAATAGCATCTAAGGTAACCGAACCATTACTTAAGCCATAGCTTGGGCAACCTGAACTTGCTACGACTTCTATTGAACATGAAGTACCGCAAGCACCAACAACTACGTCATCTATACAAGTACCGGTTACTCCATTAAGTGTGTAAGTTGTAGTTAGTCGGTAAGTAACAGGGCCACCCACAGATGCACCTACTAGTACTACTGCCTGATTAGTGGCTCCTAAAAAATTGCCTGTTCCAGAAACAACTGTCCATTGATACGTTTCATTCAGGTTTGGTGTGCGATCAGCTTCTCCAATATAACGTGGACCACATCCATCTTTGCCTGCTCTTGCTTCAATTACTGCTACTTCTACTTGGTCCACAAATGTACAGCCCGAGGCTGTATTTGTAGCACTCAGCGAGTAAGTAACTTTATTAGGTACCGGCATATTAACATTACCAGGATTGAAAGTTGCCGTAGAAGTAGTAGCTGCTATGTATGCCCCTGGTGTCCAAACATAAGTAAATCCTGATTGGGCTGGTGTACCCAGTGTGGTAGTGGAACCCATGCAAATTACTCTGTCAGGTCCGGCAAAATTACTTGTTGTAGGGGCTGCCGATGGCGTAACAATTACATCATCTGTTGTGCTACAAGTACCACCACCAGATATTGCAACCGTCATAGTAACTCTATAAGTGGTTACTACAGTTGGCGATGCTATAGGTTGGGCTATTGTAGTGCTACTTAAACTACCGGCACTACCACTGATAATACTCCAGCTATAGCTGATACCACTGGCTCCTGCAGGTGGTGCTGTACCAATTTGTACGCCAGCACCTGCACAATTACCTTTATCTACTCCTGCATTTGCAGCAAAGGCATTTACTACAACCTGATCAGCTTGTACACAACTATTCGCATCAGTTACAGTTAAGGTATAAACAGTGTTTTGTGATGGGGAAACAGATGCACTGGCAGATGTGCCGGCACCATTGCTCCAGGCATAGGTATATGGTGCTGTGCCACCACTGGCACTTGGGCTACCTCCTATAGTTACGGCATTACCTGGGCAGGTTTGCAAAATACCCAAAGTTGAACCGCCGGCGTCTACTGTTGGGGCGGCATTGGAATTTACGATAATTGCTGACACAGCAGAAGTGCTCATTACAGCTCCGCCACAACACTCGCCTTGTTTGGTTATTCTTCTATAATAGGTAGAAGTAACAGTTGGTGGGGGTGAATAATTTTTTTCAGTAGCATTAGGAATATCTGTCCATGGGCCACTGGCCGACGTTGCAGTTTGCCACTGATAATCGAAATAAACATTGTTTTGAGGTGATGTTACACCTCCGATATTGTATAATGGCAAGCTGGTAGCTGCATTAATAAAAATGTCTGTGCCCACCAACTGTTGTACCAATCCATTTTGGCAAACGGTTTGTGTGGAAGGGCTAATATCATCACTGGCTACCGTAGGCACCGGAGGACATACGTCAAAAATAGATACACTGGGGTGAGCATAATTAGGAGCTATTTTTATAGATAGATCTGAATTAAATCCAACATATAATTTATCACCATACACCATTCCTTCTTGGTATCCACGAATAGAACCATAATTTCTAAAATTTTTATTAATCAATGAAGCCATACACAGCGTACCCGATGTATTGAATTTGGCAAAGCCTGTAGGGCCCGTTGTGGTGCCATCTGTAGTTGGCATGGCTGATCCAGTATTTGTCAAAAAAAGATAGGCTTCTCCTGCTACTACATCTAATAAATAAGGAGTGGTGTTGGTACCACCACCAAAGTAGGTACTGTAAACAATGCCACCAGCACTATTGAGCTTTGTAAGAAAAGCTTGAGTGCCACCGGTGTAGTTAAGCCCGTTTACTACAGGATAACCCGCAGCATTTGAATAACCAGTAATATACAACTCACCATTAGATAGTATGGGATACACATCGTTATTATCATCATTACCTGGGCCGCCTAAAAATCTGGAATAAATCAAATTACCACTAAGGCTGTATTTCAGAACTAACATATCAAGATTACCAGCAAAAGGGCTACCTATTGTGGGGATTATATTATTACCTGAATAAGCTACGTTTACAATATAAACTCCAGAAGCATCTGCTAATAATTTATAGACATCCTCGGTATTAGAATTAATGTATTTACTAAATACCAAATCTCCTGATGCATTGAGGCATAAAAACACAACCCCTCCATTTGCACCCAAGGTGGTATTGCTGCCATCGGTTACAGGGAAAGTGTTTTCGTAAGCAGTTCCAATAACATAGGTATTACCATTTTGAGACACGGTTGCAGTAACTTCTGACCAACCTGGCGTACTTATTGTTTTGGAATAGATAAGCGTACCTGTTGCTGAATAACGACGTATAATAAAGTCACCATTATTACCGTCAGTTGCAATTAATATAACGTCTGTACCATCAAGGCTAATATTATTACCATTATACTGGTATGTATAAGGGTCTGCATTAGTATTAAAATAAGTGCAAAGTTCTATAGCTCCTGTAGCTTGGTTTAAAATATAGAAAGCTGCATCATTAGCAGTGCCGCCCTTGGTACTGCCATTGGTTACAGGTAGGTCTGTACTTCGAGTAGTTACATAGGCATATACTTTACCATTGGCTACTTTCATTCCGGATATTCCACTATTAGCACTACCACCTAACATTGTGGAAAATTTTACTGAACCATCAGGATTATAGGCTGCTATAAAAACTTTATCCCCGGTGCCTGTATAGGGTGGGCCAATGGTTGTTGTCAGCCCAGAGCCAGATACTGTTCCAATTGTATAAGTACTTCCATTGACTACTTGAGTATACCTGTTGACTGTCAAAACAGTCCCAGGTGTTGTAATGGAGGTATTGGATGACTCGTAGGTGAATTGGGCATGAGTAGTTATGGGTATAATAAACAAGGCTATTACCAGCATTGCTATTAAACTACTATGAATTTTTTTTAAAAATTTCATAGTAGTTGAACCCATATACGAACCCATCGAAAAGGTGGTTTGAGCCTTGGCAGAGAGTACCTGAAAGAACAGAATTATCGGCAATATAACCCAAATACCCTTTAAAACACTGGGGGAAAAATTGGCTTTCATATTAATTTTTATTTTTTTAATATTCATTTTTTAAAACTTTCAGTAGTCGTTGAATGTAAAGGTTTATTGAATGTTATTTAAGTTTGAATTTTAGTGAATTGAAGACATGGTCATTGGTCGGGTCTGTATCTGGATCAGCATTGGTATCTACCAATTCATCACCACTATCTGATACATCCTTTACGGCTGGGCCTGTTGGAGGTGTGCCTGTTGCAGTTGCTGTGTTTTTCACTTCTCCTGCATTAATATCAGCTTAGGTAACTGTGTAAGTTGCCGTTGCTGTGCCTATTGCTGCTGGGGCTAAACTACTTGGCGTAACTACCAAAGCTGTTAAGCTTAGTTTTGCATCGGCTATCGTCGCTGTACTCAAGGGTACATTTCCAGTATTTGTTACTGTGAATGTGTAGGTAATGACATCACCAACTGCTCCTGTTCCTGCCATTGATGCCGTTTTTACTAACCTCACTTTTGGTGTTGAAATTTCTGAACAAAAAGTAGCAGGCGTGGTTATAATAGGCATGTTATGATTTAGACCTGGGTCTAAAACATAAGCAGTAATATTAATAACACCATCGCTCGGCACAGTGATACTCATTACAGCACCAACGAGCAAGAAGAGTAAGCTAAGTGTGAGCCGGTAGCTTATATGCGACAAGGTACTTCTTACTATGTTTTGTAATGTAAAAGTTTTCATTTTAATCATATTTAGTGATTATACCTTGTTTTGGTTTTTAGTAATGGCACCTGGTTTGGTTGGGGCTGGGTTGGCATAGTTGAGGGCGTAAGTCGCCGTAGCCGTACAGCCTTTTATTTCTGTTACCAATACGGTTTAGCTACCGTCTGAAAGTCCCGTTTGGTTTTGGTTGGTGGGGGTTAGTCCCGAGCCACCTGTGGTGGTCCAACTGTATGTAAACGGTGCTGTGCCTCCTACTACCCCTTGGCTCTGCCAGCTGGCAATAAGCGAATTGACCGCGGCAGTGCGTGACTCGGCAGGGATAATAAATTGTACTGTACCCCATTGTAGGTAAAGTCTGTACCATCTTTGTGTTTGGTGGGATTGATGACCCACTTGACTGGCCCGCTGAAGTTTCGGTTGTTTGGGCAAAAGTTTGATAGGTCAAGAGAAAAAAAGATAGAATTGACAACAAACTTCTGATAAAATGGTAGCGAAAAAAGATAACCATAAATTTGATTGTTTAATTTTAGGGTTACTGTATAACGACAGCTTAGCTCAAATTTTCCGACAAGAATTAATCCGATTCATTGGCCAAATAGACAAATTAAACTACCATTTTAGGTATCTTTTTGTGATTAGGGATGTAGGTCGTGGAAAGTGGAAAGTGGAGAGAAATGATACCAAAATTTCTAATTCTTGTACTTTTATGAACCTTCCATCGAAGTGTAGTGTATGCTCCTTCTGCAAAACTAAAGAGGCAAGCCACGTTTGGGACAGGGAGCAAAAAGGAAAAACAGGGCCTTTGAAGGCAATAATTGAAAAATAAACGAAGGTCTGCCAATTAACAATTTGCGTGCCATATATATTAGGTAGTACTCCTATTGCTCGCTACCTTAGTCCGTTTGTTTGTTTTTTGCACAAACCCGAAGCCTTTCATCAAGATTTTCATTACACCCTATATGATAGTAATTGTTGCCTTAGTTTGTGCAAGGACAATAATGATATAGCGGGAAGGATTGATTGTATCACCCATGCGTTTCTGGGCCTATCAGCTGACAGCCTATATGATACATCAAAAACAATAGAGAATGAAGCGTTTTTGCCTGATGACCAACAAATCCATTGTTTCAATTGGCATTTAGGTACTGTAGGTATAAAGAACTATTTAATTGACAATATTTTACCATAATGACGGTCGACACAGAGCTACACGAAGTACAACACGGAGTCACACAAAGAATAAAAACGCTGGGCAATTCCATGATTTTTTAAACTCTGGGCAACTCCGTGGCGACCGTCGCAACGGTAAAAGAATACTATCAATGTAATTTTTACTATTACCTAATCTTGACATTTTAACACTATGCAATGCTAAAGGCAGAATCGGTAGTGGCAACTTCAACGATAAAACATCCTATATAAAAGAAAAGGGGGGGGCGCTCTCGCGCTGCCAAAGCTTTCTTTCAATCCCCCAGACTTTTGTAACCTTTCATGGCTTGGCTTGTAGCCATCACGAAGGCGATGTTATTGTGCGTATTACTATTTTTTAATCATTATTTATCTCTTTTATAATAAGCAACAATACTTGCTTTTGCGAGAGTGTTATTCCAAAGATAAAAACCTACAACCGCTGGGTTTATGTTTTCGTCGAGTCCTAATTTATCAGTTTTTAAAGCATAGACTGTAATGATGTACTGATGAAAACCGTGTCCAACAGGTGGGCAAGGGCCTCCAAAACCCTTAATTCCATAATCTGTACTACTTTGTATGGCTCCTTTAGGTGCTAAATTTAATTTTAGATTACCTGCGTTAGTTACCAATTCATTGATATTTGCTGGAATATCAAATACTACCCAATGCCAAAAACCACTACCCGTTGGGGCATCTGGGTCGTACATAGTGATGGCAAAGCTCTTAGTTCCTTCAGGTGCATTTTTCCAAGATAATTGAGGCGATTGGTTGTCTCCCGAACAACCAAACCCGTTAAACTCTAGTGTTTTGGTAGTTTCTCCACCTAAATCTTTGCTGCTTAATGTAAATGTCTTTTGTCCAAAAACAACTGTTGAGAAAATCAATGACAAAACTAAAATCAAATTTGTTCTTTTCATTTTTTAATATTATTTAGATTTTTTGCAAAATTAAGAGGTGCAATGCAGATAAAATTTAGAATAATATTCAAAAAGTGTTGCTAAAAGCTCAATTTTTATGGTGCTGTTTGGGTGTAATTCCATATTTTGATTTATATGCCTGAATAAAGCTTGATAAACTCTCATATCCGACTTCAAAATATATCTCAGACGAGCTTTTTTGTTCTTGGTAGAGCAAACGATGTGCATACTCTAATCTTTTATTTTGAAACCATTTTATAGGTGATTCAGCATAATGCTTTTCAAATTCTCTCTTGAAAGTGGACACACTCATGTTACATAAAAAAGCCAATTCATTTAATGTTAGTTTGCTCATCCAATTACTTTCAATGGTTTGAACAAATTTTTGCGACGTATCATTAGTTCTTTCCGATAACGAGTACAAAAAATCTGTGCCATATATCTCTGTTAAATAGAGTATTATCTCTTCCAATTTCACTTCCAACATTCTTTTTTGAATATTTTTTGAAAGTTTGTAAATATCTAATAAGCTATTTACGAATCGTTGAATAAACCCATCATATTCAAAAGAATAAACTGATTTGTATTCGTTTACTTTATTTCTATTTATTTCGTGTTTTAGGATAATTTTCAACAATATTTCATTTGAAAAAAATAGAAGTACACTTCTATAATTTCGAATGTACGAAAGCTTTTCGGTCATTAGGCAGTGTCCAGACTTCATTATGAGAAACTTGGAATTGTCAATTGATAAAGCAGAGTTATCAAAAACAACCTCTTTATTTCCCTCGATTAAAAAACTAAATGTGTTTTGATTGAGAACAATTTGCTGTTTTGTGATTTCTTTTGAGCTACAATAGTCAAAAATATGAACGGATTGTAAACTTCCTATATTTAGTTCGTCGGGAAGCGTAATTGTCTTCATTAGGTTCGGTATTCTTCTATACGTTATACGTAATTTCACGAAGTATTGCCCAAAAGGGCTTTCTTATAATAATGGGCAGGGTTTTTTCAGAAATATCAAATTCTTGTAAATCAACGCTTTGATATTGCATCTAAATTGTTTGTTTGTCATTGAAATAGCTAGATAAGTTACAAAAAATCTAAGTTTAGGCTATGATAAATCCTAAAAAAACTCGTGTTATCTGTGGGGTACGAGTACTCTATCATTTTTATGAGAAAGCCCTGTTTTTATCTGTTATCGAAAATTTGCCAGAAAGTTTTTCTCTGTTTTAAAGTCGTTATAGAAAATTAAAACTCGATAATCGCTTTATATACTCCGCCTTTCCAAAGACCTAAATAAAGAACTGTTTTTCCATTTTCTTGCCTTTGTAGCATTGTTCTGGCCCCACCAAATAAAGAGGTAAAATTAGAAATGCCTTCAGTAGTCACAACCTTCCAGGTTTGTCCATTATCTTCCGAAAAATGCAAGATTAAAGGTTGTGGAAATTCAAAGTTTTTATTCCAACTTGCAGCTATTATTCGGTTTGGTTTCATTTCATCATAAGTTAGTCCAAAATAAAATCTGCTGAATTGATTGGGAATATGGTAAATATTTTCCCAATTCAGACCATTATCATTACTTTTTAAAATCCCATCTTCACCACCCATTAAAAGGGTAGTTGAGCTACCATTTTTGATGATTATTTTTTCAACTGTACTTGGGGCTGGAATTAAATTACTCCATACACCTAAGATATTGCCGTTTTGAGCAAATCGAACGACTATCTGCATATCTAAGGCATTTTGCCCTCCTGCCCAAAGCTCATTGTTCGCCGTATTTATGGCGAGTTCTAAGAACGGTCTAGAAATTGCATTCCATTCCCCGTAGATAAGCGTCCAATTTGAACCACCATCAACAGAACTTGCGATTACCCCATTCCCACCAGCGTAAAGTGTGTTTGAGTTAGGATTATAGGCTAAACTCTTTACAAATTGTCCATTGTTTTCAGTAAAATTATTCGGAAGCAATGACCATGTTTTTCCGTTATCCGTAGATTGATGCAACTGAGGCATACTAAGATTATCAATAGCCTGCGTAGTCGAACAGATTAAGGTTGAGGCATTAATCCGCACGATTGCCTGGACATTTTTACTTTTAAGATTACTGGAATTCCAACACTTCTGAGAAAACTCTTTATAATAAACCCCATCGTTAGTGGCAGCAATTAAGGTTGTTTGAGTGGCCTCCAGCTTATTTATTACCTTCCCATCTAACCCATAAGATTCTAACGTAACGATATTATCAATAGTAGGATAAACAACATTATTTTCACAAGGAGATAGGTTTTTTACAGTAACAGGAATACAAATCGGTTCGCATGGTGATGAAAACGGAAAAACCTCTCGCTTAAGTCTCGTTTGCCAACCACAGTACATCTTTACGGTATTGATCCAATAATCAAGATTGAGCGAAATATCAGTATATGGGGCACCGTCGCATAATTCAATGGCAATTTGTGCCAAACTCCAGTCGTTTTCGTCAACGTGCCAAGGAAATTCGTAAGGGCCATTTTTGTTGTAACCATTGCTACCCATTACCAATTTACCACTAAAAAACAGGGTTCTATCTTTTGGTCTTTTTTGAAGTTCACTTTCAACCAAGGCAATTACAGTAGGGTTGCTGGTAGCAACTACAAACGAAGTATCTCGCCACTCGTTATAAGAATTTGGTGCAGAAAACTCAAAATACCGTAGTGTATTTTGCGCTTGGGTAGGATAACTACTAATGAAAAAAAATAAGGTGATTACAAAAGTAGTTTTTGTTAGATGTTTCATTTGAGTTCTTAGGGCTTTTTTTGATGAAAATGGAGCAAAAATGATGATAGTGACATTCCCTGTTCTTTGTGTATTAAAAGGGCCATACCGCAATTGGGATTTGATAATAGCTTTGATG
>VFQN01007835.1_pt1 | contig 11233 bp, 7 predicted proteins | sample 3512371 | NCBI WGS metagenome assembly VFQN01 (sample SAMN10412370, study PRJNA504923) | tailings metagenome | isolation source: Replicate 2 from Balatoc abandoned mine | place: Philippines: Itogon, Benguet | collected 2017-08-28 | reverse complement strand
ACCCATTAAAACTCTTTAGCTCGAGCAATAAAAATATCATCACTCTCATCACCGTCAATATTTTCTTGAAAATCAATCACTTTGAGGAATGGATCAGCTGAAAATACGGAATCCAGTGTTGATAGGGTGACAATAGTCATGTTATTAGTTGAAGTGGTCTGTACTTCATCCTTGTGAGTACTGCTTGAATCATTTAGTTTCTTCACCCGCTTAACAGAAGATGAAGAGCTATATTCTCCTTCTTCATGATTTCGCTTTTGAACAGTCTTCGTAGCAGGGATCACATCGCTCTCTTGGTCAATGATTGTTCTTCGTAATTGCGTGAAAACATTCTGACCGCTACCAGAGGTGAAATCCCCATTTGAGCCATCCAGGCGACCAACTACTTCCAATAAAAACAATATATTCCCTTTTGGTTGAATTATCTTAAAAGCAGCAACCAGAATGTTACGGAAGGACAATAAAAATTGCTTTTCCTTTTCTCTGCAACGCTCATTTAACGAGTTTATACCTTCCTGAAAGGAAAGAGGATAACAACGCTCCATCTCAGAGAAGGCAGAATAAAATAATGATTGTATTTCTTCGCTCTTCGCAAATAGGTAGAGGATCGTACACGCTAGAACACGTGAGACGTTCAGATTCTTCTTACTTCGAACCTCGTTGAGATCCTTTGAAGTAAAATCTTCCAAACAAGATCTCTCAATTAATGCTTTCACTTTATCTTCGAGAGCTTTGTCAAATTCCAGATCACCAAAGGACTTTTCAATAAACAAGAAAATCTCTTCCTTCTCTGCAACAGTTAACTGTAAAGGCATTCTTGACAACTAAAAATTTTGTAATGATCAACTCAATAATTGAATTTGACAGGAATGTGTGTGGTGTGGAGTGCACTGTGTCAATTGCTCCCATCTCTCTAATGTCTTTAGAAACTGGTCAATTCTAGAACTTGTGACTTGTTGAGTAACTGGGATTATAGGTAGCGCAAAATAGCGAAAATGTGCGAATCCAAATCGAAGGAAAAAAGTCCTTCACCAGGACTCCGGTCCTATACTTATGCAACAATCTGCCTAGGATGTTTAAAAACAAGGTTAAATTCAGTTTTTTTTTCAACAGTTTGCATAGATGCACTTACCAAATCTATTTAATGGTAGTGTAAATTGTCCTCTAATCACATAGATTCGTGAGTTTGTAATAACAGCTCATAGCAATCAAATAAGATGAATGAAATAGAACTTTTCATAATTTTGCGTATCCGTGAAGGACTTTTTTCCTGGTGAAGGACATTCTAACTTTGAACTCGCTTGCCATGAAGGTGGACGCCTGGTTATAAACGAGTTTTTTAACCTAAGTTTAACTTGTTTTTTCTTTTAATAATAGTTAATAGTTAAACAATTTTTTTCAACTTGTTTAACGTCTAGGTAGACATTAAACATACCACCTTCCTGACTTGAGCTTGCAAAATAGAAAATTTGACTAAAAGATTAATTATGACTAAAAGATTAATTATTCATTATTTATGAGGGAAAACACAAAAACCCACAGCGACTTCACTACAATCGAAATGTTTTAGATGTTTAAACTTTTTCTTCTATTTGTTTTTAATTTTTACTTTCTTGGTTTGCCCACCATCTTCTCAACAACACCAACATCATCTAAAAACTCGAAATGACCTCCTAATAAATTATTACGATATTCTTCTAAATAACGAACAATATTATCAGATAAGGTATCTCCTACACCTTCATCTTCATCCCATTCTCTAACAGCATCGTTACGACGAGTGTCGATGACAAGCAAGCTTGATTCCTCTCCAGCAAAGGGGATCAATCCTTCTTTCCATGATGATTTTCTCTCGTGAGCAGCAAAAATATCTTGAATTTCATCAGAACTTAATTGCTTCTTGTCTAGGAAATATAATCCTCCATTCACTTCAAGCAATAAAGCTTTAAGAGCAAGAGGAAGACGAGTATCAATGGCTTTCTCTAATCTTTGCAAATCAGCATTAGAAGCAGGACCATTTAAGCGCTTGCCACTCTTTGTGCGAGAGAACCATGACTTGATATCAAGCACAGATTGTTCGATTTCCGCGTTATTCATTTCGCCTGGAGAAAACCCCAAAAATTAAAACAAAAATTAAGCTCAGTGCATAGTAGACTTACCAACTCGACGATTTCCTTCCTCTGCCACAACAACTGACATGATTTCTACTTTAAACCTTGTTTTACTGAAACTGAAACTGTAAAGAAGAAGCAATTTAAATTTACCGTAATCTCGTATATCGAGAGCGAACAACTTGACCGTTAAATGTTTAAGCGTTATTTCCGGTTTTATCGAACCGCTATTTACGAAGCTGCAAGCATGGTTTTGAGATTAACTCAGATTTCTCGTCTGTTTCTTCTCTCTGTAACATCTATAGCTCTATTTGAGAAGCGCAATATTGCTTGTGGGTTTCACGGTATTCAATCGTTACTAAGAACGAAACGAAATATTTCTACATTTAGAGGTCGACAGATGAGTACATATTCTTCAAGAAATATGAAAACTGAAGATGATTTGGAGAGTGTTAGCAGTACTCGCTCCTTCTCTGAAGAATTTGCTGAAAGCACTGGTCGGCAGACCAGTGAACTCCTCGCTCGCAGAGCAATAGAATATGCCAAAAAAGACCATTCAGATAGAAGTTTGTGTTCCCATTGTTTCCTGACAAAACAGTTTTGCTTATGTGACTATGTGAATCAATTATATGCCCCTATTCGACAACTACCATCCTCTTCCTTCCCTGTGAAAGTTCATTTATTGATGCATTACAAAGAGTGGGGAAGAGCGAGTAATACCGGGAAGCTTCTCACGATTGGATTACCGAATTGTGCCTCAATTAAAATTTATGGTATTGTAGAAGATGAAGAGAGGCTGATTGAAGAGTTAACGACCAATCCTTCGATCATCCTTTATCCAACCAAACAATCTCAATCTATTACAAACTTCTTACCAACGTTTCAAGCTATACAGGCAGAGCATGCCTCCATGGAGCGTGAAAAGAAAGTTGGTGAAAGTACTGATAAACCTTGCTTTCACATTTGTGTCATTGATTCGACTTGGGGGCAAAGCAAAGCGATGGAACGTTCATTACCTGATCATTTACCGCGAGTGCATATTAGTGACTTTGTATCACAGCCATCAAAATTTTTAAATCGAAAACAATCTCAAAATAAGAGTAAAATATCAACAATTGAATCTGTGGTTATGGCTTTTCAAGCATTACAGATTTCTTCTGAAATTACTGATCTTTGTCATAAATCTCTTGAATATTCGGTTGATTCTCTATTCCGACAAAATGGAAAAGTCCCTGCATATGGAAATTCTATTCAACCAAAGTTCTATGAAGATGATGATGTGAGTAGTCAAGTGCCAGCAAATAGTAAGGAACAACCCCGATTAAGATATTTCAAACCAAAGGTTGTGAAACCAGAAAAATGTTTACATTGTGGAAGTAAAATTACTGAAGTATCAAAGGCTGTAAACTTTAAGAATTGTGGAGTGCGAACAAGAATGAGAGATCTTTCGAATTTGACGCCTGAAATAGAACAAGAACGAATCGAGACAGTTCAGAAGATACTAGAAGAAGCTAGAAATCAGACAAATGAAATCATGAAAATCAATCCTCATCTGACGATTCCAGAAAGAGAAGAGAATCTTGAGTTGATGAAGAATATAATGCTTTCTGCTCCAACTTATCGCGTATGGAACTGTTCTGAATGCAAACTTTATTTTCCGAGTATTGATCACAATGATTATTCGTAAAATGATCTATTCTATCTCTTTACTTTACGCTGCTATCTGTAATTTGGGTAACTGAGTAATTGAGTATTTAGGAATCGATCCTTCTTGTTTGTCTTTCACACATTCGAAATTGCATAAAATCATCGAAAAACAACCATAACATCCAAACACATCCCACACTTGACACAGCTTGCAACACCGTTGAGACAATCATCTTTTCAAATTTTGTAAAGAAAGAATTTTTTGCAGATTTTTTCTTTGCATTATCTCTGAAGAGATTGCTTGAACCAACCACATTTTTGAATTCACACAAAGGAAAAAATGGATGATTTTTTTGATAATGCTGCAGCAGAAGAAATTAAAACTACGTATGAAGAAGAACAAGATGATCGTGAAATAACGCAAGAAGATGCCTGGGTTGTTATTGATCGTTATTTCGAAGAAAAAGGTTTAGTACGTCAACAGATTGATTCATTTGATGAATTTATTACCAATACAATCCAAGAATTAATTGATGATTCAGGTGAAATTATTGTAAAACCAGAAAATCAATATATGTCACTCAAGGATATTGAAAGAAATGGTATACAAATTAAATTTGGACAAGTCTATGTATCACCACCAACAATCTTTGAAGCTGATGGTGATCAACGTGAATTATATCCACAAGAAGCACGTTTAAGAAATTTAACTTATCAATCACAAATTTTTGTGGATGTTCATTATAATGAATTTAAATTAAATAAAGATAATAAATTTGATTGGAAGAATGATACACCAATACATACGAAAAAATTTGATATGATGAAATTAGGTAATATACCAATTATGGTTCGATCCCGTTATTGTAATTTAAATAGTCGTATGGATCGTGATTTAACAAAAGTTGGTGAATGTGTCTTTGATCAAGGTGGTTATTTTGTAATTAATGGTTCAGAAAAAGTTGTTATTGCACAAGAACGATTATCCAATAATCATGTTTATGTATTTAAGAAACAACAACCACATAAATTTGAATGGTTATGTGAAATTCGTTCTCATATTCCTACTGGTGCACGTCCTACCTCTACCATACAATTACAGATGCATAAATCAGGTGGTAAATTGGCAATTGGTGGACATCAAATTAGTTGTACATTACCTTATATACGTGAAGCTGTACCAGTAGTGGTTGTTTTCCGTGCTTTAGGATTTATTTCTGATAAAGATATCTTAGAACATATTGTTTATGATTTTAATGATCTTGAAATGATGGAAAGATTTCGTCCGTCATTAGAAGAAGCATCACCAATACGTTCAGAAGCTGCTGCATTAGATTTTATTGGCAAACGTGGTGCAGCAGATAATGTAACGCGTCGTGAACGTATACAATATGCTCGTGAGATCTTGCAGAAAGAAGTCTTACCACATGTTGGTACTATGGAAAATTGTGAAACGAAAAAGGCATTTTTCTTAGGATATGCTGTAAATAAAATATTACAATGTTCATTAGGACGTTTAGATGAAGATGATCGTGATCATTTTGGTAAAAAACGTTTAGATTTAGCTGGTCCATTATTAGGTGCACAATTTCGTTTATTATTTAAAAAATTAACGAAAGAAGTACAAAAATATTTACAAAAATCTTTAGATGAAGGTAGAACCTTTAATATTGCACAAGCAATGAAATCTACTATTATTACTGATGGTTTAAAGTATGCTTTAGCTACTGGTAATTGGGGTGATCGTAAAAATCCTGTTAAAGCTGGTGTTGTCCAAGTGTTAAATCGTTTAACATATGCTTCTGCGTTATCACATTTAAGACGTTGTAATGCACCATTCCCTAAAGAAGGAAAATTAGCGAAACCGCGTATGTTGCATTGTACTCAGTGGGGTATGGTCTGTCCTGCTGAGACTCCTGAAGGACATGCTGTCGGTTTAGTGAAGAACTTGTCGTTAATGTCTCATATTAGTGTTGGAGTTTCTGTCTCTGATGTTTTAGCCTTCTTGGATGAATGGGGTACAGATCCTTTAGAGCATGTTTCATGCAAGGCGATTGCTAAGACTACCAAGGTCTTTGTTAACGGTAATTGGATTGGAGTGCACAATGATCCTGATGATCTTGTTCGTAACTTAGTCAGTTTACGTCGTCGTTGTGATATTGATCCTGAAGTAGCTATTGTTCATGATATTAAGGGACGTGAAGTGCGTATTCATACTGATTTAGGCAGAATCTGCCGTCCTTTGTTCGTTGTCGGAACAGATCAAAAATTAGCAATTAAGAAACATCATATCTTAAAGCTATACGAAACACGTAGCTTAGGTTATAGCACAAAGTCTCATGATGAGGAAGACGAGGATGATGATGAGCAAAAGCCATATGCATGGATTGATTTATTTAAAGATGGTTTAGTTGAATTAATTGATACAGAGGAAGAAGAAACTTCCATGATTGCAATGAAGCCAACTGATCTTGGTTTACCGAAAGAAGAAGCTTATTCTACGACTTATACTCATTGTGAGATTCATCCTTCATTAATCTTAGGTGTTTGTGCTTCAATTATTCCTTTCCCTGATCACAATCAATCACCACGTAATACTTATCAATCTGCCATGGGTAAACAAGCTATGGGTATTTACCTTTCTTCATTCCAAGTGCGTATGGATACCATGGCACACGTCTTACATTATCCACAAAAACCACTTGCGACAACACGTGCCATGGAACATTTACATTTCCGTGAATTACCTAGCGGTGTGAATTGTATCGTCGCCATTGCTTGTTATACGGGTTATAATCAAGAAGATTCTTTAATTATGAATCAATCATCGATTGACCGTGGTTTATTTAGATCATCCTTCTTTCGTTGTTATAATGCGAAAGCTAAATGTAAACCAGGTGCGCCCAATCCATTAACTGATGAAATGTTTGAAAAGCCTGTACGATCAAACTGTATTGGTATGGGTATTGGTTCTTACGATAAAATTGGTCCTGATGGTTTAGCTGAACCAGGTGTGCGTGTCTCTGGTGATGATGTTTTAGTTGGTGTCACCATCCCTTACACTATTAAATCACCTGAAGGACAAGCCACTGGTATTGGTCGTAAAGATCATTCAACCTGTATGAGAAGTTATGAAAGTGGTATTGTTGATCGCGTTATGTTAACCACTGATGTTGAAGGAAATAAATTTTCCAAAGTAAGAATTCGTAATTTACGTATCCCACAAATTGGTGATAAGTTTGCATCGCGTCACGGACAAAAAGGTACGATTGGTATGACATACCGTCAAGAGGATATGCCATTCACATGTGAAGGAATTAGTCCTGATATTGTCGTGAATCCGCACGCTATTCCTTCTCGAATGACCATTGGTCACTTGGTTGAATGTTTATTAGGGAAGGTTTCTTCTCTACATGGTGATGAAGGTGATGCCACTCCTTTTATGGATGATGTCACTGTGGAGAAGATTAGTAATGCTTTGACTGAATTAGGTTATCAGAAGCATGGTAACGAATGTCTTTATAATGGCCATACCGGAAGACCTTTAGAATCATTGATTTTCATTGGTCCAACCTTTTATCAGCGTTTAAAACACTTGGTCGATGATAAGATTCATGCGCGTGCTCGTGGACAAGTCACCATGTTAACCCGTCAACCTATGGAAGGTCGTGCGAGAGGAGGTGGATTGCGTATGGGTGAAATGGAACGAGATTGCTTAGGTAAGGGAGTGTGTTAATCTTGTCGCTTGAGAATAACATCTTTTTCATCTCATAGTGGCGCATGGTGCGGCTAATTTCATGCGAGATCGTTTATTTGCGAACTCAGATCCATATCGCATTCACGTCTGTGATGAATGTGGTATGATTGCGATTGCAAATTTGAGGAAACAAACCTTCGACTGTGGCTTCTGTAATAACAAGACAAGATTCAGCCAGGTACACATTCCTTACGCAGGCAAATTATTATTCCAAGAGTTAATGTCGATGTGCATTGCTCCAAGAATTTTCGTTGATCGTCCAAAAGATGATACGTAAAGGAAATAACTTTGATTTGGTTGTTAGTGGTACCAGTGGAAGAATTTATGCTAATCTGTTTTGTTTTTTCTATTTGCTTGACTCTTCTTCTGTGAATTGCCAAACAAAGTTTCTTCATTTTAATTACCCATTTTCCACTTTTCACATTCAAATCTGATCAAACTAACCAAACACCGCACAGTATAGTAAAGGCGAGTTTTATTCAACTATCGGGTCCGTAAATTAGCACACAAAATCGGGTTCGTAAAATTCACAGAGATTGTTGTGATGAACTCTTCTGACAACTCTTATCTTATACAAGTCTTAAATTACTCTGTATTTCAAGAAATTATTCATATTAAACAAATTTTTGATACAATCTTAGAGAAAAACTTTACGTTTCTGTACCAATTCGATCATAACCCACAAGAGACAGAGTCGGAAAAAGCTGTTAATACTACTGAACTACACAATTGTAACTGTCTTTATGACTGTCAAAGCTTTCCTTTCATTCAAGCAAGTCAATATCCGAAGTCGTATACGGAGTTCTACGAGTCAATACTCCTGAGAGATAGATTGGATGTTCAAACAACGACTGGATTTGGGATCAATACAATTTTTCAACTTTTAAACCAGCTCGAAGAAACGAATCGATTCTTTGAGAGTAATAAAAATGATAAAAATAATATAGAGACAATGAAATTACAGGCTGGAGGAGGATCTGGATTTGGTTTTCAGATGTATTGCGATGATACCGTCATACTCACTATCGGAGGTAAGTCTATCATGCGTTTCTGATCTTTGAATCGAAGGATTTCTTACTACTCCTGTAGGAGGTGGAGGTGGTGGGTATTATTTTGATGATGGAAGTCAATCGTTCAATGTTGGTGCTGGAGGAGGAGCAGGTATGCAGTTCGCTAACCTTACCGACATAATGATTCGACATCATCCGAAGGAACTCCGGAATTCATCCCTATTGAGTAATCTTACATTTCATTCTATTGGTGGAGGCGGAGGATGTGGGACTTGTGCTGATCCTACAGATGATATTCATTCATGTACACTGGCCAAGAAACTATTCACTAATTCCTCGGATACCATTCTCACCTGTGGATTCAAAAAAGATGATGATGCTTTAGATGATACTACCTTACGTCATCTTCTTTCTTCTTTTCGACAATTTACCTCAGAATGTCGAGAAATCACGATCTATGGTGGGGGAGGTGGAGGAGGAGGAACTAGTCTTTGTTGTCAACCTTTTCATGTAGGTTACGGATTTTCCTTCTCTTTACATTACGTCAATGATCCTAATTTACCTCAAAGTGAAATGTTTTATAACTTCCATTCAGAACAGGAGGAATCCAAAAGTTCAGAAGTAGACGAGTTTCGAATAAGTCTCTATAAATCATCATTTAATACGACATCAGGTCCTCTCAATATCTATCCAAGTGAAGAGATGCGATATCAATATGATTTTATAGGAAAGTTATTACATGATTCATCTGCAATCTGTAATGGTTTTGGTAGTTGGTGTTGTGTATGTAATGCAACTCAAGTTGTGATTAAGGACTGTTTGAAGCTTAATCTTACCATTTCGGATTATTCAACTCGAAGGAATCTCACTGCTATTGATTCTACTTGTCGAGACATTCAAAGAAATTATGCTCGGATATCTTGGCTCGTTGATCAAAGCTGTTGTCATAACTACGAGACGAAGAACGAGGTTAGTACAACACCCTCAGAACAAGAAGGAGAAGAAGATCACGATAATTTAATTATAATAAACGAAACCATCTTAAATAATTATTACCAGTTCTATCAGATTCCAAAGTCTTTATTTCTTTCATCATTACAGGAAAGAGAAAAATCTTTTTATCACATAATAGTTAATCTACATGAGAATGGAGATAAGTTTGTTTCGACTGAACGCTGCGTCACAGACCCTCACAATATTCAAAATGATAGTTCTAGAATAGAGATGACTCAGAATCGTTTTAACTTATTTTATTATGAAAATCAAACTTTTATAAAGCTATTTCAAGAATTCCAGAGTAATCCTCTTTTTAACACACATTCTAAGAAAACAACAATTAATAATTCTGAGATTTTTCTTTGTCAGAAGAATATTAATTATTATTCACATAGGATAAGAAGTTCTCCATATGATTATCACGATTTTGATACAATTTTGATGAAACATACGAATAACAGCCACAATACTTCTTTATTCTTCAGCAATTCAAGTCAAATTAATTTATTATCCTCTGTGTTTGATTCTAATAAGTTCTCTATGACTTTTCCCCCTGTTTATAGTTCATTATTCATCATTTTGTTTGTTGTTCTAATTTATCAACTTGGAGTAATAGTTAAGAGAAGAAAAGAGCGTATTTCCATTGCAGTGAAGGATGACAGATTAAAACAAGATATTTCAATGACCGCCATTTTATCACAGGAATATCCTAGTAATAAGTATGGTAGTGTATGAAAAACATGTATTTTTGTATGTATAATGTATAATTAGACTATATTTCTTTTTTTAATTTTTACATCGTTTCTTTAATTTTACATCATCGTTTATCAACAATGTTTGAACTGAACATCTTTACTTTACCAGATGTATTAATTCGGATTATTCAATTATTTCTTTCAAAGGATGATTATCATTATTTCCTCAATACATCAAAGAAATTTTTTGAGTTAAAAAGAAAAACAATTTATTTTTCATTGAAGAGAGAAACAAGTTTGCAGTATATTAAAGATCCTGTCTTTAAAGCACTTGTACTTGGAAAAGTGGAAAATGGTTGGAAGCAAATTGCCATTAGGTTCAAAAATTATGATCCTCTTCCGAAAGAATTTTCAAGAGAACTCCCAATCCATAGTATTTATTTGCCAGAAATCTCACAACAACAGGTCGATTTGGTGAAACACATTGAACGCCTCCAGTCGCTCATTCATAGGGGGTCAACAGCGCCTCTCCTTTCCCAAACTGTAAAAGAGCTTTCATTAATTGGAGTTAGGGGTCTTGTTGATGTAAGAAATTTTGCTCAACTCAGAGAGCTTGAACTTTACTTCGCTAATAAATTAACTGACATTGCACCCTTACAAAACATTCCTTCTCTTGCCTTTGTGGAATGTAATTCTATTAAAGACTTCTCTTGCCTAACTGGGAGGAATCAAAAGAGTAAAGATATTCAATAGTTCTTTCCTAACAGATGTGTCTACTTTTAGTGGTATTCGGGACTTAGCATTACTCTCATGTCATGGTCTCGAGAATATTTCGCCATTATATGGAATTTATAATTTATCAATCTGTTCCTGTTCGAAAATTTGTGATATTTCGCCGTTAGGGAATCATCATCGCTTAGTCATTGAAGATTGTTCCTATGATCTTAAGGGCTATGGGAGTCTTACACAGATTCCTCACGTTCAGCTAAAGAATTGCAACATTAATGATTTAAATAT
>VFQN01007834.1_pt1 | contig 11233 bp, 14 predicted proteins | sample 3512371 | NCBI WGS metagenome assembly VFQN01 (sample SAMN10412370, study PRJNA504923) | tailings metagenome | isolation source: Replicate 2 from Balatoc abandoned mine | place: Philippines: Itogon, Benguet | collected 2017-08-28 | reverse complement strand
TTTTTTTTTTTTTTTCAGGAGAAGGGTTATGGGATTATCGGAGACCTATTTTTTTTTGGATGACTCCCATTCCCCTGTTCAGGAGTTCACTGATGTGGGCAAGCTTGACGAAACCTGTCTCCCCAGAGCCTCCTGCGTCGTCAGCTTCAAGCCAAGTGAAGAGACGACCTTGAGGACCTACCCGCAAAAAGTAGGTCTCCGATAATCCCATAACCCTTCTCCTGAAAATAAAAACAGCATCAGCTCCTTGGATCCCATGCACCCCAACACATACTGAGTACTAGCCCTTACGCTGCCTGGACACCGCACAACATGGATGTGCGTTCCTACAGAGGACACGCTGCGGCCGCAACACACACACGTCCCCTGGTTTGCATGTCCCCTGCCAAGACCCAGCCAAGACCACTACACCACGGCCACGCCCGTGCCGAGGCCTGTGCAGGCTGCTGTGTGCGCGACTGTCACCGAGAATGGACACACAGGAACTACCTATTCTTCTAAAGACAGCAATCCTGGAAGGACGGTCTGCATTAATCAGCATGTTTGCTTGTCAACTGCCGTGGCTGTGAAGTTCGCTGCTTGCGCATTGCGCAACCCGCGCTCAACACTCCAAGCTTTCGCGCAACACTTACGAAATGCACATGAGTCAGACATGTTATTACTAGATGTTCCGTATGTGGAGATACTGAGGACAAAGGGGTTCAACCACTCTACTTGCTAGCCTCGTCAGCTGCCAGGGCATAATGGACAGCGAAGATGAGGGCAGCGATGGCGCCCCAGCGTCGGAAAGATTGGAAGAGGTCAACGATGATGGCGAAGACCCGTCACCGATGGGAGGTGCCCTGCGACGGCCCAGAGGAGACCGTAAACGGATAAAGAGACCAGCGTGGTCACGAGAAGAGGAGCAGCTTCTGGTGCAAAAGCAATGCGTCGCTGGGTAACTGCTGGTCGACCATTGCTCAGTACCTCAAGGGCCGGACACCGATGGAAGTGAAGGTTAGATAATACCATCAAAAAGATGCCAGCAGCATTCACGGACTGGCATACTTCTTTCCGAGCGTCCACGCGCACCAAGATGCACTCCAGCAGTTGCAGCAAGCATAGGAATGACACCAAATGTATACCCTGCGTTTGGTGCGAGCCAAGTGGCGTTGTGCGGGAGCCGCACAAGTGGGAGCTGGTGCTGATGCCAGGTGGTGGCCGAGAGAATTGACAGAATCACACAGATGCAAATTACCGAAACATCCAGCCATAAGGGCGTGGCTTGGCTGCACAACCTCCAGGGTTCACGTGCGTCTGACAGGTTTTAGCAGCAGTGGCGTCGCCGTACGCATTTACCATGTCGCACCGGTATTTGCACAGCACCAACGTGCCTCTCTGTGCCCCCCGCTGTTTACCCTACTGCCACCCCAATGCGCCATGGCGTGGACGCCTCAACACGCCAGAACTGCTTCTACAGGTGGGGTATCCTAGGTCCTATTGCACTGGCCAGTTGCAGCCTCCTGATGTTGCCCAGCTGCCCACCTCCCATCCTTTCTGCACCACCCTTCGCGCACTCTTTCACTCCTTCCTCCTGACCCGCCTGCCCTTCATGCAGCACGACACGTGCCGTGCGCGTGTGCCACCGCTCCCTGCTCCTCGCATATGTAAAGGCCTTGGGTGACGACAGCTCCGACCCTGTGAAGCGGCGTGAAGCGTACGAAGCAGCCCAACGCGTAATGGCAGAGGAACAGGCAAAAGATCAGGGCGCGGGCGGCTCGGCCGCTGCCTCCTCTGGGCCCGCTTCGTCCCGCCCCGCTTCGCGCAGCTCCCTGAGTGGCCGCTCAGCCCGCCACCTGCCGGCCCAGGCACGGCAGCCCCAAGCCGCTGGAAGCGCGGGCGGCGCGGGCAATAGCCGTGAGCCCTCTGGGTCCATAATTGCCAACATGTGCAGCGAGCTGCCTGCGACGCAGCAGCAATCCAAACAGCAGCAACAGCAGCAGCAACAGCAGCAGCAACACGACGCAACCTCCAACATCTCGCCCGCAAGCTCCATGATGGTGGATGGGGGTTCGCTGGCGGGTCCGCGCAGCGGCGGCTCTGAGCAGGGCCACAGCCGTAGCATGTCACTGTCACGGCGGCCGTCGGCGCAGTTGCCGGAGGCCCCGCTCCTGGCGGCTACGGGCAGCCTAGGGCAGCCCCTGGGCGGCGGGGATGCGGTCGTTGGCGGCGACGGGAGCAGCGGTGGCTGGGGACCCAGGTTGCCGGACCTGTCGACCTACAAGCGCGCGTGCTGGAGCCTGTCAGGCCCACCGTCGGGCCCGCCTACCCGAGGTGGGAGAACGTGTCTTAGCATTTCCTCCTGTTACATACCATACCGTATGGCACGCGTGCTCCTGCGCCTACGTTTCCCGATACATATGGCTGCTGACGCCTGGCGGCCACTGCTTTGGTATGGGTTTGCGTGTACGACGGAACGAAGCCCAGTGCCGCTTTTACCATGTGCGCCGCCGCGCCCTGCAGACTCCGTTCCGGGGGAGGAGTTGCACGGCGGCGCTGCTATGTCCACGGATGGCCCGGGGCCGGCTGCTGCATGGGGTGACAGGGTTGGCTCGACAGGGGGCCTGGCGGGCGCTGCCAGCCTGCCCCCTGGCAGCTTCGCGGGCTCAGGCACTCCTCGCGAGTACGCTCGCCCTGGCAGCGAGCCCGTACTGCCTGCGTACATGGACCGGCCCTCGCCCTCTGGGCTGAGGCCCCCAATGCGCACCTCGGCATGGGGTGCACACCAGGTGCTGGAGCCTGAGATCGCCCCAGGCGTTCCGTTCAGCCCCTTCGCCGCCGCCGCACGCACCGCCGAGCTGCTGTCGCTGCGGCACGGCCCCTACCGGTACCACCCGCGCCCGCAGCCCCCGCAGCTGCCCAAGGGGCTGCAGCTGCCCGGCCCGTCATCGTACGGCAGTGGCAGCGTGGGGCCCGCTGGGCCGCCGTCCTCTGGGCACGGACACAGCCACGGGCAGGAGCAGGCGGCATCGGGGGTTGCACCGATGGACGAGGGCAGCAGCTACAGCCTGGGGTTCGCGGCCTCCCCTGCACGCGCCGCCATGCAGGCACGGGCCGCCGTCGAGCATGCACACGGCCCTCCCCACCAGCAGCAGCGACAGCAGCCATCAGCAGCCACCTGGTCTGTGGGCCCCCGAGACACTGGGTTCTGCCAGGCCCCCCACGGCGCGGGTGTTGGCATGCCGCAGGGCCACGGGCAAACAGCCAGGAACCAGCCCGACCCTATGCCCTGCTCGGAAGACGTGGACCGCGCGCGCAGCGCCCCGAACCTTTACCAGGGCGCATTCCTGCCCTTTGCGCACGGTCGGGGGCCCTCGGGCTCACACGGCCTCTTGAGCTCAGCAGCCCTGGGGGACTTCAGCGCTGGCCAGCGGGGCCCGGCGGCCAGCCGGGAGCACAGCCCGTGGCAGCAGCAGCAGCCCAACCTTGGGCACCTGCGGCAAGAGGGTAGCGACACGATGTCGTGCGGTGTGGAGGGGGGCACGGCGCAGCCTTGGGGCTCGTCGCTGGTGAGCCCGAGTTCGCATGCAGGAGCATATGACCCCATGCAACCGCAGCAGCAGCAACAACAGCAGCAGCAGGGAGGCCCTGGGTCGGCCAGCAGCCGACCCAGCAGCACGCACTCCCTGTGCAGCAACCTGTCTCAGCAGGGTTTCGGGGAGCCGTGGGCGCAACAACCTGCGCCGGAAGCGGTACCGCAGCAGCAACCCGGGCCGTCAAAAGTCCCCTGGTCAGCGCCGCCGCCGCCGCCGTTCAGCAGGTCGGTTGGACTGGATCCGGATGTGTCTGTGGGCGCCTACGCTGCCCTTACACCCCCCTCACGTGGCTCCCTCGACGCACCTCGAGGGCCTGGGGCTGCTCCTGTGCCCTCCTTTCGTGGCTCCCTAGACGCGCCCCGGGGCCCCGGGGACTGGCCAGTGATGCCCGGTAGCGGCGGAGCGAGCCAGGGTCCGCCGCTCGGGTTTGCGCAGCAGCAGCAGCAGCAGCAGGAGCGGCAGGGCAGCGGGGGCCAGATGCAGGGGGTGCTTCCTGCGTTTGGGCCCGCCGCTAGCGCCATGGTTGGTGGCGGCGGCGGCAGCGGCGGCGCACCTGCCGGCAAGCTCAAGCAGCAACCCAGCGTTGGGTCTCGGCGCCCAGGCTCAAGCTTGCAAACCCTACACGAGGAGGAACTTTATGTGGGTTAACAGGCGCGGTCGCAAGAGATGACATTGCAGTACGTGACAGTTGTCGCCTGAGGCTTACTTACTGGCCTTTGTGTCGCTCAGGCTGTCCGTGCAGTAGGCTACAAGTTGCACTTGCAGCAGGCGCGCAACTGCCTGCACTGGCCAAGTGCCTCCGGCTTGACGTCTAACCCCCCAATTGCTGCATTTGCGCAACGCCACACACATGCCGACCGCTCAGTTGCTTTGCTTACCGGATTCGTATTCTTCTTTTTTGTTGCCCCAGGACGACCTCCGGGTGATTGCTGGCAACGCCGTGCAATTCCCGTCACGCATTTCCACCCTCGACCGGCCCAGCAGCGACACCCTTGGGAGTATGGGCGGCATGAGGGCCGGCAGCGGCCGCGGCTCAAGCTTCGTCCGAAACCACAGCAGCGGGCGGCTGACCAGCTGGGACGGGCCCTTGAGCCAGGCCTCTCCCTCGCCTGGCGGCACCACGTACGGACATCACGGCAGCGCCGGCGGAGTGCCCCAGGGTGTCAAAGCCATGCCCGGTCACGGTGTGGAACAGCCGCCGCCGCAGCAGCAACTACAACAGCCATGGCACCAAGGTCAGCAGCAGCAGCAGCAGGCGGTTGCGGGCCAGGTGCAGCCACGCGGTGAAGGGCAGCAGCAGGGCCTGCCCCCTGGCGGCCAGCTCCGTCCCCAGGTGTCCTTGGACGCGTGGCAGGGGGAGGGCGCGGCTCCAATACTACAGCTGGACGAGCCGCAGCTGCAGAGAGGGCAGCAGCAGCAACCGCAGCAGCCGCAACAACGACACGAGCGGCTGTACCGAGAGCAGCAGCAACAACAGCAGCAGCAGCAGCAGCAGCAGCAGCAGCTCCACCAGCTGCAGTTCCAGCAGCAGTTTGTGCGCCAACAGCAGCCGAGCCAGCAGTACAACCAGGGCCAAAGCCAGCCACGCATGCCATGGATGCAGCAAGCGCCGCTCCACACGGAGCAGCGGCAGCAGCAACAGCAAGCGCCGCAGCCGTACGGTCGGCAGGCCGTTCCAGCCGGTCGGCCTCAGGAGGAGCTGCTGGATGTGGTGGTGCTGGGCCTGGACGAATCCCTGATGAGCATGATTGAGTAGGAGCTGGTGCACGAGAAAACGGTTGTGGTGTTGAACTTATGAACCTGTAGGCCAAGTAGCATAGCGTTGGGTATGCGGAAGTAACCGCAGTGTTGCTGTGGCCACGGCCAGTGCCGTTCGTCTTGACTCATCGTGGGGCCAAAGTGTTCGCTCGCCGCTCGTTCAAGGCATCGCAACACGCTCCGAGCGAGGGAGGTGGGCGTTGCATCGACGTGTTTGGTGGGTTGGTGATGGGCGCAGCGGCAATGCCTGTAGACTGCTGTTTGCTCCTTGTCCGTTTGCTGTGATTCCTGGTACCGTACTTGTACCGTACTTGTGTTGAATCCGCCTTCGTTGTCTTGCGTCACACCGTCTTTGTGGTGCTTTCCCAAAGCCATTGTCCTCCGTGAATGTGGCCATAGCAGGACTGGAGATTATTACGCTGTTCATCCGATAGCCTCATGTGCGACCGGCTGTTGTTGTGGGGGCCGCGGGTGAGCGCCCCTGCATCCGGGCATCCGGTCTTTTACACAAGGCAGGCGGCTGGCATTAATTAATTATGCGGCTAGGACGATGTCCTTAGTACCGTACTCTCGGTTGAATTCCCTGTTGGGCCTATCGTCTCTCGACTTGTTCACGTGGCACGTGTCTGTGCATGCGCGTCCTCCAGGTTCGTTCCCGTGCAGCACCGGTGCATGGCGCTGTCTTCTCGCGTGCGCTTGGCTGCTGAGGGCCGTGATGAAGCTCGTGACTCTTGGCGCGACTGCGTGCTACGACTTGATTAGCTTGGGCAGCTTCCGTTCATGCGTGCCGGAAGCTTGTAGCGCTTGGTGTGGCTCACAATTGGTGCTTGAAGTTGGTGTAGATAGGGGGATGCTGTGGACTGCCCGTTGTCCTTATTACAGTCCATGCTGAGCTCCAAAGACACGGGTTGGCTGTCCTTGCTGGCTGCCACAGGCCATGGCTGGGTTGCATGGGCGAGGGGCAGGGGTGGAGCAGTTGCAGTGTTGATAGGGGCGCTTGCCACCTGGCCTTGGACTTGGCATCTGCTCGTACAGTCGGTGGCATGGTCGTTACCGCTGCCCTCGAGGCGTTTATTTGGTCGCAGTGCTGACGGATTGTGTTTCTACCAGCACGTGCAGTGCGCTGCCGAGCCGCACGAGGAAAATTGCGTGCACTGTTTCCTGCCTCGAGGACTGGTACGTATGACGACACGGACATTGCCGTTTTGGGGAAATGGGAAACCTGGGGCTGGGAGTTGGGCTTAAGATGCTCTTCTTACCCATTTATTATCTGTCCTATGCAGAGTATTCAGTGGTGTCCTCTGGTGGGGAGAAATTGTTTGTTTTATTGCGCAGCATTACCAGGTGTGGTGTGTCTCCTGGCGAGAGCCTGCGGAAGGTGCAGCGGCTGTTGTGATATGCTTTGCTCGGTGCATACGGCATGGCAGCGAGTGCAGGAAAGATGAAAACATAATATGCACTACCCGTGCAAGGAACATGAAGTGTGCGAGATGTATGTAGGGATGCCTTCTATGCGGCAGTGGTCTTGCGGCAGAACAATAGTGTTTTCAGTATTGGGTGTCTTGAGGGCAGTGGCTGCGCTAGTTTGCTCCTTGCTCCGTAGGCATGCTAACAAGTAATGTGGATGACCAGGAACACTGGCGTAAGCCTTGCGTTAGTCGGTGCCACGCATCGTGCCGTGGTCTGCAGGTTGAGGGTGTAAAGTTGTCCCTGGTACGGAAGGTGGATGTGTATTAGGATGCAGTAATCTGGCACCGGAGACGATGCGCCCAGGGGATGCGCCCTTGCGTGTGCCTTTCTCCCTTTGATAACGTGTTGCTGTGGTCACGCTGTCGTGCTGCCCCTCCAAGTGCATACCAAGGCGCACGCCCTTTTTGGGTGTGGACCGCATGGTAAACGCACGGTTTGGAAGAGGCTTGTTGTGCAGGAGGATTGCCATGGTCAAGACGGCAGCGCCTGTGTAATACCTGGTAATACCGGTGTGTAATACCAGAAAAAGCGCCTGTGTAATACCGGTGTGTAATACCAGAATAAAAACGGTAGTCTAGCTTTGCCAATAGCCAGCCCAGACCAACCATAGCCGTTGTTTGTGTACACCCCATTGGGTGTGATTGAAGGGCGCCTGTACAACTGCAGATGTGCAGAAGTCCCCGAGCTTTCATGCCTGGGGATGGGGGCGCTGCGGCCGGTATAGAGGGCCTGCCATAGGCCTGGTGAGCTGACTGGAGACGGACAGGTGTGGGCTCCGTACCAGGGACCTCCCCTGCTCCGTACCCTGCGAACAGCCTGACCCGTGGGCCATGCAGCATACATCCGAAATGGTCAGAGTGCCTTGATACTTTAAATTCTTCGAATCATAAATATATTCCTCTTTATAATATAGGCAGCGCAGCGCAGCGGTCATCTCACTGCCCGACGCAAACCCCGTATGTGCAATGGATGAAGAAACAATTGACTTTAGTAATCTGTTTACAAAGGAAAAGAAGCTAGCGAGCAAAGTTGGCAAAACACAGAGAGCGGCGACGCCAGTTGTTGGGCGAAAACGGCACCGTGCTGATAACGAACATAACAAGGACAATCGCAATGCAAAGAAGACCAAAGGCACTCAAGGCGAAAGTCAGCGGGAGCCCAGGCGAGAGAGCGCAACTGCAGTGCCGGGAGTAAACCTGGCCAAAAGGGCGCCACCTGAGAAGAAACGTGAGAGACCTGATCGAAGAGCAACAAACAGTTGTATTGCTCTATGCGGAATTGGGTCCCAGTTGACCTCTTGTCTGGCACAGTGCACCTGCCCCCGGTGCCAGGAGGAAAACGCACTAGCTTTCCCAAAGCGCCGCGCGTGCCACAGGCCAAACCACCATCTCCTTGCAGACCATGCACTTGACGCTGCAACACACTCACAGTGTCTTTGTCGCCCTGTCCCGCATCCTTGTTTCCCAGGCAGGCCCAATGGCCCCCTCCCTACGACAGCACACACCAGCAAGCCTTCAGGCAAGGGCCTGGCGCTCCCTAGTCAGCACACAGCTGATGGCGCGCAGAGTACGCACCTCCGACCAAGTGCAAAGGGGAAGTCCCAACAGGCGAACGCTAATCAAGACCAGCAGCGACAGCATCGGCAGCAGGACAAGGACAAGGGCAAGGAGAGGGCTGGGGGCCCGGCGGATGCAGCAGCGGGAGCGGGGCGGAAAGCCAAGCCCGGGCGCGCGTCGGGCGGCCGGGACAGTTATCCGTACGATGTTGACTACAACGACCACTTCGAAACCTCGCTGCGTGCCGTACAGGACGTTGCCGTCGTGCTACACCACCTGTGCAGGCACGTGCGGGCACAAGGCGGGGGGCCGCGGGGCGCAGGCCGGCAGGGTGACGGAAACGGAACGGAGCTGGGGCGGGGAGCCTATCAGGGTAGTGGGGACCGTTCACTACTGGTGATGATCGCCTTGCCAGGCGCTTCTTGTTAGTCCAAGTGTAGAAGTAGGAGTACGGCCCTGTTGCCTGGGAATGATTTGCCGCATGTGCCGGGTGTGCACACCAACATCGGCTCACCGCTCATCTGACACGTGCAGGGTGACTGTCGATGCCCGCCCCTTAGCCAGCTTACTGTTTACCGTTGCATGTCGGCCCGCCGCCACTGCTTTTCCTGGCTGGCGCAGGGTGACTGGCAAGGCGCCCTCGCAGCTGGCGGTGTACGACCCCTTCTACTGCCAGGGCGGCATCCGGAGGCACTACGAGCAGCTGGGCTTCACCAACTTCATCCACCGGTGAGAGTCGGTCGACCTTGTCGGAGGATGCAGAGGTGGCGGCGTGCGTCATTGCTAGCGCAGGAGCATGCGCGTGCGTCATGGCTCACGGGGTTGTAGTCGCACCACCGGGTGCTAGATCATGCGGCCTCTTGGTGGCTTGGCTTGAGGGCATCTATGGTGCATAACGGCGTCCGCTGTACGGCTGTACAGCCATGCGCGTGGACGGCTCGCGCCTGGCCCATGGGAGGTGAGGAGCCAGCACTCTGGGCTGCAGCTGGCCCTGATTGAGATTGGCTGTACGACCGGCAGGACCACAGGACTGGAAGCCTGTCGCTAGAAGCCTTTGCCAGGAGAGTCAGGAACGATGCTGGTGTTGTCGTGCAGGCGCATGCCCGTGTGTCGCTGTTGCTAAACAGCAATGGCTGCTTCGTTCCCCTTAATGCAGCAAGCGGGACTTTTACGCTGACGTGGCGTCCGGCGGCCTGCCCGACTACGACATCCTGGTGACCAACCCGCCGTACTCGGGTGGGTGCCGCCGTACCTGTGTCCCGGGGATCGCGCACAACAGGCATCGTGGTCTGTACATGCAATGCAGCCAGTACTTGCTTACGGGGGCGAGGCTCGGCGCAAATAGCCGCGACCCTCTTGTGGTAGGGTTGCAAATCAGACGTAAGCACACGGTTCGCTGCTCGAGCGTGAATCTCAAGTCCTTGGGCCAGCCCGAAGCCCAAAGCCCGCTGTCTGCCCAACCCAGCGCACTGTCTCATGCACCACTGCCATATTTGCCCTCGCAAGCAGAGCCCGCATCTCACAGCATGCCACCTTACGCGCTGTGCTTGAACCGAGACCCAATTTACTTCCACACCTCACACCCCCAGCTGACCACAAGGAGCGCATCCTGGACTTCTGCCTGCGCTCCGGCAAGCCCTGGGCGCTGCTGCTGCCCAACTACGTGGCGGTGCGCGCTTACTACGGCGAGCTGCTGCAGCAGCACCAAGAAACGAAGCAGCAGCAGCAACAGCAGCGGCAACCGGGGAAGGCGGGCCGGCAGGGCGGGAAAGGCGGCGGCGGTAGCGACGGCGGCGGCGGCGGCGGCGGCGGATGGCAGGCGCCGTTCTACATCACGCCGCACGTGCGGTACGGGTACGAGCATCCGGAGGGCACGGGGCACGCCGAGTCGCCGTTCTACAGGTGCGGTACCGCGTATGTGGTGCGGGTGTGGGTTAGCAGGGGGCAGGGTACAGCTGTACGCCGGCGTGCGTGCGCGCGGTCCCTTCGGCGTTTGGCCCCCTGCTGCCAGCCATGCGTGCGGGCCGCTTGGCATGAGCGCCCCAGCTGCACCGTGTGCCCAGTACGCGCCCCGAGCGCCCCGCGCTGCTGCGGTGGAGAGTCCCCATTACTTGACCCGCGGCACCGAGCGCGCTATCGTGCTGCCGCTCCATGTTTTCGCCTTCGATACCGGATCCATATGGGCTCAGGCCCTGGCAGCCCCGTGCAGCTCGCCCAAGCGTACACGCCATGGTTCACTATTATCGCAAGCTGTATCACCCTTTGTTGCCTCCCACATGTGGCCGCTCTCCCTCCCCTCGCCCCCCGCAGCATCTGGTACGTGCACCTGGGCCGGCACACGGACGCCGCCTTCCAGGCGTGCCAGGGGCGACTGGCGGGCGGCGGCGGCGGGGGCGGCGCGTGGGACGTGTCTCTGGCCCGCAGTGTGGAGGGCCTCAAGCAGAGCAAGGCGGTGCCGGTGGCCAAGCGGCTCAACCCCAAGCAGCGCCAGCGGCTCAAGCGCAAGATGGGGGAGCGCGGGGGGTAGCGGGGACGTGTGCAGCAGGATGCAGTGAGGAGAGGTGCAACCCATGTATCATAGAAGCGTTCAGAGGACTAGACCGCAATGGCATGTGCGGTAACTAGGGGGGTGAGTGACCGAGGCGGAAGCTGTAGGCCAAGCTGCTGACATTTGCACTCATCATTTCTGCAATTACGGGCGGGGCGTGTGTGATAGTAGGACTGGGGGAAAAGGGCGCGGGGAAGCACCGTGAGAAAGGATGACAAGGGGAAGTGGGTGGGGGAAGCGCGGGGTAGGCATGTAAGGGAGCATCAGTGAAGGGGTGCGATAGCAATGGTGGTGGGGGGTGCAGGGTGGGGAGTGTGGGTTATGGG
>VFQN01007833.1_pt1 | contig 11233 bp, 16 predicted proteins | sample 3512371 | NCBI WGS metagenome assembly VFQN01 (sample SAMN10412370, study PRJNA504923) | tailings metagenome | isolation source: Replicate 2 from Balatoc abandoned mine | place: Philippines: Itogon, Benguet | collected 2017-08-28 | reverse complement strand
ATCCACTGATAGCCACCAACCACCGACACGCCTTCCCCATGGGTCCGGGCAGACCGCACAGGCAGACGAGGACTGGAATCTCGCCTGAGGTAGGATTCGAACCCGGGTTGGAAATCCCGGGAAAGTCGGTCTAAGAACCAACTTTCGCGCCCCGATCCTTACCTTGGCTTGGGGCATTCAGGGTTTTCCCGCCCTACCCTCCACAGCCGTGGAACATGCCCTCCCATCTTCATATGTGCCTTGCAACGCCATCACAACCCTGTGTCCCCTAAGCTGACGTTAAAAAAGTGCGTGTTTACGGGTGGCACACCTTGCGAGTGCGCGGTGATGGTCCCCAGGGGGGTCAAACGCTGTCAGTCCACGCGACCGCACGTCAGACCCCCCATACATCTAAAGAAAACACGGGTGCGCCGAGCAAGGCGAGGCCCTTACTTTGCACAGTTACGCGCTCCGCAGCCGGGTTACGCCAAGGGACTGCTAGCATTGTCGCCTAGCACGCAGTGCCGTTGGTTGCAACGGTTGCTGTCAGTTTGGGTTGCAGCAGGTACACAAGACAACTTCGCATGTTGCAATCCTCAAGTGCAGAGTGCTCTAACTACCTTCGCTATCACTGCTCGCGGCACAATAATGGACAACATCTTGGCCGATGGATGGGAGGACCGCGTTCGCCTGAAGTTAACCTTGGCAGGTCCGTAACCGATTGAACTGCATTGTTTGATGTCCCATTAGCACTATGGCGACCGTGTGACACTTGCGACTGCGCCTTGCGTGCTGCCAGGCGGGCTGGCAGCAGTGCTCTCCCTGCGAAGCAGCCACTCGCTCCACGGAGTATCGCGGTTACGGGACTTCGGCAGCAAGCTGGTAGGCTACAGTGGAGCGGCTATCATATTCAGCGGTAAGCTGCGCCATAGCTGCCTGGCACACCCGCACGGGGGCCCTGGGCTCGAGCTGCGCCAGGCGGGCAGAGGCAGGGCGCCACCTGCAATACCGGTAGCAACGTCCGGGTGCGGCGTAGCCGTACTTGTCCCGGCTGCAGCTGAGCTTGAGCTCCTGAGCATTAGCCTTCCTGTGGCAGCATGCCACACGGCCTCAGCTGTCTGCCATGGCCTGCACCTTCGCGCCACCACACGCGCATCGGGGCCATTCAGGGCTCGCCTGCGCCAGGCGAGGCGGGGCAGCGGCAATGACCGGGTGCAGCGTGGCTGCACCTGCCCAGTCCAACTCCAGATCACGTGCCGAGGCTAAAGTTTGCGTGTATTGATAGCAGTATGTCGTTCCCTACACCTACAATGCCATCACGAACCCAAGCACTGCACCTCCCCTGCACCGCCCCACGTGCAGGCGTGCAGGAGGGCATCAGGGCGGCGCGCGGCCGCCACGACTTCATCAACAGCGCTGTGGCCGGTGGGGCTGCTGGGCGGCGGGGGTGCTGGGGCGTTGGTGTGGGGGAGGTGTCGCGAGCGAGTCCACTGCGCCGTTGCCACTGCTGCCGCAGTGCTGCCGCAGTGCTGCCGCAGGATACGCAGGGCGCCAGGCCCACCCGGCTGTATGCAAACAGCAATTCTATACCTCCTGCGTGTAATCTCGGCAGCCCGTGCATCCTGCTGGCAGTACCCAGGGCTGTTCCGCACCTTGGGCCAGGTGCCTGCCAGATGATGCACGTGTCAGTTGTTGTGTCAGTTGTTGCGTTGTGGCTGAGGTACGCCACAGGATCTGCCTATTGTACCCTCAGCCCTGACCCTCTCCACCCACGTGATCCCGCTGCAGGTGCCGTGGCCGGGGCTCTGGTGGTGGGGCACTACCAGGGTGAGCGTGAGGTTCCGGCAGGGTTGTGCTTGCTGTCTTCCTGTAGTACCAGTACAACAGTACGGCAGACGCCCCATAAGGGCGCGTACAGCTCGTCCTGTACCGCGCATTCAGTACAGCTGGGGTTCACACCATGCCCGCCCAGCAGCCATGCTTCTGCAGGCTGAACGCCCCTCATGTGTTGTGGCTTAGGACAGGCAACCTGCTGCTCCCACTGTTACTCCCGACACCCGCCCCCACACTGCGTTGCCCCTGCCCCCACCCCTACTCCCGCCAGGTCCCCAGCACCGGCTGCTGGGTCTGGTGACGTGGGGTCCGCTGTGCGCGCTGCTGCACGTGGCAAACAGCACCATCAAGCCACGGTGGGACGGGAGGGAGGGCGGAGGCTGCTGCATTACGCTCCTTGCGGCTGTCTTTACGTGTCACACGTGTGCCATCCGTACACGTCTCAGGGAGGGGCAAACCGCTAAGAAGCTGAGCGCGCAGTGCTTATCCAAACCATCATGGTTGTGTCCGCGGTAGCCCTGATGCAACCCTGTGCTGTTGCCCCACAGCACGCCGGACCCGTAACCCACCGCTTCCACTACTTGTGACACCCAAGCTCTTGACCCCGCCCCCATTTCGATACTCATCCGGGCGGTACCGCGCGCAGGTACATGATTGAGGACTACCTCATACGGGAAGGGCTGCTGTCGCCGTTGGTGGCAGGTGGGACGCGGGCGGGCGTCTCCTTGGTGTGCTTCCCATGCAACACCCATTGCCACCTTTATGCCTGTGGGCAGGGCGACACCCGTCGAAGGCACACCTACCAAGCACAGCGGTGAATCAACATTCTCGTATTGCGTCATCACCTGCGCACCGGACCTGATGCAAAGCGTGCATTGCATTTGCTGCAGTCCCCTGGCATGGAGCGCAAGCTGGTTTGCGGTGTCCCCCTTGGCCTTGCTTTCCCGTGTCGGACGTGTGTAGAACGGCGCGAGGCGGAGGCCGGCGAGGACCCGGAGGAGGTCTACCGCCGGGCGGAGGCGCAGATGCGCAAGGTGGGGAGGGGCAGAACGGGTTTGGGCTGAGCATGGGGCTGTGCTGGCATACAGCTAATGCCTGTACCACGGCGATCTGTGTCCAGGGCCTGTGCCTACGCAGGCCGCGCAAAGAGGGATGCTGCGCACCGGTACTGAACTGCGGTCGCCGCCTTGTGACCCGTAAAGCGTTTCCATCCTGCCCGATCATCGATTTCGCCATTGCCATACACCAGCCCAGTAGCCTAGGGCGTCCAGCTGCTGTCCACACCTCCCACACCCGGCCACGCACACCGCCAGCGGCCCCTTGCCCGCTTTGGATGCTTCGCTCGCTTCGCACAACTAATTGTATCCCCCCCCCCCAGGAAATCCTGCTTGACGCGCTGGCAGTGCGCGACCGGGAGCTACGGGACCTGAACGAGCGGCTTGCAACAGGAGCAGGGGCAGGTGGTGCTGCAGGAGGGGGCGGCGGCGCTGGCGGTGGGCCCATCACGGTGCCCTCCCCCACAGGCTACGCCCACAAGAGCCACGCGCAGCTGCAGCAGCAGCGTGCGCAGGCACAGGCGCAGGCACAGGTGGCGGCAGCAGGGGCCGCGAGGGCGGGAGCAGGGGCGGGGGCGGGGGCGGGGCAGCAGGCGGGTGAGGTGGCGGACGATGACGCGGATTACTTGGCGTGGCTTAGGAGCGGGGGCCTGGATGCGGAGGCGCTGCTGGGGAGGGCGGGGCCGGGGGCAGAGCCGCATGAGCAGCAGGGGCAGGGGCAGGGCGCGGCACGGCAAGGGGAAGCTTCGGGCCAGGCGGCCAGCGGAGGGCGGCAAGGGGCTGAGGCAGCGGCGGCGGCAGGGAAGGAGGAGGCTGGGGCTGCTGTCGCGGCGGGGACGGCGAAGCGGACCTGGTGGGTACGGTGTCTCGGCTGTAGGGACGGGAGGGACGGGGTGGGAAAGGCGGGGCAGCTGTGGGCGTGTCGTGCATGACGGCATGCCGTGTTGTGTCGTGTCTTGTAGGGCCACGTGCCATCACTACTTCGGCACGGGCCGCTTTGCACGGTGGTAGGCGCAACACGGCGTTTTGCGGCAGCAACGTAAGCACTCTTTCCCCTTAATTGCACGCATGTTTCTGCCCGCGTAAGGTAAGTGGCTTGTCATACAAGGATGGCGACCTTATATCAACGGCAAGCACGTCGTCGTCCGACTTCAGCCCGCCCCCTTGTCGTGTTCCCTGCAGGGGCGGTTGGTGGAGTGGGCTTTGGCGCAGGCGCAGCAGTCAACCGCGGGGGCAAGGGGAGCAACAATAGAGGCAGCGCCAATGGCCGCTTATGCCAGCCAACCGCAGGAGGGTGCGGTTCCGGCACGCATCGTGTCTTAAACTGGGTGGGAGGCAGTTGCACCACCATGCCGCGGGGGTGTAGCGGCCTTCCCGTTGCTGGATTTGTCAGGGTCTGCGCCCAGGGGACACGGTACTGCATCGGGAGATCCTTGGTATGGGGCCAAGCCCGGGTTGTCGTTAACGCGAAGGAAGGGGTTGCCCGTCCTTGTCAACGGTTTTCGTACTCCGTCGTGACTTACACTGGGGTCGTAATGTCGGCAGCCAAGCAGTCCTGACGGCATGCTAGTCCCTTGCGGTACGAATCTGCTTGTCCCTCTGCCGTCTGGTGTTCTGCGACCACTAGAACCGGCCGCCAGTGCGCCTCGGTGGGTAAAGGGTTGCAGCTGTGGCCCTGGACATTGCACGTTGATGAGGGAGCGGGCGGCGGCAGCATGGGAGGGAGCAGAGCGGGGTCCCTGGCGTGCAGAGCCGTGCCTGCCGTGGTGTGCTCTCATGTAACAGCCATACTTAAGGTGCAATTGGGAGCAGGCCCCTATAGCTGCCCTGTCGTGCCTTAGTACGCACCGGTGTAGCAAGGGGTATACCCAACGACCACCAGCATTCCAGCAATCACCTAACGTGAAATGTCGTAAATTGGGGCTCCCAGATCTTGACGGAATTTGGATAGCAATGCATCGCCGTGCAAAAGCCGACGAGATAGATCTCCAGCCCACGCTCAACTGCAGGGCTGTTCAATACGTATCCGCGAATAACTGCTCCGGCGCGCCCATGGCACCCAGACGCAAACCTGCTCGCAGTGCCCCAACGCCCCGGTCCAGCCTCACAAAGCTTCTTGAGCTGGCAAATAATGTCATGCAACAGTCCAATGGGGGTGACGCATTGTCCCTGCCAGACCTGGATGCTGCGGGGAGGTTTGCGGAGGATGTCAGCGAGCAGGCTCTCGCTGGCCAGTCGCCCAAGGACATGGCATACATGCGCGAAAAAGTTGGAAACAACCTCGCGGCCGCTGTCTCCCTCTTCTCCCTCTCCCTGGAAGAATCGAGCCCGTTTACGACGAATGGACCTAGGGGCGCCTACGCTAGCATCCGGCAGGCGTTGACTCACCAGCTCAAAATAACGCAAACGGGTACAGGACAAGACGAGCTCCTGGGCGAGGCGCTACTTCGGGGCAATGCGCTTGAGTGCTACGCCCGACTCCTCGCGGAAGCAGCGGAGCAGCTTAAGCCCGCAGCCGCAGCCATGCCCCTTGCAAAACAGGAGCGAGCCGTAACCGAGGCGGACGCAAACGCGCAACCGGATCGGGTGCAGCGTGGAACGGCAGCTGGGGGAGAGCGGGTTGGGGAGCAGCAGTCGGGTCTGGACCAGCTCAACAGGCTGCTCCAAGAGCTGCACGTGATTGTCGGCGCTATTGCCATTGCCAACAACGCCCCTGTGAGGGAAACGCCCAACAAGAACATCCCTGCTACCTCCACCACCAGCAGCAGCGGCAGAAGCAGTGCCGTCGCTGGGCCCTCGGCTGACCGCCTCGTGCTTGACGCCCCCTCGCGCGTGCAGTCCTCCTGGGTGCTGGAGCACTGGGCGCGTGTGCTGCTGCTGGGCACCGCACCAGCCCTGGCGAGCGGGGACAGCGCGCAGCAGCAGACGGCGCAGGGCCTGATTGCGGGCCTGGTGAACGTGCAGTGCAAGCTGATGCACTGGGGGAAGCTGGACTGGGACGGTTTCGTGGCCCGCCCCTGCGGCGGTGCGCTAGCGGCCGTGTACCTGTCGCACCTATGCGACGCCATGGAGGAGGCTCACGAGTTGCCGGGCCGAATGCCATCGGCCCTATCGGCCGCCGGTCCGGAGGACCCAGTACTGCTAGAACGCATGGGTCATGCTGCTGCGGAGTATGATTTCGCAGCGATCAAGGAGGGCCGCGGGGTCTGCCTGTTCAACGCAGCGAGGATTCTGCATGCGTGGACGTCGCATCTGTCCGAGGCGCTGTGGGAAGGTCCAGAAGCTGCTGTGACCCACGGCGGCTGGCAGGCAGGAGGTGCAGCTGGTGGGCAGGGGACGAGCGGGGGGCAGAGGCCCGCCACGCCAGCAGCTGCGGGAGGGGAAACAGGGGCAGGAACGACGCCGGAAGGCGTCGCGCCGTGGCGCCTGCCACCGCTGAACCGGGCCGCGACCTTCCACCTGTGCCTGCGCCTGGCAAGGGCAGTACTGGCGCGCTGGGAACCGCCGGCGGCCTCGACGGAATCAGCTGGTGTGCGTGTCGCCCCCAACTGGGTGGTGTTGAAGTGCAGTGCTTGTGGGCTGCTGTACCAGGCGCTTGCGTGCGCCCGGCTGGCGCTGCTGCCGGACGTGTGGGGCAGGGCCAGGGTGCGGGGGCGCGTGAGGGCGCAGCTGCGGGCGTGGTGGGAGACGTACGTGGCGGCGGCGCAGCACCCGGAGGCGCTGGTGGTGGGGATGCAGTTCAAGCCGTCAGTCCCCGCTTGGCTGGATCAGCGCCTGGGTAGGTCGAGCATGGGATTAAGCTGACTACAAGCATTAAGGTTCTGAGCGTGAGTCGACTGCTTCAGTGATACCTTGCTCGCTTTGCAAGCATACCTGACATGCATGCGAGTACACTGCGTATGTCGTAGAAAGCGCTCGACAGTTGCTGCCGAAGAACCCTGGCAAAATGAAGTCTCCAAACTTGCAGGGCCCAACCTTGCAGGGCCCACACACCGCTGACAAGGGCATAGCAGCTTGCATGATTCACCATCCGCTCACGTGCCTGCAGGGACACCCCTTCAGCCCTCAGCCGACGCCGCGGCGGCGCTGGAGGCGGGCCTGCTGCCGTGCGTGACAGCCCTGGTGACCCGCATGGGGGCGGGCTGCGGCGGTAATGCCGCGTGGTGCCCCCCTGAGCTCTTCCCAGGCGTGGATCGGCGGTGGGGAGAGATGATGCTGTTCGGCCCTCTGGGGCAGGTGAACGATCTGGTGTCCGCTGTGGGTCGGCGGGCGCGGCTGGCGGTGAAGGAGCTGCTGTGGGCGGTGGTGGCGGCGGGGGCAGGGACAGCGGGGGCTGGGACGGCGGAGCGACTGGGCGGCCGGGACGTGGGTTGGCTGGCTGAGGTGTCGTGCGCGGCGCTGTGCTTCGTCAACGGTCGCCTGTCCGACACCTTCAGGGGCCTGGGGACGGGCGGCTGAACGGGGCCTGCTGGCGTTACACCGGCGGAGGAGCTAGCGTCGGCGGAGGTGCGACGCGCCCGTGCGTCGTGCGCGATCGCGGAACTGCTGCCGGCCCTTTCGCTTGGAGTGCAGGCGTATGCTCAGCTGGGCCAGCTGGCGGGTAGGGGCGGGGGCGAGGGGCGGGAGGCAGCAGCTGGGCAGGCCGCGGCCGCTGAGGTGGTAGGGGGTTACATGGATCGTGCGGTTTGCTGGGCGGGGGTGTGTGTCCTGTTCGTGAAGCGGTTGCTGAGGCTGCACATTGAGGGGGCAGCTGCGGAGGGGCACGCCGAGGGGCACGGAGACGGTGCTGACGGCTGCGGCGGCGCCAACGGAGAAGGAGACTCGCCGTGGCCGCAGCTGCTGCTAGTGATGGTGCGGCTCATGCGGCTGCTGGGGGCGGCGGTGCAGCTGGCGCACAGCAGCAGGGGGCAGGAGCAGCCGCAGCCGCAGCAGCACGAGGGCGCAGCGCGGGGCCCGGCCGAAGAGGCATGCCCCTACCAGCAATCACTGCGTGAGGTGCTTGTCCACGTGCTGCCCATGACGGCCGCTGCCTTCCCGGCGGAGTTCAGGGAGGCGGTTGGCAGCGGCGTGGGCGCACAGCCACCAGAGGGCGTGGTAGGAGCGGGGGCTGGGACCGGGGCGGCCGCAGAGGCAGCGGCGAAGGCAGGGCCGAGCCTCGGGGATGCACATTCCTGCATCTCGCTGGCCCTGGTGCGTGAGGTGCTGGAGGGTGCGGGCGCCGAGGCGTCGGCCTTTGACCCGCTGGGTGTGGTGACGCGTGTGGTGGGGGGCTGGGAACCCACGCCCGGGGAGCTGCGGGGGCTGGCGCAAAGGGCGGGAGGGCTGTGATGAGGGGAGAGGAAAGGGTGCGGGTGCTGCCACCGCGTTGAACAGCGCGTGGGAAGGGTGGCCGCCGTGGTCTGGGCCTGAGGTCCAGGGCGGGGCGCGCGGCTCTGACAGCCCTGGGCGCGACATTGATGGCACGTGGCAGCGCTGAGGCCGCGCGCCGTCGCGCCTGGGGATTGGAGTGCGCGGCAAAATGTCGCATCGGTAGCGTGGGTTATGGCGGCGTGGGAATCGGCAGGGTGTAAGACAACAAGACCCTCAGGGCGTCAGGGGGCCCAAAAGTGTTTGCAGGGGGCTTGCATGTGGAGCTAGTCAGCACCAGGTATTTTTCGCTGGGCGCCAACGAGCTTGCGTTGAGCTTTGGGCTTTGTCCGTGCGACTGGGGCCCGATAGGCTGCAGGGCCGCGTGCAGGGGCTCCCCTGAGCCGAATGGTGGCACACGCGCACGAAGGCAACACATTTGGAGTGAACCCAAGTCACGGAGGCCAGGGGCGCCATGGCATTTGCAAGTTTGTACCGCAGTCCTTAATGCGGGTTGAAGAGCTGGACGTAGCCACTGTGGTGCTGGGCCGGGCTGGGCGGTCGACCTGGGCATCACCACTCGGGCAGTGCAGGCGTGGGCCATGCAGTTGGCGCCGGCGCAACGGAAGGCCCCTGACGGCGGGGTAGGGGCGGCTGGGAGGACGGGAGGTGAGGCTGAGGCAAGGGTGCGGCGGAGGGCTCGACATGTCCTTTCTTGGACGCTTTTGCCGGTGTGCCTGGGCATGCAGCAGCAGCGCGACGGCTTGCATGTGCGGTGCCGGCCCGTCCCTACGAGGTCCTACGCGTGCGCTTGGCAGGCATGCTTGCGCTATGTTGCTGTTGTGTGTTTGTGCAGTGTTGGGGTAGCAACATGTCCCTAAGGCGGTGCGTTCGGACGGGGCATAGTAGCATGGCCGTTGCTGTGGGCTTGGCATGCTGTCGTGACAGGCGGGGCGCCACGCTGTTGGCTGCGGCATGCTGTGCGCTAATGTGTGCGTGGTCAGAGCAGTGGCTTAGGGATCACAACGGTGTCGCCAGTGGACGCTGCCTGGCAAATGGACATTCTTGCTTGCCACCCATTCTTGTTGTGTGCAGAGTGCAGCAGGGGAGAAGTGCTGAAGTGCAGAGAGGAAACAGCAGAGTATTTCTGGCACCAGGGGCAGGTCTTGTCGTGCAGCACATGAGTACATGCATGAAATACGGTAGACAATGGCAGTGTACGAGACCACATTACTTGACTGTACCAGCATGCAGCGGCACTGCAGGAGCGTAATATTTGTTGTAATGAGCGAGGGTCGTGTGCGCACCTCAAACGTAACACAGATTGGGGTTTGGGGAACCAGGGGAACCCCTCAGGTTGCGCAAGCCATAGTCTACACTGCGCACTCCGCCTGCCCACGCCTCGTACGTCGTACATGCTGCTACCCTGTCAACAGATAGGCCCTTAGGGAATGCACGGCACCGTACTCATGAAGAATGGTGCAAGGATGCAGAGGGAATGCCCTTGCTGGTTTGCTGGCGGGTTAGGGTCTCAGGCGTGAGGGAGCTCTGTCGACCGGGGCTTGCAGGGCATACCGGTAGCACTGATAGCAGAAAGCCATCTCCACCCTGGACGTCCCCGCGTGACTTTCTTGCCAGCATGTAGATCTGCACGCAGCGTTATGGTTGAGTGCAGCAGCGGTAGGTCCAGGATCCGTTGGACGAAGCGGAACCAGGGGAGGCCCCCTTGAAAGGTCGCCGCCGCCCGCCATAGCGGCATAGGCCACGCGAGGACAAGCCCTTGAGACGCGCTGCAGTCGTAGTTCCAGCAGATTGCTGCATACAGTTACTGATGCATACATACGTCGAGGATGTGAGCGGGAAGGTTACTTCGCTTCATACTCGTTGGACCTTGCTCGCCATGTGCTCCCTATGTCCTAGGTGGTTTGCAGACAAGAACCAGCACACAAATTGGCAATAGCGTGAGGTACAAGTGCTGGTTTCGTTAATAGGATGGCGTTCAGAGGTTACTACCAGAATACCACCCGCAATCGACCACTCCTTTCCAACCTCCAAAAGCTCATAGGCGTGGCAGATAAAGCCGCTCAAGAAGGTAGCAATGAAGTTGGACCAACGCTATCATCGAGCGACATGGCAGCAGCATGGCAGTAGCGCAGCTCGCTGCCAAGGACCTGGCCCAACAGCTGCGGGACAGGTGTATAACACCCGACATTAAATATTTTTGGAGCCAAACTGATCAGGGCCTTTCAGCGCTCATACCGCTCTTCTGGCTGGCCTTGCGACAGTCCAGCCCATTCGCAAATGGGAGCAGCTCCACCCATGGCGCCTACACCCATGTGAACGGGAATCAGGAACAGCGCCAACCATGCAGCACCGAACACTTTACCCACCTACGGTAGTTCGTTACTACCGGTATGCAACTGTACAACAATACCTCCACGCTCTCCTATGTGAACACGCTGCCGCAGCGTCCCTGCCCTAATGCAAAAAAGATGGCGCGAAGAAACCCTAACCTGCACAGCGGCAAGACTTTTGGGATGCAGCAGCATTCAGCATGTCAGCCTTGAAGAGTCCTTGAAGAGCGTCCGTACGACGTTGACAACACCGAAATCGTAGTACTTCTGCACACAATGAAGAGGCGAGAGGGGGGAAACATGGAGATTGCTGTCGGCTTAATCGTTTCTAGCCTGTCCTTCTGTGGCGCCACCACCCTGGGCCGCCCCCTCCTGTACGGCGCCGTCCCCATGTGCCCTAAGCCACCCGTTGGCCCCCATCTGCCCCCATGCATGCTTGGCCGCACGGCCCTCGTCCACCATGGGCCGCCCCTGACCCTCCTGTAAGGCACCGTCCCCATGCGCCCTGAGCCAACCCTTTCCCCCAATGCGCCCTTGGCCGCATGGGGGCCTTCTCCCTGCGACGGACCCTCGTGCCTATCATCCCCACGTGGCAACTCCCCACGCGTAACCCCCCCGGCCGTGGGGAGAGGCATTGAGGTAGCGCTGCCGTTATGACTTCGACAC
>VFQN01007832.1_pt1 | contig 11234 bp, 15 predicted proteins | sample 3512371 | NCBI WGS metagenome assembly VFQN01 (sample SAMN10412370, study PRJNA504923) | tailings metagenome | isolation source: Replicate 2 from Balatoc abandoned mine | place: Philippines: Itogon, Benguet | collected 2017-08-28 | reverse complement strand
CTACTCCGCCGCGACCAGCACGGGCTCTGCCCGGTGCGCATTGCGCGAGAACTCGTCGATGCGGCGTTCGATCTCCGGCCGGAAATGCCGGATCAGGCCCTGGATCGGCCAGGCGGCAGCGTCGCCAAGCGCGCAGATCGTGTGCCCCTCGACCTGCTTGGTCACGTCGAGCAGCATGTCGATCTCGCGCTTCTGCGCCTCGCCGCGCACCAGGCGCTCCATCACGCGCCACATCCAGCCCGTGCCCTCGCGGCACGGCGTGCACTGGCCGCAGCTCTCGTGCTTGTAGAAATAGGACAGCCGCGCGATCGCCTTCACGACGTCGGTCGACTTGTCCATCACGATGACAGCCGCCGTGCCGAGGCCGGACTTCAGGTCGCGCAGCGTGTCGAAATCCATGGGCGCGTCCATGATCTGCTCGGCCGGCACCAAAGGCACCGACGAGCCGCCTGGGATAACGGCGAGCAGATTGTCCCAGCCGCCGCGGATGCCGCCGCAATGCCGGTCGATCATCTCGCGGAACGGGATCGACATCTCTTCTTCGAAGGTCGCAGGCGTGTTCACGTGGCCTGAGACGCAGAAGAGCTTGGTGCCGACATTGTTCGGACGGCCGAAAGACGAGAACCACCCTGCCCCGCGGCGCAGGATCGTCGGCGCGACCGCGATCGATTCGACATTGTTGACCGTCGTCGGGCAGCCATAAAGGCCGACATTGGCCGGAAATGGCGGCTTCAGGCGCGGCTGGCCCTTCTTGCCTTCAAGGCTTTCAAGCAGCGCTGTTTCCTCGCCGCAGATATAGGCACCGGCGCCGTGATGCACGTAGAGATCGAAATCCCACCCGTTCTTGTTGCCCTTGCCGAGAAGCCCTGCATCATAGGCTTCGTCGATCGCCCGCTGCAGCGCCTCGCGCTCGCGCACGAACTCGCCGCGGACGTAGATGTAGCCCGTATGCGCGCCCATGGCGCAGCCGGCGATCAGGCAGCCTTCGACCAGCGTATGCGGGTCGTGGCGCATGATCTCTCGGTCCTTGCAGGTGCCGGGCTCCGATTCGTCGGCATTGACGACGAGATAATGCGGACGCCCGTCCGACTGCTTGGGCATGAACGACCATTTCAGGCCGGTCGGGAAACCGGCGCCGCCGCGGCCGCGCAGGCCCGAATCCTTCATTTCCTGAATGATCCAGTCGCGACCCTTCGCAATCAGGCCAGCCGTGTCATCCCAGTGCCCACGGCGCATGGCGCCCGCCAGCGACTTGTCGAAACGGCCGTAGATGTTGGTGAAGATGCGGTCCTTGTCCTGCAGCATCACTCTGCTCCACTTTCGTCATCCGCCTTGCGGCGGCGTGTCTTGGGGGCTTCCGGCGTTGCATCACCCACGGGCGCGACAGCCTCGCCCTTGCGGCGCTTGCCAGCGGGTCCGATCGGCTCGCCCTTGAGCGTCTCGGGTGCGGCTGCATCCGCGTCGCCGCGCCTCTTGCCCGAGTGCTGGCGCGTCTCCGCCGTGCCTTCGACAATCGGCTCCTGGCGATCGGCCGCAGTCACGTTGCCCGTCGGCGCCTTGACGCTTTCGGCAGCTTCGCGTGCCGGATCAGCCTTGACCGGCGAAGGCGACTTGATGCGCGGATCGGTCTCGGGCGCGTCCGTCTTAGGCTTGGCGGCCTGGCTCGGCGCAACCGTCGCGGCATCGGACGCCTTCGGCGCCGGCTTGCGCGCCTCGCGGTCGCGCGTCTCCTTCAGCACCACCGTCTCGTCGACCAGCGTGGTGAACCCGGTCGCGGGAGCGGAGTAGAACCGACCATTCTGCGGGCCTGGCGTGACGCTGTCGCCCTGGCCTGCATCGAACAGGTCGATGATCTCGGCCAGGCGCTCGGGTGTCAAATCCTCGTAGGTGTCCTTGAAGATCATGACCATCGGCGCATTCACGCACGCGCCAAGGCATTCGACCTCTTCCCAGGACAGCGTCCCGCTTTCATTGCGGTGGAACTGCTGCGGATGGATCTTGTCCTTGCACACGCGCATCAGCTCTTCCGAGCCGCGCAGCATGCAAGGCGTCGTCCCGCAGACCTGGATGTGGGCGCGCGTCCCGATCGGCGCGAGTTGGAACTGCGTGTAGAAGGTCGCAACTTCGAGCGCGCGGATATACGGCATTCCGATCATGTCGGCGACATGCTCGATCGCGGCCTTCGTGACCCAGCCTTCCTGCTCCTGCGCGCGCATGAGCAGCGGGATAACGGCGGAATGCTCGCGGCCTTCCGGATACTTGCTGATCGTCTGCTGAGCCCAGGCGGCATTTGCCTGGCTGAAGGCAAATCCTTCCGGCTGGTACTCGACTTCCGCGAGACGGCGAACGGACATTTAGCGGTCAACCTCACCAAAAACGATGTCGAGCGATCCGAGCACGGCGGACACGTCCGCCAACATGTGACCGCGACACAGGAAATCCATGGCCTGCAGATGCGCAAAGCCAGGTGCGCGAAGCTTGCAGCGATAGGGCTTGTTGGTCCCGTCGGAGACGAGATAGACGCCAAACTCGCCCTTCGGCGCCTCAACGGCCGCATAGACCTCGCCCGCCGGAACGCGGTAGCCCTCGGTGTAGAGCTTGAAGTGATGGATCAGCGCCTCCATCGAGCGCTTCATGGCGGCCCGCTTCGGCGGCACGATCTTGCCGTCGGTCGATGAGACCGGGCCGACCCGATCCTTGCCGAGCAGAAGATCGACGCACTGGCGCATGATGCGCGCCGATTGGCGCATCTCTTCCATGCGGATCAGGTAGCGATCGTAGCAGTCGCCGTTCTTGCCGATCGGAATGTCGAATTCCATTTCCGGATAGCACTCGTAGGGCTGCGACTTGCGCAGATCCCACGCCGCACCCGAACCACGCACCATGACGCCCGAAAAGCCCCAGGCCCAGGCCTCGTCAAGCGTGACCACGCCTATGTCGACGTTGCGCTGCTTGAAGATGCGGTTTTCAGTCAGAAGATCGTCGAGGTTCTGGACCGTCTGCAGAAACGGATCTATCCACTTGCCGATATCCTCGACCAGCGCATCGGGAATGTCTTGGTGAACGCCACCGGGACGGAAATAAGCGGCGTGCATGCGCGCGCCAGAGGCGCGCTCGTAGAACACCATCAGCCGCTCGCGCTCCTCGAAGCCCCAGAGCGGCGGCGTCAGCGCGCCGACGTCGAGCGCCTGCGTCGTGACATTGAGAAGATGCGAGAGGATGCGCCCGATTTCCGAATAGATCACGCGGATGATCTGCCCGCGACGCGGCACCTCGATGCCGAGCAGCCGCTCGACGGCGAGCGCGAACGCATGCTCCTGGTTCATCGGAGCGACATAGTCGAGGCGATCGAAATACGGCACGGCCTGCAGGTAGGTCTTGGTCTCGATCAGCTTCTCCGTGCCGCGATGCAGAAGCCCGATATGTGGATCGACGCGGTCGACCACCTCGCCATCGAGCTCCAGCACCAGCCGCAGCACGCCATGCGCTGCTGGATGCTGCGGTCCGAAATTGATGTTGAAGTTGCGGACGGATGTCTCGGTCATAACCTTGCCCTCGAAGGCAGTCGGCAGTCGGCAATAGGCAGTCGCATCACGATGAAGCTCCAGATTGCTGCAGGGAGCGCATTAGGCCACGCAGCATTTTTCCAACCGATTCGGCCCGTTCCAGTAAGGGCTCCACGTCTCGCAACACCGTGAGTCCGATTTTGACTGTTAGCAGGAGATGCGTTTCGAGTTCTTTCAACGACCCCTGCGCATTCTTGAGAAACTGCACATAGTTGCCCGCACTCTCGCGGCCGTAGCCCTCGGCAATGTTGGCTGGGATAGAGGCTGCTGCACGTCTGATCTGAGAGGTCATGCCAAAGACTTCTTCCCGAGGGAAGGAGCGGGTCACCCGATAGGCGTCGGCTGCCAGTTCCATTGCTTCTGTCCAAACCCTCAGATCGCGATACGAACGGATAGTGCTGTCATCCGCCATCCCACTGCCTACTGCCTAATGCCGATCTGCCGCATCACTGCTTCCCCTTCTCATCGCCCGGCAGCACGTAGTCCGTGCCTTCCCAGGGCGAGAGGAAATCGAAATTGCGGAATTCCTGCTTGAGCTCGACCGGCTCGTACACCACCCGCTTGACCTCGTCGTCGTATCGAACCTCGACGAAGCCGGTCAGCGGGAAATCTTTGCGCAGCGGATGCCCCTCGAAGCCGTAGTCGGTGAGGATGCGGCGCAGCTCGGGGTGCCCGGTGAACAGGATGCCGTAAAGGTCATAGGCCTCGCGCTCGAACCAGTCCGCACCCGGATAGACCGATGTGACGGAAGGCACCGGCGTGTCTTCGTCCGTCTGGACGCGCAGCCGGATCCGCTGGTTCTGATAGGGCGACAGCAGGTGGTAGACGACATCGAACCGCTTCTCGCGCATCGGGTAGTCCGCGCCGCAGATGTCGATGATGGACACGAACCGGCACTGCACGTCGTCGCGCAAGAAGGTCAGCACGTCGACGATGTTCTCGGCCTCGACCTCGAGTGTCAGCTCGCCGAAGCGAACGGCGCTGCCGCCGACGCGGGCGCCGAGCCGCTCCTTGACGTACCCGGCAAGCTCATTGAGCGCTTCGCTCATCTCAGGCAATCCTCAACGCTCGATCGTGCCGGTACGGCGGATCTTCTTCTGGAGAAGAAGGATGCCGTAGAGAAGCGCTTCCGCGGTCGGCGGGCAGCCGGGCACGTAGATATCCACCGGCACCACGCGGTCGCAGCCGCGCACAACCGAATAGGAATAGTGGTAATAGCCGCCACCATTGGCGCACGAGCCCATCGAGATGACGTAGCGCGGCTCCGGCATCTGGTCGTAGACCTTGCGCAGCGCCGGCGCCATCTTGTTGGTCAACGTACCGGCGACGATCATCACGTCCGACTGGCGCGGGGAAGCGCGCGGCGCGATGCCGAAGCGCTCGGCGTCGTAGCGCGGCATCGAAACGTGCATCATCTCAACCGCGCAGCACGCAAGGCCGAAGGTCATCCACATCAGCGAGCCTGAGCGCGCCCAGGTGATCAGCGCTTCGGACGACGTGACCAGGAAGCCCTTGTCCGAAAGTTCGGCGTTGATGTCGTTATAGAACGGATCGTCTGCCCCGACGGGCTGGCCCGTCGCCGGATCGATGATGCCGCGTGCCGGCAGCGAGACGAGCGCGCCGGAGGTGTCCCTCAGTCCCATTCCAGCGCTCCCTTTTTCCATTCGTATATGAAGCCGATGGTCAGCACGCCGAGGAAGACCATCATCGACCAGAAGCCGAACATGCCGATCTCGCCGAACGACACGGCCCACGGGAACAGGAACGCGACTTCTAGGTCGAAGATGATGAACAGGATCGCGACCAGGTAGAATCGGATGTCGAATTTCATACGTGCGTCGTCGAACGCGTTGAAACCGCACTCATAGGCCGAGAGCTTCTCGGGATCGGGATTGCGGTAGGCGACGAGGAAGGGAGCCGCCACCAGCGCAAGGCCGATGAAGAGCGCGACGCCCATGAAGATCGCGATAGGAAGATAATCGCCTAGAAGATCGCTCATTACGCGGCTTTCCAGAAGAGGCACGATGCCGTCAGATATAGCGCCGCCGTAAGTGGCAGCCATGTGTCAGATGGTCCGGGGCGCCCCCGCGCGACGGTCCATGCTGCGTTGCGGCGACGGTTAGCGCAGCCCTGCCCCCGGTGCAAGCCAAACCTTGGCTGGCGGACGCCGGGCGATGATGAGCGCCCCAGCCGACAATAATGCCCTCACTGCGACACGACTTGCACGGGCGACGTGGCCAAGCGAATCAGCATCTGCTAATCTGTTGTGCATCGGACACACAATGGTTGCCGTGCGCGGCTGACGACACATCCCCAGTTGCGGAAGCCCCACCTTCGGATAGCATAAGCGCATTCTACAGATGTGGAGAGGGCTTACCCCATGAAGAACTATCGTTCCTACCTGCTGGCCGGCGCTGCTGCGCTGTCGCTCGGTTTCGTCTCGGCCGCACAGGCTGCCGACCCGATCATCTACGAACAGCCCCCGGTCATGCTGCCGGCTGCTCTGTATGACTGGTCGGGCTTCTATGCCGGTATTGGAGCGGGTTACGGCACTGGTGACGCCGACTATGGTTTCGGCGGCGGCGGCAGCTACGACATCGACGGCTTCATCCTGGGTGGCATCGTCGGCTACAACTTCCAGACCGGTCCTTGGGTCTTCGGCGTCGAAGGTGATCTTTACTGGTCCGGCATTGACGGCAGCACTGGTGACTTTGGCGGCATCAGCACGGATGTCGACTGGCTTGGTTCGGTGCGTGGCCGCGTCGGCTATGCCTTTGACAACATCTTGCCTTACGTGACGGCCGGTGTGGCGTTCGCTCACAGCGACGTCGATATTGCCGCTTTTGGTGGCGTGAGCGACAACAACACCCATATTGGCTGGACGGCTGGTCTCGGCGTTGAAGTTGGCGTGACGCAGAATCTCAGCGCCTCGCTCGAATATCGCTACACCGATTTCGGCAGCGAGACCTACGAACTCGGCCTGGTTACGTCGTCGGGTTCAGGTGATCTGCACACGGTTGGCGCGGCGCTCAAGTGGCGCTTTTAAACCGTTGATCAGTTAAAGCGATCGGGGCCGCCTTGTGCGGCCCTTTTTGCGCGAAGTCGATCCCGGTGTAGCTCAATCGCTTTAGATCAGCGGCCAGTTTGCCCACGGGGCGCCCGTGCCGCGCCTCTTATGGCCCGTGCCACATCTCTTCTCCTAATGTAGAGAATGAACAATAACCCTTACCGCCTGCGCAGCAGCAGCCCGCAAGCGGTCCCGAGCGCGTCGCGACGGCATCAGCAATTCACTTTGGGAAGAATGGTGCCCAGGGACGGAGTCGAACCGCCGACACTGCGATTTTCAGTCGCATGCTCTACCAACTGAGCTACCTGGGCATTGTTTCCGGCTCTGGCGAGCGGCAGTGGCGGGTTGGTCGGCCACCGGAAGCGAGGGCGTTATAGCTAGGGCTGATGCGGGTGTCCAGCACCTTCAAACGCTTTTCCGGCTATGTCACCGACTAGAGCCAAGTGACTGAAGGTAAAGCGCTTTAGCGCTCGCCCTTGTCGTCCTCTTCTTCCTCGTCGTCGCGTACCGGTATCGCGTAGCTGCCCGACAGCCAGCGATTGAGATCGATCGCCTTGCAGCGCGGCGAGCAGAAGGGATAAGTCGCGCGTTCAGAGGGCCTTCCACATTCCGGACAGGCCCTCTTCGGCCGCAACGGCATGACCTTGGCAATGGTGTCGGACATGCTACGCCCGGACGCCTGAAAGCCAGTTGAGATGGACCTGGAAGCCGTCGCCGGTGAGGAGGTTCACCGTTTCGTAGAGCGGCAGCCCGACGACGTTGGAATAGGAGCCGACGAGCTTGACGACGAAACTCGCCGCCAGCCCCTGGATGCCATAGGCGCCCGCCTTTCCGCGCCACTGGCCCGACGCCAGATAGGCTTCGATCTCGTCGCGCGTCAGCCGCTTGAAGCGCACGCGCGTCTCGACCAGGCGCTCGCGTGCCTTGCCGCTCGGCGTGATGAGGCAGACGCCCGTATAGACGCGGTGCGAGCGGCCGGAAAGCAGGCGCAGGCAGTTCGACGCCTCGTCGACCAGTTCGGCCTTGGGCAGGATGCGCCGGCCGACCGAGACGACGGTGTCCGCCGCCAGCACGAAGCAGCCCGCCTCGCCTTCCGCCGCGAGCTTGGCGCGAACGGATTGCGCCTTCTCGCGCGACAGCCTCTTGGCCAGCGAGCGCGGATGCTCGGCCTTGAGCGGCGTCTCGTCGATGTCGGCGGGCAGGATCCGGTCCGGCTCGATGCCGGCCTGGTCGAGAAGCTCGATGCGACGCGGCGAGGCCGATGCCAGGACCAGTTTCTGGAATGCGCTCATCGCGATGGACCCGGCATGGCTGGCAGCGCGCCCGGCGCCTTACTTGAAGCGATAGGTGATGCGGCCCTTGGTCAGGTCGTAAGGCGTCATCTCGACCAGGACCTTATCGCCCGTGAGCACGCGGATGCGGTTCTTGCGCATGCGGCCGGCCGTATGGGCGATGATTTCATGCTCGTTCTCGAGCTTGACCCTGAACATGGCGTTGGGCAGGAGCTCCGTCACCGTGCCTGGAAATTCCAGTACTTCTTCCTTCGGCATCCGATACCTTCATTTAGGGGATTGCGCGGCCGTCCCGGCCGGAATTTGGGCGGAACCTATAGTATAAAGCCCGGCTTGTGAACATGGCATCGTCGGCCTGCTTCGAAGCCGGTCAAACGCCCGGAAAACGGTCCTTCAGCCTGCGCTCCAGCCGTTCGCGTACGTCCCGGTAGGCTGCAATGATCTGGTCGCGCGTGCCGGTCGCCACAGACGGGTCCGGCATCGGCCAGTACTCGACCTCGACCGGCATGGTGCGCGTCAGCTCCAGCGCCTTGTGGTGCGCCTCGGGCGCCAGCGAGACGATCAGGTCGAAGAAATCGTCCTCCAGATCGTCGAGGGCCACGGGCATCCGGCCTCCGATCGTCAGGCCGGCTTCCGCCAGCACCGAATCGACGAAGGGATCGCGCTCCCCTGCCCTGACGCCCGCTGACGCGATGTAGGTGTCCGGCAGGAGCTTGCGTGCGATCGCCTCGGCCATGGGCGAGCGAATCGAATTCTGGCCGCACAGGAAGAGGACCGAGCGCGGCCGCTCGACCGGGCCATCCATGTCAGCCACGCCAGTGCAGCACGCAGACCAGCGTGAAGAGCCGCCGCGCCGTGTCGAAGTCCACTTCGATCTTGCCGGATAGCCGATCGAGCAGCGTCTGTGAGCCCTCATTGTGAAGACCGCGCCGTCCCATGTCGATCGCCTCGATCTGCGATGGCGTCGCCGATCGGATGGCGTCGTAATAGCTTTCGCAGATAAGGTAATAGTCCTTCACGATGCGCCGCAGCGGCGTCAGCGACAGGATGTGCGTGATCACCTCGCTATCGTCGCCCCGCGTGACCTGCATCACCAGACGCTTGTCGAGGATCGACAGCTTCAGCTTGTAGGGCCCGCCCTGTGAATCCGTGAGCGGGCGAAAGCGGTTTTCCTCGATCAGGTCGAAGATGGCGACGGCACGCTCATGCTCCACATCGGGCGTCGAACGGCCGATCGACTCGTCGAGGACAACGTCGATGAGCCGGTCCGTTCCGCCATCCGCCATCTCAGCCTCACAGGTTCAGCCGGATCGCGACCGACTCGGCATGGGCATCAAGCCCTTCCGCACGCGCAATCGCAATGGCCGCCGGCGCCAGGGCCCGCAGCTGTTCGGGCCCGAGTTTGAGGATGGAGGTCCGCTTGACGAAATCGAGTACCGAAAGGCCCGACGAGAACCGCGCCGAGCGCGCCGTCGGGAGAACGTGATTCGAACCACCGACATAGTCGCCGATGACTTCCGGCGTGTGCCGTCCGACGAAGATGGCGCCCGCATTCGTCACCTTATCGACGAACGCGTCCGTATCGTCGAAGGCGAGTTCGAGATGCTCCGCCGCGATCCGGTTGACCAGCGGCAGGGAGCTTTCGATCGAGGCGACCTCGATGATCGCGCCAAAGTCGTTCCAGCTGGCGGCCGCCGTCTCGCCGCGCGGCAGGCGCGCGATTTGACGCTCCACTTCGGCCGCCACTGCATCGGCGAACGCGCCATCATCGGTGATGAGGATCGACTGTGCCGCCCGGTCGTGTTCGGCCTGCGCGAGAAGGTCGGCGGCGATCCAGGCGGGATCGTTGCTGCCGTCGGCGACGACCAAGACTTCGGACGGACCCGCCACCATGTCGATGCCGACCGTACCGAAGACGCGGCGCTTGGCGGCCGCCACATAGGCATTGCCTGGCCCGACGATCTTGGCGACCGGCGCGATCGTCTGCGTTCCGTAGGCGAGAGCCGCGACAGCCTGCGCGCCGCCAATGCGCCAGACCTCGTCGACGCCCGCGATCTCGGCAGCGACCAGCACCAGCGGGTTGAGCCTGCCATCCGGGCACGGCACCACCATCGCGATGCGGCCGACGCCGGCGACACGCGCCGGAACGGCATTCATCAGGACCGACGAGGGATAGCTCGCCGTGCCGCCCGGCACGTAGAGGCCGACGGCCTCGATCGCCGTCCAGCGCCCGCCGAGCTCGACGCCGATTGCATCGGTGTATCGGTCGTCCTTGGGCCTCTGCCGCTCATGGTGCGAGCTGATACGGGCATGCGCGAATTCGAGCGCCTTCACCGTCTCCGGATCGGATTGGCGGTGCGCCTCCGCGAAATCCTCGGCGCTGACGCGCATCGTTTCCGGCGTCAGCTGCAGCCGGTCGAACTTCGCCGTCAGCTCGATCAGCGCCTTATCGCCCTCTTCACGCACCCGCGCGATGATCTGGCGCACGGTCTCGTCCACCTCCGGCGAGACCTCGCGCTTCATCTCCAGGAGCGCCTTGAAGGCGGCTTCGAAACCGGGATTGCTGTCCTTGAGCCTGAGCACCATTGCGCGAACTGGTCTTTCTATCTTTCATGCACCGTGGCGCGGTTCTGAGGCAGTTTCCCAGGCGGGGCCGAGATCGCCAAGACGCGCCTCGATGCATTCGGCCTCGATGCGGATCGTGCCGCCGCCCGAAAAGATGAGGTCGATCAGCACGTCGCCGGAAGGTGCGGCAGTCGGCCGGATCGTCAACAGCGACAGGACGTCCTCCTTGCGCGACTGGTCGATGCCGCTGACGCGGACGGTGGCAACGCGGTCGAAGGAGAGTGCTGCGCGCCGCCGTTCGCGCTGGCGGTTCCACCAGGTCTTGCGACCCTCCCAGACGAAGCGGTTCATGGCGAGCGCGAAGCGCTTCGAGCCGGCCTCGAACTGGATGTCGGCGACCTTGACCACGGCGTCCTGCACATGGGCCGCGAGGATCTCGAGATCCGTCTCGTCGAGCGCGGCGAGTTTGAGCTGCGTCATGCGCGGGCCTATCCATTGCCGTGAGCGAAAGGAGTAGCGGAAGCGTCCCGCACTGTCAGCCTGAGATGCGCTCGACCTGCGCCCCGCACGCCGACAGCTTGGCCTCCAGCCGCTCGAAGCCGCGATCAAGATGGTAGACGCGGTTGACCATCGTCTCGCCTTCCGCAGCCAGTCCGGCGATCACCAGCGACACCGACGCGCGTAGGTCCGTCGCCATCACCGGCGCGCCCTTGAGCTTCGACACGCCGTCGACGATCGCCGTCT
>VFQN01007831.1_pt1 | contig 11235 bp, 9 predicted proteins | sample 3512371 | NCBI WGS metagenome assembly VFQN01 (sample SAMN10412370, study PRJNA504923) | tailings metagenome | isolation source: Replicate 2 from Balatoc abandoned mine | place: Philippines: Itogon, Benguet | collected 2017-08-28 | reverse complement strand
ACCTGATCGACGAGGCGATCAGCTATGGCTTGCAACAACATCAAGACAAGACTGATGATAAGAACCTTCTTGAGCTCATCATGGACAAGCTATCCGTTAACTTTGGTGTGGAAATCTCCAAGTTGATCCCTGGCTACGTCTCCATCGAAGTCGATGCTCGTCTTTCCTTCGACACCGCTGCCACGATCCGTCGCGCTCAGACGATCATCCGCCTTGCTGAAGCTGCTGGACTTCCTCGTAGTCGTGTTTTAATTAAAATTGCTGCTACTTATGAAGGAATTCTTGCAGGAAAGGCTTTACAAGAGGAAGGAATCTTCTGTAACCTCACTCTCGTCTTCTCACTCATTCAAGCTGCTTTCTGTGCTGAGAACAATATTACTCTCATCTCTCCTTTCGTAGGAAGAATCTTAGACTGGCACAAGGCGAAGACTGGTCTGACCTATGATGGAACGACTGATCCTGGTGTCTTGTCAGTGAAGAAGATCTATCAATACTTCAAGAAGTTCAATTACTCGACCATTGTTATGGGTGAGTAATAATGGTCTCTGCTCTTGTCTATTGATCTCCCTCTAATCTCTCTCATGTTAGGTGCTTCTTTCCGCAATGTTGGTGAAATTATTGCTCTTGCTGGCTGTGATCGTCTGACGATTGCACCTTCCCTGTTAGAGGAGTTAAAGAATAACCACAACCACATCGATCGTCAGCTAGATCCCTTCACTGCCGCCTCTGCTTACGCTGGTGATAAACTCGCTACTGACGAGGCTTCTTTCCGCTTCCAACTCAATGATGACGCAATGGCCACTGAGAAGCTGTCAGAAGGAATTCGTCTCTTCGCAGCTGACATCATTAAACTAGAAAACATTGTGAAGGATAAGTTAAAGAATCGTCAACATTAAGTAACGTAATGTCGAGATGATAAGGTAGTGGGTAGGATAAGAGTGTTTGTTGGAGTTGTTTGTCATATAAAGGTCGTTGAGATCGATCACTAAAATAAAACAGTACGCACTAGTCATAATTGAAATGAATTCATTCAAATCCTTCGAATCCATCTTCTATCATATATATGGCTCATTCATGGAAACGATGTTTAATTTAGATGTTATTATTATGATGATTTACTATTATTATTGTTATTTATTCATATTATTGTTAGGATGATTATTATTGTCAGATTAACATTGTATTTATTATTTTCTTTTATTTTCTTTTATTTTGTTTTATAGTTTATAGATTGTGATGATTATCATTCATATCCATCCGCTTTGACCGCAATCCCTCCCTTTATATATGTGCTTCCTCCTTCTCCTCCCTCCTTCAGCATTATTCTCCTCCTCCTCCTTCCTCTTCTCTTTCTTTGTTGTTCTCTTATCACTTTCTCTATTACATTCTTCCTCCTTCATACAATCAAAAACCAATAAAATACAATGTAATGAGAAAGCAGTTCGCGAATAGAGTAAGTACATCTCATATATCTCATATATACATCTCACATATACAGTACATTAATAAGTAGGACAAAGTGATGACTCTCATAGTAATGTAGTGAATGTAGTGAAGTCTATTAATTGAAGAACGAGTGAAGTACAGCGAATACGAATGAGTGAGTGAATCAAACAAAACAATTTAGAAACAAAGAAAAACTTTCAAAACTTTCAAAAACAAAACACAAAAAAAAACAAGAAATCAAGAAGAAAAAAACCCTTTGAAATGCGTTGGGCATCCATCCAATACACACAGACAACGTAGATAATGAATCATGATACTCTGATGATGACGACGACGACAACGATGATGCCAATGAAGATGATGATATTTTGAGGATAATAATTATAATTATAATGACCTGACATGGTATGATATGAAACAAAACAAAAACAAAGCAAAAAAACAAAGAAACAAAGAAAGCCGTGATGTGCATGAATTAATAATACATGGAAATGAGAGGAAATGAGAGAATATGCGAAAGAAAGAAAGAAAAAAACAAAACCAAATATTAAAACAGAAAGAGCGCGCGTGAGAATATCAAAACAAAACCAAGTAAAAGGTATTTTTAAAAGATAAGGAAAAGAAAAAGAGAAGAGAAAGAAAGTAAGGAAATGAAAGAAAAACTCAATATGAAATGTGATGATATGATAATAATAATAATTGATTCATTTCATTGAGTTTTTCTTTATTATCTCTTTTCTTCTATCTCTTTTGTTAGTAAAGCTCTGGTTTGAGTATGAATGACCATCCTAAAAGAAAGGGATGTGGCCTGTGTTAGAAGAGTGAAAGAGAGAGTATGTGTGTGAGGTGTTTTGTTTGGAAAAAAGGTTTCATTCCCATCTGATTCGATGGATGATCATGAAAGAGTGGTTTCAAGTGTATCATCAAACACAAGGAAAGACTTCTCATCTTCTTACAAAGTCTTTCTTGTCCGTTTCCCGTCACTACTATCTCGTTTGTCTATCTTCCTTGTTCTAGTTTCGACTTTCCCCCTTCTTTCCTAGCCCCTTCATTCGTCTCTCCCTTCTTTCACGTAAGCTCCCAAGCCATTAAGTGAGGGAAGGAGAGGGAGTGCACAAGCTCCGATAGGTATCAGTTGATACGGAAGAAGTTGCATTAGAAGAGGGATAATAAGAACAATCAACTCATGATAATATCTTGGTGAGAATAATAATAATAATATAAAAGAGAGATAATCAGCTAGCCGTAAGAGAATCTTCATACATAGCAACCTTTCCCTTTCCCGCGATAAGAGTTGTCGTGATATCACTGTGTCTGAGGTTTCATGTGATATCCCTTGATTAGACGACAGGAATTCGATCATATTCATTGCGACGCATGAAACAATCGAACTTCATCGCAGGTTGATTAGAGAATGGTTGATAACAATTCGAAGGATCGATGCAAAAATTATAAAAGATTGGTGACTTCAAAGCTTCGTACATGGTACATCTGTATGACATACATCAGATAAGATTCAATAAGAGAGTCGTAAAGGGGTGAGTAGTATTATAGTACCTTTGATTCGGATCCCAATGCAACAAACTATCAAGAAGCTTAATTCCCTCGAGACCTCCCGTCAGCTCTTCAGCACGTTGTCGAGCACTTTACAACAAACAAATACAAAGAGAAACATTAAATAACAATCAATGACAATAGAGTGGATTCCTCTTTACCTCCGAATCACAGGATCATTGCCTTGATGAAACGACCATCTTGATGCATCTTTAAAGAACTGTTGTTTACAGAGTACTTGCAAATTGTGATCATTCTTCTTTAATTTCATTCGTGTGAAACTTCTTTGATCCACTTGATCTAATTTCTCGTATAAGGAAAAAGTATCAACAATGACACGCCAGATCGCACTGTCTCGATACATTCGATTCTTAACAAAACCTTCAGTGAAACTTTCACAACCTGAAAATAAGACTAAGAAACGATAAAGAGTATGACAGAAGATTAAGAAAGGATTCTCTTCTTCTGCAGTCTTCTCATTCTTCTTCTTTGTCTTGTTATGATCATCTTCATCATCCATCATGTTCTCGAGGATGACATCATCTTCATCTTCTTCTTCAATCATATTATCATCATCTTCAATCTCATCGTCCTCGGGAAGGAGAGATTCCACCACTTCCAAAATGACTGGATCAGCTTCCCAACTCTTCTGCCAACGTGAGATAAAGAACTCAGGGCAGCGGACGTCGTCTAACAACTCCTCATACGGTGCATTCCCAGTGAGGAGATGAAAGAGGCAAAGACCGAGATTGAAGGTATCAGAGGAGTAATTCTGACTATTCCTCTCTCCTAAGATAAGGAATTCAGGCGGCGAATTCTCCAATGTTGTGAACTAAACAAAACAAAGAACAAAAGAATAGAAATTAGACGATAGAAGAAGAAGGGCTTTAAAAGAAAAGCAAGGGAGTAATTTGAACTGACCTGTTGAATAGTCACTGGAGTATCTAAAGGATGATCAATAACACCGGTACCAAAGTCTCCCAGTTTAATCATGTACATACAACTCGAAGAGGAAACATCTTGATTGGGAATAGCAGCAGGATCCGGGAGAAATGGTAGGCGATAGAGCAAATCCTCAAAACCAATGATTAAAGCTTGACTCTTCATGATTCCCTCATATTCTGAGGATGCAACAACTGCATCAGACTTTAAAGGGAGCTTATAAAGAAAGAAGTTCAATAGTTTAATGTCAAAGTGACGTAATGTGTAAATGACCCGACCGCAATAAAGAGAATAAAGCATTTGGAAGAGCAGAGACTTCACCAGCACTAAGGGAGGAACACCCATTGAACGAAGGAAAGTCTCGACATCTCCACAGGAACAAAACTCCATCTCAATGAATTGATAAGTGCCCTTAGTACAGTTCTTCTTATCAATAGGAATATTGGGGACGGAGGAGTTATTCACGGTGATCGAGGAAGTGGACTTCATCATCATATTAGATTGTGTTTGATTCTCTAACGCACAAAGTGATGAGGAAGACAATGAGGACCATGAGAGTGACGCCTTGATAAACTCAGCATTGCTGATGGATGGCTTTAAACTGTGATTCTGTTGAGATGGTCCTTTCCATAGCTTCTCAGAAGGATCAAAGTTTGATTGGAAGATGTTGAACACTCGAATCATTTGAGGACAGATGCTAAACTTCATCAACGAAGAGCAAAGTAAAGTTATCTCAATCTCCTTAGCGATTGCTTGCTCCATTCCTCGATCGATCATATCCTTCACATCCATAATACTTAATGCCTTCTCAAGGTTCGTACCGCTTTGTTTCACATGATATACACGCTTGCAAGCACCCTCGCCTAAGAAATGACCTGATCTATGCATCGAAAGATAATTGGAAAAGTCATTCCATTGCATCAAGTGAGAGGAAGCGGCAGCCTTTGATGAAGCACTTCCTCCACGTCGATGAGTACGAGGTTGACCAGCAATCTTTAACATATTCGCTCCAATGTCTTTACGCTTGATAATCGTTTGTAAAGCAAAGATATGAAGGATCTTATTCACTTTCGAGATATGGGTCAATAGCTCTTCATTGGTAAAGCAATCACAGATGATTAATAACGAGGCGCGGAAAAGAGGTGTAAAGATCGATGATTGCAACTGAGCCATCGCTAATCCTCCCTTTAATGATGGGCTAAGCAGACCCATAACATTACTTGCCTCCATCTGGTAAGATCTTTGCAGCGGTGAAAGAGAATAACGCAATTGTCTTCGGATAGAGCCCTGACTGTGGCTAATATTGCTGCTCTCAAGCACCATCGACTGATGGAGCTGTCTTGGCGTGCCCATAGGGGATTGGGAAGCAGGAATAGGCGACAACGGTTCCTTATGTTTGCTGCCGATAGAGTCAGGAGTTCCAGTCAGATTTGTCGCAATTGTCGTGGTTGTCATGGCTCCTTCCCGCTCAATCATGATTGACTTGCTATCATCGAGTTGACTGTCATTCATCCCCATGGAGATGTGAGACATTTCAAGTCGACTTCGTTCGCTAATTGGAAAGAGTGACTGACGACGAGCTTTGCCCAGCTTCTTGATGGAAAGCTTCTTGTTTGTCTTGGCCGAAAAGAAACTCTGACGATTTCGATTGGACCGTAATCCTCCTTGAAGTGTCTTTCCAAAGGTATTCGAAGGACTGTGATAGACGAAGGAGTCACCAATCAGGTCTAACTCCTCATCCAACGACATCAACTGGGTACTACTGCCTCTCCCCGCACCTAATGAGATTGCTGGGTGATGATTCACCTGATTCGTGGTTAAGAAGGCACTGTCATTGCTTCGACTCATACTCTGATGATAATGTGAGAAATGCAAGTTCGTTTGAGTTTCTTCATCAGAAACATAAATCGAATTATCAAAGTGTTGAGCATTCACCACACTATCGCCAAGGAGGTGATTGCGAGGGGATCCTGAAGAGGAATTCAATGAATTATTCAGCAAAGACATGGCAGCAGAGGAGGCAAGATGGACTGTACCAACTCGAGCACCACCACCAAGACTTGCTCCTCGTTCTAAAGTGATGGAAGGAGGAGGATCAAAGGTTTTCATCATTTGAAAGTCGGTTAAGGACTGTTGTTGCAGGAGATCTTGCTTATGCTCATAAGAGAGTTTGTAATTGCCACTTATCTCGAGACTTCCAGCGCGTCCAAGCTCCTGGAAGGATCGATCAAAGAGGCTTTGTTGGGGTTGCTGTGAAAAAGCAGCTGAGGTAAAGGGGGTGGGGTTAAATGGAGCCGTTGATATACTAATCACAGAGGGTCTATGGAAGTCTGAATTCTGCATATTATTTGCTTGATTTAAATTCATTTGAGTGGAAGTAGATTGCACAGAGACAGCAGCAGATGAACTGTCCGCTGAATCAACAGAAAACGATGATGAGACAGATAATTCGGATTTCACCGTCGCTCGCTTTTGATCTTGAATCTGTTGCCACCGTTTAATGAGTTTTGTTCGAAGGTATTCGATCGAAGTCGAATCAGTTGCTTTTGATTCTAAATACTTCGCTGCACAAAAGACTCTTCCTTGAGGTGTTGCATAATTATCAAAACATTGGTTTGCCTTGGCGACGTTAAACAGGGCGGGAGTTGCAGGAGAAGGATCGGAATTCATTTGAACGGAATTACCAGCAGAGGATTTTCTTGGAAGTGTTTTCTTTGGAGGAATGAAGGCGCTTAACAAGCCTGTGGAAGGAGAGGATGCTACCGCGGGTGTCTCTGACATAGTGAGCGGAGGTCCGTTGCTAGTCGACTCCAGGAAACTAATAGCCATACTGGAAGTAGAACTCGGAGGACTTTCTTCTTTGAAGAAAGGGAAGGAATCATTTCTTGCAGAGGCTATTCCCATTGCAGGATTAAAATATTGTTGTGACATTATCGAGGTAGTTGTGGGCTGAGGAGGGAAGGGTGATGAAGAGTTCGGAGGAGGTGGTGGGTGACTCGGTCCCATCGGTAAGAAGGGATCCGTTCCCTTCGACGTGCTTCTCTTATGATTCGCTCCCATCGTCATCTTCTCTGTCATGGTGTGAGAAGAGATAGAACTTGACCTCCCAAAGGGTTTATCCATGTTCGGATATCGCGGAGACAATCCAGTACTAAGATTTAACTTCGTGTCCCACCCGTGCAAGAAGCTCTCTCCTAACGGCGTTGAGCTTCTTCCAGAGTTGGAATTAGCAGAAGGAAAATCATCAATACTTAATGCATGCATGGAACGCGGGGTACCGCAGTCAGAACCATCTTCTGACTCTTGTCGCTCGTAGCGCGGAGAGGCATCAATCAATGGCGCACAGGATGTAGATCGAAGTCGATTGTCGATACTTGCATCAATGTGTGACAGGGTACTCTGTAATGACTTGGATCGACTTCTCTCCAACATTCCAAATGTTGAAGATGAAATCGGGGGAAGATCATCCTTGTTTTGTAGAGCTTGATGTAATTCATCCTATCAAGAGAAAATCAGAAAATTGGTTCTTTCCTCAAAGCTTCAATGATGCTTACCAGATCATTATTCGAGAAATAGTAAGCATCTCCTTTATTTCGAACAAAACCAATACTTTCAATGAATAAGGAAAATCTTATTCTCTTCTCTTCAGTGAATTCAGTTGGTATGAAGATACATGGAGTAAAGTTCACTTTATTGTCCAGCGCTGCTTTGAGGTAGTTAATGTCTTCATTATCCGCCTGTAAGATACAAGAGGAGTAGTACTTCTTGCCTTTCATCTTTTGCCTATATCAGAACAGTGAGCGGAGATCATCGAAGCATTGAGGGTTGCTTTACCTGTTCTTGCTACCTCGCGTTCCCGTGGTAATTGTGGACGCATTGCTCGATAGACTTGAAGAGAATTCAAACGTAGGGGTTGAACCACTCGCGGATCTACTGGATCCTCCGCCAGGGAAAGGCGATAGGCGTTGTCGCGTGTTCTTTGGCTCGCACTCTGTCTCTGAGTTACGCTTCTTACTTCCTTTACCGCTTTGATTGCTTTCTTGAGACATTGTACTTAATGGTCCACTGTTCTCAACAGAGTTGTTCACATCCTCGACATTAATCCTCAACAAGGAAGAAGTTTTTACGATTGAAGAAGTCTTTACCATTGGAGGGTGATCTCTCTCTTGCTCTTGATTCCGGACGCTTGGCTCAAAATTTTCCCGATCAAAGGGACCAAAGGATGTTGAAGGTGCTAATTGAGTCGATTTCTTCCCAAAGGTTTTCACGACAGGTTGTGGTGGTTGTTGTGTGGTGATAGTATTGGCTTTGCTTGATGGTATTGCAGGTTTTGGCAACGAAAAGAAAGGAAACATTTGTTAAACAACAAAGAATTGGAAAGAAAAAAAGAAAGAATAATCAATCTAATAGACAATCAAAATGAATCGAAAGAATAAAGATTTTTTTCAAAAACAAATTGAGAATTGTTAATTGCAATGATGAATTCAATTCTAATCAATTTTAACGACTCATATTCGTCACAAAGGATACTACAAAGGAGTCTACTTGTAAAGGCAGGTCAGGGATGGTTGTAGTAGGTGTAGAAGTGGTTCTTTCTTCTTTGTTTTTGCTGTTCTTTGATGATACTTGCTCTACCCCTACAAACAATCCAAAAAACCCAAAACACAAGAAAGTTTGAATTCTCGGTTTGAAATCTCGGTTTCTATTGATTCGGAATTTTCGGAGGCCGAACCGAAATTGATTTTCACGATCGTACTTTTCGATTGTATTTTTTCATTACAGAACGGTTTGCCATCATGGTCTCTGAAGACGTTATCTTATCCCACTAACAACAACCTTATTCATGAGAGTAACTGCTTCAACTTCTGGCCCAATATGGATCTGGATAAAGCATTGCGAATTTTAAAAAAATAACATTAGGATTCGATGCAAAAAAAGTAAAAAGCAGAAAATCTAAAATATCGAGAAATGCAAATCTTGATAAAATATGAAGTGAAGTGAAGTGAAGTGAAGTGAGCAAAATTTTGGTGATCCAAGATAGACAATTGAATATTAATACTGCACTGAGTAAGTTCGACCTTGCTTCAAGACTCCCAGAAAATCAGAACATTTAGAGAGAAATGAACTCCGTATTGCAATTTTTTTGTTTGGTTGTGTTCTTCAATGCTGTTGTTAGTTTTCAAACTTTGAGACCTTTGGTTCGTTCCAATAATGCATTCACAACATCCATGAATAAGCCTCACCTTTCCCTGAGAAATCCTCTTCCAGCAACGGTCGATGTCACTCCTGTCACGGATAAAAAGGAAAACTCTCTTTGGAAGAGCTACCTCGCAGTCACCGGCACTTTGACGAATTTGTTCCCTCTGTGGACTGTGCTCTTCGCTGGGTTAGCGCTACTCAGACCTCAATCCTTCAGTTGGTTTAAGACTAACTACTTTACTTGGACTTTAGGTAAGATTCGAGACAGGTTTGGGAATTCTCCACAATTTACAATTTGATAGGAGCTCTCATGCTTTCGATGGGTATTACCCTCAAACCCAATGATTTCGTGCGAGTAGCACAACAGCCTGGCGCTGTGATTCTTGGCTTTTTATTGTGCTATGCTTTTATGCCGGCATTAGGATATATGTTGGGAAAAGGCTTCAAACTCCCAGTTGATTTAGTTTCTGGATTAATATTGATTGGTTGTGTTAATGGTGCGCAAGCCTCAAATCTTTGCTCCTACATCGCAAAGGCTGATGTTGCTCTCTCAGTATTAATGACAACAGTGTCTACCGTAGCGGGTATTTTCATGACTCCGTTACTCTGCAAGGTAATGTTAGGAACCGTCGTTCCAGTCGATGCTGTGGGGATTGCGAAGTCTTGTCTACAAGTTGTTCTTCTTCCAATAATTCTAGGAATGGGAATCAATAAGTACCTACCAAAAGTTGTAAATGTTATGCTTCCAATTACTCCTGTCGTTGGTGTTGCCAGTACTTGTATACTAGTAGCTTCAGCTGTTGCTCAATGTTCATCTGCCATTTTAGCAGCAGGTACTTCTTTGCAAGTCCCTGTTATCTTGATGCATTTGATTGGTGGTATCGCTGGCTATTGGATTCCAAGATATTTGAAGTTTACTGAAGTTCAGTGTCGAACCATCGCTATTCAAACTGCCATGAAATCCTCTGCCTTTGGTTTCTTGCTAGCAAAGCTTCACTTTTCTCAATTTGGTGCGAGAATCCCATCTTCTGTATCAGTGGTCTGGATGGTTTTAGTCGGTGCAATATTAGGAGTCGTTTGGAGATATATTCCAGTGAAAGAAGAGACTCTAAAACAACAATCAACGTAGGCAAAGCAAGTTGTATTTAGAACAGATGAAATACTGCTTCGATAGCAAGGAAGAATTTGTTTTGAGTATGAACTGACATGAAATGTGAATAAGTTATCACCCTTTGTGAGAAGCAATGCTAGAGAGCTATCCTAACGACGACTTTGACATCTCGTCAAATTAAAAAAAGGTAAATAAAGATCCGAAAATGGGAAACTGTAATGCAGAAATAATTTCATTTGATTTGATCAGTTCGAGGGAAAAAGAAAAGTTATCAAAAAAGAAATGTAATTGTAAAACAATTTTGTCTCGTTCATTATCACGTTTAATCTGTATAATTGTAAGTATTTTCTTCGGGGTAAATCAAGGCCTTTCACTAAATGTCCATGCTCGATGTCTCGTATTATTCTGATCTTCTAATAATCTACAATCTGACAATATCAACTCCTTCACTCCTTCTAATCCCTTCAATGACCAAATATTCTCACAATCTATCAGCTCCAAATGCTTCACCTTCCCTAACATACTCACATCCACTAAATTATCACATTCTCCTATCACCAGATAATTCGACTCTACAAAGGCTGAAGCATCTTTAAACTTCAGACAATCCCAAATCACCACCTTCCTACAACCACTCACTGGAGAGAAATCTTCCACTTTATCGAGATAAAGAAGCTGTACAAACTCATTGCCAGGTCCCAATCCCTCCAATGACTTGAGATCAGACAAAGCACTCAATCTAATATTAGGAATCGATCCTAATCCTTGTAATGAAGAAAATCCACAACAGTCAGCGATATGTAATTGGTGGAGGTGATTTAAACTAAGAGGTAAAGTTAACTTCCTTAAACCTGATAAACGCAACACCCTTAACATTGAAGGACATGAACCATGACAGTTAAAGTCACCTCCTCCTGAAAGATGAAATATCTCAACTTTCTGATAAAAGGCTAAGTCTATCTCAATATCAATAAAGCATTTAA
>VFQN01007830.1_pt1 | contig 11235 bp, 20 predicted proteins | sample 3512371 | NCBI WGS metagenome assembly VFQN01 (sample SAMN10412370, study PRJNA504923) | tailings metagenome | isolation source: Replicate 2 from Balatoc abandoned mine | place: Philippines: Itogon, Benguet | collected 2017-08-28 | reverse complement strand
ACGTCCCAGGGGGACTGATTGCAGCCTTCTGGCGGCTTAGCCAGCCACAGGTGCGCGCGGGAGACTGGCCCAGCAGTGTAGGCCTCGATCTGCTGGCGCACGCTGCGGGCTACTGGGCAGTTCCAGAAGTGGTGTAGGCGGGGGGTGGTGTGCTGCCCCGCCGCTCCACCAAAGGTGCCGCAACCACAGGGCTCGGCAGGCAGCCGGGCCAGGTGAGTGTCGCCAGGCAGCGCCACCCCGGAATGAGCACAACGGAAAAACGGTATGCTCAGCTGCGCTCCGCACGGACGCCCGGCGTCCATACTGCAGTATGTTGGATCATACAGTTCTAGCTGCTACAGCACTGTCAAAGAGAAACCGTAACTTAAGCGACCATGGCCTCCAAGGCGCCCGTTGCTGAGACAGCCAGCAAGGCTGTGTATGCCCCCTCCGAGTTCTTCAAGTTCGGCGAGGGTGCTTCCAAGAACTTTGGCTTCACAAAGCACGTTGGCATTGCGCTGACCATCGGAATCGGGCTGGGCTTCATGTGGAAGGTAATTGTGCTTTTGGCCGCCCTTTCATTGCTTCAGGAAGCTGCAATGCTATGGTATGCACTTTGCTGGGGCGGGCCTCGGAGCACAGGGGTCTCATCGGGGCTAGGTCCGGAACCGCCATCACCTTCGGGCTATGAGCTCCGGAGGTGATTCTCCAGTACTTGACACGTCTAGAGGCTAATGGCACCCGTTTGGCTGTGCTGGATTCACGCAGACCTGGCACTGGAACGAGAAGCGGTACATTGCGCAGTACTACGCCGATATGGCTCGCCGTGAGGCGCGTGAGGAGGCAGAGCGGCAGAAGGCCCTGCAGGAGAAGTACAAGCAGCTGGAGGCGGAGCTGCTGTCCTAAGGAGAGCGGCTTGGGCCCTTGCAGCCCCACCCCGGGGGGGGGGCTTGGTTAGCTTTGGGGCGCCTAGAACTTCAGCACCGGCTGCGTAGGCGTGGTTGCCTTTGTGCTGGCGCTGCGACGTTGTAATATAGCGGCTTACCAATCTCAGATAGATATATGTAGGATCCTCGCTGGCATCTCAGGGTTCTTGCTGATGGGCGTGTGCTGGGTGTGCTGGTGGGATGAGACCCTGAGAAGCTTCGGCGCTGAAGGGGTGGCGGTGCATCTGTGGGTGGTGTTGAAGTTGGCACCTCTGTTTGCAGTGCACAGGGGAACTGTGGGCATGGCTGTCGTGGGCCTGACAGTGAGTGTTACCGCACCTGTAACTGATGGCATGCATCGAGGTACCGCACCTGTAACTGATGGCATGCATCTTGTCAATCGTTCAACGGACTGGCCTTTCCAGGATGGGTGCTAAGCAGCTGGGGCAGCAACAGACGCATAGCCCTTGCCTTACGCATTGCACCTTGCACATCGGGTGTCAGCACAAGGGAAGCATAGGCTGTCATGCAGCTGTGCGCAGGGCCTAAGGCTGCCAGCCGTGGCACCGCTTCCAGCCATGCCTCCTTTATGCACCTTAACACGACTGCTGCTCTGCCGACACGCTTGAGGGCCGCCTGAGATACCGGGGCAGCTGCTGCGTGTGCCATGAACAGCTAGGACAGCGTATGATACCGTACAACCCCTGCCCGTCGTACAAGAGCGACACCACGTGCAGTCGAATGACATTGGCGATAGGGCGGCCTGCAACAAGTCCGTAGTGGTACTGTGCGCGGTGGCAATACGAGAAACACGCAATCGGACATGCACGTCGGGCCCCTTCTAGGCTGTTGTGCATTGGCCCTTCCCCGCCAGCAGGAGGCAGCAGCAGCAACTCGTTAGCATGTCGTTTTGACACAGACTCAACTGCGGCAGCATAGGAGTTGCTTCTCCAGCACTAGTGCCTCGCCGTCGCCTTCCCCGCACCCCACGGACATTCGTACCTCCGAGGCCCCCATCCCAAGCACCTACCCTCCACCGTATCCCCATCTCTCGCGCAAGCCACCCTGCGATTACCCAACGCCATGCCCCTAATCATCCGTGAGGTCCACAACATCAACGCTGCGCCCATCGTCTTCCGGGTCCAACAGCCTCACGTCAAACCGCAGCGGAACCCCCGTAACTGCACCCCCGCCAGCTGCTGCCCCGCTGCCGCCCACGCCCTTCCCGCCACCCGCCGCCGCCGCCCCCGCTGCCGCCGCCCCCGCCGCCCAGTCCACGCTGAGGTACGGCACGCGCGTGTCCTTGGGCCGCCACGTGCCGTCCGCCGCCACCTCCACGGCCTCCACGCGGTGGCGGCAGCCGTTGGCGTCCAGCGTGGCCAGCACGGCACACAGGTAGGCGTGCGGCTGCCGGGGGAGGTGCAAACGGTGCGCCACTGAAGCAGCACAGCAGCAATGGCACATGGTTTTCCAGCGCTCTTGCACTGACAGAATGCCCTGGTAAGGCGGATCACACTGCCTTGGTATTGAAGTTACTGGTAGTGAACGTGCGTGCACCCACCCGCAGGTCGTTGGCGTTGCCCAGCTTGCCGGTGGCGGGGCACAGCCAGCTGCCGGTGCGCTGCGCCGTCTGCAGGAATGCGTCCCGGTCGAAGAACGCCAACGGGTTGCGGCCGCACCACCGCCCGAAGTGCGCCGGGCTGGCCACCAGGCAGCCGCTCAGCGGGCAGCGCAGAGAGACCGTCACAGGCCCCGACTCCAGCGCCCCGCCGTCAGCATCCCCGCCACCCGCTTGCCCCCCGTGCGCCCCCTGCTTGCCGCCGGCTGCTGCGGCAGCTGGCCCCCGGCCCTGGTCCTGCCCTGCGGCGGACGTGTCGTCACCGTTAGCGCTGCCGCCGCCTTCCTGCTGCTCGTCCTCGTTGTCGTTGTCGTCGGGCGGGGGGAGCTCCCCTGCCATGTGCTGCCGCAGCAGCTGCAGCAGCTGCGGCAGGGGCAGCGGAGGTGCCAGGGCACGGGCCAGGTCGGCGGGGGCCAGCGGCGAGCACAGCCGCAGCACCACCACGGCCCCCGCCACGCCCACGGGCCAGAACAGCGTGAGGCGGTTGAGGGTGGGGCGGAGGGAGGATGACACGTCGGTGGCTTGGTCGGCCTGCACGGCAGCGGGAGCAAGGTACTTCAGGATGGGGGAAGGAGGCTGCCGTAGGCTGTCAGGTTTGAGCACGCGTCCGAGAGTAAGTCGGGCAAGAGCGCGAATGCCTCACTGCAGCAGTGTTGCTGCACGCGGACAGAGCACGGCACAGCACCTGCCTGGTTGTGCGGCAGCAGCAGCGTGATGCGGTCCTCCTTGGTGACCTCCACCTGGACGCTGTTGAGCAGCACGCTGCTGCCCGCGTACCAGTGGCAGCGGGGGCCCACCAGCGGGCCCGGGGAGGCAGCGGCGGGAGAGGCGGAAGGGGCGGAGGCGGAGGCAGTGGAGGCAGGGGCAGCAAGCGGTGGGCCGCCCGACGGGCCGGCTGCGGCCGCGGTAGTGGCCCCGGTGGGGGGCACGGTGTCGGAGGGCTGCACGCACACCAGGCGGGCCTGCGACAGTGGAGGTGGAGACGTGGCATGGAGCAGGCCAGGGGTGAGGGACGTACGGGTGGCCGCGGGCAGCGGACAAGCACCTGTTGCTTGTATGGTGGACGCTGCGTGAGCCAGCGTGCTCCGACACGTGCAGATGCAGCCTACCGGGCGGTGCTGCAGCGCCGAGCCGAGCCGTACTGATAAGGCAGCCAGCCTGGACCTGCCCAGTAGCGGGACCCAACCCTGGACCCGTTGCCCCATTTCATACCTGCACCTCCTTGTTGGCCAGTCGGGCCAAGGTGGCCCCCGACAGTGTGAACAGGCAGGAGCGCGTCTGCAGTTGGCCGTGGGTGCCGGGGGCAGGGTCTGCAGAGGCCGGGGACAAAGCAGGGGGTCACCATCGCAGAGCGTGAAGGCAAGATTAGACCTCTCTGCGTGTGCCCTTGTGCGAGTGACACGTAGGACTGTTGGGTATCAGCATGCGCCTTGTGGAGGGAGCGTCGCCAGTGGTACGTGGTGACATGTAGGCCCCGGGGGCTTCCTGAAAGCACACGTCTCTACAAAACTGCTGCACGCGCCCACGGCCCGCACGCACCTGACTTCACTGTCTCAATGACGGCCAGCGTTTCCTGCATGGAGTGGATAGGCGTGCTCAACAGTAGCACAAACAACCACCTGCGGAGCTGTTCCTGTCCTGAACCGTGCCAGCACGACAAGCAGCACAAGCACTGTTAGGGCACCACCACGCTGGGCAAGCCGGTCATGAACTGCACCAGGACGTGGCGCAAGCCCGCCGAACAAGCCTCATCCAGCAGCGATGCGGGCAGGGATAGCCAGCATCAGCCAGCGTCAGCTAAGAGCAACCAGAAACTGGTGCATTACGGTGGGAACGCACCAGGGGCCTCCAGAAGGGGTCCACGCTCTTCAGGGCCTGCTTGGCCCACTCGGGCGGCTCGGCAGCCAGCACTGAAACGGGCATCGGCGCGAAGCTGATCGTCTGCTGCCCGCCTGCGTGCCGCTGGTGCTGCTGGGCCTGCTGGTGGTGCTGGTGGGGCTGTTCCCCTGCTGGTCTCCCTGCAGGACCGGCAGCAGGCTGAGATGGCTGCTGCCCGCGAGCTGGCGGCTGCGGCGCCCCCTGCTGGCTCAGCTGCTGGCGCTGCTGCTCCTGCAACTGCCGCAGTGCCTTTGCCAGCTGAACCCGCTGGAGCGCTTCTGCCCGCAGCTGCTGTGCGCGGACCTCCTCCTGCTGTTGCTGCTGCAGGCGCTGCTGCTCCTGGCGCTGGGCCAGGAGACCCTGAGCTAGGACGTGCGCCAGGCGGTCCACTGGGACCGAGGCGGCTCCATGGGCACCCCCCGGCGCGGCAGCACCACCCGCAGCACCAGCACTGCCTGTCGCAGGCTGGGCCGGTGCCGGCACAAGCTGGCCTGCCGCTGGCCGTGCCCCTGACCCCGCAGCGGCAGCGCCACTTGCTGCATGGGGCTGCGGCTGCCCATGGGGAGACATAGGGCCGGCCGTGACACCCCCCAGGCGCTGGCTCGCAGGTGATTTGAGTGCTGACGCCTGTGACGGCAGCGGCCTTTGCGTGCTACGGACATCGGCCTCGGGTACTGCTGCCGCGACCACTGACCCGCTTGCTGCAGCAGCTGAACGCTGGCGGCGAGGACTGGAGTCCGCCTGGGACGGTGACGGAGTTCGCCCAGCGGGCGCGTTGCCAACGCCATCGGCAGTAGGTTCTGCTGCAAGTGCATCTGCAGCTCGCCGGGCTGCTCTAGAAGACCTTGACGGGGTACTTCCTGGTCTTGTGTGGGGTGAAGGGACTAGTGGGGAAGAAGCGCCGCCCGTCCCCCCCAGCCCCAAAGGGGCATCGCCAGTATCGCCTCCGGGAGTATGCGCACTCGCAGCCTTTCCCTGGCCTTTCCTGTGCTTCTGCTTGGGTGTCTGGGCCTTGGAGCTGCCGTTGGCATCTTGCAGAGTGCGGACACGCTTGGTTGGGCGTTCGGGCGACATAAATTTGAAGCGGCGCTACAGCCCTAGTCGTCAAGGCTGCTAATTGTGCTCTAGGGCCTCCAAGGTGGTCATACCATGCTACGTTAGATTTCAACTGCAGAGGGCAGCAGGGGGCAGTTGTGTGGGTTGGGTTTGGGCTTTCCTGGGTGCGTGCAGGGCATTCAGTTGGCAAGCCCCCTGCCAGTGCACTGTGACAATGTTACAAATGCAGTTCAATGGATTGGGATGATGGTGGCAGTCGTCGAGCGCACCACGCTAGTGCTGCGCGCGAACTCCCGCCAAGTTTTCGTAGCCCTCTGCCCCGCGACTGTGACACGCGACTCCTACCTCTGTAAGTTGGCCTTGGCACTAGTGCTCTGAAGCTATCCTTCTTTTGGACTTGGGCCTTTGCTGCGCTACCTCTGCGTTGCGAAGGCGCTGCGCTTCTCTGTCGCCTCGACCAGGCTATTGCGAATAGTCATTGAGGGCTTTAATTTTTATACTCAAATAGGAATCGTCGTAAGCTGCCAGACGTATGGCATGAGCACGTTCCTGCCTCTCGCGCTGCACCTGGACACTGTCTGCTTCGTGTTTCAAATTCAGTCAATAATCCACTGTTTGCTCATTGGCATCCCAACCCTCGGACATGTCTGTTGTGGAGCAGCGCGGCAGCACGCAGCAGCGGTTGCGTGCTCCAGAACCAGGTGCGGTGTGACGACATCACTCAGCCCCATGTCTGATGATGCATGCTGACTGCAATATTTCCATGCCAAGGCACCAGTGCAAATGCCATACATGGCAATCGATATCTGCGCCTGTGGGTGTTGGGGAAGCGGTAATGCAGTTGGGCTGCTTGGGCGCATACCACAAGACAAATCTCCCACTGCTGTCAGGGGAGCTCCCCTGGATGCTCTCCCTTTGGCCATGCCCAGGAGCACCATGCCGAGGCTGGACTTCCGGGGGAGATGTGAGAGGGCTGAGAATGTCAGGGTGATGAGTTGCTAGGACAAAGACAGGTGCACCTTGCCAGGAAGATGCTGCCTGAAAAACCGGGAGTGCGCACGTAGCCAGCTCAGCACCCGTGCTCCTTAACGCTGGTCAGGTTGATGCCCTCCCTGCCGTCCAGGCAACACCCAACCAGGGGTGAACGGGCCAGAACGGGCCGGTGGTTTTAGCAGGTGGTGTCTCAGCGAACTGGCAGCCTGGCTAAGGCGGCCACATGCCACCTGCTCAAGCTTCATTCAACCTTTTGCCCTTGGCTAGCACTTTACTTCCTTGCGGCAGGTGGCTCCGGATGTGGGTCATGAAGCAGCCCTTCCAGACATTAAGTGGTGTTACAACAGGGATTGACCTGGCCTAATACTCTCTCCTCGACTACACCGCCTCTTGACTCATGATTCTCTTCTCTGTCCGCCTCTCCTGCGCCTCACGCAAGCCACAGAGCCCCACAGGATGTGCTGTACAACTCCGCCTTGCCAGTACAACAGTCATGTAAAGAATACAAGCGGGACTTCTACCCTCTGCTGCAACAACGACGCCAGCACAGCTGGACAAGTGTTGATAAGTACCGCGCCTCCGTCGCAGCTGCAGCTGTGGGAGGACCCCCAAATAGCTGGGCGAGCGCTGAGTCACAGCGGACCAGCATGCGCCGCAGCAGCAACCGCTTACTCCGAGCCCGAGATCTTCTTGCTCAGGTCCGAGATGTCCTTCAGCAGCTCCTCGCGGCTCGACTGCGGGCGCAAAGCATGGCACAGTAGCATATGGTACAGGGCACAGGTCCGCGTAACAAGTATGCGGCGTCTACTCTTCATAACATTCCCTCTTCATTTGTGCAGCATGCACGATGCGTTCTGGGGTTGGTGTCACGCAGGCACACTCAGAGGTCTACTGCTCTGTGTTGGCTTAGCAACACCCCACGTGTCAAAACCAGACGGCAGTGCCTGCTATGCCACCCCTTCAAGGTCACTACCCGCGCTGCACTACCCGCGCTGCCAATCTGTAAACTAATACTGGGTTCGCGCCCAAAGCGCGTGTGTCGTACCTTGAACAGCAGGTAGCGGTAGGTGAACCAGGCGCTGTAGCCCAGACCGACCAGCTCCATGAGCTTCGGCAGCAGCGGCACGCTGCCGATGGCGTTGACGATCACCGTGCTGAGCCACAGGGCAACAACGGCACCGGCACCGTAGCCGATAACAGCCGATTTGTTGTCCACAGCATCCCACTGGAGAGTTCACGAAGCACAAAGTACGGGTGTTAAATATGGACTGGCAAGTGAAGTACGTTCTTTGGTCTTCCTTGTCACTAATGTGGACCACAGTAAGAACCAGAAGAGCGGCACATCAGGTCGCAACACACCTTGGCCTGCAGGTCCTTCAGGACCTTCTCGCTGTCAAAGGAAGCCTCCGTGCTGGTGCTGCTGGAAGTCTCAGTTGACTCAGCGCGAACCACCAGCTTCTGCAAAACATGGTGGATGGTCGGTCGAGATGGAAGCCATGCGCAACAGACCCCGCCACTAGCTATTGTGCTTCAGCTACTTCGAGTGTGCCTTATGTGCACACCTGAGTGCGAACCACAGCCAGGCGCGCAGGGCGGGGAGCGACGGTGGAGCGCTTGGCCACCGCGCGAGCGGCGACAGTGGGGCGGGAAGCGAGCTGCATTTTCAGCGAGATGTGTTGGGGGCAACGGTTACGTACCGGAAACTGTCACTTGTTGGTCAACGGAACACTTTCCTCTTCCCTGTTTTCCGTTCTTCGCGCTCATCTTGCCGTACTCGTGTCGGGGAACGTTTGCGCGCCCCAGAACAGGTGTAGGTCACGCACATTCCAAGAAGTACCGCCTGCTATATGCGCTCATGCCATCTCTCCATGTGTCCTGGGCGTCCTGGGTCTGCGCGTCAAGCGCGCACGGCGCTGGGACTGTTGCCTCGCTGGAAGGCGCTGCAGCATACTATGGCATGGGCAGCAAGGATGATTATTTTATGTCATGCTCTTAGCGACCTAGTTTAAAGTGCTCGGCGATACCACTGTGTGCCTAGGCACCGATGCGTGGGTCTGCGCGTGGGTGGCCTCTGCCAGCTGCACGGGCAGCACCTCCTTGCACGTGATTTACTCTCATCATTTTCTCTATGAAATGCATACACGACCAGGCCAGTATGTACGCACAGTCCAAAGCTTGCGGGCTGACACGTACCAGCGGCGTTCCCCTGTCCCTGTTGCGGGCAAGGGCAAAGGCGTACTGCAACCATATACTGCGCAGTGCCTCTTTACAGTGCACCTTCGCTCTTAGTGTGCTCTGCCAGGTTCTGCCCGGCCCTGCGCATTCTGGCGCACTGTACATGGTCCACCGCCGCGACACTTCCCATAACCTAATTGACACGTGGGCAGCGTGGGTGTCCATGTCCACTGCCCAGGTTCCCGTGTTGTAGTCAATAATAGGTGCTCGCGACAATGAACTGTGTTGCAGTACGAATGGCTGCGAAACAAAGGCGGCGTGCCGGTGACCAAGCGCTGCCCCCACTCAGCACCGCGTCATGTTGGACCCCAAGGCCCTAACTTGGCCCCCTGTCCATGGCACCCGAGCGTCCGTATCCACGCAACCTGTGCCGCATACAGGCGAGTTACGACCCACGTTCAGTCGTTCACGCCCCCAAGAGAACGCCAAAACACCACCCGATGGCCATGGAGGGGATGAAGGGGAGGCTCCTGCTCCTCGGTACAGAAGCGCCCCGCGTCCGCAAACTCTGCATGCCTCCCGTTCGTCTCTGATGCTTCACACCTTCACTAGCCCGTCGCTCCTGCTTTCCAATGCTCACGGCCGTTGTCCTCCTCTCCCGGGCGCCAGCGCCAACCCGCCGATCGCCCTCGCCGCCGCCGCCCCGCCGCCCGCCGCCCCTCCCTTCCCCGCCGTCCCATCCCCCGTCTGCTGCGCCGCGCCCAGCGCTCGCTGTATGGAGTTGAGCGCGCTGCGCTTGAGCTCGTACTTTGCGCAGACGGCGTCCAACGGTGCGTTGACGATGGTGGTTGCGGCGGGCGTGTCGGAGCCGCACTCGGTGCACAGGCCGTTGGCCGCAGCCAGGCACTTGCGGCAGAAGGTGTGGCCGCAGGGCACCAGCGTGACGGGGTGCTGCGCGGGCGGGATGTGCCGTGTGGGAGGAACCGGGCAGGGAAGGGTGAGGTCATTGCCGCGGATGGAAGGGGTTTAGGCGTGGGGGCATGCGTGGTGACGCAGATCGTTGCTGCTGGTGACAGGCAGCAACCTATTCTAGGTATCCGGAGTTATGCGACGGTTCAGCCACTACCCGACACCCCGCCTCGCGCCCCGCCAACATGCACCCCGACACCCTCCCTTTCACGCGGCAGCCGCACACGCCAACAGGGCCCCTGCCCGCACCTTGAACACGTCCAGGCACATGAGGCAGGTGCAGGGCGGCGCCAGGCTGTCCTCGATGTGCACCAGCTTGGCCACGGTGGAGCGCAGCTCGGAGGCCACGGCGCTCCAAGCTGCGGGGTCGATGGAGGAGGCCTGCGCGTACGGCAGCCGTACGGCAAGAGGAGAGGGCAGGCTAGTCAGGCGACGCCTTTGCGGAAGATCACCGGCTTTACGTGCGTATTGTAGGGTTCAAGGCTGAGCACCGGGTGCCTGCTGTTCTTGGGCAAGCGTAGCTTCTCCGAAAGTGTCCCCCAACCGCCCCCTTGGGGCTCAGCAGCATTTCCATGGATAGTACTGGCGGATGCTGCGTGCTCAGCCAACGAGCTTATACTGCTGCTCATGCCCCTCCCGGCCCTCCTGCCACCATGCCCCGCCCCTCGTCCTCACCCTGGCCTCCGCCTCCGCCGCCTGCTGCTGCACCTGCTGCAGGCGCCGCACCATGTCCTGCACGCCCTGCGCCACCAGCCCGAACCCCAGCCGCAGGAAGCCCACCAGCTGCTCCAGCAGCGCACCGCCGCCGTCGTCAGCCACGCCGCGCAGGTGCGCGGGCAGCTCGCCAGCGCCGTCGGGAACCTGCAGGTTGAAGTTCAGTTGGAATGCGTGCGGCGGCCCTGCTGGTGGCAGTAAGCACTGCAGATGTAGCTTCGCCCACATGCCCACCGACACGCCGATTTCGGCCCGGCTCCTGACCCTCCGTGCCCCCATCGCCGCCCCTGCATGGACCCTACTGCTCTGTGCTTTGTCCCCTGTTTTCCATGATTGCTGCGTATCCCCACCTGCACGCCCATCCTGGCCAGGTGCCTGGCCACCAGCGCCATGTCCGTGGCCAGCTTGGAACACACGGACCAACTGCCGCGGATGTGGCCGCGGGCCTGCGGGGACCATGGGGAAGCACGAAAGGGGACAAACAGGATAGCGCCGGGTTTCAGGGCGGGAGCGGGTTAATGGAGAGAGGGACAGACGTGATGAGCACCACATGGTTATGTACAGCCGTTGCTTCCTGTGTTGTGCGGGCAAAACGCCAACAGCTACAAGCACCGCAAGGAGGCTTCACGCTCGTCCGGAACTAGTCGCTAGCCTGCACACGCAGCTGACAAGCTCGGCGCGGCTAGCCCCAGCCCAGGCAAGCCCAGCCTCCACCGAGACCCACCACCGCCAGGCTGTCCGTGTGCTCCTTGAGCTGCCGGTCGAAGCGCTCCTGCGCCGCCTGCAGGTCGGCCGTCAGCCGCGTGTGCAGCACCGCCAGCGCAGCGCTGTGGTCCTGCGGGGCGTGGGTTGTGGGTTGTGAATGTGCCGTGTGGTGTGGTGTGGTGTGGTGTGGTGTGGTGTGGTGTGGTGTGGTGTGGTGTGGTG
>VFQN01007829.1_pt1 | contig 11239 bp, 15 predicted proteins | sample 3512371 | NCBI WGS metagenome assembly VFQN01 (sample SAMN10412370, study PRJNA504923) | tailings metagenome | isolation source: Replicate 2 from Balatoc abandoned mine | place: Philippines: Itogon, Benguet | collected 2017-08-28 | reverse complement strand
AGTCGAGCAGCCCGCCCTCGGCGGACACCTGCAGCCGGTCCTGGCCGCTGGTGAAGTAGGTGATCAGGTCGTTGACGTCGGTGTGGCTGTCGGCCGGGCCGAGCCCCTCGACCGGGGCGTACAGCTCGAACAGGAACAGATCCTCGCCGACATTGCCGGTCAGGCTGTCCCTGCCGTTGCCTCCGGACAGCGTGTCGTTGCCGAGCCCGCCCAGCAGGATGTCGTTGCCGTCATCCCCAAAGAGGCGGTCGTTGTCCTCGTTGCCGCGCAGGATGTCGTCGCCGAACCCGCCGAACAGCAGGTCGACCCCGGAACCACCCTCCACATCGTCGGCGCCGACCCCGCCATTGACCTGATCGTCGCCGCTCGCACACCAGATCCGGTTGCTCGAGTTCCACGGCAGCCCTCCAAGAACGCACCATATCCCGGCAAGGTGTATGCCTTGAGAAACGAGTAGACACGCCAGGGACGGCCGGCCTCTTGCAAGCGCTTAAATCCGGCGCGCCATCGGACCGATCGGGCGCGCGAGGCGGAGGCGGAGTGACGGTGGTACTCAACGCCTCGGCGCTGCTTGCCTTGCTCCTGGATGAACCTGGCGAGATCGTCAGCCACTACGCCAAGCTCGGTGCTGCACGCACGGACATCGAGGCAATGCTTCGCCCACTGCCGGTCCAGGTGCTGCCGGTGGATGCCGGTATGCTGCGGCGATCACTCTGGAGCCGGGTCTGTCCCTGGGCGACCGTTGCTGCTTGGCACTGGCGAAGCGGGAAGGGGTTCCGGCACTCACCGCGGGACGAGGCTGGCCTGAGGTCGCCCATGCAGCTGGGGTCGCGGTGGAACTGATCCGCTGAACGAGCCAGACGAGGCGCACCGTCTCGCTGGAATCTAGACCTGTTCCGCCTAGCGTCCCGGAAGATCAGGAACAACCCATCTGGGGCAGGGAAGGGCGTCTCGGCGAGACGTCTTGCTGGGGTACACCCTAATATTCCGCGGTTGAGAAGTATCGTGGCTCGGCCAGGGTAACCGAGCTTCTTGGGAGAGCCGGAAGGGCACGGCAGTAGACTTCGCTGGTACCCTCGAGCGCCTGATCGGTGGCACTGGCATCGATGCGTCGGTTGCCCTGAAGTAGGAACTGACCGAACCGGATAGTCATCTCGCACCGGCGTTCGCAGAGGGTGACGAAGAATTTCTGGTGCCGGACTTCTGGCTCAGCGAGTCGACCAACGTCTGCTGGCTGCGGATCCACAAGGGCAAGTGGTCGCTGGGAGGCGAGGGGGGTACTGGGGCTTCTTCGAGCTCAGGTGCCCCAACACTTACCAGCGACCTCGCCTACAAAACAACTCAGCGAAGGCCTGAAGAGGCATAGAAACTCAACCTGCAGCTCAGTTTAAGACAGATGTCACAATTACCATTCAATTGCAATCAACACAACATCACCGTTTTTATTGTCAGCTTTACAAGTTTTTATCGCCTTGTTACCAGAAATCTAGCACATGCGTGCGCTGATATTGCCTTTGAGGAGACCATTTGTGCCCACGCTCACTTTCAGCGAGAAACCAGTTGGAACATATAACCCGGTTTATTCCGTGGCAGGAAACACGGTCACGACACGTGGTGTCATTACGACCGATGGTGCTAATCCAACCTCGCCGGTCTTGGCTGGTGACTATGGCTATCAAGCACCGGTCGAGATCAAGTTCCTCAAGCCTGTCGTCTCAGCTTCCTTCGATGCAGGCTATTTCGACTCCATCGCCTCAACGAAGATAACCTTCTATGATGCCAAAGGCAAAGCGCTCGTCAGCTATGTGAACATCGATGAGAGCATCCAGCCGTTCACCTACACCTCCTTGTCTGGTATCAGCAAAATCTCGATTGTGATCGATGATGATGAGCCTGCCGGCTTTGCGATTGACAATCTGAGCTTCAAGAATCTGGCGGGAATTACGCCGATTAACTTGAGCAGTGCCAGCAATACCTATCGTGGGACCAGTGCCGACAACGTGGTATTCGGCAAAGACGGCAACGACAACCTGTCAGGTCTGTCGGCTGACGACATCCTGGATGGTGGCAACGGCAACGACATTTTGGATGGCGATACTGGCAACGACCTGCTCATCGGGCAGACTGGAAACGACAAGCTGTATGGCGATGAAGGCATAGACACCTTGCAAGGCGGGGTCGGCAACGACCTGCTCCAAGGCGGCGCTGATATGGATTATCTTTTTGGCGGTGACGGCGTCGACCTAATGTCAGGTGGCCTCGGCAATGACCGGCTGGACGGCGGGCTTGGCAATGACCGCATCTGGGGCGATGACGGCAATGACATCATGCAGGGTGGTGCGGGTAACGATCAGCTTTATGGCGGCAACGGCAACGATCGGATTGGCTCAGGCCCAGGTAATGAACAAATCGATGGTGGGTCTGGCTACGACATCGTAACCGCTGGTGATATTGCGTCCCGCTATACGCTGACGGCAATCTCCGGTGGCTGGCAATTAACCGACAAATCGTCGATCGGCGGAAGCAGCGGCATCGACATTCTGAAGAACATTGAGGCAGTTAAGTTCATGGATATGACTGTCACACTTTGAGATTACCTTCTACCAGGTGCAGTCGATAGCGCTGCACCGGTCCCTTATGATGAAAATAGCGACTGCAACATCAAGTAAAAATCGCAGAAAACCCTGGCTAATTGCTTGTGCGTGAGCGCCTGCGATAGCATTGATTCGGACCCGTATGTAATCATGCGTTGGCGAGAGGATCATGGCGCTGAGTGTCATCATATTATGCTGAGCAGGTCATATAGATCGATTTTTGTCAATAGCGTAATCTGACACTTTTAGTGCAAATATTTCCATAATAAACCGCTCCAAAACCTACGAAAAGCCGCTGGCTGATCAAGCATGCCGATACGATTTATGCCGATCCAAAGCATGTAGTTAACTACCTGTTGTAGGATTTCTATCAGCAGCTTTGCTGGACGCGGCGGCCCCATTTGTCTTCCAGCTCCCAGGAAGGACCCATAGAACCTGTGAGCGGCATAGGCTTCACCCTTCGGTCGTCGGGGTTGGCCTCCGCCACGATGTCGAACCAGTGGTGGTTCTGGGTGCACCATGATGCGCCGGTCATCCGGGCTACTCCTGCTCAATGGTGGCCAGCTCGCCACGCAGCACGACCTCCGCCTCATCTTCGAGCAGGTGCGTAGGCCAAGCAGTGGTCAGGGCGGTCGAGGTGGAGTGCTGGTACCCTGACCGGTCTAACCCTTTGATGTTCTTGACGTGGTCAAGGTGGTCAGGGTGGTCAGGGTATATGTGATGTCCGTGTACACGATACTCATCCTCCCACGCGGTCTGTTCACGTGTGAACCGACTGGTTCGATTCCACCCTGACCTCGCTGACCACCCTGACCAGCCGTGATCTTTCAATAGGTTAGGCTGGCCACTAGTTTGGCTGGACGCTGACCAGGCCTGACCAGCGCCTTGGCCGATAAGCCGTTTGACGCGCCTGGAGATCATTCCGTGCTTCCCCAGGCATGTCCGGGCAGGTTCATGGCAGTCTCAAAGGCTGACCGGTGGTCGCCGAGGCTCTTCAGCTCGTAGCGTGTAGGTCGCTCTAACTTGTCCCACGGTTTACGCGGCCGGATCGTAACCAAGTTCTCGTCCGGCATGAGCTTGCGGAGGCGCTTGGCCATCTGCTCGACTGTGGCCGGATGCCGGTCACCGTGATCATGAGCATGATCGAGATAGGCCGCGTGGAGCACCTGCACCGGGATGTCAGGTGGCCAGGCGTTGGTGATACCGCATCCGAAGAGCTCACCAATCGACAGGCAGTCATACCAGTAGCGTGTCACGCTGTCGGCACCAATCAGCTTCTGCTCGTGCAGTGCCTCGGTATGCGGCGCTGCCCGATGCTGCCAGCCAGTCATATCGAGACGAAGCAGGTGGTCCAAGAAGGCCTGCAGCTCTGCCCCCTCGATTGCCGCGACCAGCTTGGTAAAGTAGGCGGGATCGCCCTTCCTGCAGTCCGACACATCCAGCATGAAGAAGCGGCGCTCATCAGAGGTGGCTGGCACCACCCAATCGTTGTTCGAGGAGATAAGGATCTTCAGCCGATTGAGCATCGGGAAGGCGTCGATGCCTTTGGGCTCGATCATCAGGGTCCTCTCGGTGATGAGTGCCTTGAGGATGCCTTCACCGGCCTTGTCGCCTGCCCACAGCGCCTCGTCGAGAAAGAGGAAGAGACCGTCTGCCAGGTGCGCGTTGAAGTGACCGATCAGGTGCTTGGAGTTGGCGATGTGGATGGCGTGATGGCGGAAGATCCGCATCATGAGCTGCCCGACCATCCCCTTGCCGGTGCCCTTCTTGCCCCTGAGCACTACGGCGACCTCGGCCTGCCGTTCAGGGTGCTGGACGCAGTAGGCCATCCAGCCGATGAGCCAATCGAAGTAGGCCTGATTGCCGGAGCAGATCACGGTAAGCAGGTGTTCTCTGATCGTTGCCCATGCACCGGGAGTAGGCTCCACGCCCCATCCGCGCCACAGGTTGCAGACATCGGGTGGACAATTGCCGTTAGGGACCAGCGTGATCTGCCGGTAGGTCCGCCGGCGCGGCGACTCGATCCAGGCTGTTCCAAGGTCGCGGATGATGTCACGACCCTTGGCGTTCTCCCCGACCTTGATGTGCCGGTGGTTGTACTGGAGCTTGATGTCGGCAGGGCGGGAGTAAACCAGCCTGTCTCGGTCTAGGGCGTCGTCGTGGATCACCGAGCCAATGACGCTCCGCCCGCTGAGGGAGACCACGAAGTAGCGCTCGTTCAGCTTGTCGATTGCCTCGTCCCGAACGGTCATCCAGGCTTCGTCCGGTATGCCGGCCGAGCGGAGGCTGTCGAGGAAGATCTCGGCATCCTGATCGAAATCATCAGGTCCGCCGCTCGTGCGGTTACCGTCCATGGCCGGTCTCCGCCAACGTCAGGAGGTACCGCCAGCCTGCTCGCTCTGGTCTGACCCAACCCCAGGTCTTGGCCGTAGTCTCAGCCTGATCCTTCTCCGAGCGCTGAGACCACTGCATCCACCTGTCGCGGCCGCACTCCCCAAAGGCAGCCTTCAGGCCATAGGCGACCTGCACCCAGCCATCGTAGTCGAGCTTGTTTGGGTCGATCCGATGCAGTGCCTTGAGGACAAGCTGCGCCTCATCAAGCCCCTTCACCATCCGCGGAAGTGGGCCCGGCTGCCGTTCAGCTGGTGTCTTGGTGACGGAGAGACGGGCGCGCGGCCTCCCCCCAAAGGCTCGGATCATCTGTTCGGCGGCGGTGACGGCCTTAGTCGCCTGCTCCGCCCAGATCTCAGTCAGATCACCCCATTCCAGATCAAGGAGATGGTCATGCGGCCAGAAATACTCTCTGCCGGTGTCCGGGTGGATGCCGCTGATGGCCAGCTGCTGACCGTGCCCCAGGATCTCGACCTTATGCGCCTTGTCACCTGGTACATCCCCAGGAAGGACGAACTCGGCCGTGCTAAGCTTTCGGAATGGAATGTTCGTCCGGTAGACGAGCGCCATCTTGGGCGCCTGGCCGATCCTGACCGGTGCCTCGCCCATCTCCTTGCGGATCATCGTGGCCAGAGCTCGTGCCAGCTCGCTGTTTCGGATGTCGATGTCGATCACTGGGGTCCGGCTGGTCCGCATGCCGACGTTGCACCGAGCTCGTGCAGGCAGATGGGAGGCAACGGACCGGGGTGTGTTCCAGTCTTTGTCGATGGGGGCTTTGCCCCTGATTGGGATGACGTCGAAGCCGGCCAACTCGAGGACAGGGCCAACCCGGCCGAAGGACCAGGAGGGAAGGAGCTGTGATCTCACCTGCCATGCTCCCGGATCAGGCCGTGCTCGCTTGCCCGGCGCCACCTGGTGAGGCCGAACAGTTCACTCTCCAGGTTGATGACGATTGAATGGATGAGGTGCCCTGCCAGATGGGGATTAGTGGAGCACCGATGCATGGCGGGGGCCTGAAGCCGCTCGCGAGCGCTGGATGCATGTTCCGAAACGACGGCAATGTCGCTATGCTGCCGACTGCCATCGCAATGACGGGTCGGGGTTGCCGCCCCACCCGTCGATGATGCCATCGCCATGGGATCAGGCGGTCTCGCCGATCAGATCTCGAACCCAGGCGTCGAGATCTTCTGCCCGGTAGAGTGGAGTTTGGCCGGCTTTCTTGTACCTCGGGCCGCCACCCGTGCAGGCGAGTTTCGCCAGGGTCGACGGTGCCCGGTCGATGCCCCAGACGTCTCGAAGATAGCGTGAAGCCGCCTCACGGCGCATGAAGCGGGAAGCAGAGCCTGTCTTGGGCCAGGGTCCGACTGGACCGGAGGCCGAAGGATCCACGAGAAAGCTCATCGTCGGTTGTCCATTGTCAGGAACCACGGGTAACCGACGGGAACATGCCGAGATCGAGGGCTGGACGTCCTGGGGGAAATGAGGGGCTAAAACCCCCGGTTTCAGATCTTGCCTTGCAACGCTGCGCGATGCAGGAGGATGAGCTCGTCGATGTCGAGATGGTAGAGAACCAAGGATGAGCCAAGATCATAATTATTTAAATGCCTTATCTCCTGACATATTTGTTTATATTCATCCAGATGATTATTATTTGTTAGCCACTTATTCAAAGTATTTTTTTTGCAAGTCGTTCTTGATATGTAATTAGTATATTCAAGATGAATGTGATTTATGGTGCCATGACATAAGACAGCCGAAGACAATCTTTTCGCTTCCTTTAACTGTGCTCGAACAGATTCTTTCCCTAGGATCTGAGGAAGATAGCTCTTCTCCCATTCCCTCACATGGTCAGGAGCAACCCCCAAGGCCTCTCCCACCTGAGCCATGTTCTTGCCGATGTCGCCATGGCTCCAGTTTCTGGAATAGATCCACCGAAGGATGTCCAATCGCGTCTTTGGGATCGTATATCCAGAAGATTTTTTCGAGCCGGTCTTTGTGGGCTGCATCAGCCAGCGTACTTCACCGTGGTTGAGAGCAGATAGATCTTCTGCGAGATTCTTACCGAACTCCGAGCTGATGACGCCATAGTCCAACAAGCGGGCCAGCATCGCACGAACTTCCTCGGCCGAATTCACATCATGATCCACATCCACGTCGTCGGACCATCCAAAGTTCGTCAGCTCGTGGCCGTGCGTGTCCCATGAGAAGTCTTCTGACTTCCTGCTCATGACATGGTTTCGGTGACCCTTGCTCTTGTGGTCGACAGCCCATCCAACCAGCAGGTCAACCAGATGCTGGGCTTCGAACAAAGCCGTGTTAGCTAACCCATCCTTATGATGAGCACTTTCTGCTCCATGCACTGGATCGCTTTGACGATACAGACGAATCAGCTCGGCAAAGATGAGTTCTGCTGTCTTAACGTCCTCGTTGGACCGGTATAGGCTGACAGGGTCGGAAGAACGCTTTTTCACTTATCCGCTCCATAGAAGCTCCCAAGATGTTTGGTCCCGGAGAGTAGTGGCCGCGTGGCTGTTGAAAGAGGCTTGGCTTTTTGCTGCCTGGGGAAGTTGTACGCGCCCTGCCCGAGCCGCCGTGCGAGTGGCGATCAGTACTTTTTGAGGATTGGATTTGTGCTCGGATGCGAGCCGTGGTCATGGCGCTGCCGTGTAGAATCTGTGCCATAGGCCATCCCTCTCGATCTTCGAGAGACTAGGCCGTCCATGACACCCGGTACCAAACATCTAAGCCTGCCTTTCCAGCAGATCACCATGAGCACAGATTAGGGTCTTGCCTCTGATCGTATGCGCCAGCGCCACTCGCTCAGGTGGAGCGTGTAGAGGTTGGGAATCATTGTGACAGCGGACCACCACGGCGCCTCATGTGCGATCGGCACGGGTTGAAACAAACAAACCTGATGATCGCGTGGGTTGCGGTCCCGTAGACACGGCCCCGCAGATTCTTGCAGAAGTCACGCCGCCTGCTATACGGCTCTGACGGATAGAGGCCATATGCAGGAAGTGATCGAGACGCCGATCTTTGATCGGTACGCGGCCGATGTGTGGACGATGGAGGAGCGCGACGAGTTCATCGCGTGGATCGCCAACAATCCGACTGCTGGCGACGTGATCCCGGGCACCGGTGGGTTGCGCAAGGTACGCTGGAGCCGCGCCGGCATGGGCAAGCGCGGCGGTGCCCGGGTGATCTACTACAACGTCGCCCGCGATGGCGTGATCTGGCTGCTTATCGCCTACACCAAAGCCAAGTACGACAACCTGCCCAAGCCGTTCCTGAACCAACTGAGGGAAGCGATCGATGGATGAGGACACAGAGCAGTTCCAGAACGACCTGCTCGAGTCCGTCCGCCAGATGCGATCAAATCAAGTCGCGCGGCGCACGAGCGTGCCGGTCTCCCCGGTGGTGGAGGCGCGCCAGGCCGTCGGCGTGTCCCAGTCCAAGTTCGCGCGCATGCTCGGCGTCAGCACGCGCACCCTGCAGGAGTGGGAGCAGGGCCGGCGCAAGCCCTCGGCGGCGGCCGCTACCCTGATCGAGATCGCCAAGCAGCACCCGCGCGTGGTGATCCGAGCGCTGCGCAACCGGCCGGACCTGGCGCAGGCGGCAGACGTGCATACCGTGCGCGCGCTGCGGGTGGCCAAGCCGACAGCGGCGACGCACCGGCGTGCTAGCGGCGACTGAGACACGGCAGCAGTGAACACCCAGTACTTTGGTGTGGTTCGCCTGGAGCAAGGCGAGCACGAGACGATGCTCTGCCTCGACAGGGACGCGCCCAACGAGGCCACGTTCCACATGTGGGGCAGCGAGCATCCAGCCGGCGTTGTCGCGCTCTGCGGCATTGCCCGTGAAGGCCGGCACTGGCGCATTGAGCCCCTGGGCAAGCTCAGGGCTTCCGGGCACGGCTCCTACCTCGCCAACATCGATCACGAGAGTGCGCAAGACCTCGATGGGCTGGTGGCCGAGCTTGAGGAACAGGACGACGGCCTGCTGGACGGCTATTGGAAGAACAACAGCGGGCAGACCGGTGCGTTTCGCATGGCGCCGCAGCTATTCCGTGAGAAGATCGAAGACCTCCGCGAGTGCAAGTCCTGGCGAGACTTCAAGGAGTGGGTCGACGAGCTGCATGACCGAGGCGACAACTTCCTGTTCCGGGGTCATGGGGATAACAGCTTCGAGCTGCGCACCTCCTTAGCGCGAAGCGGCCGCACCCGACTGGAGCGCTACCTCGTCAACCAGTTCCAGGATTTCATCTACAACGGCTCGCCGGTCTTCAACGAGAACCTGGACCCTGACAACCCCAGCCACTTCGCCACGCTGCTGGGGCTCGCCCAGCACCACGGCCTCCCGACGCCGCTGCTGGATTGGACGCGGTCGCCGTACATCGCGGCCTACTTCGCCTTCTCCGATGCGGTCGACAACGGGCGCCATAGGAGCGACGTGCCGAAGGTGCGGGTCTACGCCTTATCAGGTCGGTTCTGGCATGCCTCGGGGTCGCGTATCTCGCTGACCTTTGCCCGGCCCTACATCGACGTGCTGGGGATCCTCCCGCGCGGCAACCCGCGGATCTACGCTCAGCAGGGCGTCTTCCTCGTCACCAACATCGTCGATGTCGGGGCGTGGATATGCAAACAGTCCGACGAGGCGAATGGCGCGCCGTTCCTGATCGCAGCGGACATTCCGATGGCATGCTGGAAAACGGCGATGGCGGACCTCGAGTACATGGGGATGACGGCCGCCAACCTGTTCCCCGGGCTCGACGGCGTCTCGAAGGCGGTGCGGCACAAGATGGAGCGGTCTCTTTGACCTGCTGCAAGCGCGGTGCGTCCGATTAGCGCCCGGCGTACCGGCTTGGTGAGACGAAACCTTGGAGCCTCTGAGGCTTGCGGCAGCAGTCCATCTACTCAAATGAACACATTGCACGTTGCGCCGACGCACCAGACCTATGGTCAACGCGTCGAACCATAGCAGGGCCTGCTTAAAAGCACACCCTGTCTCTAGTAGGCAAATTATGACATAATTGGAACTTCATCTTAGCCTGAAGGCCATGTCGAGGTCCAATCGTGCGGCTCATCGCGCCGATCCAGCGGACCCAGTATATCCTCGAATTCTGATCACCAGCAGCCACAGTGCTACGACCAGGAGCACGTTCAAGACGGCCAGGCTGACGAGCACGCCAAGCATGCCGTGCGCACCCATTCCTTCGCTCAACAATGCGCCAGCGGATGGCGTCGCGGCCTGAGCGATCAGGCTCGGCATGGCGAGCCGGCCCATCATCGCGGCATAGCCCTGGGCGCCGAACAGGCCGAGCGGCAGGGTGCCCCGGGCGATCGAGGCCAAGCCAATCCCCGCACCATAGAAGACCAGGGTCAGGGCCACGAACGGGAAGCCGCCCCAGAGCGCGCCCAGGCCGAGCGTCACGCAAGCGGTCGACGCCGCCATCGTCCAGATCGGGTGGTGGTGCCGGCCGATCGCCATTTCGACCGCGCGGGCCGCAACCTGTGCCGGGCCGACCAAGGCGCCAAAGGCGACGGCGGATGACAGGCCGATCCCATATGCCTGAAGGATGGTGAACAGGTGTACCGACACGGTGGCCGACACTACCGAGCCGGTGGTGATCATGGCCGCCAGCACCAGAAAGGCGAACCGTGCTGGCCGAGGGCTATGCGCTGCTCCTGGGGAGGCGTCTGCCGCATCCGGTAGCGCCGGATCCCTTCGGTCTGGCCCTGGCAACAAGAGCAGATGGATCGGCAGTGCCAGGCACAGCTGAATCCCGGCATACACCAGGCAGGCGCCACGCCAGCCGGAAGGCACCACCCTGCGGGTTCGGCAGGATGTCGAGCACGGTCTCGGACGGCCGGCACAGCTTCACCCCCTTCGGCGTCACCACGATCGGCCGGTTGATCAGGATCGGGTGCGCCATCATCGCGTCGATCAGCTGGTCGTCGGTGAGCGACGGATCGCCCAGGCCGAGCTCGGCATAGGGGGTGCCCTTCTCGCGCAGGAGATCGCGCACGCTGATGCCCATGCGGGCGATCAGGCTCACCAGCTCGTCCCGTCTGGGCGGGGTCTTCAGGTACTCGATGATCACCGGCTCCTCGCCGCTGTTGCGGATCAAGGCGAGGGTGTTGCGGGACGTGCCGCAGGCAGGGTTATGGTAGATGGTGACGGTCACGAGGCGGCATCCTCGGCAGCATCAGGGCGGAGACGGCCGATCGCCTGCACCTGGTTGGTCAGCGCCAACC
>VFQN01007827.1_pt1 | contig 11241 bp, 9 predicted proteins | sample 3512371 | NCBI WGS metagenome assembly VFQN01 (sample SAMN10412370, study PRJNA504923) | tailings metagenome | isolation source: Replicate 2 from Balatoc abandoned mine | place: Philippines: Itogon, Benguet | collected 2017-08-28 | reverse complement strand
ATCGCCAATGGCGGTGAGATCCGCGTCGACGGTGAGAACATCCTCGCCGGGGACGTGAAGGTCGACCTCCTGCGCCGCAAGATCGGCATGGTGTTCCAGAATTTCAACCTGTTCCCGCATCTCAACGTGCGGGAGAACATCACGTTGGGCCCGACCCGGCTTCTCGGCCTGGATCGAAGAAAAGCCGATGCGCTGGCCGAAGAGCTGCTGGCCTCGGTGGGGCTCAGCGACAAGGTCGACGCCAATCCCAGGCAGCTCTCCGGCGGCCAGAAGCAGCGCGCGGCGATCGCCCGGGCGCTCGCCATGAGGCCGAAGGCGATGCTGTTCGACGAACCGACATCGGCGCTCGATCCCGAGATGGTCAAGGAGGTGCTCGAGGTGATCAAGGACCTTGCCCGCCGTGGCATGACCATGGTCGTCGTCACCCATGAGATGGGGTTTGCGCGCGAGGCGGCGGACCGGGTCGCCTTCATGCATGACGGCAGGATCCTGGAGCTCAGCCCGCCGAAGGAGCTCTTCGGCAATCCGCGAGAAACCCGCACGCGCGAGTTCCTGTCGAAGGTCCTTTAGGCTCGACGTCGCTGCTCTCACCCACCACTGCAAGGTATCCGAACAGATGTCATCTCATGCCGAGAGGGACGACCGCACCGCGTGCGTCCATCATCCCCAACCGAATCTCGACGGCTTCGCGAGCTTCGCCGTGCCGGTCTATCGCGCCTCCACCATCGTCTTTCCCGATGCGCGCAGCTATCGCGAAAGGGCGGCACGCAGCCCCGACGGCTACAGCTACGGACTGACCGGAACGCCGACCAGCAGGACACTGGAGGCGCAGCTCTCCGATCTTCATCGCGGTGAGCGTTCGATCATCGTGCCGTCGGGCCAGGCCGCGACCGCGGCGCTCATGCTCACCGTGCTCAAGACCGGCGACCATGTGCTCATCCCCGACAATGTCTATCCGCCGGTCAAGCAGTTCGCGGCCGAGGTCCTGCAGCCCTTCGGCGTTGCCGTGGGCATCTATGATCCGCTCGATATCGATGCGCTGGAGCGCGCCGTGATCCCGGGGGCGACACGCCTGATATGGATCGAGTCGCCCGGCTCCACGACCATGGAGATCTGCGATATATCGGCGATCGCCGCGCTCGCCCGGTCGAAGGGCATCCTCACCGGCTGCGACAACACCTGGGCGTCGCCGCTTCTGTGCAAGCCTCTGGATCTCGGAGTCGACGTCGTCGCCGAGGCGCTGACCAAATATGTCGGCGGCCATTCCGATCTCCTGCTGGGCTCGCTCACCTTCCGCGATGTCGATCTTTATGCGCGGGTCAGGCGCCACCTCGGGACCCTGGGCATCGGCGTTTCGCCCGACGATTGCGCTCTCGCCCTGCGCGGCATCGAGACGCTCGCTCTTCGCCTCGATCATGTCGGGCGTGTCGCGGCCGAGTTTGCCGGAAAGCTGGCGGACCTCTCAGGAATAGCCGAAGTGCTGCATCCGGCCTTGCCCTCGACGAGCGGGCACGATGTATGGAAGCGCGACTTCCGCGGCGCCTCGGGCGTGTTCACCGTGCGGCTGAAGCCATGCAGCCAGGCAATGCTGGACCGGGCGCTTGGCCAGCTGGAGGTCTTCGCCATAGGCGCTTCCTGGGGCGGTACGAGAAGCCTCGTCGCGCCGATGTCGCTCGGCAGCGACCGGACATGCCGCACGGTCGATCCAGATCATGTCTTTCTGCGCATCAGCATAGGACTTGAAAGCCCGGAGGCCCTTTGGGCCGATCTCGTGCGCTTGACCGGCGAGCTTGGATAGAACCAACGGCATGGGCCCGATGATCGCGATCGATCTTCGGGCCGGGGCGTGTTGCTGTCTGGCCCCCTCAGGCCTCGATCGAGAACTTCGGAAGCGGTCTCGTCAGCCCGCGCGTCTTCACCATCAGGTACAGCAGGCCCAGGACGAGCCAGCCGAGGCCCAGTTCGATGGCGGCTCCATCGAGGCTGAAAAACAGTCCTGCACAGAAAAGCGCGCCGATCACACCCAGGAGTACGGCGAGGCGGTTGCCTTCGTCGTTCCGGGAGGCATGCACGACGACACAGACATTGACGGCGAAGAAGGCGGAGAACGCGCCGAAATTTATGAAGGATGTCGATGTCGAGATGTCGAACCCCGCTGCCGCGAGCATGACGAGACCGACCAGTGCGACATTCAGCAACGGCGTCTTATAGGAAGGATGCAGGTAGCTGAACCCTGCGGCCGGCAGCACATTGTCGCGTCCCATGACGAAAAGCAGGCGCGATGCGCTCGCATGGGCGCAGAGGCCGGCCGCGAAGAAGGCGACCGTCACCACGATCGTGAACCAGGTCTTGAAGAGCGGCCCGCCGACCTGTCCGACTATTTCATAGGCGGCGGTATCGATACTGTCGAACTCGAGCGAAGGGTGGACGAGCATCATGAGATACGCGGCTGCGAGAAAGATCACGCCGCCGAGCAGCGTCGCGGCGATGATCGCGCGCGGTATATTTCGGCGGGGTTCGACCGTTTCCTCCGACAGTGTCGAGATGGCGTCGAAGCCCAGGAACGAGTAGCAGGCCACGGCGGCGCCCGCCATGACCAGCGACAGGGTCGTATTCTCGTTGACGAACGGCCGCGCCGACACGGCCGAGCCGATGTCGGGGGCGCCGAGCGCATAGGCGATGCAGAGGACGAGAAGCGCTGCGACCATGACGAGCTGCAGCGCCATGATCGCCAGGTTGATCCGGTCCGTCAGCCTGATGCCGAGACCGTTGACGATCGTGGAGAGGATCGCGACGCCGGCGACCCAGATCCAGAAGGGCACCTGCGGCGCCAGGGTCGAAAGACCGGTTGCGGTCAAAAGGCAGATGACCATTGGAATGAAGAAATAGTCGAGCAGCAGCACCCAGCCCACGGCGAAACCGGCATTGGGGCCGAGGATACGGGAGGCATAGGTATAGGCCGAGCCGGCCGCGGGATTACGTGACGCCATGTAGCCGTAGCTCGCGGCGGTGATCAGCATGGCGAGTGTCGCCACCAGATAGGCCAGGGCGACGGCGCCCTCGGTCTTGACGGCGATCGCCCCCAATGTGGCGATCACGACCATGGGTGACATGTAGGACAGCCCGAACATGGTGGCCGAAGTCGCGCTCAGCCTGCGATCGAGCGTAGTGCTGGCATTGTTCATCTCAGGTTCTCCGCTGGATTGGTTCCGGCGCCTCTGCGGGCGCTTCTTGTTCTGTTTGGTCGGCGACGGGCCGGCGCGGCCCGTCGCCGTGGATTGGAAGTCGGGTGCTATGCCGACGCTCTCGTGGCCGCCTCGTGCACGAGGTCGAGCACTTCCCGCAGGACGCCCAGCAGTTCCGAGATCTGGGCTGGCGTGGATATGAAGGGCGGCGCCAGCACGATGGACGACCCGAGTGGGCGGATGATGAAGCCGCGGTCGCGCGCCGCCCGGGCGATCCGTTCCCCGACGCGCAGTTCGCCAGGCAGCGGTCGTTTCGTCGTCTTGTCGGCGACCGTTTCGAGCGCGCCCATCAGCCCGACGCCGCGCGCTTCCCCGACAAGGGGATGGTCGGCCAGGTTCCGCAGGCCGGCCTGGAACTGCCGTCCGACCTCCCTGACATTGTCGAGAATGCCATCCTCCGTGATGATGCGAATGGCCTCCAGGGAGATCGCGCACCCCACGGGATGGCCACCGGTCGTAAAGCCATGCGGGAATTCCTCCCACTGCTGGGAAGCTGCGGTCGCCCGACTGTCGATCTCCTCCGAAAGCATGACCGCGCCCATCGGGAAGTAGCCCGCCGACATGCTCTTGGACGCCACGATGATGTCGGGCCGCAATGCGACCGTCTCGCAGCCCCAGAGATTGCCGGTCCGTCCGAAACCGCAGATGACCTCGTCGGCGACCAGCGGTATGCCGTATTTGTCCAGCACACTCCTTACGCCGGCAAAATAACCGGCGGGTGGAACGATGACGCCGCCCGCACCCATGACCGGTTCCGCGAACATGCCCGCGATGGTCTCTGGACCCTCGGCGAGGATCGTTTCCTCCAACCTCGTGCAGAGGCGGTCGGCGAAGTCTTCGTCGCTCTCGCCCGGCAGTGCGAAGCGCCAGGCATGCGGGCAGTCCAGCGTGACGACCTCCGGGCCGGGCAGTCCGAACGCCTTTACATAGTCCTTGCCCGTCAATGCCGAGGCCATGACGGTCGCGCCGTGATAGGCGTTCTTGCGCGTCAGGAGCTTGCGGCGCTTGGGTTGGCCCTCCGCCGCCCAGATCAGCCACAGCAGCTTGACGATCGACTCGTTCGCCTCGGATCCGGAGTTCGTGAAGAACACCCTGCTCATCGGCGTCGGCGCCAGTTCGAGCATGCGTTCGGCAAGCGCGACGGTCGGCTTCGAGTTGCGGCCGAAGAAGGTGTGGTAGCCGGGGAATTCGGACATCTGCCTGGCGGCGACATCGGCCAGGCGCGTCTCGGAGAAGCCGAGCGTCATGTTCCAGAGCCCGGAATTGCCCTCGAAGTATCGGCGTCCGGCGGTGTCGACGATGTAGGCGCCTTCGCCTCGCTCGAGGACGACCGGCCCGTCTTCGCGCAAGGAAGGCAGGTCGGTGAATGTATGGAAGAAGCTGCGGGTCTCCCGTCGCTCCCACGATTGGACGGCAATGTTCATGAAGCCTCCTCACTGCCGGCAGACATGGCTGCCGAATGCTTGAATTGCGTTTATTTAAGGCAAAGCACTTTTCAAGGAGGATAGCATCTTGCGTCCGCTGTCAATCGGGGATTAGTCTGCAGGCGGGCGAACGGCTTCGGGGAGCTGCGTTTGGAGGCTCCTCGTCGCCGGCGATGGCGTCGGTCGTTTCGCTTGCTGAGAAAGGCATTGCGCGAATTGCATCGGGTTCGGCCCCGGGATGAGCACGGCGATCGCGTTGCTGCAACGGGTGAGCTGCCTGTTGGCGAGGAGATTAGAAATTGGTTTGTGTTAAAGTAATGAAAAACACGATAAATTTTCGAACAAGCATACGATAGGGGGCGTTCGATGTCTCGCTACAGCCTTCAGCCGGGCGACCGAAAATATGCCGATGAGTTCATGGCCAATCCGGTCGGCTATCACAGCCCCGGACTGCAGCGGGTCCTGAACCTGCTGCGTGGAGGCCCGCTCGCCGGAAAATATGTGCTGGTGACGCTCGTCCCATACCGTTGCTGGGCGCTCGGGCGTCTACCTGGCCGTCGCGGCGCCCCCGTGATGCTTGTCGGAGGCGTGGAATACACCGACCGGCTCGAGGCTGAGCGCGATGTATTCAGGAGGCGCTGGCGGGACCTGACCGGAGAGGAACTCGTGCCGGCCGTTCAGAGCCGGAGCTGAGGGGGATACATGCTCAAGATCACGGCCTATTCCGACAAGATCAGTTGTGTCGGCGGCGAAACGCTCGACATCAAGGTGAGTGCCGAAGGCTTGTCGGCGTTCGATGCCGAACTCGTGCGGATCATCCAGGGCGACATCAATCCGGAAGGGCCGGGCTATCGCGTGACGCCGGTTTCGTGCCGCCTCGGCGGTCCTTTCCGAGCCCGAACCCAGAAGATACGACCGGGTTCCTATGGGGTCGTTTCGGAAGCGGAACGGCTTGCCACGGATGGGGCCTTGACTGTCGCCGCCTTGATCTGGCCGACCGCTCCGGGAGAGCGTCGCCAGACGATCCTCTCCGGCGGCGAAGCCGAAAATGGCTTTCGGCTGTTCCTCGATGCCGGTGGCGCAGCAGGCTTCGAAATCGCACGGGACGGCGCCAGCGTCGCCGCGATCTCGCCTGCTCCCTGCCGCACCCGAGCCTGGTATGTCGTGATCGGCTCATTCGACCCCGTCTCCGGTGAGGTTCGTGTTTTCCAGAACGCGGTGCAGCGCTTTCCCGGAATTCGCGACTTCGGCGAAGCGTCGGGGCGCGCGGAGCCCAACGCCGGCCCGGGCGGCGTGAGCACGGTCCTGATCGGCGCCGCGTTCGAGCCCGACGGCTTTCCCGGTGCATTCTTCAACGGCAAGATCGAGGCTCCGGAAATCCATCACGCCTGCCTGCCGCCCGAGGAGTTGCTCGACACGATCCTTGCCGACCGGCCGCGCGGCGACAGCCTGGTGGCCCGGTGGGACTTCTCCGCCGACATGGAGAACGACACCTTCGCCGATCGCGGTCCGCTTGGGCTGGGTGGCACCTTGATCAATCTGCCGCATCGCGCCGTGGCGGGCTTCAGGTGGAACGGCGAGGCCTATCGTTGGAGCGAGCGCCCGGACCACTATGCTGCCGTGCATTTCCATGACGACGACCTTTATGACGCGGGCTGGGAAACGGACTTCGAGGTCGCGCTGCCGGACGATCTGGCAAGCGGTGTCTATGCAGTGAGGCTGTTCTCGCAGGAAGACAGCGCGGCGGAGTATTTCGTCGTCTTTGCGGTCCGGGCGAAACCGGGCGCGGTCAGGAAGAACGCGGTCGTGTTCGTTTTGCCGACAGGCAGCTACATGGCCTATGCGAACCATCGCCTCGGCCTCGACGTATCCGAGACCGAGATCGGCGCCGGCCAGCTACTGCAACTCGACCAGCATCATCTCCATCTGCAACAACGTCCCGAATACGGCCTCTCGCTCTACGAAGTGCACAATGACGGCTCCGGTGTCTTCTATTCCTCCCGCCTGAGACCAGTGCTCGATCTTCAGCCCAAGGTGCAGGGGTTCATCGGCGGACTGGGGTCGAATGTCTGGCAGTTCAACGCCGATACGCACATATTGGGGTTCCTGGAGGATCGGGGGATCGGCTACGACGTCGTCACCGACGAAGACCTCGATGGGGAGGGCGAGGCGGCGCTCGCGGCCTACCAGGTCGTCATCACAGGGACGCATCCGGAATACACGAGCACCCGCATGCTCGACGCCTATGAGGGCTTTCTCGATCGGGGCGGTCGGCTGATGTATCTGGGCGGAAACGGCTTCTACTGGCGCATCGCCTACAATCCGAAGCTGCCCGGAGTGATCGAGTGCCGACGGTCGGAATCGGGTATCCGCGGCTGGGAGCCCGGCACGGGAAATTACTGGCACCAGTTCACGGACGAGTTGGGTGGGCTCTGGCGCCGCATCGGCCGGGCACCCCAGCAGCTGTTCGGTGTCGGCATGACGGCTCAGGGCTTCGATCTCTCCTCGCCCTATATCAGGACCGGCGCCGCCGAGGATCCGCGTGCATCCTTCATCCTGGACGGCGTGGAGGCAAACGTCATCGGCGATTACGGCTTGAACGGCAACGGCGCGGCCGGCAACGAGATCGATCGTACCGATTTCGCTCTCGGCACGCCCCCGCATGCACTCGTCGTGGCGACATCCCGGCTACATACCGACGTTTATCTGATGACGCCGGAAGACCTGCTCGATCCGACGCCCACTTCTTCGGGCACGCAGTGCGATCTGATCCGGTCCGACATGACCTTCTTCGAGACGCCGGCCGGCGGCGCGGTCTTTTCGGTGGGGTCCATCGCCTGGGCGGGGTCGATGGCCTGGAACGGCTACGACAACGACGTCGCCCGGATCACGGAGAATGTGCTGCGCCGGTTCGCTGATCCGACGCCTTTCGCACCCTGACGAGGCGGCGGCCGGCCCGTCCTGCGGGGCTGCCGTCTGTCAGGGGGCCTCGCCGAACAGGTTGCCCCCTTCCGACCGTGCCCGTTCGAGGTCCTCTTCCATGTGATCGAATGTCTCGGCCATCGAGACCTGGAGGTGGAGGCGCATCAAGGCGGCCGCCAATTGGCGTTCACCCTGCATCACTGCGGCGATGATCTTGCGATGCTCCTCCATCGACTGTCGCAGGCGCTCGTGCCGGGTGTAGCCCAGATATTCGTTCACCCGCCTGATATTGTTCTGCCTTTCGATCGCCCCGACCAGACCGGCGGTTCTGGCGCCCTGGGCAATCAGCCGATGGAATTTTGCGTCGAGGTCGAAAAGCCGGCGCCGGTCGAGCGTTTCCACCCGCAGGATTGCTTCGGCGTGGTCCCTGTCGAGCGCCTGCATGGCCTCGGGTTCCACCTCGTACCAGTCCGCCAGGATCGCGGCGGGCTCGACGATCTGGCGGAACCGGTATCCGTCGGCAAGCGCGGCCGGTCCGACATCGGTGAAGATCCAGCCGCGTCCGGGCGAGGGCTCTACCAGGCCGTCCCTCATGAGGCGGCGAAGGGTGGATGTCAGTACGCCGTGCGCCACGGCGTAGCGTTTCATCAACGCGCGCTCACTGATCACACTGGTCAGTTGCCCGAGCGCCATGTCGCGCATCACGCGCTCGTCGAGCAGGATGGCAGAGGCGTGATCGTCGGGTCCGTCGGAGACGGCCGGGACGGCTTTCAGCCAGAAACCGCGATGCTGTTCGTAGGCGACGAGACCGTCGCTTTGCAGCTGTCGCAGCACCTGCCGCACCGGGGTCCTCGAGACCCCGAGCCGGTCCGCCAGTTCCGTCTCGTTGATCCGGTCTCCGGCCTTGAAGTCCTGGCTGAACAAGGACCGCAACTCGTCGCGGATGCGGGTCTGGAGCGGTGACTGCAACGGCATTGCGTGGCTCGATCGATATGAGGGGATTTTTAGATTGCCAAAAAACGATAGTCCATGCGACGACTGCTTAGGCTCGGTTTTATGATCCGTATCTACGCTGCGGGACGTGCACATGGAATGGACCGCATCGTGAATGCCGAGCATGACGACGAGAATTTTCCTGAGGGCCGCCGAGATTGGGATAAAACAACTGCCAAAGCTGGCCCCTCCACTATAGTTTCCCCGCCGTCCAAATTCCTTCCGCCCCGGAGATTCCAATGATTTCGAAAATGTTGAAGGCGCTCGGCATAGGTGCGCTGGTTTCCATCGCCACCGTGTCGTCGAGCCTGGCCGACGCGGTCAGGATAGGCAGCAAGAATTTCACCGAACAGTTCGTGGTCGCCGAGATCTATGCCCAGGCTTTGGAGAAGGCCGGCATCGAGGTGCAGCGGCGTCTCAATCTCGGCGCAACGCTGATCGCCCACGGCGCCCTGGTCAACAACGAGATCGATCTTTATCCCGAATACACCGGCACCGCGCTCGCCGCTGTGGTCAAGGGAGATCTCTCGGGGTCGGCCGACAAGATCTATGCCGAGGTGAAGGATCACTATGAGAAGCAGCTCGGCCTGACGCTGCTCGATCCCACCAAGATCAATAACGGCTACGCCATCATCCTGCTGCCGGAGACGGCGGAGAAGCACAAGCTGAAGACCCTGAGCGACCTCGGCCCCGCTTCCAAGGACCTGACCTTCGGCGCCGAAGGCACCTTCGGCGAGCGCAAGGACGGCCTTCCCGGCCTGGAGCGGGTCTATGGCATCAAGTTCAAGGACTTCGTCAAATTCGCCAAGCTCGGCATCCGCTACAGCGCGCTGACCAGCGGGCAGATCGACGTCTCCTTCGGCTTCACCACTGACTGGCAGATCGCCGACAGCAAGCTCGCCGTGCTCGACGACGACAAGGCCCTGTTCCCGCCCTACTATCTGGTGCCCGTCGTGCGCCAGGACGCGCTCGCCAAGAACCCCAAGATCGCCGAGGTGCTGAACAAGATCAGCCCGCTTCTCAACAATGAGAACATGCGCGAGCTCAACGCCGCGGTCGAGCGCGACAGGAAGGAGCCGGCCGAGGTTGCCGAGGAGTTCCTGAAGGCGAACGGGATCTGACCGGTTCCGTGCAATCGGCAGGTCCGATCAGCAACAGCGGTAAGGTGTGCGCGGCCCGACTCAAGCCCAGCCGCGCGGTGCTGTTCGGCGGGAACCGCAAGTGAACTGGGCTCCGAAACATATTCCGGAGATCCTGGCTGCGGCCGGGCAGCATCTGGTGCTGTCGCTGCTGTCGGTGCTGATCGGCGGCGCGATCGCGCTGGTGCTTGGCATTCTGTGCGCCCGTCGCCCCCGGCTCTACGCGGTCGCTCTCACCATCACCGGGACCATCTTTGTCATCCCGAGCCTGGCGCTCTTCGCGCTGATGATCCCCTTCCTGGGCCTCGGCATGAAGCCTGCGATCGTCGGCCTGTCGTCCTACTGCCTGCTTATCCTCCTGCGCAACGTCGTCACCGGATTGCGCGGCGTTCCCGCCGATATCCTGGATGCGGCCGACGGCATGGGCTACGGGCCGTGGCAGCGCCTGGCCCGCATCGAGCTGCCGCTCGCGCTGCCGCTCATCGTTTCGGGCATCCGGATCGCTCTGGTGACCGTCATAGGCATCGCCACGGTGGCGGCCTTCATCGATGCCGGCGGCCTCGGTTCCATCATCCTCATGGGCATCGACCAGAACTATCCGGAAAAGATCATCGTCGGCGGCGTGCTGACGGCATTGATGGCCACCTTCTTCGACGTCCTGTTGAGCGGGACCGAGAGGGTATTGCTGCGCTGGCGTCGCGATTGACCATGCTGCAGCAGGCCTTCACCTGGTTCATCGAGCATCCCGACGAGTTCAACCGGGCACTCGGCCAGCATCTGCTGATGTCGGGTGCCTCGCTGGCCTTCGCGCTGCTGATCGGCATCCCGCTCTCGATCCTGATCCTCGGCCGCGAGCGACTTGCGTTCCTGGCGATCAACGGGATCAATGCGATCCGCACTTTGCCGAGCCTGGCGATCCTCGCCATCATGATGCCGCTGCTCGGCATCGGCCTGTGGCCGTGCATCGTGGCCCTGACCTGCCTCGCTTTGCCGCCGATCCTGCTCAACGCCTATGTCGGCCTGCGTGAGGTCGATCCGGATGCGGTTGAGGCCGCGATCGGCATGGGCATGAGCCGCTGGCAACTTCTGCGGCGCATCCAGATTCCGCTTGCCGCTCCCGCCATGTTCGCCGGCGCGAGGACGGCCGCCGTTCAGGTGCTGGCCGGCGCGACCCTGGCGCCCTTCATCGGCGGCGGCGGGCTGGGCGACTTCATCGCCATCGGCATCGGCGCCATGGACATGTCGCGGCTGCTGGTCGGAGCCATACCGATCGCATTGCTCGCGCTCGGCACCGAATTCGTACTCGGCCTTGCCGAAAGACGATTGTTCGCGGAGAGATCGGCGTCATGATCACGATGGACCATGTCACCAAGCGTTACGGCGATGGCGCCGTCGCTTCCGTGGACGATTTGAGCATCGACATCCCCGAGGGCGTCACCGTTGCCCTGGTCGGCCCTTCAGGCTGCGGCAAGACCACGACGATGCGCATGATCAACCGGCTGATCGAGCCGACCGAGG
>VFQN01007826.1_pt1 | contig 11243 bp, 9 predicted proteins | sample 3512371 | NCBI WGS metagenome assembly VFQN01 (sample SAMN10412370, study PRJNA504923) | tailings metagenome | isolation source: Replicate 2 from Balatoc abandoned mine | place: Philippines: Itogon, Benguet | collected 2017-08-28 | reverse complement strand
GGGGCATGACCGAGACCAATCCGCTCGGCGTGATCGCGACCCCGACCCCGCTACTGATGGCCGAGGGCGAGGATTTCGCGGCCGAGACGATCCTGACGCGGCAGGGGCGGATGCAGTTCGGCATCGAACTGCGCATCGTCGACGATGAAGGCACGCCGCTGGCGTGGGACAGCGAACAGGCGGGCAAGCTTCAGGTCCGCGGGCCATGGGTGGTCGACCGCTATTACCCCGACCTGCCCGCCGCAGACGGCGACGGCTGGTTCGACACCGGCGACATCGGGACGATCGACCGCTTCGGCTTCCTCCGGCTCACCGACCGCGCCAAAGATGTGATCAAGTCGGGCGGCGAGTGGATCAGCTCGATCGACCTGGAGAACGCGGCGGTAGGTTGTCCCGGCGTGCGGATCGCGGCGGTGATCGGCGTGCATCATCCGAAATGGGAGGAGCGCCCGTTGCTCGTCATCGAGACACACGAGGGCGAGGCAGTCGCCGCGGACACGATCCGCGCGCATCTCGAAACGCGCGTCGTACGCTGGTGGATGCCCGACGACATCCTTTTCGACACCGTCCCGCTGACCGCAACGGGCAAGATCGACAAAAAGACGCTGCGCGACCGGTATCGCGATCATCTGGCAAACGGCTGATTACGACTGGAAGCTGCCGATAGAGAGATGTGCACCCCGGCGAAAGCCGGGGCCCAGAATTCTAACTCAAACGTTGCGCTTTTCCGCACTGGGCCCCGGCTTTCGCCGGGGTGCACAAAAGGCAGCCCTCCACTACAAAGCCGCGGCAGCTCGAGCGCTATTCCGCCCTCGCCACCTTGGCCTTGAAGAAACGCGCGATCAGCTCGTTCGCCTGATCGCTCTCGGGGATGTCCATGTAGGCCCAGAAAGCGTGCGGCAGGCCGTCGAACACGACGAGCCGCGCATCGACGCCCTTTTCGGTCAGCGCGCGCGCGAAGATCGAGGTCGGGCTGAGCAGGAAGTCGCGCGTGCTCGTGACGAGCAACGTCGGCGGGAAGCGCGAGATATCGCCATGGATCGGCGACAGGATCGGATCGGTGAGCGGCGTCTTGCCCGCATAAGTGGCGATCCAGTCGAAGCCGGGACCCGGCATCCACGATTCCGAGTCCCCCTTCACGCTGGCATCGGCATTGCCCGAGAAATAGCCGAGCGCAGCGGGCATCGGCTTGCCCAGGCTCATCAGCTTTGCGACGAGTTGCCCCGACAGCCCCGCCCCCGCCGACGTGCCGAACACGCCGATCCGGTTCGCGCCGCGATCCTTTTCGAGCGCCTGATAGACTGCGAGCGCGTCTTCGAGCGCAGCGGGATAGGGATGCTCGGGCGTCAGGCGATAGAGCGCCGCCACGACCGGAATCCCGCTCCGCGCCGCAACCGGGATCGTTTCGGTGAGCGAACCCGAATCCACCGCGAAGCCGCCACCATGCAGATTGAGCAGCACGGGCCCCTTGCCAAGTTCGGTCATGCCCTTGGGATAGAAGATGCGCACGGGAACGCCCGCAATCGTCGAATTCTCGACGCGCACGTCATAGCGTTTTTCGAGCTGTACGCCGAAGGCCGCCTGCATCATGTCGGCAAATTTGCGGATATCCGCGACCGGCGGCAGCGGGTCGGGCATTTTCTGCTGCGCCATCGCGGCCGCGACCGCACGCCCCTCGGGCGTTACCGTTTCGGGAAGCGGCCAGTCCTGCATGTTCTGCACTTTCGGTGTCTCCTCAGCGAATGCGGGCATCGCCGCGGCGAGCATGGCAACAAAGGCCAGCGTCATGTGACGTCTCATCGTTCAACTCCCGATACCGACAATGTCTCCACGGCCGCCCGCTCGCCGCGCGGCCAAGCAGACAGCGCGCCCAGCAGCGCGAGTACCGCCATCGCCAGATAAGCAATCGCGGCCCCATAGGACCAAAGCAGCCCCGAACCTGCGGTCGCGACCGCCAGCACCACCCCGAGCAGCACCGCATTCATTCCCTGCGCCGTCGCACTGAGATGCGTCGGTACGCGCTGCGCGATGACGAGCATGATGCCGAGGATCGTTCCGGTCGCGGTGATGCCGTTGAGCAGCTGCCCCATGACGAGCACGGGCAGCCCGGGGCTGGTCGCCATGATCGCCCAGCGCAGCGCCCCGGCAGTCGCGCCCGCAACGATCAGCCAACGCGGATCGCGGCTGCCGAGCAGCTTCGCGCCGAACCAGAAGGCGCCGATCTCCGCCGCAACCGCCAGCGCCTGCAGCAGGCCGATCGTCGTCGTCGAAATCCCCTGCTCCTCCCACCGGATCGCCCCGAAGCTGGTGAGCACGCCATGGCTTCCCATGATCAGCGACGCCGCGACCATCGCCAGCATCAGCCCGCGGTCGCCGATAAGGTCGCGCCAGCGCCCGCCCACCGCCGCATCGGCCGCCGTCAGTTCGCGGTCGGGCGGCAGCAGGAAGGCGACCATGGCCGGCGCGATCAGCAGCACCGCGACCATCAGCGGCAGCATCTTGATGCCCGCGACCCCGATCGCCCAGCCCGCTGCGGCGTTCGAGATCACGACCGCGATCGATCCCCAGACGCGCAGCCGCCCGAAATCGAGCGACCGGCTGCGCACCGCCATCACCGCATAGGCATCGGTCAGCACCGGAATCTGGTCCCAGACGATCGAGAAGAAGATGACGATGACGATGCGCCCGGCATGCTCGGGCTCGCCGAGCAACAGCAGCACGATCGCCGCCGAAGCCAGCGAAGTATAGGCGATCGCGTTGCGCACCCAGCCGCGGCGCCCGACGAAGGCCGAGAAAGGCGCGACGGTGAGCAGTCGCAGGATCAACGGGATCGCCAGCAACACGCCGATTTCCTCGGCCGACGCGCCGGTCGTTTTCAGCCACAGCGGCAGGAAGGCGAAGAAGCCATAGTGGATGTAGAGCGCGAGATAGAGGCCCGACACGCCGAGCCCGAGGCGATCACCGGGTCCGCCAGCAGCCTGCACGTCGCCGACCATCGCCGCGCGATCATCCGTCGGTATCATCGACCTCTCCCATCTTGTCGATGCCGCATAGCCGCAATTGTTATCGATGTCATTCGAAATCTATTTTGAAGGATTTCGCGATCGACGCGGCGTATTGACCGCGGCGCGATCGCATCCCACATTGTTTCCATCGTTCAACAACGGAAAGGAGGTGGTCTGATGTCTCATTGTCATATGCCGCACGCGGCAAAGTTCATGAGCCTGGCCTCCGCCACGGAGGCGCGGCTCGCCTGAGCTGGCCCATGTTGGCTGACAATGGAAAGGCCGTCCCGAAAGGGGCGGCCTTTTGTCATGGCGGCAACTTACATGGCGAAGAGGTCGGGAAACTCGCGCGGCTGCGACCGCAGATATTGCGGCGGCGCCTTGACGCTCGCGCCCAGATGCGCCGCGGCGTGCCACGGCCAGCGCGGGTCGAACAGCATCGCGCGGGCCAGCGCGACCAGATCGGCGTCGCCCGACGCGACGACCGCCTCGGCCTGATCATAATCGGTGATCAGCCCGACCGCGACGACGGGCATTGCGACCGCCGCCTTCACCGCGCGGGCGAGCGGCAGTTGATAGCCCGGCCCCAGCGGGATCTGCTGGCGCGGATCGAGCCCGCCGCTCGAGACATGGATCGCCGCGCAGCCGCGCGCTTCGAGCGCCTTTGCGAACGCGATCGTCTCGTCGATCGTCCAGCCGCCATCGACCCAATCGGTGCCCGAGACGCGAACGGTGACCGGCCGTTCGGCAGGAAAGGTGCGGCGCACCGCATCGAACACTTCGAGCGGAAAACGCATGCGGTTTTCGAGGCTGCCGCCATAATCGTCGGTGCGCCGGTTCGACAGCGGCGACAGGAATTGATGCACCAGATAGCCGTGCGCCGCATGTATCTGCACCGCCGCGAGACCCAGCCGCGCCGCACGCTCGGCCGACGCCGCAAAGGCGTCGCAGATGCGCGCCATCTCACCGCGGTCGAGTTCGGTCGGCGCGACCTGCCCCTCGGCAAAGGGCAGCGCCGACGGCCCGAAGGTCTGCCAGCCGGTCGGGTCGCCCGGGGGCAGCTGCGCGCCGCCCTTCCACGGCACTTCGGTCGAGGCCTTGCGCCCGGCATGGCCGAGCTGGATCGCGATCGGCATGTCCGACCAGCGGCGCACGCTATCCAGCGTGCGCGCCATCGCAGCCTCGGTCGCATCGTCCCACAGCCCGACGTCGGCGTAGCTGATCCGCCCCTCGGGCAACACCGCCGAGGCCTCGATCGTCAGCAATGCCGCTCCCGACAGTGCCATGTGGCCGAGGTGGATCTGGTGCCAGTCGGTCATGCAGCCTTCGACCGCCGAATATTGGCACATCGGCGCGATGACGATGCGATTGGCAAGGTCGAGCGCGCCGACCGAAAAGGGCGTGAAAAGCAAAGGTTCGGACACAGAATTTCCCGCTGGAAGAGAGGTGGGCGGTCGCGCCCCGTTTCAGACGCCCATCATACCGGCGGTGGTGGCGCCGTCGATCACATAATCGCTGCCCGAGATGAACCCGGCCTCGTCGGAAGCGAGAAAAGCGACGAGCGCGCTGACTTCGTCGAGTTGCGCCATGCGCCGCATCGGCGCCATCCCCTCGAATGCCGCGCGCGCCGCAGCCGGATCGGGCGAGCGGTCGATGACGCCGCGGATCATGTCGGTCTCGACCACGCCGGGCAGGATCGCGTTGACGCGGATTTTATAGCCCTTGCCCGCGCAATGGATCGCCGCCGATTTGACGAGCGCGACGACAGCGGCCTTGGTTACCGAGTAAGCGGCATAATTGCCCATCGCGCGGTGCGCATTCATCGACGAGTTGACGATGATCGAGCCGGCGGGCCCCTGCGGATTCTTCGCCATCGCGCGGATCGCGTGCTGCACCGTCAGCATGACGCCGGTCTGGTTTACCCCGACGATGTGGTTCCATGCGTCGATGCCGATATCCTCGACGCTGGCATCACCCGCTTCGGTCCCGGCATTGGCGAAGACGATGTCGAGCCGGCAATATTCGGCCTCGATCTAGGCCATCAGAGCATCCCATGCCGCGGCATCCTCGACGCGGTGGGTGCGGAAGATCGCGCCGGTCCGTCCTTCGACGGCTGCCGCCGCCTCGGCATTCGAGCCGGTGAAGACGACCTTCGCGCCTTCCTTCGCCAGCCGTTCAACGGTCGCGGCGCCGATCCCGCTCGTCCCGCCGGTGACCAAAGCGACCTTTCCTTGCAGTCGTTGCTGCATCGCGCCTCTCCTCTCGCCTGCCCTCTTGCCAGTTTCACGGTCTTCGGGAACCTATCAATACAGCAAGGTGACGGCGGTGCGCCGCACCCGCATGATCGCGGCATAACAGGAGGAGATGACTGGCGATGAGCGACAGCGAACATCCGCCCCGCATCGATTGCGTGCTGATCTGCGGCGGCGTCTGGCACGATATGGATTTCGCGCGGCTCGAGCTGCTCAAACTGCTCGCCGAGGACCAGCGCGTGCGGACGCGGGTGTTCGAGAATTACGACAATATCGAAGCCATCGAAGCGGCCGACATCCTGATCACCTACACCTGCGACGTCACGCCGTCGCTGCCCGCACAGGAGGCGCTCAGGCGCTGGCTCGCAAAAGGCGGGCGCTGGTATGCGCTGCATGGCTCCAACTCGATCCTGCGCCTGCTCGACACCGGATTATGGGACGCGCCGCGCTGGGCGCCGCTGATGATGGACTTGCTGGGATCGCAGTTCATCAGCCACCCGGCGATCGAACCCTATACCGTCCGCGTCGTCGATCCCGACCACCAGCTTACCAAGGGCATCGAGCCGTTCGAGACGACCGACGAGCTCTATCACCTCGAAACGCATGGCGACCTGCATGTGCTGATGGACACCGAATGCAGCGGGCCGGGCACCGGCTTCGTCGAGGCCGAAAACGCACCCGGTACTTATCCGGTCTTCTACATCAAGCAGCATGGCGCGGGCGCGGTGCTGTACCTCACGCTCGGCCATTGCCGCGGGCATTACGACCTGCAACCGATGATGGACTGGTGGCCGACGGTCGATCGCTGCGCGTGGGACCTGCCGGTCTTCTACGACCTGCTGCGCCGCGGGATCGGCTGGCTTAAAGAGCGCGAGAGCGCCTAGGCAACCGCGCGCAATTTCCGCCGATCTTCGCGGATCAGCCCGGCTGCACGGAGCGCAAGCGCCATCGCAGGTGCATTGGTGTTCCCGGTGACCGGCGAGGGCATCACCGAGCAGTCGACGACGCGCAGCCCCTGAACACCGTTCACCCGCAGCCGCGCATCGGTGACGGCGCGGTTGTCGCTGCCCATCCGGCATGTCCCCACCCCGTGCAGGCCGCAGGTCGCGAGACGGCGGAAGGCAGCAAGGATTTCGGCGTCGCTCTGCACCGCGGCGCCGGGGAGAAGTTCGCGCTCGACCAGCCCGACAAGCGCTGGCTGCGCCATATAGCGGCGCATCGCATGCACCGCGGCGATCGCGGTGCGCTCGTCCTCGCGCGTCGACAGCCAGTTGGGCTTGATGTCGGCGGGCGCGTCGCTGCCGGGGCCGGTGATCAAAATGCTCCCCTCGCTCGTCAGGCGAAGCAGCTGGCCATAGATGGTCATCCCCGGCTTGCGGTCGATGCTGTTCAGCGGCACCGGATGCTTGTCGTCGCCGAGCGCGAAGGTGTAGCCGCCCAAATAGAGCTGCAGGTCGGGCCGCAGATCGCGGCTCGTCAGGTTCAGGAAGGCGCCAACCTCGAACGGCCCGGTCGCCATGATCCCGCCGCGCGTCAGCATATATTGCGCCATCGCGCGCATCAGCCCGATGCCAAAGAAGCTGCGGTTGCTGCCGACGTCGCGCGACAGGCGGTGCGGCATCGAAAAGCCCAGATGCTCGCGCATCCGCCCGCCGACGTCGGGCGCATCGACGACCGGGTCGACCCCGGCGGCGCGCAGCACATCGGCGGGGCCGATCCCCGAGCGCTGAAGCAGCAAGGGACTTTCCAAGGCGCCGCCGGATACGATGACCTCGCCGGCGCAGTCGAACCGCTGCGGCTGCCTCGCCACCTTCGCCTCGACCCCGGCGACACGGCCATTCTCGACGATCAGCCGCTCGGCCATCGCGTGTGTGACAACGTGCAGGTTGGGCCGCTTTCTGGCGCGCGCGAGGAAGGTGGTCGCCGCGCTCTCGCGTCGGCCGCGACGCACGTTGTGCGCGTAAAAGCCGACACGGTCCGAGGTCGATCCGTTGAGATCGTCGACGGGCTTCAGCCCCATCTCGACCCCCGCCTGCACCATAGTCTCGGCCAGCGGATAGGTGTGGATCTTCGGCGCGACGCCGACCGGCCCACCCGCACCGCGCATCGCGCTGGCGCCGAGGCCATGATCCTCGAGGCTGCGAAAGGCATCGGTCATCGCGTCGCCGTTCCAGCCGGTGCAGCCGAGCTTTTCCCATTCGTCGTAATCGGCAGGCTCGCCGCGGCTCCAGATCATGCCGTTGACCGCAGACGATCCGCCGAGACCCTTGCCGCGGATCCATACCTCGCTCGGCGCGGCACCGTCGCCGCGCGGCTGCGACACGCCATAGGCCCAGATATGATCGGGATTGGTGACGAGCTTTGCGACGCCCTTCGGGATCGCGACCCAGCGGCTATCGTTGCTGCCGCCCGCCTCAAGCAGCAGCACGCGGATGTCGGGATCGGTGCTCAATTGCTCGGCGAGCACACAACCCGCCGAGCCCGCACCGACGATGATATAGTCCCAGCTGTCCGCCATGGCGCCTCTCCTGTCCCGTCGCGATGTGATCCCGTCCGGCCGTTCCCCGCACCTAGCGCAATAAATAGTCCACTCGCCTTGCCGGCGGCATGATAGTGCCGGGACAAAAGAGGGAGGACAGGATGGCAGGGCAAGGCCGCATTGCGGGCAAGATCGCGTTCGTGACCGGCGGCGCATCGGGGCTGGGGCTCGACATCGTCCGCCGCTTCGTCGCCGAGGGTGCGAGCGTCGTCATTGCGGACATCGATGTCGCCGCGGGCGAAGCGCTCGCCGCCGAACTCGGCCAGCGCTTCGTGAAGCTCGACGTGTCGAGCGAGGCCGAATGGCTTGCCGCGCTCGACACCTGCGACCGGATCGACATCCTCGTCAACAACGCCGGCATCACCACCATGGGTTCGATCGAGGACCTGACGCTCGCGGCATTCCGGCACGAATTTGCTGTCGATGTCGACGGGGTGTTTCTCGGCTGCAAGCATGTCATCCCGAAGATGAAGGCGCATGGCGGTTCGGTGATCAACATGTCGTCGATGTGCGGCGTGCGAGCGCAGGCCAACCTCGCCGGCTATAACGCGGCCAAGGCGGCGGTGACCCACCTCACCAAGTCGGTCGCGCTCCATTATGCCGACAAAGGCTATGGCATCCGCTGCAACTCGGTGCATCCCGGGGCGATCCACACCGCAATGATCGACAAGGTGATGGCGCAGGTTGACGACCCCGAAGCGCTATACGCCGGTTTCGTCGCGACGCACCCCGTCGGCCGGCTCGGCAAGCCCGAGGAGGTGTCGTCGATCGTCCTCTATCTCGCGTCCGACGAGTCCTCCTTCGCGACCGGCGCCGAGTTCCGCATCGACGGCGGCAGTTCGCTCTGATGGCGGGGCGCCTCGCCGGCCGCGCCGCGCTCGTCACCGGTGCGGGATCGGGGATTGGGCTTGCCACTGCCAAACGCCTCGCCGCCGACGGCGCACGCGTCCTGACCACCGACCGCGTGGGCGACGTCGACATAGTCGCCGACGTCACCGAACCCGGCATCAACGCGACGCTGGTCGCCGAAGCCGAAGCGCGCTTCGGCCAGCTCGACATCGTCGTCGCCTGCGCGGGCATCACCGGAGTGCAGATGCTCGACGGCGCCAGCGACGAATTTTTCGACCAGATGATGGCGGTCAACGTCACTGCGGTCTTCCGCCTGATGCGCGAGGCGCTGCCCCTGCTCAAACGCTCGCCGCACGGCCGGATCATCCTGATCGGGTCGGTCATGTCGAGCTTCGGGGAAGCGGGCATGACCGCCTACAGCGCCTCCAAACATGCGGTGCTCGGCATGACCAAATCGGTCGCGGCCGAAGTCGGCGCGCACGGCATCACGGTCAATTGCATCCAGCCCGGCGCAATCGAGACGCCGATGACCGCGCCCACCTTCACCGCGATGCCCGAGTTCCGGCAGCGCTGGATCGACAAGGCCGCGCTCGGACGGCTCGGCCAGCCCGAGGACATCGCTGACGTTGCCGCCTTTCTGGCCTCCGACGATGCCCGTTTCATGTCCGGACACGGCGTTTTTGTCGACGGCGGCGCGACACAACGCCAATAATTTCAATTTGCTATCGGCCGTTGCGGTGTGCCTGATATTTTTGATGATTGTTGAATCGAGGCATAAAGCGGACCTTCGCCTTAACGTGACCGGCGAGCCTATGCGCCGGCGCGAGAGGGAGGAATGACGATGCTCACGCATGCCCGAATGCTGCCTACCGTCTACGCCACTGTGTCGCTAGCCGCTCTTGCCATCGCCACCCCGGCCGTTGCGCAGGAGGCCCCGGCTGAAGAGAATAGCGGCGCGATCCGCGAAATCGTCGTCACCGCACAGAAGCGCGCCGAGAATGTCCAGTCGATCCCGATCGCGGTCACCGCGCTCGATCAGGCGGCGCTCGATTCCGAAACGGTATCCGACATCCGCGACATCGCCGGCCGCGTGCCCAGCCTGGTCGTCGACAATGTCGGCGCCGGCCCCAGCGCCGCCGCCATCTCGATCCGCGGCATTTCGTTCGAGGATATCGAAAAGAGCTTCGACCCCGCGGTCGGCGTCGTCGTCGACGGCGTCTTCATCGGCACCAACACCGGCCAGCTGCTCGACAGCTTCGACCTCGAACGGCTCGAAGTGCTGCGCGGACCGCAGGGCACGCTGTTCGGCCGCAACACCATCGGCGGCGTGATCAACGTCACCCGCACCCGGCCGACCGACGATATGGGCGCCGCGGGCCAGTTCGCCTATTCGCGCTTCGACACCAAGCGCGGACGCTTGGTGCTCAATTCGGGCAAGATCGGCGATTTCATCGCGCTGAAGGCCTTCGGTTTCTATGACCAGACCGACGGCTTCTATCAGAATGTCACCAAGAATGAGCGCGAAGGTGCCTATAAGACGCTGACCGCCGGCGTCACCGCGCTGATCACGCCGAGCGACAGCATCACCGCGCTGCTCACCTACGAGCATATGCGCGAACGCGGCGAGACGATCGTCGCGCCGATCTCGGCGCAGGGCAAGGATGTCTTCTGTGCCGCACCGGGCGCACCCAATTTCTCGCCCGCGAACCAGTGCGGTCGCTTCTCGCTGCCCAATCACGGACTTTATACTACCTTCTCGCAGCTCGAGACCCCGGTGCGCAACGACACCGACGCGCTGACCGCGAACGTCGACATCGAACTGGGCGACAGTTTCACCTTCACGTCGGTGACCGGCTATCGCTCCAACTCGGAATTCGTCCGCCAGGACTTCGACGCCTCGTCGGTGAATTTCTTCGATACCGGGCGCACGCAGGATTTCGAACAGTTCAGCCAGGAGCTGCGGATCGTCGGCGACCTGTCCGATACCGTCAACCTGCTCATCGGCGGCTATTATTTCACCAGCAATTACCAGCTCGACCAGTTCACCAATCTCGGTGCGCTGGCGACCGGCGGCGCGCCCGCGCAGCTGCGCCAATATGTCGACCATAAGTCGAAGAGCTATGCGGGCTTTGCCGACGTGCGCTTCGAAATCACCCCCGAGCTGACGCTGTCGCTCGGCGGCCGCTACACGCGCGACAAGAAGAGCATCTTCAACAACTACGGCCGCATCGGCGCGCTGGTGCAGATCACCATCCCGACCTTCGACGGCAAAAGCTGCGTCGCCGCGACCGGCACCATCACCGTCGCGCCGGGCGTCGTGGTCCCCGCCTATTCGCCTGCGAACAATTGCTCGGGGTCGGAAAGCTTCGGCCGCTTCACCTGGCGCGCCAACGCCGCCTATGAGTTCGATACCGGCAAGACCGTCTATGCCTCGTTCAACCGCGGTTTCCGCTCGGGCGGCTTCAACGGCCGCGCGGGGTCGCCGAGCTCGCTTGGGCCCTATCAGCCCGAAACCGTCGACGCCTATGAAGTCGGGTTCAAGGCCGACTGGCTCGACCGGACGCTCGGAGAGGAGGGCGTCACACCCCGGACAGGCGA
>VFQN01007825.1_pt1 | contig 11245 bp, 12 predicted proteins | sample 3512371 | NCBI WGS metagenome assembly VFQN01 (sample SAMN10412370, study PRJNA504923) | tailings metagenome | isolation source: Replicate 2 from Balatoc abandoned mine | place: Philippines: Itogon, Benguet | collected 2017-08-28 | reverse complement strand
AGAAGTTCATGTTCGTCAACCGCAAGGCGCCCTACGGCACGATCTACGCGCTGGAGAGCCTGGAGGTGGTGCTGATCGCCGCCACCTTCGACCAGGACGTCAGCCTGGTCTTCCTCGACGACGGCGTCTACGAGCTGACCAAGGGCCAGGACACCGCCGGCATCGGCATCAAGAACCACTCCAAGACCTACCGCGCGCTCGAAGGCTACGACGTCGAGAAGCTCTACGTCGAGCGCGAGTCGATGCAGGCGCGCGGCCTCACCGAAGCCGACCTGATCGTCGACGTCGAGGTGCTTTCCAGCGCCGAGATGGCCGCGCTGATGGCCGAGCAGGACGTGGTGCTGAGCTTCTGAGGACCACCCCATGCTGCACATCGTCAACAAGTCGCACCGCCAGACCAGCTCGCTCGAGAGCTGCCTGCGTCTCGCGCAGGACGGCCACGCGCTGCTGCTGATCGAGGACGGCGTCTACGCCGCCACGACCGCCGGCGCTGCCACCGCCGGCCTGGCGGAGGCCATGAAGCGCGTGAAGGTCTACGCCCTGCAGCCCGACCTCGCCGCACGCGGCATGGCCGGTTCGCTCGCCGACGGCGTCACCGCCGTCGACTACGCCGGATTCGTCGACCTCGTCGCCGAGCACGCCAACAACCAGACCTGGCTCTGATTCCCAAGGAGAACGCCATGCCCATCGAAGCCGCCGGCAAGACCTACGAGACCGACGAAGAAGGCTACCTGATCAACCTCGCCGAGTGGAACGAGGACGTCGCCAACGTCATCGCCAAGAGCGAGAACGTCGAGATGACGCCCAACCACTGGGAAGTCGTCAACTTCCTGCGCGAGTACTACAACGAGTACCAGATCGCCCCGGCCGTGCGCGTGCTGACCAAGGCCATCGGCAAGCAGCTCGGCCCGGACAAGGGCAACAGCAAGTACCTCTACGAGCTGTTCCCCTACGGCCCGGCCAAGCAGGCGTGCAAGATCGCCGGCCTGCCCAAGCCGACCGGCTGCGTCTGAGCACCGCTTCGCCACGCCGGAGCAGCGCCGCATGTCCTTGCTCACCGTCACGTACGCCCTGCTGTTCTACGTGGCCACGGCGGTGCTGGTGGTCGGGCTGGCGCTGCGCATCCGCCTGTACCTGCGCGCTCCGGCGCCGCTGAAGATCCCCACCACGCCGGCGCCCACCACCGGAACCGGCGTGGCGCTGCGCATGGCGCGCGAGGTGCTCTGGTTCGAGAGCCTGTTCAAGTCGAACAAGTGGACCTGGGCCTTCGGCTGGCTGTTCCACGCCGGATTGCTGCTGGTGCTGCTGCGCCACCTGCGCTACTTCCAGGAGCCGGTGTGGACGCCGATCGTGATGGTGCAGTTCATCGGCACCTATGCCGGCTTCGCGATGGCCGCCGGGCTGGCCGGCCTGTGGGCGCGAAGGGTCCTGGTCGACCGCGTGCGCTACATCTCCACGCCGTCGGACCACCTGCACCTGGCGCTGCTGCTGGCCATCGCCGGCTCGGGCCTGCTGATGCGCTTCGTCGCGCACACCGACATCGTCGCGCTCAAGGCCTTCATGCTCGGCCTGATGCGACTCGACTGGCAGCCGCTGCCGGGTGATCCGCTGCTGCTGCTGCACCTCACGCTGGTGGCGCTGCTGATGATCGTCTTCCCGATCAGCAAGCTGATGCATGCCCCGGGCCTGTTCTTCAGCCCGACGCGCTACCAGGTCGACAACCCGCGCGAGGCGCGCCACGTGGCCGCCTGGGCCGCGGCCCTGGACAAGTAGGCGAACCGACGCATGGCCACCGCCGCCTTCGAGACCCCGAAGCTCAAGCCCTACCCGGTGATCCCGCTGGTCGCCGAGGGCGCGATGGCGCACAGCAAGCCCTTCGTGGCCAATGCCGCCATCCAGACCACCATCGGCTTCCCCGGCGAGCTGGCCGAGGGCTGGGAGCAGCGCGCCATCGCGAAGATGGGCGAGCTGCTCGGCAAGTACCGCAGCCTGCAGGTCTACATGGACGCCTGCGTGCACTGCGGCGCCTGCTCGGACAAGTGCCACTACTTCCTCGGCACCGGCGACCCGAAGAACATGCCGGTGGCGCGCCAGGACCTGATGCGCGCCGTCTACCGCCGCTACTTCACCTTCGCGGGCAAGCACTTTCCCAAGCTGGTGGGCGCGGTCGACCTCACGAAGGACGTGCTCGACCAGTGGTACGCCTACTACCACCAGTGCTCCGAGTGCCGCCGCTGCTCGGTGTTCTGCCCCTACGGCATCGACACCGCCGAGATCACCATGGCCGCGCGCGAGATCATGGACTCGGTCGGCATGGGCCAGAAGTACAGCAACGAGATCATCGGCAAGGTCCACCGCATCGGCAACAACCTCGGCCTGCCCGGCCCGGCGCTGGAAGACACGCTGCTCGGGCTGGAGGAGGACGTCAAGGAAGACACCGGCGTCGACGTGCGCTACCCGATGGACGTGCAGGGCGCCGAGGTGCTGCTGGTCACGCCGTCGGCCGACTTCTTCGCCGAGCCACACGTCGAAAGCCTGATCGGCTACGGCAAGGTGTTCCATGCCGCCGGCATCAGCTGGACGCTGTCGAGCAAGGCCAGCGAGGCCGGCAACTTCGGCATGTTCATCGGCAACTACGAGCAGCTGCGCAAGATCGCGCTGCGCATCCGCGAGGCGGCGCTCGAACTCGGCGTCAAGCGCATCGTCGTCGGCGAGTGCGGCCATGCCTGGCGCGTGGCCTACAGCTTCTGGAACACGCTGGTGGGCATCGGCGCGGGCGGCAACGACCCCTTCGCCATCCAGCTGCAGAGCCAGCTCGACGGCCGCTACAAGCAGCCGATGCACATCTGCGAGCTGACCTGGGACCTGATCCAGCGCGGCGCGCTGAAGTTCGACAAAGAGAAGAACGACGACCGCATCATCACCTTCCACGACTCGTGCAACGTGGCGCGCGCCTCGCGCATGGGTGATCTGCCCGGCGGCCAGTTCGCCATCCCGCGCCAGATCATCCAGGCGGTGGCGAACCACTTCCACGACATGGCGCCCGGCACCATCCACGAGGCCACCTTCTGCTGTGGGGGTGGCGGCGGCCTGCTCACCGACGACCTGCTGGAACTGCGCGTCAAGGGTGCGCTGCCGCGCATGGAGGCGCTTCAACAGGTGGTCGACCAGCACGGCGTGAACTTCATGGCCACCATCTGCGCGATCTGCAAGGCGCAGTTCAGCAAGGTGCTGCCCTACTACGGCTTCGACATGAGCATGGTCGGCGGCGTGCACCAGCTCGTCAGCAAGGCGATCCGGCTCGGCGAGCCGCACTGAACCCCATTCGAGGAGACACCATGTCCGGCCCTGCAGACACCGCGACCGCCAAGCCGCTGAACTTCCGCCGCTACAAGGATGGCGACACGAAGGTCAAGCGCTGGCAGGACGAGATCTTCGACGCCGACCACTCGCACAAGTGCCCGACCTACATCCAGAGCACGCCGCCCTGCCAGGGCTCGTGCCCCTCGGGCGAGGACATCCGCGGCTACCTGAACATCGTTCGCGGCATCGAGAAGCCGCCGGCCGGCATGCCCTGGCAGGAGTACGCCTGGCGCCGCCTGACCGAGGCCAACCCGCTGCCCTCGGTGATGGGCCGCGTCTGCCCGGCGCCGTGCGAATCGGGCTGCAACCGCAACGAGGTGGAAGACTTCGTCGGCATCAACTCGGTCGAACACTTCCTCGGCGAGTACGCCATCGCGAACAAGCTGCAGTTCCCGAAGCCCGAGAAGCTCAGCGGCAAGAAGGTGGCGGTGATCGGCGGCGGGCCGGCCGGCCTGTCGGCCGCCTACCAGCTGGCCCGCAAGGGCCACTCGGTGACGATCTTCGACGAGCGCGCCGAACTCGGCGGCATGATGCGCTACGGCATCCCGGGCTTCCGCACGCCGCGCACCGTGCTCGACGCGGAGATCCAGCGCATCCTCGACCTGGGCGTCACCGCGCGCATGAACACGCGCATCGGCACCGACATCACGATGGAGCAGATCCGCGCCGAGTTCGACGCGGTTTTCCTCGGCCTCGGCGCGCAGGCCGGCCGGCCGCTGCCGGTGGACGGCTCGGACGCGCCCAACGTCGTCACCGCCACCGCCTTCCTGAAGGCCTTCAACGACGGGCGCATGCGCCACGTCGGCAAGCGTGTCGTCGTGGTCGGCGGCGGCGACACCTCGATCGACGTGGCCACCGTGGCACGCCGCCTCGGCCACATCGACAAGCTCAACGAGAGCGACCGGCCGGAGAACGCCATCGCCGGCCACGTGGCGCACGACGTTGCCACCGTCTCGGCGCGCCAGGGCGCCGACGTGACGCTGACCTCGATCTTCGCGGTCGACAAGATGCAGGCGAGCAAGCACGAGGTCGAGCACGCGCTGGCCGAGGGCATCGCCATCCGCGGCGGCTACGCGCCGGTGGCGGTGATCCGCGATGCCTCGGGCCGCGCCACCGCGCTGCGAGTGATCCGCTGCGAGGCGAAGATCGCCGGCGGCCGGCTGGAGATCAAGAACATCGAAGGCACCGAGGAAGACCTCGAGGCCGACCTGATCGTCTCGGCGATCGGCCAGGCGGTGGACTTCACCGGCCTGGAGTCGCTGAACAACGGCAAGGGCGGCATCAGCGCCGACAAGAACTACCAGGTGCAGGGCCAGGCCGGCATGTTCGTCGGCGGCGACGTGGTGCGCCCGCACCTGCTGACCACCGCGATCGGCCATGGCGCCATCGCCGCCGACGGCATCGACCGGCACCTGGCCGGCGAGCCGCTGGACAAGCGGCCGAAGATCGACGTGCACACCTGGGACATCCAGCGCAAGCTGGTCGAGAAGGGACTGACGCTGTCCGAGGTACACGAGCCGATCCGCGGCACCGACAGCACCAACGTGGCAATCCACAACTTCGACAACCGCTCCGATCGCTACGTGATCCCGCACGAGGACCTGTTCCTCGGCCACTTCCAGTACACGGCGCGGCACAAGCGCAAGGTGGTGATGCTCACCGCCGAGCAGGCGCTGAACAACTTCGAGGAGCGCGTGCTGCCGCTCACCGAGGCCGAGGCGCAGAACGAGGCCAAGCGCTGCATGAGCTGCGGCCTGTGCTTCGAGTGCGACAACTGCGTCGTCTACTGCCCGCAGACGGCTGTGTTCAAGGTGCCGAAGTCGAAGTCGACCACGGGGCGCTACGTCGACACCGACTACAGCAAGTGCGTCGGCTGCCACATCTGCAAGGACGTGTGCCCGACCGGCTACATCCAGATGGGCCTGGGGGAGTAGCGACGTGCACTGCGGCGTGCGCTGCCAGTTGATGCGCCATCCCCTGATGGTGTCCCTGGCGCTCGTGCTGATGATCGCCAGCGGCGCGGCGATCGCCGCCGAGCCCGCCGGCCGCACGCCGAAGCCGGCGATCGAGCCCGCCAAGACCGGCACGCAGTGCGTGGCCCCGCCCGAGGTGATGCGCCGCGACCACCCGGCGATGCTCAAGCACCAGCGCGACGTGACCGTGCACCGCGGCGTGCGCCAGGCACGCGACAGCCTGCAGGGCTGCGTGGGCTGCCACGCCAGCGCCGCCACCGGCAGCGTGGCCCAGGCGAAGACCGACTTCTGCAGCAGCTGCCACGGCTATGCCGCGGTGACCATCGACTGCTTCGAGTGCCACGCCAGCCGGCCGGCACAGCGCACCGCGCAAGCGGAGGCCGGCAAGCCATGAGCACCGGCTCGACCGAGGCGCTCGCCGGGCGCCGCAAGTTTCTCGGCCTGGCCGCCGCCGGCCTGGGCGGCGTGCTGCTCGCACCGGGCATCCACCTGATCGAGGTGGCGCAGGCGGCCACGCCGGAAGTCACGTCCAAGGTGCGCTGGGGTCTGCTGATCGACACCACCCAGTGCGCCAGCGGCTGCACCGACTGCATCAGCGCCTGCAACACCGAGAACGGGCTGGATCCGAAGCCCTCGCCGACCTCGGCGCAGTGGATCCGCAAGGTCGAGATCAAGGATATCAAGACTGGCCGCAGCGCTTCGGTGCCGGTGATGTGCCAGCACTGCGCCGAGCCGCCCTGCGTGGACGTCTGCCCGACCGGTGCCTCGTTCAAGCGCGCCGACGGCATCGTGCTGGTCGACCGCCACAGCTGCATCGGCTGCCGCTACTGCGTGATGGCCTGCCCGTACAAGGCACGCAGCTTCGTGCACGAGCCGGTGACCGACCAGAAGCCCGACGTGCCGCGCGGCAAGGGCTGCGTCGAGGGCTGCACGCTGTGCGTGCACCGTGTCGACCAGGGCGGCACGCCGGCCTGCGTGGAGGCCTGCACGAAGGCCGGCCACGAGGCCATGCTGTTCGGCGATCTCAACGACCCGAACAGCGCGATCTCGAAGCGGGTTCGCGAAGTGGCGAGCCGCCAGCTGCGCGCCGACCTCAAGCTCGATCCGGGCGTGCGCTACCTGGGGCTCTGAGCATGCGCAGCGAACACTTCCAGCACATCGAACCGCGTGCCTTCTGGGCGCTGCTGGCCGCCGGCGGCGCCGTCACGCTCGCCGGGCTGCTGGCCGCGCACACGATGGAGGTGCACGGCCATGCCATCACCGGCATGACCAACCAGGTGGTCTGGGGCCTGCCGCACGTGTTCGCGATCTTCATGATCGTGGCCGCGTCGGGCGTGCTCAACGTCGCCTCGATCGGCTCGGTGTTCGGCCAGAGCGCCTACAAGCCGCGCGCACCGCTGTCGGGCCTGCTGTCGCTGGCCCTGCTGGCCGGCGGCCTGATGGTGCTGATGCTCGACCTCGGCCGGCCCGATCGGGTGATCGTCGCCGCCACGCACTACAACTTCCGCTCGGTGTTCGCCTGGAACGTGTTCCTCTACTCGGGCATGGCGGCGATCGTCGGCGTCTACCTGTGGACGATGTTCGAGCGGCGCATGAACCGCTACTCGAAGGCGGCGGGCATCGCCGCGCTCGTCTGGCGCTTCGCGCTGACCACCGGCACCGGCTCGATCTTCGCCTTCCTCGTCGCGCGCCAGGCTTATCAATCGGCGGTGCTCGCGCCGCTGTTCATCGTGCTGTCGTTCGCCTGGGGGCTGGCGGTGTTCCTGATCGTGCAGTCGGCCATGTACGCCTGGAACGGCCAGGCGCTGCCCGAGGCGGTGCGCGCGCGCATGGCGCGGCTGCTCGGCGTGTTCGTCGCCGCGGCGCTGTACCTGGTGGCCGTGTACCACCTCACCAACCTGTACTTCGCGAAGCAGGGCGACTTCGAGGCCTTCATCCTGTTCGGCCGCGGCGACCCGGTCGGCGTCTTCCCGGCGCTGTTCTGGGGCGGCTACGTGTTGCTCGGCGCGTTGCTGCCGATGGCGCTGCTGTTCCACCCGCGCGGCGTGGGCCCGAACGCCATGCTGATGGCCAGCGTGATGGTGGTGGCCGGCGCCTTCGCGCTGCTGTTCGTCTTCATCGTCGGCGGGCAGTCCTTCCCGCTGGAGATCTTCCCCGGCCACGAGGTGACGAGCAGCTTCGCCGACGGGCAGGTTGAGATCTACACGCCGCGATGGCCCGAGTGGCTGCTCGGCATCGGCGGCCTGGGCGCCGCCTTCGTGCTGACCTTGATCGGCGTGCGCGCGCTGGACGTGCTGCCCCATGACGAGCTGAAGTCATGAACCCCGCACTGCTCGTCTCGGCCGCGCACAAGTCTTCGGGCAAGACCACGGTCACGCTCGCGCTGGCCGCGGCGCTGGCCGCGCGCGGCACCACCGTGCAGCCGTTCAAGAAGGGCCCCGACTACATCGACCCGATGTGGCTGTCGCTCGCCGCCGGCCGGCCCTGCATCAACCTCGATCCTCAGCTGATGGGCTGGGACGAGATCACCGAGACCTTCGCCCAGCGCCTGCGCGGCGCCGATCTCGGCCTCGTGGAAGGCAACAAGGGCCTGCACGACGGCCTGGCGCTGGACGGCAGCAACAGCAACGCCGCGCTGGCGCGGCATCTCGGCCTGCCGGTGCTGCTGGTGCTCGATGCGCGCGGCATGACGCGCGGCATCGCGCCGCTGATCCTCGGCTACCAGGCCTTCGACCCGTCGATCCGCATCGGCGGGGTGATCCTCAACCAGGTGGGCGGGCCGCGCCACGAAGGCAAGCTGCGCGCGGTGATCGAGCACTACACCGACGTGCCGGTGCTCGGCGCCGTGCCCAAGGACGCGCGGCTGGCGCTGGACGAACGGCACCTCGGCCTGATGCCGGATCGCGAGCTGGGCGACGCGCCGCAGCGCGTGCGCGCGATGGGCGAGCTGATCTCCGGCTGCGTGGACCTCGACCGCGTGCGCGAACTGGCCGCCTCTCGCCGCCACGACGAAGCGGCCGCGCCCGTGGCCGACGCCACCCTGCGCACGGCCACCGAGCCGCTGCGCATCGGCATCGCGCGCGACAAGGCCTTCGGCTTCTACTACCCCGACGATCTCGACGCGTTCGCCGCCGAAGGCGCCGAGCTGGTGCCCTTCGACACGCTGGCCGACCGCCAGCTGCCGCCGGCGCTGGACGGCGTGTTCATCGGCGGCGGCTTTCCCGAGCAGTTCATGGCCGAGCTGGAGGCCAACGCCTCGCTGCGCGCGGCACTGCAGCGCGCCATCGCCGAGGGCCTGCCGGTCTACGCCGAATGCGGCGGCCTGATGTACCTGGCGCGCTCGATCACCTGGCAAGGCCGCAGCGCGCAGATGGTCGGCGCCATCCCCGGCGACGTGGTGATGCACGCCCGCCCGGTGGGCCGCGGCTACGTGCGCGTGGAGGAGACCGCCGAGTTTCCCTGGCAGGACGCCGGGCACGAGCCGATGATCCGCCACGGCCACGAGTTCCACCACTCCAGCCTGGAGAACCTCGACCCCGCCGTGGGATTCGCCTACCGCGTGCAGCGCGGCCACGGCATCGACGGCCTGCACGACGGCGTGATGGTTCACAACGTGCTGGCGAGCTACCTGCACCTGCGCCACACCGGCGGCAACGACTGGCCGCGCCGCTTCGTTGCGCACCTGCGGCGCCTGCGGGCGCAGCGGCTCGCCGCACAGCCACAGCGGCGCCGCATCGGAGGCGGGTGATGGTCGACACGCTGAAGGACACCCTCCAGGTCGGCCCGCGGATCGTCGAGATCGACTCCGAGGGCTACCTGCTGAAGCTCGAGGACTGGTCGGAGGACTTCGCCCGCGCACTCGCTGCACGCGAAGGCCTCGAGCTGACCGCAGCGCACTGGGAGCTGATCCGCTTCCTGCGCGCGTACTGGGCCGAACACGGCGTGCAGCCGCAGGTGCGCGTGATGATCCGCCACTTCACCGAGCGCTGGGGCGCCGAGCGCGGCAGCAACCACCACCTTCACGAGATGTTCCCGCGCGGCGGGCCGCAGAAGCAGGGCAACCGCCTCGCCGGCCTGCTGCGCACCAAGGGCGAGCACTGAAACCGGAGACCCACCATGTTCACGCTGACCCCCACCGCTGCCGAACGCATCCGGCAGGCTGCCGTCGAAGGCGGCATGGAAGCGCTGGCGCTGCGCGTCGCCGCCCGGCGCGAGCACGACGGCTCGATCAGCTACGGCATGGGCTTCGACGAGCCCGGTGAGGGCGAGCGCCCGGCACTGCTGTCGGACGGCGTGACGGTGCTGATCGCGCCGCCCTCGCAGCCGCTGCTGCAGAACACGGAACTCGATTTCGTCGAGATGGAGCCCGGCCAGTTCAGTTTCGTCTTCGTGCCGCGCTCCGCCCCGAAGCGCGGGGGTTGTGGCAGCTGCAGCAGCGGTGGCTGCGGCACCTGCTGAGCCTCTTCCCGGGAGCCCAGCCCATGAACGCCCGCATTCGTTTCCCCCGCTCGCTGCTCGCCGGCGGCCACGCCGCGCGCCCCGGCAAGGTCCATCTCGTGGGCGCCGGCCCGGGCGACCCGGACCTGCTCACCGTGAAGGCGGCGAGGTTGCTGCGCGAGGCCGACGTGGTGGTGATCGACCACCTCGTCTCGCCGCAGGTGCTGGCGCTGATCGGCGCGCAGGCCGAGCGCATCCACGCCGGCAAGCAGCGCAACCACCACACGCTCAAGCAGCACGAGATCAATGCGCTGCTGGTCTCGCTGGCGCGGCAGGGCCGTCAGGTGGTGCGCCTCAAGGGGGGCGATCCCTTCGTGTTCGGCCGCGGCGGCGAGGAGATGCAGGAGCTGGTGGCCGCCGGCATCGAGTTCGAGGTGGTGCCGGGCATCACCGCGGCCTGCGGCGTTTCGGCCTACGCCGGCATCCCGCTCACGCACCGCGACTTCGCACAGAGCTGCACCTTCGTGACCGGCCACCTGAAGGACGGCAGCGCCGAGCTCGACTGGGCGGGCCTCGCCCGGCCGCGCCAGACGGTGGTGATCTACATGGGCCTGACCGCGCTGGCGCAGATCTGCGCGAAGCTCATCGAGCACGGCCTGCCGGCCGATCATCCGGCGGCGGTGGTGCAGCAGGGCACGACGGCCTCGCAGCGCGTGGTCACCGGCACGCTCGCCGACCTGGCGCGGCGCGTGGAGCAGGCCGGCCTCGAATCGCCGGCGCTGACCATCGTCGGCGAGGTGGTGAAGCTGCGCGAGATGCTCGACTGGTACGACGTGCAGCCCGTGGCCCTGCCGGCTACGGCAAGCGCCAAGCTCAGCGAGGCGTTCGCCTAGCGCCTTCGACCAGGCTCGCGCCGCCCGGCGCGGCTGCGCGCTGCTCGACGGCGAACACCGCCGCCTCGACGCGCGAGTTCAGGTTGAGCTTGGTGAGGATGTGCCGCACGTGCAGCTTCACCGTGTCGTGGCTGATGTCCAGCGCACGTGCGATGGTCTTGTTGCTCTCGCCGCGCGCCAGGTGCTCAAGGATCTCGCGCTCGCGTTCGGTCAGCGAGGCGAGCAGGTCGCGCCGTTCCGGTTCGCCACTGCCGCCGGCCTGCAGCATGTTGGCCAGCTTGAGCGTCAGCGCCGGCGCCACCGCCAGCTCGCCGCGTGCGGCACGGCCGATCGAGGCGATCACCTCCTCGGGCTCCATGTCCTTGAGCAGGTAGCCCTTCACGCCGGCGCGCAGCGCGGCGGCCAGGTCGTCCTGCGAATCGCTCATCGTCAGGATGACTGCCGGCGTGTGCACGCCCTCGCTGCGGATGTGGCGCAGCAGGCTCAGCCCGTCGGTGGTGGGCATGCGCAGGTCGAGCACCACGAGGTCGGGCTCGTGCTGGCGCAGCAGCGGCACCACCTGGGTCGGGTCGCCGGTCG
>VFQN01007824.1_pt1 | contig 11246 bp, 9 predicted proteins | sample 3512371 | NCBI WGS metagenome assembly VFQN01 (sample SAMN10412370, study PRJNA504923) | tailings metagenome | isolation source: Replicate 2 from Balatoc abandoned mine | place: Philippines: Itogon, Benguet | collected 2017-08-28 | reverse complement strand
ATAATGAGGAGTAGTGAAGTAGTCTGTCTTACCATGCGATCTCGTTGCTTATGAATGCTCACAGGGAAGTTATACAAGAACTCCGTCGCACTCCCTTTACCACCTCTCAGCAACTGTGAGGAGGTGTCTCGCTCCCCCGCCGCTAAAGGCTTGAGGTAGTGCTTCTGAGTAGCGAGGGCTGATGGAGAAGAAGGAGGAGACAAGGCGGTGGTGCTGGCACCGACGATCTCCCGATAGATTGCACAAGACTGTAGCTGTGCCACGTCATCGGTGGATTTGTCTTGCAGAATGTTCTGATGTCTGACGTGTTTTCGATTCCTCAGAAGTTCGTGACGTTGCGAGGAGATCTGCGTCAACTTCTCTGTCTTCCGTCGCTCTTCCATGATATTTTTAATCTGCGTTACACTGCGATAGCCCTGACGACTGCGCAGACTGCGACCGACGTATGATTGCCACGCTTCAACCTCTCGCACTGACAGCTTCGCTCCTGTCCCTCTCTCATGCCCCTGTCCAACTCCCTCGTCAGACATGTGTAAGTAGCTGTCAGGAGGTGCGAGGGTGTGCAACACTCGTCGGTTGAAGGTGTTCGCAGTGGACTTAGAGGAAGTGTGAGCGAGGGAGTGACCTTGTCTCGCCCTCTCCTTCATCATGTCCAACACGTCAATCAGCTCCTTCCTGCGCTGCACTGACGTCAGTTTCCAGCCTAACACTCGACCGTGCACCTGGTAGGGCAGCGGCTCCAACACGCTCTGTGCTGACGCCACACTCCCTGCAGAGGAGGCATTAGGAGGTTTCTGGTAGAGAGACATGTTCGTGGTTTGGAAGGACTGACGTGTGCTTGTCAGTTGATGGGCATGGGGCGAGGATGACGCCATGTATTTGCTGGGTGTGATGTGTGAGGGTTCCAGCACATTTCCCTCTAACAGATGTCCGCCGAGAACAGGACGGTCTGGCGGTGATTGAGTGGATTGCTGGTCGGTGACGTGGTCAGGCAGGTCTGTATCGATACTAAGGTTCACCAGACTAGCGCTGCCCAGCCTATCCTCTCGTCCTTCCTCTTCGTCAGTGACATCAGCGTTGAGTGGAGGGAAGGAGGAGACCGATGAGGTGGAGGAGAGAGGAGGCGGGTCTAGTGACTGGTTCAGCGAGTAGTGGTAGAAGGCGGTGCTGGGTAGGTGGCGGTCATCCCCTCTTGGGTCTGACGTAAGTCTCTTGCCCGGCAGTGGGCGAAAGATAGGCAGGCGCTGACGCTCGCCCTCGATGCCCACCTGCACGACACTGACAGAGTGCAGAGAATCTTCCAAGTGCAGCGAAGAGGCGGATGAGCGACCACTGCGACGCTTCAGTGAATTCAGAGTGGCTGACGTCAGTTTGCCCCGAAGACTACGCTTGCCCAAGATCTCCATCGAAGCCTCCGTCGGCAGAACCACACTATGCAGCGACGGTGGCTGACTGAGGCTGGACAGCTGAAATGTTGAGGCAGTGTTCACTCGCTTGAGAGGAGTCAGTTGACGTGGCTGTTGCACAGAGGGCTCTCGGGCAGATAACGGTCTCGATTGAGGTCTCGATTGAGGCCTGGACTGTGGACGCGACTCTCCTTTGCTTGAAACCTTCTTCATAGACCGTGGAAGGTCCTTGGAGGCTGGGGACGAGACGAAGGACTCAGCGTAAGAGCTGAAGAGATCGAGATCCACCATAGAAGCAGAGAACATCTCCCTCGGCTCCAGAGAAAGCAAATCCGCCTCTGATGTTGATATGATGGATGTAGACATTAGCTTCCCATTGGAGCGATCCCGATCTTTCCTCAGACTATAGGTTGGGGAGGAGGTGGAGAGGAAGTCTAGCCTGGAGTCTGTGGTGAGGATGCCACTCATGTTCATCATCCCTCCTGGGGACAATGAGTCTCTGTTTGCGATCATTGCTGCTCAGGATACTCCGTCAGTCAATAGGAAAGATCACAGCAAACTGAAAAAAAACAAAGAATTGAATCTATGAAACGACCACTCCGGCAGATCGGGTAAAGAGCTTCTGAACTTCGGACTTGAAGGATGCCGCAGTGCGCTGAGAGCGGGTTTTATTAGTTGATGTCTCGATTCCGTCAATTGAATCTTCTCACAATGCCACTCACACATCAAGCAAAACAATATATCTCTCATGCCCTTCTACTCTCCTCACAGCTTTGTTTCAGTGGCTGGCATATCGTGGGATCTCTCGCGATGAAGGACGGCGCCTCTCCCTTCGTCTTCGCCCTTTATCGAGAACTCTTCGCCGCTGCTGTGATGTTTCTGATCGCAAAATATGTCACCCATCAGAGTCTTTACATCCTACCAGAGGATCGAGTGAGGTTTGTGATCCTGGGCTTCTTCTCCTTCGTGAATGTGGTGGGTGCGATGCTCTCCTTGAACTACATCTCCGCCACACGATTCGCCATTTTCCAGCCCTGTATCCCTTGCATCGCGACAATGATCTCGGTTGTAGTGGGTTTGGAGTCTTTTACAGTGATCAAGGCGGCAGGCGTCGCTGTGGCTGTGTCTGGTGCGATTCTCACTGAGGCGTGGAAGGACGGCGGCGACAGCGGCGATGACGACGAGAAGGACGTAGTGCTGGGATCGATTATAGTGAGTCTCCAAGTGACAGCGATGGCTTGTTTAGTGGTGTTTGCGAAACCTATTCTTCCGAAGTACAACGCTGCCGTCACCACCTTCTTCTACTACTCGATTGGCACAGCCTTCACTGTCCTGCTCTTCGCCGCTCTCTCTTACTCCTTCACCTCCGCTGACTTGTATTTCAATGGATCCCTGCTGCCTTGGCTCGGACTGGCCTACGCCTCCACCTTCGCCACAGTGTACACTTACAACGCGCTGTCATGGGGAGGACGTCAGCTGTCGCCCTCCACCACCACCGTCTACTCCACCTTTCAACCCGTAGGCACGATGATCCTCTCCTTCCTTATCCTCAACGATGTCGTGACGACACCAGAGTTCGTCGGTGCTGCTCTAGTGGTCGTGGGGCTCATCGTCACGGTCTATGGGCAGAACTACGACAATATACACAACGCGAACAAAGGATCACCCGACGACCCCAGTGCTCCACTCAATGATGAGAAAGACCTACTAGCGGAGCATTATCGCATTAGTGAGAGAACGACGGTGACGCAGGACACACACAACCCAGCCACTGCCTTCGACCACTACCTCGACCAAGACTACTCCTTCCACTCACGAACTGTATCATTGACACCCACCACAGCCAATGCTCCTTCATCACGCTCGTCCTTCCCTTATTACTACGATAAACTCCTCTCTGACGACACTCGCAACCCCTCCCTCAACCCTTAGCTCTGAAGGTACCCGCGTGTAAGGAGGAAGGGGTAAGGTAAGGAGCAGTGAGGTGTTCTATATTACTAGTAGTACTATACCTATATCCCCGATAGAGTTTGTTTGTATATTTTATTGTTTCTGTGAATCATTTCGTGTTTCTATCACTAAATTATTCGAATTATAAATCAAATTAAATCACTCATTGTAAGGAGTTATTGTTGATTGCTTTACAAGGAACAATGATGATGATATCTATCGAGTTAGACAGATCTCTTCTCTCTATCCCAACTGAAACAAATTAATACGATAACACTCGAAGAAAACGACTTATATCTATATATATCTCGAATTCTAAGACATATGAATATGAAGGAGGGAGAGGTGTTTATTTCTTGGAGGCTCGTGCGACAGCAGCGGCTTTAGCGGCAGTGAAGGACTCTTCCTTCTTCTCCACGAGGGATTCCATGCCTGGCACGATGCCAGCGAGGCAGTACTCGGTGCGGAAGACCTCCACATCAGTTGCTCCTAAGACAGTGAAGACGTGTTTGAGGTAGCCAGTCTCGAAGTCCCACTCAGGGTGCCACGAGCCAGGCGAGTAAGAGCCACCGCAAGCGATGACGGCAGTGACACGCTTACCCTCGAGCTTCTTATTGGAGTAAGGGTCTAACAAGCCTACGACAACGATTTGATCGATGTAAGCCTTCAAGACGGAAGGAACGTTCCAGTTCCACATTGGAGTGCTGAGGAGGATCTCGTCAGCGCCGACGATCTCATTAACCAAATCCACACGTAGCTGGTGCTTCGCCTTCTGAGACTCAGATCTAGCCTCCTCAGGCACATAGCCGGCGGCAAGAGCCTCGCCGTCGAGGTGTGGAACAGGGTGAGCGTTGAGGTCTCGCTCAACGACTTCCACGTCAGGGTTTGCTTCCTTGAAAGCCTTCAAGTACTCATCAGCCACAGCACGGGAACGGGAGTTTGGGCCTTGAGGGGAGACGGAGATGTACAAGAGCTTTGGCATGGTGTCGATTGAGAGAGATTTGATGTCTAGATGTCTTGTCTTCTTTCTTTTCAATCCTCGTTTCGTTTTTCGAGAAGTGCTTGGATCGTCCCATGGGAAGAAATGAAAACTTCCTTGGGAGAAAAACAAAATCATCACTATAATATGTAAATAAACCACTAGAAAACGAAAAGAACCATATACAATGTGATGTACTATTGAGAAAAGATTAGGATAGCAGCGTATTGAAAAGAGAAGGTCGCTTGAAGATCAATCACTCTAATACTATAATACTATAATACAGACATTACAAGCAATAGAAACCACTAGAACCAGACAACAACCACATAGCAACACCTGCAATACTGTCATTTCCTTCCTAACTCTCAGAAGTACTGTGAAGGGATCTTATTTATATTTTAGATATTATGATACAATGATCACTCGAAGAAAGACCGATTTCAAACTCAGCCAGTCGGCCCTCCACCTCTCGAATGAACTAATAGCTATTATTCTTGACTATTTTAGCGATCGCTTTCCTGATATTATGAGGTTCCGTGCTGTCTGTAAACAGTGGCGGGAAGTAGCAGAGACTTCTTCCCTCTGGCTTAAGATGGATCTCACCTTCCACTGCTCAGATGCCTTCTATAAAGCAATGTATGAAGGAGTCGGGAGTGCAATTCATCGAAGGAGAGAGTCGGTGGTGAGTGTTTATTCGGAGGCGGCCACTGCCCTAGTGCCCCATGACTGCGTCACTGTCACAGTCGTTCCTAGTCCCAGCCAAGGCCCTCCACCCTTTGATCTGACTCATGCCACCCCATTAGAGGCTCAGAGAATGTGCAAGGCCTTCATTGCTGTCCTTCTCTCTCACCAAGAGGCGTGGCAATGGCATGCCCATCATCGTCCAACCTGCGTCAGACTCGCATCGATGGTCAGTGGATTTCTCTACCGTGGCTACCTACTCTTCTCTTTCACAGTGGGCATCCTCTGCCAGCTCACCTCTGTCCGTTATCTCACCAGCTCCTCTGCCGTGGCTCTGACGTGGCAGCCCTTCCTCTGCATGTATGTCTACGGTGCCGTCTATCTCTTCCTCTGTGTGCTGGGCGGTGTCCATGCGCTGTCCTCGCTCGTGCTGAGTCAGAGAAATCTTAAGAGGAGACTACGCTTCGCTGACGTGTGTCCGTGGCTCTCTGCTGCTTGTCTTATCTTCGGTCTGATCGCTGCCATCGCTCTGCTGCAGTACAAGCTCTACCTCGACAACACTACATCATCCTCTTCCTCCTCCTTCCTCTACACCTACACTATCGCTCCTGTGTGGACGTCATACTTCGTCGTCACCCTGCTCTTCATGAGGTGTGTGGCGCTGAGGCAGGCAGTTGAGGTACCAGCGACAATCGGATTGATCGTGACGTGTTTAGTGGCTTTCTCACTGCCTTACTCGCTGTGTCTGGGGCTGACGTTATACTACGATGGTTTGGTGACGTATTCTCTCGCTTATGCGATGACTCCACTCTACGTCATCCTCTTCCTCGCTCTCGTCGCCGTCGCTGTGAGCACCCTACACTACTTCATCATCCTCAGAGATGTGTGGGAGGGAAAGAGCTTCCTCTACTGGGCCTTCTACCCTCGCCTGCCCCTCCTACCCGACGCTGTCGTCATCGTGTCTATGGAGACTCTGAGGGTGGCGAGCTTCTGGGGAATGTTGTTACTTTGTATCTTCGTTGTCGCGAGACTAACGTCAGAGGGTGTGGGTGTAGTGGAGGGGTTGTTGTGTTCTATCGCATGGTCGCTGTGCTTCTGTGTGTTGTTGTATATCTTCGGTTTCACGACGAATCATTCATCGCATTAGGAGCGATTGTTGTTTGGTTTGTGTCTATAGTGTAATAGTCTAATCTCATTTTTTCATCTCATTAACCAACCCTTAGTTGCAGTGTAACTCAAAGTGCAACTGCATCGTCTCGTACCGTATTCTATCGATTTCACAACTGAATCTTCAATAGGGGAAAATATGAACGACTTCTCTTCGCTTGACACGCGCTGAGCAAGAGAAGCTGCGAGGTAGGTCTGAGTCTTTCAAGAAGAGAATGTGAAAAGAAAAGAGAAGAGATGAGAAGCGATGAGAGAGCAAGATCAATCACATGGAATGCAAAGTTCTCGTTAAGTAAAAATTGACTGATAAACTTGAGAGATTCAACTTTGTAACGTTACAAGTGACTAACACTTGAGTGGCATCAGCTAATTGAAGGAAGTAGATTGTGTGTAATCCTCTACTTACGACTCGTCGTATTGCATCGTATAGGACCGTATTTTATCGTATTCCCCAAACAATCATTATTGACAATCAACACATAGAACTATAGAGATTGATTATGAATCTTCAAATAGGAGAAAATATGAAAGACTTTCTGGAGGATGAAGAAGATGATGAGACAGAGCAGAACAATGAAACGACTCAGAGCACTGCAGCTTTGTCAAATCCTTCGACAACGACGGATTATTCACTTCAGTTCTATGCACAAACAATCGCAGAACTACAAAACACAGTGAACATCCAACAGGAAGAGATCGACAAGAGAGATGAGATTATAGTCCATCTTAAAAAGAAAGTCGGAGAAATCACAAATAAATCACAAGAATTCATACAAAAGCTTGCAGATCTGAGGAATGAGAACACGCAACTAGAACGAACTATCGAGACAATGGTAAGCGAATCATGCAGTGACTGACTGAGAGTATGCATGATACTTCTTCGATAGACGCGAACTCATCAAGAGAAGCTGCGAGGTTTGTCTGAGTCCTTCGAGAGGAGAATGTTAAAGGAAAGAGAAGAGATGAGAGAACAGTATCAATCCACCGCCACCACACAGATCACACCTATCTCACAGATAGAATCTAGGACAGACAGTGTGGCGCAGCTAGAAGATCGGATTCAAGTGTTAGAGGGTGAGATTCAAGCTCACATGGTGAAGGAGAGAACTCTGATGCAAGAGATGAAGAGAAAGACAGAGAATGCGAGGCAGATGATCGAAGCGAAGGACAAACAGATGAGCGACCTGAAGACAGAGATCGCTCAACTGTCATCACAGCTCAAGAACAACAATACCAATGATCACGATAATAACAATAACAACAATAATAATGACGACAGCGTGCTTGAGTTTGAGAAGCCTTGGCCTGACTCATCGCCAGTGACGTCACCTCCCTCGAAGACAGTGAGAGTGACGAGGAGTGTGAGCAGTAATAACGATACTCTGAGAGTGGAAGATATTCTTCAAGCAGAGGAGAAGAAGGTCATGACAGAGTTCTTACGACAGCAAGACGAACAACAGCACGTGAACCATCAGACGTCAGGGAAGACAGCGTCCACGTCACCATCATCGTCATCATCATCGTCTCGTTTCATCGTGTTCAAGGAGGAGTTCTTTCGTCGTGCCATATATCGAGAGAACGATCTTCTCGACAAACTGAAACTATTGAAGACAGAGATCAACCACCTCAGAGGCAGACTGTCCATCATACCACCAACACAGACTACTGGACCTGTACTACAATCTACTTCAGCCTCAACGCCAGCCACGTCATCGTCACCGAGGAATGACATCTCATTGCAATCGTCATCATTAGCAACGGAGAAAGACATACAAGAACGAGAACAACGACTCATCTATCTGAAACAAGCATTCACATCATTCTTAAAGGCGAAGAATGCGATTGAGATGGAGAACTTAGGACGTGTCATCTGTGCGATCTTAGGAGTGACGATCGAAGAGGAGAACTCAATCATGGAGAATATTCTCAAACTAACTCCTGCCGTTGTCGCCACATCAACCTTTGACTCCTTCTCGCAGTCTTTCGCATCGATCTTCTCATAGAATTGAAAGTTGATGTTGATAGTATCGTATCGTAGTAAATAGTCTTTGAACGAATCTCTGTTCAGGTTATCTCGGATGATCGTTTCTTTACTTTGCTTACTAGAGTTCTTAAGAATGTAGTTTGTGTTTTTACTTTGTGTTTAACTGATGTGTATGTAGTCTGTGATGTGTTGACGGCTAGACTCTCTCACAGCATTAAACAATTCCATAACGACCTGAGAAGTATTTACTTAATTCCATTTCTTTTTAAAATACATCATAGCCAGCCCCCTCCGTCTGTTTTCTGTTTTGTATGTTTGGTAGTGTTTTCACTGTTATTGTGGAGATATGAATTACGTGATCCCGCCTCGTTTTGTTACCCAACTGCAACGATCCTCTGTATTATTTTTATCTGATCGATTGGAATCAATTGGAGTGGGAATCTTCATTTCATCAACTCGTGTAATAACAGCTTTCCATATTATTAAAGACCATTACAAAGCAAAATCAAGAGAAAATTATAAATTCGTCCCTATTAAAGGCAAGTATCTTGTCGACATTGATTCCAAAATTGTGGTTACTCAAGACTTTCGAGTGATTGCCTCTGATAATAAACGAGATTTAGTCGTCTTGGATCTGGTAAGCCGCCCTTCCCATCACACATTTTGCCCGCTTCCTGCAATTGGTGCCATGGATAACCTTCCACACACCACTCGCTTTGTAGTTACCTCATTCACTACGGCGTTAGCGAAACAAGTTCCTGACATGATTGATGAGAGTTTTGCTGTTATTCCAGCTAACTTCGTCAAAGCAACAGTAAATTTCTGTGCTTACCATTCGTCACTGTTCTCGGGAGATTCTGGAGGAGCGGTTATTCTTGCTAGCACGGGTGATCTCCTGTGTCTCCATCTTGAAACTGTGAATGAAGCAAACGAGAAATTGCGGAAGGACGCGACTCCGAAAGAAGTGGTGGATTCCATTAATTCTTTGGTCAGCGGTCTTTCATCAGGTTTTGTTGGATTAAGATTGGATAGCGAAGATGTGCAGAACTTCATTTATAACGCATAATTGTCTTGTCGCTACTATGTAAATAAAGAAGGACTTGTGTTTTTAAAATACAAAATTTACGAAATATTATAGATAATCATGCCTAACTCATAGAATCGAAGAACTTCCAAGATTGTACATAATAAATTAACCCTTGAACATATCAACTGTACTACTTTACCTCATGTGAGTTAAAACGATTAATGTAAATGTGAAATCATCTGTAAAGTGATTTGACCACTCTTCACTACCCCATGTAATGGTTGAAACGAGATATCGGTTAATATTATCTAATAGTCGTATGAAGAGTATAGTTTTATCTCTTAATACAGCGGAAACAGGTGAACAATTGAGAAACATCTAACACATAATAACCATTAATAATCATAAGACACAAAGCACATAAAAAATATATTGAAATATAGAAATATTGAGATAGAGAGATAAATAGCAATAGCGATAGCAATAGATGAGTCTAGTGATACTCCTGAGACACTATATTCGTTGACTCTTCATCGACTAATCCTTTTTGTGCCATCTCAGCGCTGGTCATTATAGGCATCATTCTCTTCACATTGAACTCCTTCACTGCATGCGATTGAGACAATTCATGGGTTAAGACAATAGGAACGATGCCATCTAGGACGCGGGAATAGAACTTGATCCATGCAGTGTGAGTGACGAAGTCATAGTCTTCGCTGCCTAGCACTACTCGCAGAGTCCAGAACAACACTTCTCCGAAGATTCCAACTAAATGAACGACGCGGAGATTGAGAGATATGAGACAAAATTAGACATCAGAGATCCTTACATTCAGCGGCTCTGACGCCCATCTTGATATGGCTCAAGGCTAACATCCTCAGATGACCGTTGAATTTGTCAGGGTTGTCCAGCTCATTGATCAGCGCTGAGAACATGTTCAGAAATAAGGTTCCTTGCTTCAAGCTATTCTTCTTAAACATTGATTGGCATACAGGATGGACCTCACAGAGTCTCAAGACAATGCGATTGGCGAAGAAGTCCATGGGGTTGGGACAGGGCACTTGCTCAGGGTGTTCTCTCTTCAGCTTATAGAACCCCTCGGCTTTGTTCGCACTGATCTTCTTCCACCCTGCGATTAGCTTCTGCTTACAGTGAGGCAAGAGAGGGAGCTTGGTGTAGTAGATGGGCATGACATAGTCTATGACTAGTTCTAGTGTGGCGGGGTTCACTGGTCCTCCATGAGCCGGAATCATTGATGCATTTCCCATGGTTTCTTTCTGACAAGATTCTCTTTAATTTGATTAAAAAGTGAATCAAACCACTGCTCAGACGATAGAGATAGTCGAGTATAATATAAATCACTTCATCTCTAACGAAAGTTCAACGAGACTTCAATTGATCTGCTGTTGGACGATCTCTGTTACTTGTTGCGGCTTCATTATTGATAAAAGTAACTATTCGTAATTGCTATTTTAAATGGCAGGCCACATCTCTCCAGATAAATTGAAATAGCAAATAACCATTTCAATTGAACGCGATACAATGAACTGATTTTCTTAAAATTAACAAACACCGATATGAGAAATTGAGAAAGAGTAAAAAAAGAAGAATATTTCCAAAGTAAAGCATGTACTTATTCATTAATACTTTTCAGAACCAATTGCATCGTGAACGAGTATTGGTCACTGTTAAATCACGAAGAGGTAACGACGGCTGGACCTCTTCTCTTCAATCCAAGGGAGGACAGTTCGGGTGATGAAACAAATTCTGAGGCAACAAGTCCATAGTCTTCTGTCATTTTCTTCTGGGAAGAGCATTGTGATGAAGTTGTTGAAGAGGGAGAAGAAAATAGAAACTGTAATGATAAGTCCACCAGAGTCGTGAAGAAGTCCGAATCCGAGGTCGACTTGTGTGTTGTCTTCTTCATTCGACCTATTTTGAAAGATTTATTGAATGCAAAACTCGAACCATTTTGATTCCTCTTACCTTCACGTTGAATTAATAAAGTTTTCTGCTTTTGTAATTCAACCAAATTTTTCGCCCATAATA
>VFQN01007823.1_pt1 | contig 11246 bp, 8 predicted proteins | sample 3512371 | NCBI WGS metagenome assembly VFQN01 (sample SAMN10412370, study PRJNA504923) | tailings metagenome | isolation source: Replicate 2 from Balatoc abandoned mine | place: Philippines: Itogon, Benguet | collected 2017-08-28 | reverse complement strand
TAACTTTATACAGATGGGTGCAGCGGCCGCTCAGTGCTCTCTCGAACATAAGGTCTCCTGCATGACCAAGCGTCAACCAAGCGTCACATACAAGCTGCGTGGATTTGGTGCAGGGCTACTGTGCGCGAGCATTCCTGACACAATGGTCATGCAACCGGCTGTCCCCACGCAAACTAATTGTACCATGGGACACATGAATGCCAGCGATGCATCGGCATGCACGCATGTCATGGAAACTGCTCGCATCAGTGCATACCGTAGTGCTACGGCAATGATAACTGCACACATACTGTAACAGAAGTACAGCGTGCATGCCCTCGTGCTCAGGCAAAACTCTCCCCATCAGTGAGCACCAAACAGCACCAAGACCAGTCCACAGTGGCTGTGTTCGGCAGCAGCATACCGGTAACGCCCTCGCCCCTTCCCCCACAACCTCATGCATGGCCCTGCAGCTGCCGTCATGTTAAAACCCCCCGCGGCATGTCCAGCCCCCCCCTCCCCCCCGGGCATGTCCAGCCCCACGTACGGCCTTTGCGTCTGCCGACCCGGCCCCCACAGCAGAAACCCCCTACCTCATGACTTATGGCATCACCATGCATCACGCATTAACCCGTTGCACGCACAATCCCTCTCACCAGCAACCCCCTCAGGCCAAGCACCATGACCTGCTGAGCACCGCGTGCGACATCGCCTCGCATACTCGTTCTTACGCATTGGGCTTTGAAGGCGGCGGCGGCAAGGGTGCGCCCTCGCCGCCACCCTGTGGCACCGGCGTACCGTACACGTACCCGCCCGGCGGCGCCGTGTACGGGTAGTAGCCCGCTGGCGGCGGCGGCGCACCGTACGGGTAACCCCCCGGCGGCGGCGGGGGCACGTAACCGCCGGCAGGAGCTGCGGGGTACCCCGGCGGCGGCGGCGCGGCAGCGCCATACGGGTACGGGTATGGGTATGGGTAGCCCCCTGCAGGCGGCTGGACGGCGGCTAGCTGCTGCTGGTGCTGGTGCTGCTGCTGGTGTTGTTGTTGTTGCTGCTGCTGCAGCGTGTGCTGCTGGGCCCGGAGTTTCTTCCACATGGCCGTCATGGCCACCGACCCGATGAACTGCGCCCCCGCCAGCCCCAGGCACGCCCACATGAGCCCCATGATGGCGTGGCGGGAGCTGTCCTCCGGGAGCATGCGGTGGTCCTTGAACTTCTGCGCGAGGTGGACACATATACAATCACATTCATTGCGTGAAAGAGCATGTCGGCGGGGACCGGGAGTGCTTGGATGCAGTCGGGCAGCATGCGTTGGGGGCGGCTTTGTTGAAAAGGGCACACTTGTAGACAGGATGCGGGGGCGAAGCGGTGTACTCGGCCTGCGGGGCCTAAACAAAGCAGGGCCTGCCCCCGGCGGAAGTGCTTGGAAAGAGTTTGGCAGCACGCGGTGGTGGCGGGACTTTGCACAATGGCACATATAAGGACAGGGTGCGGGGGTGCAGAAGTGTGCTCTACCTGCAGGGCCTAAGCAAGTCAGGGCCTGCCCCGTCCCTTATCCTGTTTCCCTTGGCCACTTGGCCACTCTTTGGCTGTGGTCCTCCCTTGTCAACTCCACCGTATCGCACGCGCGTTTGGGTGCCCTGCCCCTGTCCTACATGCCCGCAAAGTAGGATGCCGCCCCCTTTGGCGCTCGATGTGCTCTGCGCTGGTGCCTTGCTTTGCCCGCGCCTGGGCAGGGTGCGGGGGCCAAGCAGGCCATGGCATGACGCCATAACTCATCCTGCTTCGCCCCGCCTCCCTCCCCCCCTCCCTCCGCCCAAAGTCCGCTTTGCCTCTTTGTCCAACACTCCACCTTTGCGACGGAGTCTGCCGCCACGACACCCCACACGCCCCGTGTGCCCTGCTCCTCCTCCCCACTGAGTGCACTACGGTAGTCCCCCGCCACGGCCCACCCAGCCCTGAGATCCTTCACCCACCGACCCACCCACATCGGAGACCAGTCTCCCGCCGGCCCCCACCCAGAGCGCACACCTATAAGACAACGCCCCGACCCACCCTGCTGCCCCACCTTTGTGAAGTAGTCCCCCGCCACTGCGAACCACACGACATTGAAGCAGCTCACGGCCACGTTGACCGGCCAAGCGCCAGTGGTCCACTGGGGTGGGGGTGGGCAAACAAAGTACTAGTAACGCGAAGCGGAGGTAGAAGTAATGTTATGGTACGGTAAGTAGGAACATGGGGGATAGGGGGGGCGGCAGTAGCAGCCATGGTGAAATCCTGGCAAGGTGTGCTTGGGTTAGATAACGCTTTCACGACAGCACTGAGCGAGGTCACGTCGACCAGCTAAGCACCAGCAGTCCACTGGCGGGATATGGGGGGGACATGGGGGTTGGATGAGGGGAGGGGACGCGGGTTGGGCAGCCAGGGCGGGGAATATGGCCGCAGCGTGAGCACCGGGTGGCGGCAGGAGACGTCGCGGGAGCCATAACGGGGTTACGGGTTTACCACTGCTTCTGCCCGCCCGCCCCGCCCGCGCCGCCAGCACCCACGCAGCGAAAAGCACGTCAGCCGAACTCCCGCTGCCGCTCCCGTCCCCCACCCTGCCCGTGCCCCCAGCCTCACCCCCGGTAACGTCTTTCCCCTCACTCCCAGGTCTTAGCACGCATACACGGCACACGCACACTATTTGTGAACCGGCCACCGAGAAGCACAGTGGCAGAACCTGGGCAAAGATGGATGTGGATCACGCTATGGCCACGGCGCACGCACATCGTTTCGGCACGCACCAAGAAGCAGAATGACAGGATCTGCGCGATTCCCCAGCTCGTAGCACACATGGTATGCGCACACGTGTAATAACGAACGGAGCAGCACAGTATGATGAGTTGAGCGAAGATGGATACGGCGCTCACCCTGCCCTTGCTCCCACACTTCATAGCACACGCTGTACACGCTCCCTTACGCACGCACCGTGAAGCATAGCGACGACACATGTGCAAAGGTGCAAATGACAACCCCGCTGTAGCAGTAGCTGCAGAGCAGGTGCCAGGCAGGCCGGGGGCGACCCGTCGCCCCCCGACCCTGCCCCGCCTGCCGCTCCCACCCGTCCCACTCCTGCTCCCCCAGCCAGTCCATGCTACACGCAACGGCGCGTGCGCATGCGCCCGTACCGGTATACGCGGCCCAATTCACCAAACGGCACAGCGGCAGGCGCCCAAGGTGCTTTGCACTGCCCGCCACACCCCAAACCGACGCACCGAGAAGCACAGCGTGATGAGCTGGGCGAACATACCGGTAGGTATGGGGTATGGCCCCCACCCCCTGCCCTTGCTCCCCCAGTTCGTAGCTGACATGGTACGCACACCAACGCACACCTATGTCAAGCATATCCACCGAGAAGCAGAACGACAGGATCTGCGCAAAGATGGAGATTGCCCCCACCCCCTGCCCTTGCTTCCCCACCTCGTGGTACACATGGTCAATGCACACGTGTATCAACCCACCGAGAAGCAGAACGACAAGATCTGCGCGAAGATAGACATGGCCCCCACCCCCTGCCCTTGTCCCCGTCGTAGTACACGCAGTACACGCACGCTATTCAAGGACCCACCGAGAAGCAGAACGACAGGATCTGCGCGAAGATGGAGATGGCTCCTACGCTGTAGCAGTAGTTGCAGGGCCCCGTGTTGGCGACGTCAGCGGTCCACAGGCAGCCCAGCACGCGGTCCTGGCAGTACGTGCGCCATACGCCCCTGTGTGGCGCAGGGGAGAGGTGGGAGGGGGCGGGGGTATTATGAGTACGACATGGAATACGGCAGTAAGAGGAGAGTTCGGCACCCCAACACGCAATCCTTGCAGTGCGTGCACCGTACGCCCATACGCGCCGTAAGTGGGTTTAGGCTGTGTGGAAACTGGAGGGGCCTTCAGGCGTGCGCCAGGTGCCCCTGCACGGTCACACGGTAGGGAGGGGGAAGGGGGAGCGGGGCCAGGCACACACCGGGCGACGGGTGAGGACAGCTCTCGGACCACAGGTAATGATAGTTGTGAGGCGTCCGGCCTTGGGGTTGGTCCAATGCATGTCGCATGTGCCCCTACATGCGGGGCAACGCAGTGTTATCCTTGGTGCATCCGCCTGCTCCGAAGCCCCTGCCCCCGCCAGACCCCAAAGTCCCCGTGCCTGCGCCGCCCCAAAGCTCGTGCCCTCACCACCCGACAGCCACTAGCCTTGGGTTGGTCTGATGCATGGCTCACGCGCCCCCGCATGCAGAGCGACGCAGTGTGTTCCTTCGTGCATCCGCCTGTCCCGAAACCCCTATCCCCATCAGGCCGCCGTGCTCCTATCCCCACCAGGACCCCAATCACCTGTGTCCTCACCCAATCCCCATGCCCTGTGCCCTCGCCACGTCCCGAAGCCCCTGTCCTGTCGACCCTAATAGCCCCTGCCCCAAGCCCCTGCCCCAAGCCCCGGCCACGCCAGCGGTGCACACAAATGCACCGCCATCTCCACAGCCCCCACTGCCCTGCCGACGGTTCGGCCCCTGCCCACCCAAGCCCAGGGCGGCCTTGGGCCCCAGCCCCAGCTTCCAACCGCACCCGCGGTACAGCCCCCCGGGCGACACCCCGTAACACCATGGAGCGCCGAGCTGGTGCTACCACCAGTACCTATCAGCCCTATGCAAACGTAACCTTGCATGAAGTCTTGTGCAGAGCAGCACAGCAAGCGCCCTCGTGCATTCACATGCCGCATGCCATTGCTCCCCAACTCCCACAGGCACTGCCCGCAGTGCCCGGCCGTCAGTTCCCCCACGCCCACCCCAGCCCAACCCCAACCCGCACCCCAAAGCCCAGCACCCCCCACCATGGAGCGCCGAGCTGGTGCTACCACCGATAATAATCCGCCCTGGGCAAGCCAAATGGCGTCTTGCGCACAGCAGTGCAACATGCACCCGTGCATTCAATTGCTTTCAACCCACGTCATGCATTTCCCCGGATCCCCACAACCACTGCCCGGCTGGTCCCCCTCCCAGCCCCCACCCCAACCCCCCGCCCTAGCCCCCGCCCCAGCCGCACCAGCTGTACAGCCCCCAAGGCAATGCCTCGCACACCTGAGTGCCCAATGCGGGCGCTGCTACCGGTAGCCCTAAAGCGCCCGGTAGGCCTAAAGCGCCCGGCGCATAGCACTATCCGGAACCGGGAGCGTGGCATCCGTCCCATGCAGATATGCAGCTTGCTCTTCCGGGCACCCGGCACACACCGGTCGCCCTACCTGAAGCGGGAGCTTAATACGGAGCTTGCCCCCTTCCCATGCAGAGTGATGTAGTATACGCTTCTCCTTCGTGCACACACATGCTCTAAAGCCCCTGTGAGCCTGCCGTGCAGCCTGCCTCCCCCGGCCCAACAGCCCCACACACCGCATACCCCAGCCCCCAACCCTCCCCATCCCAGCCCGCGTTACTCAACCTTACTGCTACTTACGACACAACACCACACACGTTATTAGTACTTTGTTCCCCCACCCCAGGCGCACTGGTAGCAGTAGCAGTTCGTGTTGGACAGGTCACCCCTACAGGTCGCTCTGTCGTGCACCCAGCACATACCAGTAGCTCTACCTAAACCGGGAGCTTAATGGGAGCTTGCCCCCTCCCCATGCAGAGTGACGTACCGGTAGTATGCTCCTTCGTGCACACGCATGCTCTAACGCGCATGTCTCTCTGCCGTGCACCCTGCCTCCCCCGGACCCACAGCCCTGCATGCCACAGACCCCGTCCCCCGCCCCCAACTCTCCCCACCCCAGCCGCACCGGTAGCAGTAGCGGTTCGTGTTGGACAGGTTCCCCCTGCAAGTTGGCGAAGAAAGGGAGGTGTGCAGGGAACATCTTAAACGCTAGAGCATGGGCGGTTGTGAAGGGCTGGCAGTGAGTGCGGCAGGCTCCCCTGCAGTTCAGGCCAACAGCGACGAGGGTGCCGGGTAACAAGTTTCAATGTAAGAGCATGGTCGGTTGGGTAGGGGTGGCGTTGAGTGCAGTGTGCATGGGGAGGCACAGCATGTGGGAAGTAGGGTCATATAAGGGACTGACTTTCTGCAAGATGTGTGTATTGTGGACAGCAGGTGCACGGGGGCTGCAGTTGCCTGACTGACCGGACAGGTTCCTTTCAGCCCCACATCCTGCTGATTCAGCTATAGTACCCGACGGCCCCGTTCCACACGTGGCGCTGAATACGCCATGATAGATGGGCGAAATATCTGAAACTCACCGATTGATGATCAGTATCGCTGCGCTCATAGCACCCTGCAGCGACATTCAAAGAGGTCCGGCGTCAAGCACCTCCCCCTCACGCACGCAGCAGTGGAGGCACGACTTACTATGGCTATCACTAGAAAGGCATTTGTACCCAGAGCAGAAAGCTCTAGGTTCGACTTTCTGAACCTTGGCCAGAACATTTGCATGCCTTGCGACGGAAACCAATTATTGAAAGCCTGTGTGCACGGCCACTGTAAGCCGTGGATTGATGACTCCGTGTAAGTAATAAACCATGTTGTCGGTGCCGCCGGGAATGCCTGAATGCGACTGTCCGTCTGCCGTGCAGAGAGGGCCATGCAGCCACCAAGTGTCCTACACCTTGCCGCTCAGACTCGTGCCTGGTACGGAGCGGGCGAAGCTGTACCGTACCAGGCTTCGTGCAGGCAGCCTGATCCTGCAGCCTTGAGACTAATCCCCTAGCCCTTGTGCTATGTGTACTCACATGCTTGATGCTATGTTGGCACGGTAGCAGGGGATCAGGGGGAGCCCCTGGCTGTCCAGGACCCACACCCGAGCAGACCCCTATCCCACACAGGTGGACCAAGCTGACAGCGCCATTTCCACTGTTTGACGTAGTAGTTCGTACACTTCCTTGCGCACAGCAGGACACAAGGTCGCAAGCTATGGCACGACGCTTCACCCTGGGCACAACAGGAGCCTGCCGCCAGAGCACTACAGTGCCTCGCCTCAACTATGTACGGCGATGCCGTCCGATGTTTTACACACGTGCAAGGTGCTCTCGCTCCCTTGTTGTCTCTGCCTTATTTCTTTCTTTGTACATCCCTGCACCACATCCTACTACGCAGGCAAGGTGGGGTCCCCCCAGGTGGCTGGCCCATGCTGCCACTGCATAGTGGGCAGGACAGCCAGTGCCGCATAAAGGAGAGGCAAACTTGGACAGCTGCATTTCTCCTACCCATTGAACATAACACTGTATGCACGCACAGCAGCTAACGCACGCTGCTGGGTGAAGCCGTATACAGTACCAGCTGTGCCCTTCTCGGTTACGGGTAACGGCACCTTTATTTACCCACGCCACCGTTGCCACAACAGGCCCAACCGACCCCGACAACCCTAACAGTCTTGCACAAGACAGCAACGGCAAATGCCGTACAACTCGGAGGTCAGGGAACTCGACTGCTACTAGTCACACCTGGCGCCAGCCTGCTCCAAACTTTCAGCATGCAAGCTGCTAGTCACTAGCAGCTATACGGCAGCGAGACCGGTGCAGTAGTTACTCTTTGACGCACCTCCATGAAGGCACTGCGACAGGGCTTACCCACATCACCACTACTGGTACATGCCGGCAGGTCAACACAAGCCACGCTGCAAACCACGCCACCGAGAGTACGGCACCCCTAGGCCTCGCATACACAGGGAGTACGGCAGTATGGAAGAGAGTGCGGCACCCCGAGACAATTCCTGTCAGTGCGTGCCCCCATGTGCCACGTGCTGCCACGTGCCCCTCTTAGGCCTTGCATGCCGCCGGCGGGCCAGCAGCAAGCCGCGCCTCAAGCCACGCCACCGTGTCCCCAAACCGCCCGTCCTCCTTGGCTCGCCGCACGCACTCCCGTACCCCCGCCCCTCGCGCACCCCGCTCCACCAGCCACCGCAGCACGGGCAGAGGAACCTTGCCGCGCTGCAGCTGGTACCCCTGCACAGGGGCCCTGTACGCCCTACCACCCCACGGCACCCCCAGGTGCCGCAGGTAGCTGAGCGTGGCCAAGTCACCACCCTGCCCTGCCGCCAGGTACGGATCGCTCTCCCCTTGGCCTCCCTCCACAGCGCACCCAGCCCCCACGAGCCACTCCAGCACCGCCTCGCAGCCGCCCTCCGCCGCCGCTGCCAGCGTCCCCGGCCCAAACCCCACCCCGCACTCCTCATGCAGGTAGCGCAGCAGCGGCAGGTCGCCGCGGTCAGCAGCCTGGTCGACACACTGGGAAGTTGATAGCGGGAGCTGCAAGGCACCCGCGCCCGCCAGCACCCGCAGTGCCTGCTCCAGGTCACCGCTGCTGCGTCGGTCCCTTGGCCACAGCCACATATACTCGTGCAGCAAGTCCTGCTCAAACGGGCACCCCGCCTCCTGCGCCAGCCACCGCACCATGGCGACATCCCCCGCCTCCGCTGCACAGGTGTACGCATCTGGGCTCATGGGGCCCCCCGCCTGCAGCAGCCATGCAACGGTGGGCAGGCTACGCGACCCCGCAGCCTCTGCAAACACATCCTCCGTCAGCTGCAGGCCGCACTCCAGGTGCAGGAACTGCACCGCCTCCAGCCGCCCCATCATTGCTGCACGCTCTACCATGCACTCCTGCGCTGCCGCCCCACGCCGCAGCAGCCAGCGCATGGCCTCCACGCTGCCGCCCAATGCCACCCTGTCCCACATGTGTGCTTGCGCAACGTGCTGCCCCTGCTGCAGCAGCGGGCACCCCGCCTCGTCCACCAGCCAGTCCGCCACCGCCACGTGGCCGTGCCGCAACGCGCCCACAAGCACGGCCCACCACGGTGCACAGATGCCCGGCCCGCCTTCGTCCTGCAGGTCCATCCCCTGCTGCTGCAGCCACTGCAGCACGGCCATGCTGCCCGACTCAGCGGCGCCCGCTGCGGCAGCTGCCAGCAGCCGCTGCTGGTGGCCCTCCTCCTCGTTGTCGCCATCCTGGGGGCCCTCCCTTGCCTGGCCCTCCCTTGGCTGGCCCTCCTCCTCGCACTCGCCAGCCCGGGGACCCTCCCTTGCCGCTGACAGCAGCCAGGACAGCTTGGCAGTTGGCGCAACGCCCGACCTGCCGGCAGCCGTGGCCAGCTTGCGCCATAGCGCCCATTGGGAAGTGTTGGAGGGGTGCGTGGTGCAGGCTAGCAGCTCCGAAACCTGCTGCAGCCCCGCCAGGTAGCAGTGCTCTGCCGCTGTAGCCAGTGTGAAGCCCGGGTCCAGCGGGCAGCAGCGCCGTACCAGCCAAGGCAGAAGGTGGATGTGGCCGGACCGTACGGCAGCGGTGCCGGCGTCAGAGCCAGGGAAAATCCAGCTTCCGTAAAAGGGGGGCATGCCATGCGCTTGGGGCGGTGACAGCAGCTCCGGGAAGAGGCAGGGCCGCAGCAGGCCCCACGCCACCTCCAGGTTGACCTCGCTGCCGCTGCTTGCGGCTGCTGGCAAGGATTGCAGCTTTCGCGCGAAAGTAAGCTGCTTCAGTGCCTGCTGCAGGTGCGGCTGCCAGGCGGGGGCGAGGGCGTGGGCTGGAAGCGGGAGGCTGAAGCGGGCAGTGCGGTGACTCAGCTGGCCGAGGCGTTTGCACGCGTCCCTGCTGACCAGACGCCCAGCGAGCGGCTTTTCATTGGGCTCTAGATGATCTATGACCCGACTGATGAGATGGACTGGCAAAGCTGAACACTCCGTGGGGCACGCCATCATCGCAACCGCTTTCTCCTATACTGCAACGGGCTCACCGTTACACGCAATCGTAGTTGAGCTAAACTGTGGAGATTACTTTGAAGGTAGGTACTAAAGCCCTTCGGCGAGGGTTGCCGCCGCTAGCCGAAAGCCTTCCGAAATAATCCCACGGGATGACGCCATGCTGCACACGACCCACGGACACAGGCTGCTCAATTCCGTTTTTTACTTTGATTGTACGCATAGCGATGCAATGTAGCAAGGTCCTGCTCCGGGGTCCGATTGGGGTAAGTGGGCTCCGTGGCGTGTGGGACCGGACCGACACGCGACTCTTCGCTGGGTGTGCCACTCAGGGGCCCCTGGTGCCACTAGTGAAGGTGCTCTGCTCTCGTGCTGTATCCAAAAGCCAATTCACAGTGTGAGTGTTCAATGTTGTATGTAAGGGACCATTGCAGAATGGGAGCTCGCTGAGGCCTGCTGGCGTGCTGAAGCCTGTTGCTGTTGCACAGACGTGCACACGAATGCACTGCACAGTCCCAGTGTGCTGTGTGCGTGAGAAGCGCGTACATCTGCGTACATGCTGACTTAAAAAGGGATGGCTCTGCTTTCATTTGCGGCTACCAGGCAAAGTAATCAAGGCATGCATGGCATGCCCATGCACGACTTGCCAGGCACCACGCACTCCCATGACATGGCACCAGTACACGTGTTACGCCCATGACACACTCTTAATACATAGTGCCTGAACCACTGCCACCACACCTACAACGTTACCGCCGCACTACTGCCCCAGCCGGCTGCATCCTCCTGCCGCTGTGGGCTACAAAGAAGACAGCGGGCTTTGGGGACTGCGTGCAGCCAGCCAGCCGTACACCCATTCCCTCACAGCAAGGCAAGCAAGCACCCACAGCGTAAATTGCGTACACGAAACCCCGTTCCCTGAACCAACGAACCCAGCCCAAGATTGAATTGAACGACGACCTGATTCCAATCAAGGGCATCAAGCACTTCATACATGCGGCCACAACCAATCTACTGATACAAGCAGGGTACACGGTGCTTGCAAGTACACATGCAGGCGTGCATTGCTTGGTGGTTGGTGCCTGGACCCGCCTGGCCCCTTTCGCCATGCAGAGACACAGTCACAGGCAAGTACCTGTCGGTACAATCAGCTGCAGTAAGCTTGGCTGTCCTCCACGCCTGCCCTACACACATGTCCTCCACACCTGCCTGTCCTGCGGCCCTGGATACTGTGGCCTGCCGTGGCGGCAGCGGCAACCTCGCTGAGTGTCCTGCTGGCGAGCTGCCGCCGCCACCCGGCGGCCCTGGATGCTGTGGCCTGCAGTAGCGGCAGTGGCAAACTCGCCAAGTGTCCTGCTGGCGAGCTGCCGCCGCCGCCTGGCGGCCCTGGATGCTGTGGCCTGCGGTAGCGGCAGCGGCAAACTCGCCGAGTGTCCTGCTGGCGAGCTGCCGCCGCCGCCTGGCGGCCCTGGATGTTGTGGCCTGCGGTAGCGGCAGCGGCAAACTCGCCAAGTGTCCTGCTGGCGAGCTGCCGCCGCCGCCCGGCGGCCCTGGATGCTGTGGCCT
>VFQN01007822.1_pt1 | contig 11248 bp, 6 predicted proteins | sample 3512371 | NCBI WGS metagenome assembly VFQN01 (sample SAMN10412370, study PRJNA504923) | tailings metagenome | isolation source: Replicate 2 from Balatoc abandoned mine | place: Philippines: Itogon, Benguet | collected 2017-08-28 | reverse complement strand
GTCACGTGGGCTTTGTGGGGCGGAATTGTTTTGATGTAGCTACCGCGTACTGTTACTCTTACATCCGGCGTCAAATTGTAAGTAGTATTCAACGTAAAAGATTTTTGGTCGGTTTTGGTGTTTGGCATTACCCCTTTGTTGTTCATGTCAGACACCGAAAAGCGAAACGAGCCTTTGTCATAATTGCCTGTTACTCCGATGGTATTAGTAAATGTGCTCCCTGTTTGCAAATAGGATTTCATGCGATTTTCGCCCGAAGACCGCATAGGGCCATTTTTCCATTGTTTAGCGGCCACATCCCAATAATCAGCCGAAAATGACCCGTCAAGAATAGGTCCCCAAGTGTCGGTATTGTCGTACTGCCACTCGTAGGCTCTTTCTCCTTGTCCAAATAGCTGCTGCTCAGGAAAAAACTGATAAGCTCGGTCGGCAGTGGCAGAAGAAGTGTAACTTACGCCAATTCCTTTTTTCATACCAGCTCCCGACTTTGTAGTAATCATAATGACGCCATTGCCACCTTCGGCCCCATAAAGTGCTCCTGCACTTCCACCTTTAAGGATGGTGACTGATGCAATATCTTCGGGGTTGAGCTGCGAAAGAATATTCCCAAAATCTACCCCGTCTTTGTTGGTAAATGATTGGGTACCTACGGGTACGCCATTGATCACGTACAAGGGTTGGCTTTTCAAAGAGACGTTGGCATCGCTAAGAGTAGGCATAGCCGAAGAGCCTCTGATATTTACCAAAACCGATGAAGTAGGGTCGCTACTGAGGTTGGTGAGGTTTACGCCGCTGATTTTACCGTCCAATGATTTGAGGAGGTTAGGATTGGCTGCTTTGACGATGTCTTCCGATTTTAGCTCACCTACCGAATACGCTAGAGAGCGCTTTTCGCGATTGATACCCAACGCCGTCACTACGACTTCTTGTAAACTTTCTACTCCCGCTTCGAGCGTCACATCAATGGCACTGCGATTGGCGACCGGAATCTCTTGGGTTTTGTAACCAACAAAAGAATAAACCAATACGGCATTGTTGTTAGGTACTTCGATTGTATAGCTACCTGTTGCGTTGGTGCTTGAGCCTCGTTGGGTTCCTTTCAAGATAATGTTTACACCCGGCATAGGGTTTCCGTCTTCTTTAGAAGTGATTTTCCCCGTGATGGTTCTGGTCTGAGACCAAGCTATCCCGAAGCACCCGCTGACAATCACCATTGTCAGCAAGATACACTTCAGCATCTTCGTCATTGTAAATTTGTTGTTCATTTGCTTAGAGTATTTAACTGGTTTATGTACTCTTAAATACTCTCTCTTGCGAGGATGGGCTAAAGGAAAGAGATTAAATTCCGATTAAAAAAGGATGCCTTTCTAAAGTGACTAATTTGGGAGAATATGGAAAATAAAAAACGAGGTTAGCCAAATTTGGTGATTTGACTAACCTCGTCGGGTATAATAGTGTGCGATAAGTTGGCTAAATATATGCTTTGAATATCAGCAAGTTATAGTCCCTACTTCTCCTCTTAGAATGCAGCGGCCATATCAACTCTTTCTCTTAAAAATTGCTTGGCTTTCACAAGTTGGTTTTTAACAGTATTTTTTGAAATGCGCATCAGCTCCGCAATTTCTTGGTAAGATTTCCCTTCCTCAACGTTGAGTTTTAGAATCAACTTACGTTTTTCGGACAAAGCATCGATAGCAGTACGTAAGTTGCTAAACTTTGCTTCTTCTACTTCCAGCTCTTCATCGTCAAAATGCTCCATTCTCTCTATGTATTGCTGTTTGATGAGCTGGCTTTTTTCCATTTTCTTAAAATAATCAAAAGCCAAATTACGCAGGCAGGTAAAGAGATAAGAATTAAAATTCAGAGTAGGATTGATTTGTGCTCTCTTCTCCCATATTTTAATAAAAACCTCATGCATCATATTCTCTGCTTCTTCTTCGTCTTTGACGAGAGACACGCAAAACTTGATAGCGGGAGTTTTGTAAAAATTATACAACTCCGCGAAAGCTGATTGATCACCTTGGATTACTTTCCTGAGGGTATATTCGCTGATACAAGCCATGATAATAAAAGAGGTGAAATAAGGTTGGTTGGGAATATTTCACATATCCATGATGATGGATTTGCGAAAGTAAATTTACGCTCTTTTACGCAACAAACCGTATCAAATTGCGTAAATATATCCTCAAATTGCGCAAACTTAAAATGTGATAATAAAAACATAATACTGCATTATACCTATACACGATTTCTTCATCCGCTTGCCTTAAAATTTAATACTTAAATAATAGCCCTGTGGCCTCTTAAACAAGTATTACTACTATCAATCCCATTCACAACTCACATGCATTATTCGGTCATTGACTATCTAAAGAAGGCAGTTGTTGCTTTGTTGATGTTTGTGGCATCAGTTCATAGAAATGATACAAGGGCACAAACAGCTGACTTTACTCCTTATCAAGATATTGCTTTTTGGCAAGAAACCCACGAGGCATATCCTATGCCAGGTAATAATGTCAGGAGTATTGTGCTTGATAAAACAGGAAATGCGTGGATTGCTACTGCTGCTGGTGTATTCAGGAAAACGGCGGAATCTCCACAATGGCAAGCCGCCTTGTCTACTGCCGAACAAGGCCCTGCTTTTTCGGTAGCTCTGGATAGTCAAGGAGACGTATGGGCAAGTACTTGGAAAGGCGTTTATCAATTCAAAAAACAAACACCATTATTCATCAAAGAGATTGAAGCTCCTATCTCCGTCATTGGATGCCGCGATAAAGAAATATGGGCAGTGGGACCCAAAGGAATTTGGAAAAAAGAAGGGGATACTTTTGTCAAAAAAAACTACGAAATACCACGTTCGCTAAGAGATATATCCTTCGATAAAAAGGGCGGGATTTGGCTCGCAAGTGATGTCGGATTATATAATATAAATAAGGATGGGAAAACGCAGATTTTTCGGCAGCCAAATGAGGTTCAAAGTGGGTATATCAAAGGTGTCGATTTTGATACCCAGCACCATCTTTGGGTGGCAGGATTAGGCGGAGTAAGTATCCTTCAAGAAGGCAAAAAAATAAAGTCTATTACCACCGCCGATGGTCTCCCTACGGTGTATGCGACCGCTCTCAAAACAGCTCCTGATGGTACCGTGTGGGTAGGTACCGAAAAAGGAGTAGTGCGCTATGCGACAGACGGGGGGCATTCGCTGCGCTTTAGCAAGCGGTGGCTCGTACATGATTATGTCACAGACCTTGATTTTGATACCAATGGCAATGCTTGGATTGCTACGCTAGGCGGCGTAAGTGTCATCAAACGTCAGAAAATGACGTTGGCTCAAAAACAAGATTATTTCCAAGATGTATTGCTCAAACGTCACATTCGCGCGCCTTGGATAGCAGGGCAATGCCGCCTCAAAAAAGCAGGTGACCTTAGCACTTGGGAACCCGAAGACGACGACAATGACGGCGAATATACGGGCAATTATCTGGCGATGGAGAGTTTTCGATATGCTACCACCAAAAGCCCTGACGCTCAACAAAATGCAAAAAAAGCATTTGGCTTTTTAAAACTTTTACAAGAAGTCACCGACACCGAAGGTTTTTTTGCTCGTACTATTGTACCTGCTGGTTGGACGGAAGTACACGATGGCAACCTAACTTATACCCCCCAGCAACTGGCCGATGAATTAGTGAAAGAGCCGCGTTTTAAGCCCGTAGAAATGAGATGGCATAAATCCAAAGATGGCAAATGGCTCTGGAAAGGCGACACGAGCAGCGATGAAATGTGTGGACATATGTTTGGGTATTTTTTTTACTATGAACTCGTAGCCGATGAAACCGAAAAAGCCGTAGTAAGAAAGCACGTAGCCCGGATTGTGGACTACCTTATCGCCCATAATTTCAATTTTGTGGATACTGACGGAAAGCATACGCGCTGGTCGGTGTGGTCGCCTGACCAACTCAACCGCGACCCCGAATGGGCTCCCGACAAAAGCCAAAACTCCATGGAAATGCTCGCTTTTTTGAAGTTGGCGCACTATATGACCCAAAATGAGAAATACCAAAAGGCGTATTTGCACTTGATTGAAAAGGAGCATTATCTCGAAAATATGGCCAATATTCCTAATCAAAACCCAGCTTGGTTTATTTATTTTGATGTAATGCTACAAGCCTATGTGTATCCTATTTTGTTGAAAGCTGAAACCGACCCTCAACGGCTGGCTTTTTATCAAAAACACATGGACGAATGGTTTGAAAAACGCAAAGGCGACCACAATCCTCTCATCAATTTTATTTACTGCTACGCCCGCCACAAAAAAGTAGAACTCCAAAACTCAGTATAGTTTTTAGTAGATACTCCACTCGACCTCATTGATTGGCCTATTGACCATACCACACGTGAAGATATCAAGATTGTGAGGACACCCGTGTTGGAAGATGAACAAGTAAATGTTTTACAGCCCCCTAGTATTCGGATGACGGTGCGTTGGGACAAAAACCCTTGGACTGCTGCCGGTGGCGACCCTCATCGCGAGCGCGAACCTGTCTTTTGGCAACTTCCATATTGGATGGGAAGATATTTGGGAATGATTCGCTAAGCTTCTCCAAACCTTTATATATTTTTTATTCATATACCTCTCAAACAATTTCTCATGCGTTTCGTCAAATTTCTAGTATTATTTGTGCTTTGTGCGGGTGGCTTATTCGTGGCTTGTGACCGCAAGGCTACGACCAATCAGCCCGTTTATGAAGATGTCCCTTATTGGCAAGACTATAGTGTCAAATATTATGCTGAGCCCTCAAATGGTACGCTTCTTTCGGCGGCGAGCGATCGCAACGGCGTCATCAAGGTGCTTTCTTCAGTAGGTCTGTTCCAACCCTACAATGGACATTTTCTCTATCATGGCAAACTTCAAGCCGATGGTAAATATCGTCCTATCAAAGACAAAAAAATCACGGCCGTCATTGCCTATGAGAATCAATTTGTAATGCTTGACAACAAAGCTGTTTTGAGCGATGCTTGGGCGGGCAAACCCTACGCCAAACACCAACTTCCTAATGCCAAGCTAGTGGCGGGAGGTAAAGATTTTACTTTTTTGGTATCGGACGGAAAATCGTTGGAATTAGTCAAAGATTCGACTTCTCTTTGGAAAGCTACGGTGGAAGATGAAATCTTATCGGCACGCTATCAAGAAGAAGGAAGCACTTTTTGGGTGTTGGGTAAAAAAGGTCTTTACACGGTCACTTTGGCTAGCCCGCAACTAAAAAATGTGTATCAAGGAAGCAATCTTTCGGCTTTTGCCATTGCGGCAGATAACAAAAAAATCTATCTCGGTACCAACGACGGTTATCTCGAATGGGACATCACCACCCAAAAGCCCCTAGGTGCTCTTCATCAAAAACTTCCTTGGACCGACATTACCGCTATTGAAGTCATTGGCGATAAAGTATGGTTTGGTACTACCAATGGCGCCTTTGCTTTACGCACCGACGGAAAAGTAGATTATTATAACGGGGAACGTTGGCTACCAAGCAATAGCGTTGTGCATATTTCAGAAGGTCCCCAAAATTCAGTTTTGGTACTAACTACTGCGGGTTTAGGTCAAATTTGTTTCAAAAAAATGACCTTACACGACAAAGCGGTCTACTACGAAGAGCAGGTACGTAAGCGCCATATTCGTAATGGTTTCAATGCTTCGCTCGACAACATGGAGAAAGGCAATATCGCTTCTGGCTACCTTGCCGATTCTGACAACGATGGCCTTTGGACTTCGATGTATTTGGCGGGAGAGATTTTTCGATACGCCACTACCAAAGAAGAAGACGCACTCCAAAACTGCCGCGAATCGCTCGAAGCGATGGAGCGCCTCTATACCATCAATCCCGTGCCGGGCTTTCCTGCTCGCTCTTTCGAAAGAGCTGGGTATATCTCCCAACTAGCCGACCCTGACCGTTGGCAGCATGCTCCTGATCCTAATTGGGACTGGAAAGCTACCACAAGTAGCGACGAGGCGGTAGGGCATATCTTTGCGTTTGGCGCAATGGCGGAGCTTATCGACGACCCCAACATGAAAAGCCGTGCGGTTGCTTTGATTGATACTTTGATGGGACACATTGTCAAAAACAATTACTATCTAATTGATTATGACGGCAAGCCTACTACTTGGGGACGTTGGAGCCCCGAATACGTCAATGCTTTTCCTAAAAATGTGGGAGACCGCAAGATTACTTCGTCAAATATCGTAGCGATGCTCCAAACGGCTTATCATTTTACCAAAAAAGAACTCTATAAAGAAAAAGCCTTTGAACTCATGCAAAAGCATGGTTATTTGGAAAACTTGATGAGACCTATGAAAGAGATTGGCCCTGCCCCCGGCGAAGCCGATGCCCTTAGCAAAGAACTATCTGATGGTTGGAACCACTCCGACGACGAAATGTACTTTGTGAGCTATTGGGGGCTGTATCGCTATGCTTTCAACGATACCCTCAAAGCCAAGTACAAAGAAGCCATCATTGATCACTGGGAAATCGAACGCCCTGAGAAAGAAGGAGCTTGGAATATTTTCACGGCTTTGGTGGGTACGCCTGATTTTGACTTAAACGAGGCTGTATGGTATCTCAAAGAGCACCCACTCGACCTTATAGATTGGGCGATTTCAAACAGTCATCGCAAAGACATTGAGAAAATGCAGCCTAATTTCCGTAACCAAACCATAAAGGAAGTATTGCCGCCTGATGAGCGACCCGTACAGCGTCACAATGGCAATATGTTTCACCTCGACCGCACAGGTAGCAATGGTACCTCCGAACATAGTGCGGGTGATATTTGGCTGTTGCCTTATTGGATGGGGCGGTACTTAGGTGTAATCAGTGCCCCCAAACAGTAACCTATTCTTAGATTGTGTGTTTCTCCGTTTCTCAGTGGTTTTATTAACAACTACTGAGAAACGGAGATTTTTTTAGGAAGTAACTTTCCAAGATTTCTTTGCCAAAGTAATCATCAATACTGAGAGCAGACAAATCCCCGAAATAAAAATAAATATGGTACTGCTATGGCCTGTTTTGTCAATCACATATCCAAACAAAGGCTCGCCTAAAGCCGCAAAAACATACCCAAACATATTCATAAATCCGATGCCTGTGCCGGTGTAGGAAGTGCCCAACATTTCGGGGCTGAGAGGCCAAAAACACGATTGTGGCCCATATACAAAAAAACCTATCAATAGCATCAGGATTCCGCCCAAGACTAGATTGGTAACCGGAACCACGAATACCAACAATGCCATCAAGGCACTCATCAACATCCCAAAACGAATAGAATGGATACGGTTTCTTTGAAAAAGCGTATCCGACAGCATCCCAAATGACAGAGCACCTGCGGCCATTCCTACGGGTAATAAAAACGTTACCCACAGATTGCCAGGATTGTCTTTCCAGTTTTGACCTAAATAATGTACCGGTACCCAAAAAATAAGCCCATAGCGGGCCATGCTTTCGAAGCCAAAGGCCAAGGATGTAAATAGAAAATGGGGGTGGGATACCACTACTTTGTAACGCGAAAGCCAATTGTCCTCGCGATTAGGGATAGGCGAATGTGGGTCATTTTGGAGTGATGCACTGGGCTTGTCGCGGGCTACTATCACAAAAATCGTAGCTGCTACCAACAGCAGCAACACAGGAATGCGAAAGAGCATCCGCCACTCCATTCCTTGCTGAAGCAATACAATCGATAGCAGATAAGTAACTGCCGACGACAGCCCTGCGGCCATGGTATAAAAGCCAAAGGCTTTGCCGAGTTCGGGACCATTCCACCAATTGCTGATGAGCTTGCTTCCGGGTGCCCAAGCCATCGATTGGAAGTATCCATTAAGCGCCCATAACGCTAAAATGACCGCAAACGAATTGGAATAGCTAATGGCTACATTGGTAAGTACCGACAAGTAAGCACCCGTAGTGACCATCACCCGTGCGCTAAAACGGTCGGCCAAATTGCCATTGATAAGCTGCCCCAATGCATACCCCAAAAGCATCGCAAAACTTACCCAACCAATAGAAGTATAAGGAATATTTAAAGCGGCTGCCATGCCTTTGGCGGCCCAGCCAAAATTGTGACGGCCTGTGTAAAAAAATAAGTAACAGAGCATGGTGACGAGCAACATCCTCCATTGTTGACTACGGAAAGATTTTTCCATGAGAAGGGTTTAGAATAAATGAGATGAATCGATGCGGATACCTACTCGTAAAGGCTTGTGTGTGAGTGCGTACTCAAAAGCTTCTTGGGCGTTGGCTAAGGTGAACTCTTTCCCGACGACTTGCTCAAAGGGAAATTTTTGATGATTGCGACTAATAAAATCTACGGCATAGCTAAAATCTTCATAGTTGTAATTGTGAAGGCCTTTGATGGTAATCAGTCGGCGAATAATCTGCTCGGCATCAATCATAATCTTGCGGTTATGAAACACCGCCCCAATCCACACTGCTATGCCGCCAATTCCCAAGGCCTCAATGCCGGCCTCCATAGCGCTCGGTGAACCACTCATATCAAATACTACGTCAATACCTGAAGGCAGCGAATCGATGTTTATCAAGTAGCCACTATCCGCGCCAAATGCCTGTGCTTGAGCCAAACGCGAAGCATCTACATCAGCCGCCACAATGCTCTCAGCTCCCGCATCTCGGCACATAGCCGCACACATGACACCCAATAGTCCCATACCCGTGATGAGTACTTTTTTATCTTTCAGCTCTCCCGCTAGCCTCAATGCCCCCGCTACCGTAGCCACGGCGCAGTTGATAGTGGCAGCCACGGGAATCGGGACACTAGCGTCGATTTTCAAAATAGCAGTGTAAGGTTTCAGAATGGTATATTCGGCAAGACCTCCGTGAAAACAATCTTCCTCCGTAATCATGGCATGACCGTACTTAAATACATTTTCTGATTTTTGGGGCATTCCTTTGACCGACATTTCGGAAGTAGGGTCGGCTGAGAATATACTCCAAGTTACGGTATCACCTGCACTGAGAGAGTTGCCAGCATGGTCTTTCCCCGAATGATTGTTGTCGATTTCTACAATCTTACCTACTATCTCGTGCCCTAGCACCGTCGGCGTTTTTTCCTGTCTTATTCCACAAAAAGTATGCAAATCACTGCCACAAATCGTGGTGTATAGGTTCCGAACGAGTATTTCTCCTGATCGTAAAGGGGGCAGGGTAGTTTGTTGTAATTGCATTTTTTGGCCAGAGCCATTGAAGACGAGTAAGGTGCCAGAACCTGTCATGAAATGAATACGCTATGAAATTATTTGTTTGAAAAGCTAAGAATGCAAATATGATAAATATTTTGTTTACTTATTTTAAACATATGTTTATTGATATATTAAATGATTGTTTTTTGTAAATAAAATGAAGTGACAATTCAAATCAAGATTCTGATTATCAAATAAATGAGTGACTAAAAAATTCATGTGCTTCAATTTATATGTAAACCGCTTTGTCAAACCTATAAGCTCTTTCCCTACAATCCTTGTGATTAATTGCAAACGTTGTCGGGAACGTTTGCGTGAAAAAAGACAAAATTTCCTTTTTTTATTTATAATATTTACCCTAATCTTAGCAAGTGAAAAACTATAACTATCCCAAATCAAGGAGGATAATTGGCTGGAAGTACATAGCCTTATGCCCTAAGCTGTAGGCAGTAGGCATTTTTTTGGCAAGTACATTTCTAATAAAAAGCTTATGGCTTACAGCTTACAGCTTATTGCAATACATAGCCTTATGCTATAAGCTGTAGGCAGTAGGCATTTTTTTGGCAAGTACATTTCTAATAAAAAGCTTATGGCTTACAGCTTACAGCTTATTGCAATACATAGCCTTATGCTATAAGCTGTAGGCAGTAGGCATTTTTTGGCAAGTACATTTCTAATAAAAAGCTTATGGCTTATAGCTTATAGCGTATTGCAATACATAGCTTTATGCCCTAAGCTGTAGGCAGTAGGCATTTTTTTGGCAAGTACATTTTTAATAAAAAGCTTATGGCTTACAGCTTAAAGCATATTGCTAAGTAGTTACATTTTTTAAAGTATAAAACCCATTAAAAGCTTTTTCCTTGTATAAAAGTCTCTCATTACATTCCAAAACAACCTCCTTTTCTAAGCATCAAAACCTCTCTCAAATGGGCGACCCTATCCTTATTCTCATCGTTGGTGTAGTCATTGTCGTTGGTGGCATTATTGGTTTTAAATTACATCCTTTTTTGGCACTGTTGCTAGCGGCTTTGGCGGTAGCGTTGCTCACGCCTACGGCATCGGTAGAGCAGTTTTACTTATCAAAAGGAAGCGCCGCCGCCGAGGCCATCAAACTTTCTCACAAAAGCATCGGCGAGCGTATCGGCACCGAGTTTGGGAATACCTGCACCAAAATAGGAATTCTCATTGCGATGGCTGCCATCATCGGAAAAGCCATGCTTGATAGTGGCGCTGCCGAAAAAATCATTCGAGCCATGCTCAAAATAACAGGCGTCAAAAATGCCCCTATTGGGTTTGTGTTAAGTAGTTTTTTTCTAACCATTCCGGTTTTTGTGGATACGGTCATCTTTCTTATGATGCCCTTGGCCAAAGCGATGGGGATGCGTTTGGGTAAAAACTACCTTTTGCTTGCCTTGTCGGTCATTGCGGGGGCGGTCATGGCCAACTCCTACGTACCTCCTTCACCCGGCCCTTTGTTTTTGGTAGGAGCGCTCAATGTTCCCATTGGATTGATGATGGTCTGTGGTTCTATTTTGGGGCTTTGTACCATTACGGTAGGGTACTTTATTGCCATTTGGCTCAACAAAAAATACCCTATTCCGCTACGCGATGCTCCGGATGCGCGTTTGGAAGATATTGCGGCGATTGCCAACAAAGACGACAAAGACTTGCCTTCTCTGGGATTGGCGCTATTGCCCGCCGTATTTCCCTTAGTAACGATTTGCATTCGCTCAGCAGTAGAGGCTTTCGCTTCTCATAAGGCACCGCTTACCTCTTCTCCTGTTTTGAACGGAATCATGGAGGTGGTTTTGTTTTTTGGGGATAAAAATATCGCTTTGCTTACGGGCGCGATTTTCGCCCTTTTGGTACTCGTGTATCAAAAAAAAATGGCGAAACAAGCCGTGACGGGTTTTGTACAAACTGCCCTGATGAGTGGTGGCGGTATCATTCTTATTACAGCGGCGGGGGGGGCTTTTGGGGGAATGCTTCAGCAATCGGGGATTAGCC
>VFQN01007821.1_pt1 | contig 11248 bp, 9 predicted proteins | sample 3512371 | NCBI WGS metagenome assembly VFQN01 (sample SAMN10412370, study PRJNA504923) | tailings metagenome | isolation source: Replicate 2 from Balatoc abandoned mine | place: Philippines: Itogon, Benguet | collected 2017-08-28 | reverse complement strand
CAACCCGGAAACGGTCTCGACCGATCCGGACACGTCCGACCGCCTCTACTTCGAGCCGCTGACCGCCGAGGACGTGCTGGAGATCTGCGCGAAGGAAGCGAGCAACGGCAAGCTGCTCGGCTGCATCGTGCAGCTGGGCGGCCAGACGCCCCTGAAGCTCAGCCACCACCTGGAAAAGGCCGGCATCCCGATCCTGGGCACGCCGGTCGATTCGATCGACCTCGCCGAGGACCGCGAGCGCTTCCAGGGCCTCCTGCAGCGCCTGGGCCTGAAGCAGCCGGAAAGCGCCACGGCGAGCGGGGCCGAGGAAGCCGTCTCCAAGGCCAATGCGCTGGGCTACCCGGTGATGCTGCGCCCCTCCTACGTGCTGGGCGGGCGGGCGATGCGGATCGTCCACGACGAGACCGACGCCAAGGCCTTCGCCAAGGAGGCGGCGGCGGTGTCCGAGCAGGGCGCGGTGCTGATCGACCGCTACCTGTCCGACGCCGTCGAGGTCGATGTCGACGTGATCGCGGACGGTACGGACTGCGTCGTCGCCGGGGTCATGGAGCATATCGAGGAGGCGGGCGTGCACTCGGGCGACAGCGCCTGCTCGCTGCCGCCCTACTCCCTGCCGCAGGACGTGGTCGCCGACATCGAGCGGCAGGCCAAGGCGCTGGCCAAGGCCTTGAACGTGCGCGGCCTGATGAACGTGCAGTTCGCGGTCAAGGACCGGGTCGTCTACATCCTGGAGGTCAACCCGCGCGCGTCCCGGACGGTGCCGTTCGTCGCCAAGGCGATCGGCAAGCAGCTGGCCAAGATGGCGGCGCGGATCATGGCGGGCGAGCCCTTGTCGGCCTTCGACCTGACCATGCGCAAGCTCGACCATGTCGCCGTCAAGGAAGCGGTGTTCCCGTTCGCGCGCTTTCCGGGCGTCGACCTGATCCTGGGGCCGGAAATGAAGTCGACCGGCGAGGTGATGGGCCTGGACCGCGACTTCGGCCGCGCCTTCCTCAAGGGCCAGATCGGATCGGGACAGGCGCTGCCCAGGTCCGGCACCGTGTTCCTGTCGGTGCGCGACCAGGACAAGCCGGCCGCGGTGGAGATGGGCCGGCGCCTGGTTGAACTCGGCTACGACATCGTCGCGACCCGCGGCACCGCCTCGGTGCTGCGCGCGGCAGGCGTGCCGGTCGAGGAAGTGAACAAGGTCCATGAGGGCCGTCCGCACGTCGTCGACCGGATCAAGGACCGCGGCGTGGTCCTGGTCATCAACACGACCGAAGGCCGCCAGGCGATCAAGGACAGCTACTCGCTGCGCCGCGAGGCCCTGATGAACCGCGTGCCGTACACGACGACGATTTCCGGCGCGAAGGCGGTGGTCCAGGCTCTGGGAGCGCTCGCATCGGGCGATCTTGCGGTAGTACCCCTGCAAGCCTATTTTGAGCTATCCCGAGCCGACGATGTGGTGTCCCAAGGAGCGCGCGGAGCGTGAATCCTGCTTCCCGAGAGTTGACTGAATGCTGAACAAGATCCCGATGACTCCGATGGGTCACACGCGGCTGGAGGCAGAGCTCAAGCGCCTGAAGACCGTCGAGCGACCGGCGGTCATTCGCGCGATCGCCGAGGCGCGCGAGCACGGGGACCTTTCCGAGAACGCGGAATATCACGCCGCGCGGGAGCGTCAGGGCTTCATCGAGGGCCGGGTCATGGAGCTGGAGGACAAGCTCTCCCGGGCCGAGGTGATCGACATCGCCACCCAGTCGGGCAGCAAGGTGATGTTCGGCGCCACGGTGAAGCTGGTGGACGAGGAAACCGACGAGGAAACCTCCTACCAGATCGTCGGCCCCGACGAGGCCGAGATCCAGCAGGGCCTGCTCTCGATCGCCTCGCCCCTGGCGCAGGCGCTGCTCGGCAAGGAGAGCGGCGAGACCGTGGAGGTCTCCACCCCGCGCGGTACCCGCTATTTCGAGATCCTCGAAGTCCGGTTCGGCTGACGAAGGAGCGTTCCTGTGTCGTCTGTCTCGCCGGTCGTCTGGGGATTGCTGGACGACCGGCCGGGTCATGCCACGCAGGTTCTCGGCATCGGCGACGCACTGCCCTGGCCCATGGTCGAGAAGCCCATGGGTTTCGGCTGGCTGGCGAAGTTCGACCCGCGGATCCTGGGGGCGAGCGTGCTCGGCCTGAACCGCAAGGCGCGGGCCGGGCTGGTGCCGCCCTGGCCTGACCTGCTGATCACCTGCGGGCGGCGCTGCCTGCCGGTGGCGCGCTGGATCAAGAAGCAGGCCGGCGGCCGGACCCGGATCGTCCACGTGATGCGCCCGGTGGTCTCCACCGACATCGACCTCCTGGTCCTCCCCTTCCACGACCGCAAGCTCACCAACGAGGAAGTCGAGGTCGTCCGGGTGACCGGGGCCCCGCACCGGGTCAGCCAGGCCAGGCTGGCCGAGGCGCGGGAGCGGTTCTGGAAAATGTTCGAGCACCTGCCGGCGCCGCGGGTGGCGGTGCTGGCCGGGGGGCCGGCGCGGCATGTGCAGTACCGGCGGGACTGGGCGCGCGACATGGGGCTGCGGGCGGTGACGCTGGCGCGGGGCATGGGCGGTTCCCTGATGGTGACCACCAGCCGGCGGACAGGCGGTCCCTCCACGGCCGAGCTGGAGGCCACCCTGAAGCTGCCGCTTGTGAGCTGGAAGCCGGGCGATGCCGCGGAAAACCCTTATCTCGGCATGCTGGCGCTGGCGGATGCCATCGTGGTGGGCGTGGATTCCGTTTCGATGATGAGCGAGGCGTGCGCCACCGGCAGGCCGGTCTATGTCTATGGCGGCGACAAGCTGGTCGGGCACAAGCTGAAGATGCTGGTGGCCCGCCTTTTCAAGGAAGGGCGCATCGTGGCGCTGGGCGATCCGTTCGACCACACACCACCGCCGCCCCTGGACGCTGCCGGCGAGGTCGCCCGCGTCGTCATGGAGCGCGCCGAGCAGTGGTTCCCGCTGGTCGCTCGTGTTAATGCCGCGCTGTCGGAGGCGAAATGAACGAGCGTCACGCACAGGTCCTGGTGATCGGCGGCGGCCCGGCCGGCTATACGGCCGCCATCTATGCAGCCCGTGCAAACCTGAAGCCGGTGCTCGTGCAGGGCATGCAGCCCGGCGGCCAGCTCTCGATCACCACCGAGGTCGAGAATTATCCGGGCTTCGCCGAGGCCATCCAGGGCCCCTGGCTGATGGAGCAGATGTCGGCCCAGGCCGAGCATTGCGGCACCGAGATGGTCTATGACCTCGTGACCGATGTCGATCTTTCGGTCCGGCCCTTCCGGCTGACGATGGATGGCGGCAGCGTCTTCACCTGCGACGCGCTGATCATCGCGACCGGCGCCCAGGCGCGCTGGCTCGGCATCGATGCCGAGCAGCGCTTCATGGGGCATGGCGTTTCGGCCTGCGCTACCTGCGACGGCTTCTTCTTCCGCGGCAAGCGGGTGGTGGTGGTCGGCGGCGGCAACACCGCCGTGGAGGAAGCCTTCTATCTGGCCGGCCTCGCCGCCCACGTGACGCTGGTGCACCGGCGCGACAAGCTGCGCGCCGAGAAGATCCTGCAGGACCGGCTGTTCGCCCGGCCGAACGTCGAGGTCGTCTGGGACACGGTCGTCAGCGACCTGACCGGCACCACCGACCCCAAGGGCGTGACCGGCGCCATCCTCACCTCGACCAGGGACGGCACCAGCCGGCAGATCCCGGCGGACGGGCTGTTCGTGGCGATCGGGCATGATCCGGCCACCGGCCTGTTCCGCGGCAAGCTCGCGATGGACGAGGAAGGCTACCTGCTCACCGAGCGGGGGCGCACCTTCACCTCGGTGGACGGCGTGTTCGCCGCGGGCGACGTCCAGGACAAGATCTACCGCCAGGCCGTCACGGCCGCAGGATCGGGCTGCATGGCAGCGCTCGACGCGGAACGCTGGCTGGCCGCACGAGGGATGCACTGAACCGATGGTAGGCCGAGGCAGCCAGGACAAGGATTTCTTCAAGTCCGAGGGACCGGACTGGGACCGGATCCGGATCTTCCACTCGGTGGCGGAGGCTGGCAGCTTCACCAAGGCGGCCGACCGGCTGGGCCTGTCGCAGTCCGCGATCAGCCGGCAGATCAGCGCGCTCGAGGAGGAACTGGGCGCAGCGGTGTTCCACCGCCATGCCCGGGGCCTCGTGCTGACCGAGCAGGGCGAGATCCTCCTGGAAACCGCGCGCGAGATCGCGCGTAAGATGGCGATGACGGTCTCGGCCCTGCAGGAAAGGCGCGACGAGCCGGCGGGACATCTGCGGATCACCACCACGGTCGGCATCGGCACGGTCTGGCTCACCCACCACATGCCGGCCTTCCTGGACCTTTACCCGGAGATCACCGTCTCCCTGATGGTCACCGACGAGGACCTGGATCTCGGGATGCGCCAGGCGGACGTGGCCCTGCGCCTCACCCGCCCGACCCAGGGCGACCTGGTGCAGCGGAAGCTGATGACCTCGCACACCCATATCTATGCGGCGCCTGGCTATCTGGCGAAGCATGGCCTGCCGGAGCGGCCGGACGACCTGGATCGGCACCGGCTGATCGTCTACGGCGAGGAGGCGCCGGTGCCTTCGCTGAACTGGATCCTGTCGGCGGGCAAGGACGAGGAAGCGCAGGCGACGCCGCGCCGCCCGACCCTAACCGTGAACCATGTCTACGGCATGCTGCGCACGGCCGAAGCCGGCCTCGGCCTCGCCTCGCTGCCGGACTATCTGGGCGCGCCCAGCAAGAACCTGGTCCGGGTGCTCCCCGAACTCGAGGGACCGGTGTTCACCTGCTATTTCGTGTACCCGGAGGAGCTTCGGGCTTCCAAGCGGGTGACGGTGTTCCGCGACTTCCTGCTCGAGAAGGTCGCCGAGCAGCCGGTCTGGTAGGCGGTGATGATATTTTGATCACAGCTCGTGGCTGGCATGCGTCGCGTGCACGACAGCCATCCCCGAGCCCTCTAGGCAAACCCGCCGAACGATATTAGTTTCCGCACTGCAGCAACGTACCGCCTGGGATGCGTTGCTGGGCCGGAGGGTCGAGCCTAGCTCTCCTCCGACCGCCTGGCCTAGCCGGGTTTCGACGAACCTCGGTTCGTCTCCCAGGCATTTAGCCTCCCTGATCTACTCGGCCGGGTCGCAAGACCCGGCCACTTTTTTTGTTCAGGCGGATAACGTCCGACCTTATCGACGGCATTTTGGTGCCCGTCAAGCATCGCGTGCCGCCCAATCCGGCATTCGCGCCAAATTCATGAACCGTCCGGTCCATTGCTGCAGCGCAACTTGCACTGGCACGAGTCATCGCTGGTTTTTGCTGCGCCGCAACATGATGTAATGTTTGACATGGATGCATCTTCATCTACGCGGCTATTTGTTTGGCAAGCGAACTAAGGCGATGCCTTCGCCATTGGCCCCTTTGTTCGCCTCGGGCCTGATCGTCCCCGGCGGCCGGTCCGGCCGCTCGTCAGTCAGGGCACCAAGGAAACAGACGTCGAAACGACGGGATGGCTCGCCTCATCGATAAGGAGGCACCATAGACGTTCAATTATAAGTAGAATGTCCCTGCCGGTTCATGCCAATCTTCCCGTGCACGGACGTGGGGGATCTCGATGGCGTCAACCACCACCATGGCGAGGGTGCGCACCGTGGCCTTTGCCGGCCTGGAAGTCCGTGACGTCGACGTGGAGGTGCAGCTCGCCAGCGGCCTGCCGGCCTTCACCCTGGTGGGCCTGCCGGACAAGGCGCTGGCGGAAAGCCGGGAGCGCGTGCGCGGCGCGCTCGGGACACTGGGCATCTCGCTGCCACCCAAGCGGATCGTGATCAACCTGGCGCCCGCGGACCTCGCCAAGGAAGGCAGCCATTTCGACCTGCCGATCGCGCTGGGTCTGCTGGTGGTGCTGGGCCTGCTCCCGCCAGCGGCGATCGAGAACCACCTGGTCCTGGGCGAACTGGCGCTGGATGGCGCCATCCGGGCGGTCCACGGCGTGCTCCCGGCAGCGCTGGCGGCCAGCGAGCGCAAGCTGGCGATGGTCTGTCCGGGCGATTGCGGCGGCGAGGCGGCCTGGCTCGCCAGCGAGATCGAGGTGGTCGCCGCCCCGTCCCTGGCCTCCCTGATCAACCATCTGCGCGGGGTCCACCGCCTGGTCCCGCCCGAGCCCAGCCTGGCCAACGAGAACGGCAGCTACCCGGACTTCAGGGACGTGAAGGGCCAGGAAACGGCCAAGCGTGCCATTGAGATCGCCGCGGCAGGCCACCACCACATCCTGATGAGCGGGCCGCCCGGCTCCGGCAAGTCGATGCTGGCCGCGCGCCTGCCCGGCATCCTGCCGCCCCTGGATCCGGCCGAGGTGCTGGAGGTGAGCATGATCGCCTCGATCGCGGGGCGCCTGGACGGAGGCCGCCTCACCCGCCGCCGCCCGTTCCGCAGCCCGCATCACGGCAGCTCGATGGCGGCCCTGGTCGGCGGCGGCAGCAATGCCCGTCCCGGCGAGATCAGCCTCGCCCACAAGGGCGTCCTGTTCCTGGACGAGCTGCCCGAATTCCAGCGCAACGTCCTGGACGCGCTGCGCCAGCCCCTGGAAACCGGCCAGATCACCGTGGCGCGCGCCGCCGCCCACGCCACCTATCCCGCACGCTTCCAGCTGGTGGCCGCAATGAATCCCTGCCGCTGCGGCCATCTCGGCACCCGCGAGCTGCAATGCGCCAAGGCGCCGCGCTGTTCCGACGACTACATGGCCCGGATTTCCGGACCGCTGTTCGACCGCATCGACCTGGTTGTCGAGGTGCCGGCGGTGGCGCCGGCCGACCTACTCCTGCCTGCCCCGGCCGAGGACAGCGCGCTCATCGCCGCAAGGGTCGCGGCGGCCCGCGAGGTCCAGTCCGAGCGGTTCCTGCGCGCCGGCCGCCCGGAACTGCGCACCAATGCGGAAGCGGAGGGCGAGGTCCTGGATGCGATCGCCCCGCTCGACCTTCCCGCCCGGCAGCTCCTGGAGCGCGCCGCCAAGCACCTCCACCTCACCGCCCGGAGCTGGCACCGGGTGGTGCGGGTCGCCCGCACCATCGCCGATCTGGACGGCAGCGATGCGATCCGGAAGCCGCAGATCGCCGAGGCGCTGGCCTTCCGCCGGCATGCGCCCAGGCGGAGCTGAGGCCGTCGCGCCACTATCGTCCGGTTGCGCCTGACTTCCTGCCGGTCCGCCCGAAATAGGCCCGGCGATCCCGTTCGAGGGAACCGCTCGCGCTGCGGAGGCGCAGGAGATCCTTGCGGGCGATGAGGCCGACGAGCGTGCCGGTCCCCGGCTGCACGACCGGCACCCGCCCGACATCGGCGGCGATCATCAGGTCGGTCACCCGACCCACCATGTCATCGGGATGGACCACCGGCGTCGAGGCATCGGAGACCATGTCGTTCAGGGTCTGGCCGGGATGCCGGTCCTCCGCGTTCCAGCGCAGGGCATCCCCGCGCGATACCATGCCGACCAGCCGGCCCTCCGGATCGACCACCGGGTAGGACCGGTGCGCATGCTCATGCCGTCCAAAGAAGGCCGCTGCCTCGTCGACCGGCATCGTCGCATCGAGGGTGTCCACGCGCGTCACCATGATCTCGGCGGCCCTGGTCAGCTCGAACGGATCGATGCCGTATTCGCGCGTGATGTGCCGGCCGCGCCGGGCGATCTTCTCGGTGAGGATGGAACGGCGGAGCAGCAGCACGGTGACGGCATAGGCCGCGATCGTCGCCGCCAGGAGCGGGACGAGCATGTGGATGTCACCGGTCAGTTCCACGGCGAACAGGGTTCCGGTAAGCGGCGCGCGCATCGTGCCGCCCATGATCGCCGCCATGCCGAGCAGCGACCAGAAGGCGGGCTCTCCCGGCAGCAGCAGGCCGATCAGCCAGCCGAGCGCGCCCCCGAAGATCAGCAGAGGCGCCAGCACGCCGCCGGACGTTCCGGACGACAGGGCGACCAGCCAGATGCCGGACTTGACCAGCAGGATGGCCAGGACGGCCGTTGCCAGGATATGCCCGGCCAGCAGGTCGGCGATGACGTCGTAGCCGACGCCCAGCGCGCGCGGCTCGATCAGGCCGCCCAGGCCCACCACGAGGCCGCCCAGGGCAGGCCACCACATCCAGTGGATCGGCAACCGCTCGAACCCGTCCTCGATCTTGTAGAGCAGGATGGTGAGCAGGCCGGATTGCAGGCCGACGATCACCCCAAGCCCGGCACAGACGAGAAGGCCCCACCAGGGAAGCACGAACTGGAAGCTGGTGGGGAACAGGGCGCCCGCCTCGAACAGCAGCGGCCGCCAGGCGATCGACACGCTGGCCGCCACGGCGACGGGGATGAAGCTGCGCGGCTTCCACTCGAACAGGAGCAGTTCGACCGCGAGCAGCACGGCAGCCAACGGCGTGCCGAAGATCGCCGTCATGCCGGCCGCAGCACCGGCGACGAGGAGCGTCTTGCGCTCTGCGGCGCTCAGATGGAAGAACTGGGCGAACAGCGAGCCGATCGCACCGCCGGTCATGATGATCGGCCCTTCCGCGCCGAACGGCCCGCCGGTGCCGATCGAGATCGCGGAGGAAAGAGGCTTCAGGATCGCGACCTTGGGCGACATGCGGCTTCCACCGATCAGGATCGCCTCGATCGCCTCGGGGATGCCGTGCCCGCGGATGTTCTCCGAGCCGAAGCGCGCCATCAGCCCGATTGCCAGCCCGCCCAGGGCTGGCGCCAGCACCATCCAGGGCGTGCGGGGAACGTCACCCATCCTCGTCGGGGCCACGCCGATCTGGCCGAGCCATACCAGGTTGGTGACCAGCGCGATCAGCTTCACCAGGAGCCAAGCCGCCAGCGCCCCGCCCGTTCCGACGACAATCGCCATGGCGATGAGCAGCAGGACGCGGCGGTCGGTGCTGAAGTCGGCGAGCCGGGTCGTCGGCGGTCCTGCCGTGGAAAGTTCTGCCCCACGGCTCATGGCGGCGGCGTGCTGCATCGGAATACCTTCGTCATCAATGAAAACGTCACGCCACGGCCCGATCTGATCCCGGCGGGCGGTCCCGCCGCCCAATTATATCGTATTGCGATATATTTCAATGCAGCGCAGCAAGGAGCGATCCGTTTGAGCAGCATCGATGCGGATGGAAGCCCGATCCTGACCAAGGCCGACTATGAAGCGCTGGCGGGCCTGCGCTATGCGCTGCGCCGGTTCATGGCGTTCAGCGCCTCCGCAGCGCAGGCTGCGGGCCTGCCGCCCCAGCAGCATCAGGCACTGCTTGCCATCAAGGGGCATCCGGACGGGCAGGCGATGACGGTCGGCGTCCTGGCCCAGCGGCTCCTGATCGCACCGCACACGGCGGCCGAGCTGACCGGCCGGCTGGTTCGCGGCGGCCTGGTCACGCGGGCGACGGACCCGGCCGACCGCCGGCGCCTGACCCTCGCCCTGACGCCCAAGGCCGACGAGATCCTGGACTCGTTGAGCCTCATCCACCTGAAGGAGATCGGGGAGATGGCCCCGATCCTGATGGACGTGCTGGCCGCCCTCGGTCGGCGCAACCCGGAGCGCGGCGGCTGAAGCCTCCCCTGAGCCGCACCTGCGCAGCGAAACGGACCAGGACCCTCGCAAGGCGAGCCGTCAGGGACTAAAGGGCTCTTGGCACGACAATGGAGTGGATCATGGCGCGGCGCTTGCGGCTGGGAGTGAACGTCGATCACGTGGCGACCGTCCGGAATGCCCGGGGCGGCATGCATCCCTGCCCCGTGCGCGCCGCCGCGATGGTCAAGCAGGCCGGCGGCGACGGGATCACCGCCCATCTGCGCGAGGACCGGCGGCACATCCGCGACCGGGACGTCGACCGGCTGAAGAACGAGGTCGACCTGCCCCTCAACCTGGAGATGGGCGTGACCGACGAGATGCTCGGCATCGCCCTGCGGGTCCTGCCGCATGCCTGCTGCCTGGTGCCGGAGCGCCGCGAGGAGCGCACCACCGAGCACGGCCTGGCGGTGGCCGGCCAGGAGGAGCGCATGGCGCCGTTCGTCGCCCGGCTGAAGGACGCCGGCATCCGCGTGTCCCTGTTCGTCGACCCGGATCCCCGGCAGTTGATCGCCGCCGGCAAGGTGGGGGCGGACATTGTCGAGCTGCATACCGGCACCTATTGCGATGCCGACGATGCCGACCGCCCGCAGGAGCTTGAGCGCATCGAGGCGGCCGCCAAGCTCACGCTGGAGCTCGGCCTGGAATGCCATGCCGGGCATGGCCTGGATTATGCGACGGTCACCCCAATCGCAGCACTTCCGGCCATGGTCGAGCTCAACATCGGCCATTTCCTGGTCGGCGAGGCGATCTTCCGCGGCTGGCATGCCTCGCTTGGCGAGATGCGCCGCCTGATGGACGAGGCGCGCGGCATCATGGCGTGATCCCCCAGCCATGATCCTGGGGCTGGGCAGCGACCTGATCGACATCCGGCGGATCGAGAAGGCGATCGGCCGCTTTGGCGACCGCTTCACCCGGCGCTGCTTCACCGAGCTCGAGCGGGCGACCGCGGACGGACGCCTGCGCCGGATCGAGACCTATGCCAAGCGCTATGCCGCCAAGGAGGCGGTCGCCAAGGCGCTCGGCACCGGGCTGGCGCAGGGCATTTCCTGGCAGGAGATCGGGGTCGAGAACCTGCCGGGCGGCAGGCCGGTGGTGCGCCTGGGCGGCCGGGCCGCCGAGCGCCTCGCCCGGATGACGCCCAAAGGCATGCGCGCGCGCATCGATCTGACGCTCAGCGACGAGCCGCCCCAGGCGCAGGCGATCGTCCTGATTTCCGCCGTCCCGGAGGATGATCCCGAAACGATCTGACCGGAAGTTGAACAGGCCCGATGGCGAAACCGCTTGCTTTATCCGAGCGCCTCGGGTCTTCCAGTCCTGCACATTGGTGCGGCGTGGTTCGTCGGTCGAGGCTGGTGGACCGTCTGCGTCTCCTTCAGGCCACGAGCCCGGTCGACCGATGCCCGAACACGTAGCGCTCGATAAGCGCAAGTCTTCTTCCACGCTCGAAACCTTCAAGACGCTGGTCTACGCGATCCTGATCGCGTTGTTCGTGCGCACCTTCCTGTTCGAGCCGTTCAACATTCCATCCGGCTCCATGAAGCCCACGCTGCTGGTGGGCGACTATCTGTTCGTCAGCAAGTATGCCTATGGCTACAGCCGCTGGTCGTTCCCCTGGGGCATCGTCCCGATCCCCGGCAGGATCTTCGGCAGCC
>VFQN01007820.1_pt1 | contig 11248 bp, 12 predicted proteins | sample 3512371 | NCBI WGS metagenome assembly VFQN01 (sample SAMN10412370, study PRJNA504923) | tailings metagenome | isolation source: Replicate 2 from Balatoc abandoned mine | place: Philippines: Itogon, Benguet | collected 2017-08-28 | reverse complement strand
TGAGCGGCTGGAGCTGACCGATCCTGCGGGTCTGCGATCCTGGTTCGGCCGGCTTCTCGATCTGGGACTGCTCCAGCAGGTTGGCCGAACGAAGGCAACGAGGTACTTCGTTCAGCCGGAACTCCTGAGGTCTGTCGGATTGGACCAGCGGACCACGCTGGTCCGTGTCCAGCCCCATCGCCTCAAAGCGCTCATTCTCGAGGACTTGGAGCGGTTTCCCGACTCCTCAGTGAGCGACATTCACCGCAGGGTGGCCCCAGAGGTGCCGATCCGGACCTTTAGCAGGACCCTGCAGCGCGTCGTTCGTGAGGGGCTGTTGGAGGCCACCGGGACAGGACGCTGGCGGAAGTACCGCGCCGTCGGTTCTATCGGCCACACTCCCCAAAGTGGCCGATAGAGATATTGTCGCAATGGCCGTAAAACACTGCAAAACAAAGACTTGTCTATCGGCCACTTTCCGCACGTGGCCGATAGAACCTGTCGAAAGTGGCCGATAGAGCATCGCGCGCATGACGACCAGCCTGCCCCCATCTCTTGTGACCAGGCTAGAGAAGGTGGCGACCGACAACGGGTTCGACCGGGAGCTGCCGAGTGAGTCTGCCTGGCTCAGCTTTGCCAGTACCCAAGCGCCCCTGCGAATTTGGCTGACCGTTGCCGAGGAACACCAGTTCCTCTTGGCCGTCTCCCAATTGAACGTCGCACGGTCCCTTCGCTCTGAACAGGCCGTTGACGGGAACGGTTCCTGGCCGTTCGGTGCGCAAGGTGTCGCCGCTGTGGCTGACATCCCGACACTGCATCGGATCGTTCGGCGAGCGTTCCAGCTCTCGAAGAGCCTTCCAGACGAACTCCTACACGTCTTCGAGAAGAAGACCGAGGCGCTCCCCCGAACGACGGAGGCCGAACGGCTCGTGGTGCAGCGCGTGGGGCAGGAAGTGTTCCGCCAGGGGCTCATGGACTACTGGGACGGCCGATGCGCCATCACGGGCCTGTCCGTCGTGACGCTGCTGCGTGCCAGTCACATCAAGCCGTGGGCTGCGTGCGCGAGTGACGCTGAGCGTCTCGACGTCTTCAACGGCTTCCTGCTCGGCCCAAACCTTGACGCAGTGTTCGATTGTGGATTGATCACGCTGTCAGATGATGGGCGCGTCGTCGTTTCAGAGAATCTGCCGGCCACTGATCGACAGGTTCTGGGGCTTGATGTTCCGCAGTGCATCAGCCGTCTGGACGACGGCCACCGGCGCTACCTCTCGTTCCATCGCACACATGTATTCGAGAACCAGACGTTGTCCGACGGTCGCAGGCGACCCGAATGACGTGCCAGCCCAGACAGGTGGATGTGCCTGAGCTTGCCAGCTGCCATTCTGATTGCGATACCGTGCCCTCTCCCCAGCACAAGCCCCGTGTTCAAGTTGTTCCTGTCGTGCCTTGATCCACGGGCATAGTGGTGTGAGGTCGTTACTCGCCGCGCTGGGCGCGGACAACCGGCTGCCCTCCTTGAAGTGCCCTGAACACCCGGTAGCACGGCGAGCACTTCGCCAGATGCTCATACCCGGGCGCGCCGATTGGCAGACGGCGCTCAGCAAGGGCCTTCAGCTCATGTTGCGAAAGACAGCCGACTCGTTCAGGGTTCGGATTCGCGCTGCCAAAGACCTCGTCGATCGCGCGCTGCGTCTCTTGATCGTCGTTCTCCGGTGCCTGAGGGGTGTCGGCCATCGGATGTCTCGTTGTGGTCTCCGCCACGACGTCCCTGCCTGCGCGCCCCGTTCCTGGTAGGGCGCCTGTCATGTCTCGTCCGCTGGGGCTCCGAACTGAGGATCCTCCGGAGCTTCGCCTTCGCGCGCGAGAAGAGTGTATCCACGCCGACGACGGAGCGCCCGAGGAAATCGGCGATCTCCTGCGCGCTGAACCCCGCCGTCTTCCAGGTGCAGACGAGGCGCTCCTGCTCCGACAACTGCGCCAGCGCCTCCCGCACCGCGATCGCTCGTTCGATCTCCTCGGGCGACCCGTAGGAGGCCGCCGACTGGCTGAACTCGATCGCGCTCGCCTTCGGCGGAAGCGTATTGTGGATCAGCTTCGTTGAGGGCTTCCGCAGGTACGACGTCGCGACGCAGCGCACCGCGGACCACGCGTAGCCGTTGAGCTTCTCGAGTTGCCCACTCTGCGCCTCACGGCCGGCGATGCGCCGCGCCGCTTCCTCGAGGATCTCAACTTCTGCCACATCGTCCTGCACGTTTGGAAACCGTCGCCGCAGTTTGGGCAGCAGTTTCAGCACCGCGCGCTCGATGCGGGCATCGAGCGGTTTGCCGTGACTGTCCAACAGCCCGAGCACGCGCCTCTGATTCATGACGACACGTCCCGTCTGACGCCTGTAGGGCGCCGCCGCTTCGTCGAGGCCCGTGGAGACAGGACAGGCCTCGGTACGGTGATGTGCGAGGCCCTGTAAGGAATTAGTGTCTCGTTGCGTTCATCTCGTTACGGGACGGCCTTACGGGAAGGCAGTCGCGATCCGAGGTGAACGACATGCACGAGAGTCTGCAGCGTCGGCGTGGGCCTTGGCTATTCAGTGATCTGAGTCGCCAGCGTAGCACAGATGCAACGCGGCGTGTCACGCGTGGCCGGAACCTGTCGCGTCGTCATGTGCAGGCGTCTGCACTGGTCACTGTGCTGACGATGGCGGCGTTGGTGTTGCCGGCAACGGTGTACGCGCAGGCGTCCCCGTGGGAGCGTGCCGCGCAGAACCTGGAACAGACCTTCACGGGCCCGCTTGCGCGGTCGCTGGCGCTGGTCGCCATCGTGATCGGCGGCCTGATGTTCATGTTCGGTGAGGGCGGGGCCAAGCGGCAGATCAGCGGCATCGTCTTCGGCGGCGGGCTGGCGCTCTTCGCGGCGCAGTTCCTCACCTGGCTGTTCTGAGGTCGCCATGTCCCTCGGCACTCAGCATCGCCCGACGTATCGCCCCGTCTACAAGGCGCTGCATCGGCCCCTCACGGTGTGGGGCGTGGAGCGCCGTCTGTTCTTCCTGGCGCTGCTCATGGGCGCGGGCACGTTCAATCTCTTCTATTCGCTGCTGGCGGGGCTGCTGATGTTCGGCGGGCTGTATGGCCTTGCGGCCTGGGCGACCACACAGGATCCGCAGATGCTACGCATCCTGTTCTCATCGTCCCGCCATCGGCGCCGCTTCGATCCCGCCAAGCACGAGCGCCAGGATGTCGAGGTGACGGCGTGATGCGCCTGCGCCGCATTCTTCGCGACTACGCCGAGGCGGGCGCCGTCAACGCGCAGCTCGCCCTGTGGGGCTTCGTCAGCGACGACACGTTCCTCACGAAGAGCGGGCACGTTGGCGTGGTCTACCGGCTCGAGGGCGTCGAGGCTGATGGCCTGACGCACGAGCAGCGGCGGCAGATCACCCACCAGGTGGAGGGCGCGCTGCGGTTGCTGGACGACCGCTGTCGTCTCTATCAGTACGCGCTCAAGCAGGAGGCACCACCGTTCGTACCTGCCACGTCCTCCAGGCCCGTGGCACAGGAGGCGCTCACGCGCCGCGCCGACTTTCTCAACGGCCGACGCACACGCCTGTTCACGGTCGATCAGTTCCTGGTGCTGATGTACGAGCCCGCACCGCGACGTGCGCGCCGATGGACGTCTCAAGTGCTTCGGCAGCCCCATGACGCGCTGAGGAACTGGCTGTCACCGAGACGGCGGTGTGCCCTCGTCGAGGGCGGCATCGACCGCGCCGTCGCCACCCTGCAGCAGCGCGCGACCGGCCTCGAGGCGCAGCTCGTGGACCTCGGGATCCAGCGCCTCGACAAGGCGCAGGCGTTCGCGTTCCTCCGGCGACTCGTGAACTACGACGCCGCGCGTGCCTCTGCCGCGTCGCTGCTCTACGACACGCATCTGGACTACTTCGTCGCAGACTCGCCGATCGAGTGCCATCGCGACCACCTGCGCGTGGGGCGCCATGCGGTCAAGGTGCTGACGATGAAGGAGCCGCCGGCGCAGACGTTCGCGCACATGCTCGGCGACCTGCTGGCACTCCCAGCACAGTTCGTGGCCTGCCTCGAGTGGCAGCGGCTCCCGGCCGACGCGGTCCGCCGCGACATCCAGGCTCGGAGACGCCACTACTTCAACAAGCGGGTCTCCCTCATCAACTACGTGTCGTCCGAGACGCGTCCAGAGGAGATGCTCGTGGACGACTCCGCGTCCGCGACCGTGCGGCAGCTCGGGGACGCCCTGACCGAGATGGAGGTGGAGGGCCACTTCTTCGGCCTGGCCTCTCTCACGCTGGTGCTGGCGGGCCAGAGCCCGCAGGCATTGGACGGTGTGGCGGCCGAGGCCATGAAGGTGTTAGCCACACACGACGGGAGCGCGTTCGAGGAGAGCTATAACCTGCTCAACGCCTGGCTGGCCGTGGTCCCCGGCAATGGCGCGTGCAATCTCCGGCGGCTGGCCATACTGGAGACCAACGTCGCCGACCTGAGCTTCATCTTCACGCGCGATGCCGGCGAACCGACGCGTGGCCCGCGCCAGCAGCCAGCGCTGCTGGCCTTCGAAACGCCGGCCGACGTGCCCTACTGGTACCACCTGCACGTCGACGACGTCGGGCACACCCTCGTCCTGGGCGCCACGGGGAGCGGCAAGAGCTTCCTGCTCAACGTGCTGGTCACCCACGTGCAGCAGTACGACCCGTTCACGGTCGTCCTCGACCTGGGGCACAGCTATCGCAAGCTCGCCGGCCTTCTGGGCGGGGCCTACCTCGAACTCGGACTCGGGCAGCAGGGCGTGACGCTCAACCCGTTCGACCTCGATCGACCCACACCCGAGGACCTGCACTTTCTGCACGCCTTCACGCGCGTGCTGCTCGAGGGCGAGGACGGCTACCGCCTGACGGAAAGCGAGGATCGGGAAACGTACGAGGCCGTCGAGAACTTGTTCGTGCTCGAGCCGGCGCAGCGCCGGCTCTACACGCTAGCGAACCTGTTGCCGCGCGCGCTCGGCGGCCGGCTCCACAAGTGGGTCGAGGGCGGGCGGTACGGGGTAATGTTCGACCACCCGCGCGACACGCTGCAGATCGACCAGCTGCAGGTCTTCGACTTCGAGGCGATGCGCGAGTATCCCTCACTGCTCGAGCCACTGCTGTTCTACGTGCTGCATCGCGTGAACCGTCGCGTCCACGACCCCGCCCTGAGCGCCACCCTCAAGGTGTGCGTGATGGACGAAGCCTGGCGCCTGATCCAGCACCCGTCGCTGCGCGCGTACGTGCAGGAGGCGCTGAAGACGTGGCGCAAGCGGAATGCTGCGGTGTGGCTCGCCACGCAAACCGTCGACGACTTCGCGTCGGCCGACCTGCTGCGCACGGTGGTGGAGAGCTGCCCGACACGGCTCCTGCTGGCCAACCCGGCGATGGACCGGCAGCAATACCGCGAGTTGTTTCAGCTGAATGAGATGGAACTCGATCTGCTGGCCGGGCTGACGCCGCGTCAGCAAATCTTGATGAAGCGGCCCAACGTTGCCAAGGTCCTGACACTCCGTGTCGATCCCAAGAGCTACTGGATCTACACGAACACGCCCGTCGACAACGAGCGCGTCGCCGCGATGCTGCGGGAACACGGTCTGGCCGACGGCATCGACCGACTTGCCGCGTCCGCCTGAAGGAGAGGTGTGCAGATGGGTGATCGCTCTTCGATGCTGCTGGTGGGGACGCTGACCATGCTCGCGGTGAGCGCGATGACGCTCCACGCGCAGACGCCAGGGATCCGGGAGGTGACCGCGTCGGACCGGAGCCTGATTCCGCTCAGCACCAGGGTGCGCTACACGACCATGATCGTGCTGCCGGATGGCGAGGACATCCTCGATGTCATCTGCGGCGACCGCGACTTCTGGGTCATCAGCGCCGTGCACAACGTGGCGCATGTCAAGCCGGCGAAGGCTGGCGCTGAAACGAACCTGAATCTGGTGACCGCCCGCGGCACCATCTACTCGTTCCTGCTCAGCGAGAAGCCGGCTGGGCCCGGGCCTGACCTGAAGGTGTACGTCACGTCAGACCCGTCGCTGCCGACGGGCAGGCAGAAGTACTACAGCGCTGCCGAGGTCGAGAAGCTGGAAGCGGAGGTCACCGAGGCGCGCGAGGCGGTGACGCGGGCCGAAGTACGCGCGCAGGAGACCATCGCCGCTGCGAAACAGGAGTTCCCGACGCGGCTTCAGTTTCCCTACACGCCGGTGAAGTACGAGCGGCCCTTTCTGCTGCGCGCTATCTGGCACGACGGACAGTTCACGTACCTCCGGTCCGACGCGTCGGAGCTGCCGGCGCTCTACGAGGTCAAGGACGGCAAGCCGGCCTTGCTCAACTTCCAGGTGCGCAACGGCACGTACGTGGTACCCAAGGTCCTGGATCGTGGATACCTCGCCGTTGGCGAGGCCAAGCTCTCGTTCGAGCGGCGGGAGCGCTAGCCATGGTCGACCAGGTCGAGACCCCAGGGACGGCGCCGATCGTGGACCGGCGACCCGCGCCACAGGGCGTGCTTCCGCGCGGCGTGCAGACATGGCTCATGGTGATCCTGGCGGTTGGCATGCTCGGCATCATCTTCCTGACCGGGCAGCCGAGTGCGCCGGCGCGCCCGCAAGTGACGACGCCGGCCGCCGCGACGCCGAACGGCGACCGCGTGCGGGACTACCAGGAGCGGCTGCGTCTGCTCGATGCGCAGGCGGCGCGAGATGCCGCCGAAGCGGCGATGGAGACGGCCCCGGATCCCTTCGTCGGTGACCCCCCGATGGACGGCCCACCGCCCGTCGACCCGCTGGTGGCCGAGCGCCAGCGTCGCGAGTACGAGAGCCTGTTCGCGAGCAACGTGGTGCTCAGTCGGCGGCCAGACTGGCAGCAGCCGGACCCTGCCCGTCGGCTGACCGGAGCGAGCGCACGCGAGCTGCCGGACGGACCACCGTCGCTGGACGACGTCGCGGCGGCGGTTGTGCGCGCGACCACCAAGGTGGCTGGCCCGAGTGGCGCAGCCGAGACCGCGCCGTTGCCTACCGTCGCTCCTCCCGCAGGCGGCCAGGCCGAGGAGCACCCCGGCCCGGAGCAACGCGTGCCGACACCCCGGATCAGCGCGGTCGGCCCGCTGCATCGCGTGCTGGAAGGCACCCTCATCGATGCTGTTCTCACTAATCGCTTGGACGGGAGTATCGCGGCGCCGGTCAATTGTCTGGTGACCAACCCGGTGTACTCGCATAGCGGCCAGCACGTGCTGGTGCCGGCGGGTGCGCGTGTGCTTGGGGAGACCCGGCCCGTGCAGTCGCACGGCGAGACCCGCCTCGCCGTGCTGTTTCACCGACTGCTGCTGCCCGACGGCAGCACCGTTCCGCTCGATCAGTTCCGCGGCCTAAACCAGATCGGCGACTCGGGCTTGCGCGACCGCGTGAATCACCACTTCCTGTCGACGTTCGGCGCCGCAGGTGCCGTGGGACTGGTGACGGGACTGTCGCAGCTCCTGGGCAGTGCAGGCTTCGGCATCGGTGACGGCGACCGCACGGTGGTGATCGCCGGCGGCGTCGGGGGCACCACGGCGCAGGCGACCGCGCAGGTCATGAATCGGTTTCTGAACCGCCTGCCGACCATCACGATTCGCGAGGGGCACCGCGTCAAGGTCTACATCACGAGTGATCTCGACCTGCCCGCGTGGGCACCGACCTCAGCCGCAGACACGTTCGTTCGGAGGTAAGCCATGCGTAGAATCGCCGGTCTTCTCGTCATGCTGGGCGCCGCCGCATCGCCGGCACACGCGCAGTGGGTCGTCTTCGACCCGACGAACTTCGCCCAGACGGTACTCATCGCGCAGCGCACACAGGAGCAGTACACGGAGCTGCTGGCGCAGTACCGCACCATCCTGCGCATGTCCCAGGGCCTCGGCAGTCTCGACCCGTATCGCATCCCACCAATCGCAACGGCCCGACATGACCTTGGCCGCTGGACATACGGCGGCCCGTGGTTGGGCGGACTCAACAGTGGCGACCCTGCGGGGACCGGGTACTGGGCAACCACGCTGCCGCTACAGCGGCCCCAGACCTTTCCGGCGCGCATAACGCCAGCCGCGCGGCGCCATCTCGAACGGCAGTACGCCACCATCGAGATCACCGACTCGGTCGCCATGATGGGCGGCCATCAGCTGGGTGCCTTGCGCGGGTACCACGGCCAACTGCAGCGTGCGGTCCAGGACCTGGAAGTCGACGTGTTGAACGGCCTCGAGCGGTACCACGAGATGACGGCGCTGCTCGATAAGGTCGCCGCGGCGGAGTTGCTGGGGCGCCGGCAGGACATGGCGGCCAATCAGCTGCTGTCTCACGCGCTGGAGCAGATGCTGGCACGTAGCAAGCGGCTTCGTGACACCGAGGCCGCGACGATGAACATGCAGCTTGTGACCTGGCGTGACGGTCGGGCCGTGAACGATGCGCTCGTCCGAGGCACCGGCGACGCGCTGCGCACGTGGCGTCAGCCCTGAGGAGCACCGGCCATGAAAACCACACTGCTGACAACGGCACTCGTCCTGACGTTGGCCGCACCTGCGAGGGCGCAGTGGATCGTCACGGATCCCACGACCACGTTCCGCAACAGCGTCACGGCGACCGTGAAGGAGATGCTGGTCCGGTTGCAGCAGGAGCAGCACAGCGAGCTGCGTCGCATGGCGCACCGGCTGAGCATGTTCACCACGCTGGCGAAGTACCGAACGCACGATGTGCCGTTGTGGCGCATCCACGACTTCGAGAGCCCCAATGTCCTCTTCGCTCGCGACTACCACGCCGCCCTGAACTACGGGGATGCGGGAGGCCGTGCGTTCCTCGGCGTCAGTCACCCGCTGTCCAACGCCGCGAGCTTGATGGCTGCGCTGTCACCGGCGGCGCGCCGCGCCGTGCTCAGCCGATTGGCGACGCTGGATCTGACGGACGCTGCGGTCATCGCCGGGACGCACGATTCCGGGCAGCTGCGCTACAACGGCCGCCGGGAGTTCGCGGCGATCGAGAGCCTTGAGCGAGACGTCACGAACGACTCACTCGAGCAGAGCACCACGGCCATTCTCGACAAGATCAGCGGCGCGAGCCTGATTGCCGCGCGCCAGCGGCAGGCGCGCATCCAGCTCCTGCACGGGGTGGTGGAGCAGCTGCTCGTCGAGAGCAAGCGCGCCCGCGACACCGAAGCAGCGGTCATGAACATGCAACTCGTGGCGTGGCGAGACCGCGCGTCGGCCAATCGGGCGTTCGCCGACGGCACCGGCGACGCCCTGCGGACGTGGCGACAGCCCTGAGGTACGGGAGCGGTCATGCAGCCATCACTCAACCTCATTCCGACGATCCAGCAGGCCATCGTCAACCTGCTGATGACGCACGAGCCTGTGTTCCTGCGCTTTGGGTACACGCTGTTCATGGCCTTCGCGACCGTCCTGATTGCCTGGCACGGGCTCCGGATGATGTTCAGCAATCACGGACTCGGCGACCAGATGTTCGAGTTCGCCAAGCTCCTGCTGTTTATCGCCTTCGGCTACTCGTTCATTGCGTACTACGAAAGCCCGCTGCCAGGCATCGGCGTGTCGTTCAGCAACCTGATCACAGACCAGGCCGGCTACTTCCAGTCGGTGCTCGAGGCGCGCGCGTTCGACAACATTTACCGACACTTCGACGAGCTGGCGGAGCACTTCATGCAGCCAGATCCCTGGTCGATTCTGGCGAACCTGATCTACTGGACCGTGTTGCTGCTGATCGCATGTGCGAAGGCGGTCTCCTTAGCGGTCATTGCCTTCGGGCTGATTGCGACTGCCGTGTGTGGACTCCTGGGCCCCATCTTCGTTCCGTTCTTCATAGTCCCTAAGCTCGATTGGCTGTTCTGGGGTTGGCTGCGAGCCTTCATCCAGTACTCATTCGTGCCGGTGGTCGCCGTCGCGTTTCTGATGATCTTCGAGCAATTCGTCTTCCGCTATGTGACCACCCTGCCGCCCATGATCACGGAGGCCGAGTACGGCGTCTACGCGCTGCAGACGCTCGCCGTCGTGGCCACGTTCTGTTTGGGCATCCTTCAGGTGCCCTCGCTTACGCAGTCGATCTTCAGTGGTTCGAGTGGAGAGAGTGTGATGCCAGCGCGCGCCGGTCTGGGACGGCTTCTAAGGCGTTAAGGGGAGGCGTCAGATGTCGAGAAGATGGCCAACTGGGCGAACTCACGAAGAAGACCCACCGGCGTCGCCCGAGTTCTCGCGTGTCCTTGTGCTGGCATTCCTGATTGCCGGCGCGCTGGGGCTCCTGAGCGGCGTGGCGTGGCTGGTCTACCTGTGGGTGACGCGCGTGCTTGGCGGTCAGTGAACGAGGTGGGCGATGAGCGCAATCGTCGGCGATGTAAACCCGAAGACGCTCGAGAACGCGAAGCGGCAGTTCGTGGAGGTGTACGGCTCGGCGCTCGTGCTGAACACCTACCTGAAGATCGCGCTGGTACTCGTGTGCCTATTCGCATTGGGCCTCATCGGCCTCAACGTGCACACTGCTGCCAGGTACGCCGACGTGAAGCCGATCGTCATCCGCATCGACGAGGTCGGCCGTGCCGAAGCCGTGGCGTACGACGCCTCTCGCTACCAGCCGCAGCCGCCTGAGCTGCGCTACTTCCTGACGCAGTTCATCGTGAAGCACTTCGGCCGCATCCGGTCGACGGTGCAGCGTGAGTACCCGGACTCGCTGTTGTTCCTCGAGCCGGCACTGGCCGACGCCACCATGGCGCAGAACGACCAGAGCCGCAGTCTCGAGGCGTTTCTCACCAATCCGTCGGCCGACGAGATCGAGGTGGTCGTGCAGAACGTGAGCCTGAGCGAACTGACGGCCACGCCCTTCAAGGCCGCGATCAACTTCCAGAAGGTGTTCTACGCACCAGGCACGCGCCACGAGCGAGCCCGGGAGACCTTTGTGGCACATGTCGACTTCGCGCTGCGCGACCGGGTGCCGAATGCTCTGGTGCGAGTCAACCCGCTCGGGCTGCAGGTCTCCTACTTCCGCGTCGACCAGGCCTTCGAGGAGGCGACGCGATGATTGCTAACGTCGCGTTCCTCGCGGCCCTGACGCTGTTCCTCATCGGCGCCTGGCTGGCGGGCGCGCTCGTCTTCCTCGCCCCGTACAAGGCCACCCTGTTCCGGAACCACGGCTGGTTCATGGGCGGGGTCGCGCTCGTCCTGTTCTTCAACCTGTGCGCCCTCTACTACAGCGTGGCGCGGTGGCTGTTCCTTCG
>VFQN01007818.1_pt1 | contig 11253 bp, 7 predicted proteins | sample 3512371 | NCBI WGS metagenome assembly VFQN01 (sample SAMN10412370, study PRJNA504923) | tailings metagenome | isolation source: Replicate 2 from Balatoc abandoned mine | place: Philippines: Itogon, Benguet | collected 2017-08-28 | reverse complement strand
AGGGATGACGTCACTTCTTCCGAGTCACATTCTTCGTTCTTTCTCTTCCTATTGTTATCATGATTAGAATCAGAGGTAGAGAGGTAGTGACATCTGACGTGGTCTCTCTCTGTGAGGTGGAATAGTTTGTGCGCCATACTTATCAACACCTCTTTGTCCAACTCCGTTACCTCCTCTCCAGTGAGATCATCGTAGGACACAGTGACGGGGAAGTCCTGACGATTGTTCATGAACTTGTATAAGATCCAGCGATCCACATAGTCTCTCATGTCTCTGACGTCATCGATGGAGTGGGTGACAGTGCTCACTGGGTAATCAGTGTCGCTGTTTGCAGGTATGATGTGAGGGAGGTTGACAGGGTCGAGGTGACGTAGCATGTCTCTGAGGTAGTGGTTGGAGAGCGCTGGGTGATGATGAGGGAAGGCGACCCAACCACCACCGATGTCGCAGTGATCCCCGCCTAGCGATGAGGTGGCGCGATACTCCCAGTGAGAGCCAACATTACCATCAAGACAGCGAGCGAGACCTGCGTCATCGCGGATGTGGAAGGAGATAGGCGTGAAGGGTACGGTGGGCTTGGCAGCAATGATGTGGTAGCTTCTCTTGATGAAGGAGGTGTCACAGAAGGAGTCGTACTGCATCTCTGTCTGTAGGGTGAACTTAGGACCCATCACAGTGTCAAACAACCCAACGAACTCTACTCCACCTCTCACAACACTACATCGCTCTCTCTCGCCATCCACTACTATCTCGACCTCCCTCTCACTCTCCGAGGATGGAGTCAGACGAGGGAGTGCCGCGACTCTGCCTAGGTTAGTGCGAGCATCGTCTGTGGCGTAATATTGAGAGAAGTTCTCTTTTTTGTGCGCTGCAATGAGACGACGAGCTCTCTGCAGAGGACAGCCCAACGACGAGGCATAACTCAATACTCCACACCTCCTCAATACCCCTGCAAACGCTCTAGCGGTGTAAGCCCCTCGACTGAACCCGAAGAGGTAAATTCTGTCTCCGGGGAGGTAGTCTTGCATTACATAGACATAGGCCTCTGCAAGCTTGTCGTCCAGTGAGGTGGCGTGAATCGAGTCATTGAAGTCTTTTAAAGCATCACCTGATGTTGCAATTCCCTTCACGTAATAGGTCTGGTAGGCAACGAGGCCATCGATTTCGAGGTCTTTCGCTCTTGCTCGATGTATGAGAGTATCGAGGATCTTGATGTTCGTGACAAGACCATCTGAGCCCTCATAGCTATTGCCTGTCCCATCAAAGAAGATATAAATGCCTTTCTTCGCTCTCATTGACGTGAGGTTATGTTATCCTTTGATAAGATAAGATGTGCTTTGCTTGTAACGGATCGGCAAATACCGATAACAATAGCGGTAATGTAGTACATCGACTACCGCCAATAACGTGTTCTAAATGCTCTCAGGTGTATTGTTTTTTGTGACTACGCCTCCATTTTTGTTGGAAAAAACTCTCTTGAGAAAAGCTGATTGTAAAGGTCTAACGGGTGACAAGTAATCACACGGGCGATTCTATTATCAGATGAGAGCAGTGATAGAGCTCAAAGGCTCCCACATTACTGTATAAATAAACTACAAATTACAATCAATCAACATCATAATAAAATACTGTTCCTATCCCTCTCTGATAGACTTAGCGTTACCAGGAAAGCTTGAACTACGATGACGTCACAGGCAGTGAGATGATGCCTTTGTCAAGAAGGTTCTGAATGGATCTAAAGATGACATCAGAGCTCTGTTGAGTATAGCCGCCAGAGAGCACCATGACTATCGGAATGTTTCTCTCTCTGCAGTGGCGAAACACCTCCTCGTCTCTCTCGATGATTCCCTCTGCGCTGACACCGAGAGCACCGATCGGATCGCCCTGGAGGATGTCAGAGCCAGCGTTGTAGAAGACGATGTCAGGTTTGGCGGCGGTCAGGGCTTGGGACAGGTGTTTCTTCAGCTTCGTGAGGTATGCTGACGTGGCAGTTCCTCGTCTCAGCGGGAAGTCATAGTCGATAAAATCTCTCGCAAAGGAGTCACGGGGATAGACATCAGCGTTGTACATGTCGAATATCTTGATGTTGGAGTGTTTGGTGTACGTCAGGTCTCCGTCAGCACTGCCCACGTCAGCGAAGGCAGACACATAGCCGTTGCCTTGGTGAGCATCAAGATCGATGATCATCGGATGGTGGAATAAAGAGCCAAGAAACTTCCTAATAGCGATGGAGACGTCAGCGTAGATGCAGAATCCCTCGCCGTTGTCAGGCTTAGCGTGATGATAGCCGCCGGAGAGATTGATCGCCCAGCCGTGACTCATCGCAAGAGACGTGGCCAAGATAGTGCCTTCACATGCCAGCTTCATAGGCTGTAATAGGCGAGGTCTCGCGACCCACATAGGGATGAGAGAGAGGAAGGGCACTTCAGTGATCTTCGCGATCTCACTGGACGACGAGACAACTGAGTCAATGTATCTCTTCGAATGAACGAGGAGAAGATCTTCATCAGATATCGGGGATTCAGGGTGACTGAAGTTATCATAGTTCCACGTGTTTCTCTCGCAGAGTCGATCGAATACTTTGCCATATTTCTTCGAGTCAAAGGAGTGGAGAATGTTCTCAAGGCCGTATAAATGGATGTTATAGTTGGAGTGATAGACTATAGGGATCTTGGTTGATATCATGGTAAGGTGTTTTAATACAGATATAAATATGGTTGTTATTCCTAACAACACCATATGCCTCATCTCAGCTCACTCATAGCAGACTACCGGTATGATACCGACAGCATCTCAAATCGTGCAGCGCATGAATTGCACGATCCGCTAAACAAACTGGGCAAGTCAGGAGCTGCGTTGTAAGTTATAGGCGTTAAGGTAGTACGGTTCGTTACATTGCAAATGTTGATGATGGGAAAATCTATTCCATTCAACTCAGGTGCAACCATTCCAAATCACTTGGAATGGATATCTAAAGAGTATTCTTACCATGAATTGCTAAGAGTAGTCTACCGAACCTTTGAAATACGTGTCGTTGCAATTTAGGAGAAGAGAAAGGTTTCATTAAAATTACTAGAGTCTATTATCTATCTACTAACTCTTGGGTTGTATCTCTGACTTAGTTGAGTTCAATATCACGACAACAATCCATCTTTACGATAACAGGACATCTCTTGGTTCATAAGTCTAACAGTGTGAACATCACCGAGTTGCCGTCATCTCTCTTCATCATCAGACAGCCATGAGGATGAGCCATAAGCCATGTAACCTTCGAGTCAGAACAGTGGCCCTCTCTTCTTCAATAACTTCTTATACTTCGCCCACACTATGATCTCATAGCCTTGATAGCGGAGGTAGTCTAAGATCTGTTGTCTGTGGTCTTCGTTGAAGTCTGACTTCATCCTGTACATCGCCTCCTCCATCACATCACACCACTTCTCCACCATCTCCACGCTAATCTCATACTGTGAGTGAAGCTCAGAGATAGAGATAAAGCCTCGCCTATCAGTGAACTGACTGCCTCCGCCACAGCGCTGATAGAGGAAGTCAGCGAAAGCCTTCATAGTGTACTCCAAACTCTCCTCTCGAAACATACCACTACACAACGAGGATGAAAAATAGCAATAAACGAGAAAAAACCATTTACCTGAGCGGAGATGAGGTATCTTTGATGACTTTCGTGAAGAAGATGTCAGCGAGGTTGAGGAAGGCGAAAGAATCTATCTCTAAGGCGAGGTTCGATGAATCGATGGCAAAGGCTCGCTCATAAGACAGTCCTGAGAGATCAAGCGCCTCTCTTTGAACCACTGTTAATAAATCCTCGCCATTGTTTAATAATAGCTCCATAATACAATCAATGTAATGAAGTACCGGTCTATAACAGACGGATTCAGCTAAAGTCCGATGATCCGAGGTGTATCCTAAATTAAGGTATTTGAGGGTTTGCGAGGTCCTAAGGTTCTAACGACTACTAACAGACAGACAGAGTCCATATATAGTCTATATAGGCCATATCTATAGTACTGTAATAGAAGATGACCACCTACTCTCAGAATAAGACCACTGGACTCTTCGACAGCGCTTTCAAGAAGAAGGAAGAGGCTGCAAGGATTTGGAAGGAGAAGAATGATCTCAACTTCAGTGATAGATTTCCTTCCTCTACTTCCCCACCACCTAATACCACTGAATACACTGCAGAGAGCAAGTCAAACAACTACAACTATAGTCAAACTAGACTCATCAGCCCTCAGAAGGAAGAAGTGAGTCAGAAGGATCTCTCAATACTCGAGACTATCACAAGCACCAATAATAGCACTACTGGTACTGAGATTACAACCACAGTAACACAACCACCTCATCCAACTTCTGATGAAGTCAACACCGCTGCTACTGACTCACCGTCAGAGCAGAAGAGCGATGCAAGAGACCACGTCACTGCCTCCACCCCCTCACTGACACCACACACCTTCACTCAGAGCCTCGAGAACCTCACCACAGCAGAGAAAGCCATCGTGACGTCATTCGTCATCGCTCTACTCTACCTACACCTCTCATTCCACTCCCTACAAGAGGTGCTGAGCTACGACTACCTCGCACTCCTCTCCCTCACCTCACAGAGAGTAGCCACGTCACTGCCCTCGCTATCCCCTGACCTCTCACCTCTCAGACAGAGGATTGAAGAGGTGTTCCATCGACTCACTTATGTCGACGTCGTCGTGATTCCTGTACTCCTCACACAACTAGTCGTTCTCTTCGACTGGTCGCCTGAGCGCACTGACTTCATCCTCTTCTCCTGCACCCGCCTCATCGCCAATCAGGTGACAAGTTGGCGCACCTCATTGTCCTCCTTCGTCAAGGAGACAAGAAGTGACGTGGCTCAACTCTACGAGCAATATCAACAAAAGACGCCACGTGTCTTTCGAATCCTCCTCGCTCTCTCGCTCACCTCCTTCATCGTGCGCTATGTCTTAGTGCAGGCAATCTCTGCGCTGACGTGGTTCTTCCAGACGATCGTTTATCCGTGGCGTTATTATGGCCTGGCAGGCCTCGGTATCGTCGGAGCACTCTACCTCGCACACCTCTATCTCGCTAGACAGCAGAGTCGGAAGGAAGTGATTGTGAGGCTGAGTCAGCACGTGAAGGAATTGTTGGAGAAGAAAGAAGAGCAGCAGGCGGTGGTGGACTACCTCTACTACGAGATAAATGACCAGGTCATCAAGAATGACCTCGCTACTCCCTCTAAACCTCACAAGTGGTGGAAGATCTTCTCATCGTCAGAGGTGAAGGAGGTGAAGGAAGTGAAGGAAGGTGTCATTGATGACGTTAGCGAGGGCTTACGCCTGGGCGGGCATACACTCCCTTCTCTGTGGAATGAGGTGCAGAAGGAGGTGGGGAAGGACAAGCGAGTGAGAACTTTCCTCATGTTCGTTGACGGAGCGCAGAAGAAATGTTGGAAGATCATGAGCAACAACAACCCAACCATCTCCCAGCCATCCTCCTCTCAACAGTAATGTAATGTAATGTAATCATAAAATACAATTTACTTTACTTTATTCACAATCCATACAAAAAATAAGAACTTATCATCGTAATAATGAAATAGATCGTCGACAAAATTGAGTGATTCGATTGATTGAAAAGATTTACTGGCGTCGGAAGACTTTGAGGAAGAAGTGTTGGATCGATTGGACGAATCTTTGAACGATGTGAGAGAACCTCAGTTTCGTTCTTTGCAACTGCCCACCTTCTCCTCCACCTCCTCTTTTACTCTTGCCTGAAGAAGCAGGAGAGGTGAAGGTCACGAGAGCTTCTGATACATCAGAGGAGGTGCTCTCGCACAATTGAAGAGCCTCACACTCTAATCCTCCGACTTGCACCAGGGCAGAGGCATCAGGCGACACATAGACCATGGCTGATGAAGGAGTGCAGGAAGAAGAGGACGATGATGGGACAAGAGCTGAATAGGTGGGAGGGTAAGGAGGTGTAATGACGTGGCGAGGAGGAGCAGGGCTGTTAAGATTGAAGCAGAGCAAAGTCAGAGATAAGGCAATAATCAAATACTTCAACCAATCCAAACGAGTCCACTGCACCTGCTCTGCCTCTAGCTCAAATAACTCCTCCACCTTTCCCTCTTTCTTCTCCTCCACCTCAAATACTTCCTCCATTTCTCCTGCTTTCTTCTTCTCAGCGCTTCCTACAATATCAGGCAAACTAAGAGACTCCGAGTCGTCGCGACTTGGTGCAGCAGAGTGATGAGGTGTGGATGGAGTGGTGGTGCGACCGCTTGAAAGAGCAGATGTGTCATTCACCGGAGTTTTAGGAGGTGAGCGGGTGGGTGACTTCACCTTCTCACTGTATGTGATTGGTCCAGTAGCATTGAAATTTTCTGAAGGAACATCGATTTCTGGGAAAAGAGGAGGGAAAACCTCCTTCACCTCTTCCTTCACTTCTTCACTCTCTTTCTCTTCCTCTTTCTGAGATGATGTGTTTGTTGAGGGTTGGGCTGCTCCTTGAGCACGGTCAGGAGAATTCGTCTGACTGCCTACTACACTGACCGGTGCTGATGTCACTCGATCCACATTGTCACTGTCACCACTGGGAAGAATCTCTAAGCCATGAAATCGAATAATCCTTCGTTGCTTCTTCCCTTCCACTGTAGAGGAAGTGCTTGAAGAGGGAGTGATTTGATCTGTTGATAGTTTGTTGTCTGCGAAGACGTCAAGGGAGGTTGAAGCGAGCGACACCTCTGACGCGGTACCACCAGTGGTAATGAGGTTCTGGGAGAAGGAGATAATGACCTTCTTGCCTTTCGCTTCCTCGCCTGATGTGGTTGTATTCGCCCTTAGGAAGAGTTGAAGGGCACTGAGGTAGTCTTCCTCGACTTTCTTGCGCTGATCGTTGGGAATGAGAGTCTTGAGCTGCCACAATCTCTCTGCCTCTTCTCTTTTCTGTTTTTGCCCTTTCTTCGCTGCTGCCTTGCTGCTTGGAGTGAGCTGGGCGAGTCTGAGGAGATGGTGGTAGGGGGAGTGGTGGTCGAAGAAGTGCTCTAGAGTCAGAGCAGCGACTGATTCAATTACCTCGTTCATCACATCGCTCAGCCCCTTATCATCCTTCACCTTCTCAGCAGCAGAATTAGCGGAGAGGAGGAGAGCATAGATGATTTGCACGATGTCGAGATAAATCGCGAGAAAGTAATGGTTTTTAAGGAAGTGTGTCAGGTAGCGCCGCACAGTCTTCTGTCTAGTATCTCTATCCGTGCTGTCACTCGAGTAGTTGCACTCGAAGAGTTGAGTAATCTTGCCAAGAGTCTGGGTGATATCAGCAAGCAATGAATAGTAAAAGAGCGCAGAGAAGTTATGCACGCAGAGGAGGATCTGAGTTCTCTTCAGACAAGCAATCGTCACGAGGTCTAACAAAACATCCATCAGTTTCTTCTGCCATTTCCTCATACTACCTCTCTGAGAGAAGTAGAGCACGAGACTACGTGGCTCAGACGATGAAGTCTGAGGGAAAGCTGTCTGTGTCAATACCAAGGCATATTGAACAGAAGAAGGGGAGGTTGGTCGCGAAGAAGGTCCAGCTGTCTTCGTCGCATCACCTGCACTGTCTTCACTGGGATCAACCGCGGCAGTGGGGAGGGTTTTGGACGTCACTATTGTCGTGGTGAGTTCAGTGAGCGCCGTGAGCGGGAAGGATTCTTTGCCTTGAATCATAACCTGGTAGTTGAAGGGGAAGTCCAAATACTCGAGCAATTTATCGTTTCTCACGTCATTGTCTTCATCCACGTCGTTGTCTCTGGCGGCTCCTTCACTATCGTCGGGTTGCAAGCTCTTGTGCTCCACTGAAGACACTAGAGACACCACAGTGCCAAAGGACGGCGCAGTGCTATCCACTGAGGTTGTTGTGGGAATGATGTCCTGGAGGAGGAGCATGGTGTGGTAGTTGTTGTGGTATTTGATGATCTCACAGTGGTCGTGTATGAGGTAAATAGACGAGGACGATACAGCCAGTGCAGAGAGGGAGGTTCTTCGAGTGTTGTTTGTTATATTGGTCGTTGCTATGGGAGGAATGTTGCTGTTGTTAGGGATGTTAGTCCTTCGACTAATAATACTGCGATCACTGTTATTGTTTGTGTTAGTGTTGTTGTTATTGTTATTGTTGGTTGGATTAATATTATTGTGTTGCTGTTGTAGGATATTCGAGGAAAGAATTGCGGACGAGTCTTCGCTCTGACTATCTCTCCTAGGCTTGTTGTTGTCTTTGTCGTCGTCGATGTAGTCGTTGTTATTGTTATCGTTGTTCTTATCGATGTTGTTGTGATTATTAGTGGTGGTTATGATGTTCTTCTCATAGTTGATGTCATTGAATTTGTTAGTATTGCTAGGAGCACTACCACTACCACTGCCTCCTACACCCTCCATACTCCTCATAGACTAAGATACGATAGACAAGTGAAAGATGTCAGCAAAAGATACGATTGAAGTGACGAATCCTTCTTTCACTTTCCTAGATTACAATGAGATGATATCACAGCCACGACAGCAAACTGAAATTTCAAGTTATAAAGAGTTCTGACAGTTAAAACTGGGAATTCAATTTCAAAGGAATTGCTTAAGAAAGAATAAAACAATTCCATCAAATATTTGCGAAAGTTTACATCACACATCTATAATACAAATATTAATACAAATGAATATAATAGAAGAATAATCATGAGTCTACAGCGTCCGTATAACATATACTGGATTCACTCTAAGTTTTCTACGGGTGTCATTCGAAATACACCTCCTTTCTGTAGTTCGTAATGTGGTTGAGATGTGCAGGTCTCCCACACTCCCCAAAGACCCAGAGACCATTTCTCAGCACGCTGTCGCCAATAATCCGACTCACAACCCTCGTTCTCTGCCATAGAGAAGACAACTCCCTCAGACCAGTAGCCTAGATGTCTCACGTGAGCCTGAGACACTCCCTCTCTCTCCTCCCTCGCTGTAGACGATAGGAGGGGATTGGGGATATCCCGAAGCTCGTTCTCCTCCCTCATTGTATGGGCGACATCAGAGGTGTCGATATGGTGATGGTAAGTCTTGCTGAGTAGGACCTTCTGTCCGATAATGTCATTCTCTATCTTTCCCTCTAATGTGAAAAAACCAATCGCATCCACTCCCTTCCCTCTGATGCAGTCAGCAGAGAAGAACCTCAAGAATGCGGGAAACTGATCTTTGAAGGCGCCTGACTTATAGAAGTAAGTGAACTGCCAGGCCCTCGCTGTGTCGTCTGTGAGCAGGAAGAGTTGCAGCGGTGAGAGGGGGTGCTGTGTGCTATGGACTTGAGGGAGAGGAATAGAGGAAGAAGACGTAGTGGTTGTAATGGTCTTGGTGGCAGTTGTAGGATTATTATTGAGGTAGTGTCGATGGCGTGGACTAGGTTTCAGCTGCGAGATATTGTTGGAGGATGACGTGGGTTGTATTGGTGGCAGGGGAGTGACAAACCTCCAAATACTTTTAGAAGGCGCGTCACTCTCTCCCCCAACAGTAGCACTAGCACTACCGCCTGTTGAGAGGCTGGAGGAAGGTTTATTGCTCACCCGTCGCTCTGACAGCCAGTCGTCAGAGGTGTGGGGGGTGCGGGAGAAGACAGGTGCGTCAGGATAGAAGAGTCCTATGAGAGCTCTACTCGCTTGTTTATTGCAGACTCCCTGTATATTTGATGTGCTCGCCCTGCCACTGTCAGGTAGGGTGGGAGGGTTGTAGTGGTTGTAGTGCTTGCCCACTGCGAGGTTGACGGAGGCTGACGGTGACGTCAGCAATAGAGCAAGTTGTCGATGGCCGTTGCAGGTAGTGATTTGGTCAATCAGAGCTATCTTATACCTCCTCACCTCACAGTCAGCGTCAGAGCTGTGAGAGCGAAGGACGTCAGTCTTAAGCTTCGCGACGCTCTCCCAGCAGAGCAAGTTACCCAACACAGCACAGGCGTAGTTCTGCACGGTCCCTTCCTCGTTAGCAAGGAGAGAGACTAACACGGTGACAACGCCTTCCTCGATTAGTCGATTGTTAAAGTCGTCAAAGAGGCGTGACGTCAGCGCAATGAGTACTTCAAGGATGTGATGAGCGAAGGAGCGGAAGTCACTGTTAAGAGTCTCACTGGGACTCATAATCTTGTCTGACGCCATCAGATTCGAGGAGTCGAAGAGAGGCAGGGGATGCGTCACGCCTCGCTCAGAGCGGTGGTGTCGTCGGGGATGCACTTGTTTGTGTTTGGGCACACAACGCTGCTCCTTCATCTGAGAGAGAAAGCGCTGACACTCGCTACTCTCTCGGTGGTAGCGCTCGCTTACTCCACAGATCTGGACATTAACAGCGATCGCATCTTCTCTCTCGCACCTTCGCAGTAGATCGAGGTAGTGGCGATATGCCCGCCGCCCACCCACAACCTCGTCAGGTGTCATCACTGTAGGTGAGAAGAGGTCATAGTGGGTGCTGTGTGTGAAGAGGAAGGAGTAGCGGAGGAAGGCAGTGGAGCGCCAGTAGTCGAGTGACGTCAGCAGAGAGTGATACTTCCGAGACAATCCTCGCATACGACACACGTCAGCAGTCGACAAGTGCTGGAATATCTCTCGGACCAACTCATCCGCCAGCCAGTGTAATAGGAGCTGGTCGACAGCGCGCTCAGAGTTCTTCGCGGGGAGTAGTGCAGCTGAGGTGTCAACCCTCCCATCAGAGACTGAGACTTGTGACAGTGATGGTTGTAGCTTCTGGAGCTTATTAGTTAGCTCTGACACATCTTCATTGATCTTCAGCAGGCGGTCTTCTGCGTCTTGATAGATCAGTCGACTTGCTTCTATCTTACTTCGCATATTCAACACCCATGAGGGAAGAAGAGACTCCTTCCGAGGAGCTTTCACCACCTCCTCCGTCTTCTCTATCTCGATAGGTATCTCTTCCTTCAAGTCTTCACCTTCAGTCTCATCAGAGCCTATCATTGTTCGTCTTGTTAGGTGTTATTCTTTATTGAAGGAGTTGAGAGAGTCAGAAGACTGCTATATCAAAGGATAGCTACTATATAGCGAGAGCTAGGTAATGTTCTATCGAGAGTGAGTGAGCGAACACATAACACATAACAATAACAACACCAAACAATGCGACGAATCAAGATATACTCTCATGTCCTCTATTACTCTCTCTTCTTTGTTGGTACTGTTGGAACCTCCTTGCTCGTAGCTCAAGTCTGGGCACCTTCTGAGGAGGATAAGATCAG
>VFQN01007817.1_pt1 | contig 11253 bp, 17 predicted proteins | sample 3512371 | NCBI WGS metagenome assembly VFQN01 (sample SAMN10412370, study PRJNA504923) | tailings metagenome | isolation source: Replicate 2 from Balatoc abandoned mine | place: Philippines: Itogon, Benguet | collected 2017-08-28 | reverse complement strand
GAGCCGGGGACGGGAAACCTAGTGCACGCACGCGCATCTCCATCAGCCCAGCCACCGGCCAATGGCCCTACCTACGCAATCCGGCCAAACCAGCCGCTTTAGACTACGCTACTGGAGCTTCGCGGACCTTGCGCGCCGGCCAGCTTGCCGGCGCCGCGCTATGGGAGCTGGAGCAGCAGGCGAACCTCAATTACAGTGGGTCGAACTACTTCTTCCCGTACTTTTACTACTACTACCACCTCTACCTCGCGTTACTAGTACTTTGTTCCCCACCCCCACCCCCCACGGGGGCACGCACGCCGGGACTAGCCTGCAGTTCCTTCTTTACACCCCCGTAACCCGACCAGCTTTGCAGCCCTACACGCCGGAGCAGCACGACATGCAGCAGCGGAAGCGACATCGACGGCTTCTCCGAGGCGTCTGGTAAAGTGGTAATGGGTTGGGCTGGTTACCTTTTATGCCTCACCATCGACGGCCTCGTTGATCTACATACTTCGTCTGTCGTCCCACCGCCAAACCCCCACCCCACCCACCTGCGGCCGTGCACCCATGGAATGCCGCAGTCTGCCGATTTATCCCATCTCCGCCCCCAACTTCAGCCAGCTCAGCCGGCCCTCAGGTAACTATTATGTTCTCCTCTTTGCTTGCAGGCCGCTACTGACATCACTCACTGCAGGCCCTCACACGCAGCGCGACCAGGGTCCTCCTTCTTTCCGTTTTTCCCACCTTTGTTCCGCTTCGTTCATCCCCCATCCCATGTGCCCCCCCCCCACCTGTGGCCGTGCCCCCATGAAGGACGCCATCTCCCGTATCACCCGTACCACGTGCGGAAACAGCTTTGTTCCGCTTCGTTCAGCCCCCATCCCATGTGCCCCCCCCCCCCACCTGTGGCCGTGCCCCCATGAAGGACGCCATCTCCCGCATCACCCGTACCACGTGCAGAGACAGCTCCCTGGGAAGTAGGCAGGGAGGGCGGGGGGACGGGGAGGGGGATTGTTGGGCAGGCAGGGAGGGTGGGGGGATGGGGAGGGGGGTGCATGGGCAGGAAGGAGCATGGGAGCCACCCGAACCACGCGAACCAAGGGAACGGAAAGCGGCAAGTTGGGATTGGGGAGTGGGTTGGTAAGCGATCGGCAAGGGGCAAGCGTGCATGGTTCAGGCAGCACACGGCTTGGTAGCGTCCGCTGGCTGTGGGGTAGGAGGGGGGGGCCTCGCTCCAGGCAACTGCGCCACACATTAGACCCCTCTCGGCGGCACAATCCCCCGGGCGTGTAATTCCTGCTACAGCCGTGCTCAAACTGCACTCTCCTCCCCCCCCCCCCCCAAATACTGCATTGGTAAGTATTCAGTCGTTTTCGGCTTCCGGTTGCAGCCACTAACCTCGCTCTTCGCAGGCCGACTGTTTCCGATTCGCAATTCCCCTTGCGGCTTTGCCGTTACCCCCCCAATACTATCCCCGCTGCTCTGCGGTTACCCCCCATACTACCCCCGCTGCTGTTACTCGATTCCGGCGCCCTCCAGCCCACACATCATGCACGGAGACGCATGGCGCAGAGCAGCATGCGGCAGCACGCAACGCGCAGTACGGCTGTTATGAGACCGGCAACAGATCAGTGTACGGGCAATAGTGGACTTGGAGGTGGAGTAAGCCATGAGGGCCCTGGGGCACCGTCGGGTGCTGTGGCACTGGCCGTGCAACCACACGTGTCAACACCCTTGCACACCCCCAAGCTCGCGCACAACCAGGCAACCCCTCAAAAACGCCCTTATCCCGCTGGAACAACAACAAGACGAGTGCACGCTTGCTCTGGATGCACTCGCGTGCCCGGCGTGTGCTATGGTACTGGCGCCTCACCGGTCCAGGAAGCGCAGCGGCTGGGACTCACAGTAGTCGCGCCACAGGTTCGCCTCGTTGTGCGCCGCGCGACACACGCCCCCAAACGCTCCGTGATTAATAAATGTCCAGCGTTCAAAGTCTATGAGAAATAGCGGCCGGCAAGCCTCGCCGAGCGGCGTGTTTTCGTCCACGCCCAAGTCCGGCATTGCAAATGGCCGCTCTGGCGGAACGTATTGGTCGGCCGGTATGGCTATCATGTCTTCTACGCTTTCTGTAAAGAAGCTGCCAAAGTTTTGGTAGCCAGTCCTGGCAACGACCGGCAGCGGCGTGGCTGCTGCGCCTCCCGACGTCGCCATTTCCACCTAGCGTGGCAACTGGTTAATATGGGCCCTGTGTCAGGTGCGTAGCTGTATCTAACAATCTAGAGGCTGCGGCAGGTATTGTCGGCAGCTAGCAGCTTTTATATGCAGTGAGGTTTCCGACACGCACCAACTGCGGCAGGAGTGCGTTGTATGGTTATGGACCTCTTACGCCCTTGGTAAATGCCTCACGCCTCTGCTGTTTGGTGACATCACAGATGAAACGAGTAAGGGGCTTGCGCCATGCGTGCTGGACGGCAGGATGTGCAGCGACACGTCACGTTCACCTGTCGTACATGCAGGATGTGATACTGGTACTCTGGTGTCACGTTGGGTTTGGTTCGTTCGTGCTTGCACTGTGGCACGCTGAGGGACGCATGCATCGGGAGCCTACGACGAGTGAGGGCGTGAGGCTACGCTTCTTGCTCTCTCGTCCAGGTCCCGCAGGCGGCAGCTACCGGTGCCTGCTACGCGGGTGTCTATCCCACACCAACCCCTCACCCCCTACCCGCCAGCCCCCCACTGACCCCTACCCCCCTGCCCTCCACGGACAATTAGGGAAGCTCCCCCGATCGGGGAGGCACATATCGAATTGCAATTCTAGTATGATGTAGGGAAAACGCGGTTGGACGCGTGGATGGCGCTGTGTGGGCAGTCCAGCAGGGGGGCCATCCCAAATGAGGTGCACAGGGGAGGCCCCCTCGGCGTGTTCCGCTGACCCAAGCTTGGGGACTCTCGCGTTGCACTTGGCCCCATCAGAACACACCTTGCTCGCTGAACAGGTTGCCAAAATAGACCGCACGTTGCCAATCCCCACAGTCGCACGGTCGCAAAAAATGAAACGCGCGGCCACCGAAGCGCCTGGCCCCGCTACCAGCAAGAAGCCCAGAGGCTGTCCTATAATCAAGTCACTCGAGTTGCTCCAGGAACACTATGGCAGGGTTATGGCTCACAGTCATAGGTTTCCGGTGGGCCTCCACAGGTTTTTCGCGAAGGACGCCCCCCAAGCTGCTCGTATCTTCACAAGCAACTGCATAGACTTGACAACCAAGAAAGCTCTGCTCCAGCTGCTCAGCAGGCCTGTGACGCAGGCCACGCACCTCGCCAGCACTGGTACCGGAAATCGCAAGAACCCCCTCTACGTCTTCCTCTACACCTTGCTTGCGGCGTGTCGGCATGGCGACCTCATCATTTCGGCGGAGGGGCTGGAGGGCGAACAGGACGACAGCGACAGCAAGGACGAGGGGGAGGAGTGGGGGGAGGAGGAGGAGGAGGGGGAGGAGGAAGGTGTGTGCTGCTCGTTGCACCGCCCTGTGCCGTTGTCGGATGTGTACTGGCGGTAAAAATTGTGCTGCCCTCATTCAGATCTCCTGGGCGGCTCCAGGGGGCTTGTGCTTAGGGAGCCACAACTGCTGCAGGTCGGTCTGAATTGCTCCGGGAGCCCTCTGGGCATACATAGCCCCCTCCTTCGGTGTAAATTTTAATGAATTGCAAGCCGAACCCATTTTGGCGAGAGCGAGAGCTTCATGCATGTAGCGCACAAATACTATCCTCACATTATGCTGCAGGACCAATGGAGCTGGTGGTCCTTAGAGCGCCAACGGACGACAGCCGAGGGAGAGCACTGGCAGGGGGGCTATCGTCGGGGTTAGTCGCCGGGTGCGAGGCGGCTGTGCTGGTCCGGGTGAAGCCACAACTGGTGTTCAAGAACATCTGGCAGGTGGGAACCCGGTGTGAGGCACTGCAACCGAGAGGGAGGAGGGACGGACCATGGGCGTATGCCGGCTCAAACCCCTGCCCTCCCAGAAAATGGGCCCATCAGTTACCATGGGTCATGCAGCTCTCCATACTACCTGGTGTGCGGGTTTGCGGCATCCATTCGTGCCACGTCCACTTGGGGTTTTCCTTTTTATTGTGTACTTTGCCCTGCAGCTCCCTAGCTGCATTCACACATCACGCCGTGCCTTTCCTTTTGCGTCGCCCAGCCATTGTGAGTGCTTCCGCTCCTGTGCTCTCTGCCCCTCTTTGCTTTGCGCCTACCTCTCACGCTCTGGCTAGGTGAGTCCAGGTTGCGTCGGGCTTACTGTTTGGTTACGTGGTTCGGTTTCGGGCCGGGGCCTGGGGAACTGGAGCATGCACGCACGCTCACATCAAACCAGCCAGCCGCTCGCTCCACCTACGGAACCCACTCAATAAGCCATCTTAACACTCTTTTGTTAGCTTTACGAAGAACCTTTAACGCCTGGCTGCTTCCCACCACGTGCTGTGGGAGCTGCCTGCAGTGGGTCCCCCCTACAAATCGTGCCAGTCCGCTTTACTCGTTACGACGCAGTACCATGCACCTTGCTGGTACTTTGCTGTCCCCCCATATTGTTACTGACGGACTCCTTGCCCCTCGTATTCCACAACATCACCCACCCCAGGGGATGGCTGACGGTATCGAGCTGGCGCGGCAGAACAAGAGCAAGAACGGCGCGCCTGTGCATGTCATCGTGACGGATGCATGCACGTGGTACTTCTTTGGCCTTCAGGCTGTGGAGAAGGGTTCGACTGCCGACCCGCTAGCAGGCGACGCTGGGGGGTCGGCAGGCGACGCCGGCGTGCAGGGTGCCAGCGCTGCAGGCGGGCTGGAGTTCAGCTTCGGCAGCTCCGAGGAGACGTTTCGCCTGTTCGACTGCGCCCTGGTCAACGCGGATGTGCTCGGAAGGAATGCACTCGGCTCCGTGGATCCGGCGTCCGCGTTGCCAGCCGTGGAGGTAGGTGTGGCGCAGGGGACGGGGGTTTCAGGAGGCTGTGTGTTTGGGGGACGAGTGGTGTTGCTGCAATGAAGCCCGCGGTGCACTGCGCATTACCTCGACTGCGCGTGAGGCACTGGGGCCATGAATACATTCATGCGGCTCCCAGCCTGCTTGGGCAGCACCTCAAGGCCTAGTATTTGCTTTGCGCCACGGTGCTCCGTCAGGCGGCTTGTCCTGAATGGTGCACGTTGCCCCCCCCCCCCCCTTGCAGGTGATGTACCGCCTGTGCACCGCGCTGTACCCCCACCTGGACATCAGCAGGCTGCCTGACCTGATCCGGCAAGGCGAGGCAGAGGCCAAGCGGGAAGCCGATGCGTGGGCTGAGGTCATGGTGGAAGGTCTGGAGCGCCTGGAGGCGGATGCGGCGGCGCTGGAGGTCGCGAGGCGGCGGCGGCTGGAGGCGGAGGCCGGCCGGGAGGAGGAGAGGCGGCTGCTGGAGCAGGAGAGGCGGCTGCGGGAGGAGGAGAGGCGGCGGCGGGTGGAGGAGAGCCGGCTGCGGGAGGAGGAGAGGCAGCGGCGGGTGGAGGCGGAGGAGCAGCTTCAGGTGCTGCGACAGCAGGTGCAGCAGCAGCAACAGCAGCTGGCGGCCATGGGTGCTGGGCTCCCGGGCAGCCGCCAGTGAGGGCGGCGGCACGTAGCCAGCCTTCACCGGTGACGCATGTGGATGGTGAGGTTGCGACATGCCGCTGCCCCTCATATTTAGGGATGATGGCATGCGCGTGTGTATGTCTTGTGGTGCGGATTCACCGCTGTGGTTACCCTGCACACCCTTGCGGCGCCAGATGTCAGCAACCTTGCTCACAGCTGCAGCCGCAATCGCTAGCATCCCTAGCACTGCTCATGTTATCGCGGTACAGTCCTACTGTGCGTCCTACATGCCGTGTATACCCTTCCTGCTGCACCCTCGCCCGGCCGGCCCTTGCCTCCCCCGCCCTCACCCTTTCGCACCCTTACCCACGCCCTCCCTTTTGCGCCCTTTTCACACCCGCCCCCTTCCCCTGTGCCTCATCCCCACCGTCCGCACCCACGCGCCTGTCGATTTTCACTGTCCGCATCACCACGAGTACACTGTCCCGATAACCAACTAACGCCATTTGCACCCCTTGCTCCCGCCCCGCGCCCGCAGCCACTCTACCTGCTGTTCGCGCTTCCTGCCGTACGTGCGGCAGCCCAGCGTGCCTTACGTGGGGTGCACTGGTCGATACCTTCTGGAACTTCTTCTGGAACATGGCACTTCCGGCACTTCCGGCGCTGGCAAGCGGCTGGCTGCTGGCCGCCATGTATGTCAGGCGCGGGGCGAGGCAGCTGCAGCAGGAGCAGCAGCAGCTGCAGCATTAGGCATCATCGTGTAGGTTTGTGTTGACAGGAGGAGGGGACAAGTTAGGGTGGGCGGGGTTGAGGGTCGAAGCAGCAGGACGGCGGGAGCGGACGTTAGCTAGATACGTACGTACGGTGTCGACTGGGTAGGGCGACCCGTTGCCACGCACGAGGTGGGGCACATGCTTGGTTGGGGAATGAGGTACGCGCTCGGGCGGTGAACAGTCGCACAGCGGCACAGGGCAGGGCAGGCACGTGTGGAGGGGGGAGTGGTCGCTGTTGTCTCCTCCTGTCACCGCCACCGCTTCAAGTGCTGTAGCGTAGTTCTCTGCCTTGGCGTGCGCCGAGAGCGTGTGACACAGCGAGTGGCGGGTCAGGATGTCGTCGATGCGGCTCGTGTGCGTCGTCTTGTGTGGTGCTGGATCTGAGTGCAGGAGCGCCTGCGGCCCTTGTACGGGTTGCTTGGTGGCAGTGATGCGTTTTACCCTACCGGTGAGCGGTGCATGCAATGCAATGCAATGCTCCTTGTCCACGCACGGCGTCGAGCTGGTGGCGTGGTGGGCGGTGAGCGGTCCGTGCGTGGGCAGCCAAGCAGCAGCGAGGCCACGGCACCACGGCACCGCTTCCATCATGACGCTGGCATCTATATTGCGATGAGGCGCCCCCTGACCCTGATTTGAGAGCTGGTGGCGTCGAACTGGTGGCGTAATCTGATCAGAGAGCGTGGGCAGTGACATGACCGTCATGTTGCATTGACTGAGCGTTGGGAGCTTGGGTGTCGTGCCCTGTCACAATGCTGGTTACCGAAACGGCACGCGGGCAGATACAAGAGCAGGCACTAGGGCGCGGATGCGTGTGGTGGAGTGCACCATTTCAGTGACGGGGCCTGGCAACGGCGTCGAGCTGGTGGCGTGGTGAGCGGTCCTTGGGGTGGAGGACGGCGTTAAAGTCGCCATCAACAGTAACGTGGGCGCCTTCACTTTCAGCTTTGCAGGCTGCTGTAATGCACTGTGCGATGTCAGGCTGCGCCGCTGGTTGTAGGGCACGCATACCAGTACATGGGGCAGTTTCCGCACGGCAGTTCCCGCGCCAGCCGCCGCCGCAAGGGGCATTCTGCAGGGGTTGCCAATGCCGAAGAGGTGGAGCTGGTGACGGATATAGCGTATGAAGCAGAAGAAGCTTACGTGGGTGCACGTGCATGACGTGTTAATACACACAGTCACATGCAGGGGTCACATGGAAGCCAATGCACACCAGGATCCCCTGATGCACACCTCGCTTCCGCGCCGGTGCAGCTTAAGGATCTCGTAGCGACCTGTCGGGGGGCTTGGGCGGGTGCACGTGCATGCACGCTAATACACAGCCACACGTGCTAACACACGCCTGCTTACCGCACGGATGCAGCTTGAGCGTCTCGTAGCCTGGGTGTTACTGTGCAGCATGCACCAGTGCAGTCCTATATGCAGTACACGGCAGGATGTGGTGTTCCATTGTGGGTTCGATGAATCTTGGCTTGCAGCATGGAGCACCATGCCCGGGGAAGCGTGTGTAGGGAGCCTGCTACGGGAGAGGGTTGACGGTTGAGTCGCCCCGTGGTCGCTTCTGCACACCTGCAGCTCTCCCCCAGCTTCTGGTACCTGCCCCTAGCTCTGGTACCGGTACCTGCCCCCAACTTCTGGTACCTGCTATGCGGCACAGGGGGTGCGGCAGTGACGGTTGAGGCGCCCATGCTGCCTTCTGCTCCCCAGCGCCCGGCAGTGTCCCGGTCTTCAGGATTATCATGATTTTGGCGGCCATTTCGGCTGCCTGACAGGATTGTTTTGGGCAGAATCCTGACCGAATCAGGATTTTCAAGAGGGTTCTCCCCCAGGATTTGCCCAGAAATCCTGAAAAATGTACGATTGTCAGAATTTCCAGACCCGAAGGCACCGAAATTATGAGCGGTCAAAATTTTTCGCCAAATAAGACCGGAACACTGGCGCCCGGCACCACCTGCGTAGAGTGCCTGCACCCCACGGACGAAAAGGGAAGGCCCCCTTAAGTGAGAGGGCGCGGTCCGCACGCAAGAGACAGGCCCAACTGAGGCAGGCCAGGACGGAGTGCCGCACGCAATACCGGTAACGGCAGTGCCGCTGCTCAAATAGGATGGCGTTGCCATGGCGAGCTAAGGGCTTCGTGTGCCGGTGTGTTGCAACTGTCGTACGTTGGCCGGGGTCCCCGGTTCCAATTCCCATGCCAATCCAAAACATCAGGGTTGCTATGCCATAAGCGCGCTGTTAGGGACAACTGTCGGAGCTCTGAGGTACAGCTTGCAGGAGAGGTTGGCGGTAATGCCTGCCAGCTGTCACTGATGTATGTGCTGTCCCGCCTCCCTGCTCACAAAGGCACGTGGCACAAGGCTAATCCCAGACTCGTTATTGGCTTCCACATTATGTCTTAGTCAGTTCGCTGGGGGCGAGCTTTCCAATGGGCTCGGGGACCAGGCAGCAACGCGAATTGACGTTGGCTAGCTGCCGAGCGTACGGCAACAATGAACAGCTTGGGGCATCGATGGGGCCAGGAGCTTCGGCCGCGAATGCGTTTCCTACGCATCAATTGTTTCCCAAACAACCAACAAGTGACCTAGCAGACTGTTTGCCAGTGTCGAGGACCAGGGTTCAGGAGCATCGCGCCCGCTGCGGGAGTCTTTCTGCTAAGTTACAAACACTACTTATTGTCTCATTGTCAGAAAGCCTAACCGGACCTGTAGCAGACGATCTCCTGGGCCAAGGGCCCTTCCGTCACAATGGACGCCGGTCAGCTTGCCTTCGCTGGACAGCAGGCGACTTTCCAACCCCAATCAACACAAGGCTATGTGTAAGTACAATGCCTCCGATACATCGACGCTTGATATGCGCAACCTTGCGCAGCTGCTGCGGCGGCCGCCAGCTCGTTATGCCCTGTCGCCGCCTGTCGCGAGGCGTACAAGCAAGCGCTATTGACATGTAATGTACTCTACACGCCTATGCGCAGACTATGTTGCTTGTGCGGCACAAACATCCTTCCAAACCCGTCAAACATGTGCGTCAACTGCATCCGCTCTCAAGTCGACATTACAGAGGGGATACAGAAGCAGGTGAGGCGCTTTGCTGCACTCTGTACTCACCCTGGGTAGGGGGCATGCTGCGCAGTCCAGGGGGGCAATCAGTGCCCGGCCAGGGCCAGGGCGGGTGGTGTCGCCCACGGGTCACTCCCATGCCACTCCCACGCACCACGCCGGCCGCGCTGCCATACCGGTATGCAAATGCAAACCGCACGTTCCCCTATCCCGCTTCGCCCCGCCACCACGACCACACCAGCAAGGTGACCCCGTGGCAAGTGGCACAACATTCCTTGCGCGTTTGGCGGAGCTGTGCAGCGCCCGTCGCATACGCACCTTCCCAGCGCCCGACCCCCTTCCGTTACACGTCGCCTCCCTACCCTCCGGCTCCCCAGGTGACCATCCTGTGGTGCAAGGAGTGCGGGCGCTACCTGCAGCCGCCCAAGCACTGGGTGCAGGCGGAGCTGGAGAGCAAGGAGCTGCTCACGTTCTGCATCAAGAAGGTCAAGGGGCTGCAGAAGGTGGGGTGGGGTGGGGCTGCAGGGCGGAGCGGGGTCAGGGGGGGGAGGTGGCAGGGCGGCGGGGTGGTGGCGGGGGCAGGGCACCAAGGCAGGGCAGGGCGGGATGCAAAGCTGCTGGTGCCATGTAAGGGCCCCGGGCCCTGAGGATGCAGCGCATGGGCTCGGGACAGTGGGGAGGGGAGGTGGTGTCGAGGGGTTAGGGCTGGGTGGGTTGGGGGTTGCCAGGCGTGGGGGTCAGTGCAGGGGAGTGTAAGGCAGGCCAAGGTGGGGCGCTATGTAACGGTAGGACGAAAAATGACGTTTCCGCGTGCTCCAGGGGTTCTCGGCATTGTAGGGGACTCGGCCAACAGCTGTAATTTTGGCGGCGGGCGTTGGTGCGCCGGTGGCATGTGCACATCCTCGCACTGCTTAACCCACACCACCTAACCCACACCCGCACGTAACCCACCCACCACCCACGTGTCCGCAGGTCAAGCTGGTTGACGCGGGGTTCATCTGGACGGAGCCGCACAGCAAGCGGCTGAAGGTCAAGCTGACCATTCAGGTGGGGGATAGTTGCAGGGCTGCAAAGTGATGGAAGCGAGGACGAGTGGGAGAAGCGGGAGGGGGTGGGCAGGAGGGTGGGTCAAGGTCAAGCTTACCATCCAGGTGCGGGAATCGTAGGTCAAGCTGGCTGTTCAGGTCGAGCTCCTGCTCCACCCCAGCAAGCGCACTGCTGGGTTATCCTGTCTCGACGCTATCGTAACAGCTACGGTGCATCTTCTCGCCACCCGACGTCTGCTACTTCCTTCTGTCCCCTCCTGCCACCCTAGGCCGAGGTGTTCAACGGCGCAAGAACTCTTATTGGTCCTTACTGGTTCGTCCATTTTCTACCCCTTTCCTCACCCCCCGTTTCCTGCCCCCCTCCCCACCTCCCCACCTGCCCCCAGGCCGAGGTGTTCAACGGCGCCATCCTGCAGCAGACGTTCGTGGTGGACTACGTGGTGGAGAACAACATGTGCCCAGACTGCAACAGGCAGAACGCAAACCCCAACTCGTGGAACGCGTGCGTGCAGGTGCGGCCGGGAGTGGGGTTGGAGGGGCAGGGGTAGGGGTAGGGGGAATCGACCGCAACAGGTGAATTCAAACCCCAACTCCTGGAACCCATGCGTGCGGGTGGGGAGGGGGGTTAAGGGTGGGCGGGGGAGAACGGTGTTGCTGGGATGCGGGGTGGAACCGTTGGGCGGCAAGGCGCCGGGTGGCGGAGGCTGGTGTGGGGCTGGGTAGCCGTGGACAAATTAGCAAATCAGCAAGCAGGTTCTAGTAGAGGGCGAGGCAAGTGGCATGTCCGGCGATTGGAAGC
>VFQN01007816.1_pt1 | contig 11254 bp, 19 predicted proteins | sample 3512371 | NCBI WGS metagenome assembly VFQN01 (sample SAMN10412370, study PRJNA504923) | tailings metagenome | isolation source: Replicate 2 from Balatoc abandoned mine | place: Philippines: Itogon, Benguet | collected 2017-08-28 | reverse complement strand
CAGACGGCGTGCGAGTGACCAACCTGATGGTGCTGCCCCGCGCCCAGCCGCCTGCAGCCCCGCTAACCCACACACGCCCCACACGTCCCACGCTCCCCCCACATCCAGACGGCGTGCGGGTGACCAACCTGATGGTGCTGTGCCACAGCATTGGCGGGCTGGGCTACCCGCAGTGCACAAAGGGCCTCGCCGCCGGCCTCATCCTGCTGTCCAGCACGCCTTGTGCCGCGGACATGACCGATCGCAAGGTGGCCAACACCGAGCCATGGCCCTGGTGAGAGAGGAGAAGGAACGGGAGGGATGATGACCGTGGCTAGGGGCTGTGAGGCTGAAACGGACCACCTGCTTGTGGGTTTCGCACGCTCTGGCGCTGGCCATGTGTGGTGAGGGCGTGGCCACGTATGAGGCTGGGGAAGACAAGCAGCTGCTTTGATTGGGCTTTGTTCTGCGTCCGCACGGCCTGGTGAGTGTCACATGTCTGTGCCGCACAGTACGCCTTCGACATTCATACGTTTGCAGGATTGTGCCGTACATGCGCATGTTGATTCTCATGTGCCGTACATGTTTCCCCCCGCCCGCGCGCCCTCAGCCCGGTTATGATCCTGAACGGCGAGCTGGACGGCCAGATGCGGTGGCAGTACCAAGTGCCGTACGTGGCGGAGGTGGCGGCCATGGCCGCCAAGATGGGCACGAGGTGAGGGCAGGATGAGGGGCGGGAGGGATGGTAGGGTTGCTTTGCATGCCGTTTTGAGTTGATTGCTGGCGGTTGGAGTGGCAGTTGCAAGGGGAAGCAACCAAGGCGGCGGCCATGGTGGTCAAGATGGGCGCAGGGTGAGGGGCAGCGTGATGGGCGGTGAGTAACGGCGTCCAGGTTTAGGTGAGAGCTGGTGCTTATGTCCTGGTGGCGTCTGCGAGGGCAGGGATGTAGCGAAGGAGTCGGCCGTGGTGCTTGCGGTTGTGGTGGCGGTGTTCTCCCAACCTGAGCTGTTCTGCGGGAGGTGGCAGCCAGGTCAGCTGGTGTGGTCAGGAGGCGCTGTGGGGTGGTGGGCCGTGAGTGGCAACGGAGGTGGGCGTCCCGTCTAGTGAACTATGGACTTTATCAGGACATTATCAGGACACTATCCCTGACATTATGAACAATATTTGACCACAAAATGCCAAATGTCTAGCACGTGAAGAGACCGCTGTCGGCGCAGTGTGTGAATCTGTGGCTGTGGCGTGTGCATTACACCATTGGCCCCCATCCCTTTCCTCCACCGCAGCTACGCGTCCTGCACCAAGCCCGTCATTGTGGTTCCGGGGGTCAACCACGGCAACACCTCCAACGGGGTGGCCAACTGGGTACGCGGCGACATCACGCACAGCGTGCTCGGCTTCGACGCATCCGTACAGGTGAGCCCAGCGTAACGTTCCGTACGGCTTCGTTTTGCATTACAACTTTGTTGCGGCTTACTTGCATCGCGACTGGTACAGTCCTCAAAGAGCTTCAGCATGCCGATGATCGGTTCGGCGCCGAGGGTGTTGCAAGGGTGTTGAGGTACCGCCGGTACTTGCCGGCCGCCGAGCCGCATACGGCAGCAGCACACACGCCAGAACTCTGGGCCCTGCCCGTACGCCGTACCGGCACGCACCCGACAAGGCAACGGCGCCTCTCACACGTCCTTGCGGCAAGGGTCGTCCCTTCTGCGCTGCCCCATGCGCCGCCCCGCACCACCCCAAGAGAGCAACATGCGCAGCAGCGTCACAATAGTGGATCACCTACCGTTACCCCAATTACGCCCGCCTACTGCTTTACCACATAAGGCAGTATCTAGTTGGATCTTGTTCCACCGCCCAGTCCACCTCGTCGCTCTACCACCACGTGCCACGTCACGAAGTACACAAGGAAAAGACGTGCCCCCTGCTTGCCCGCCCCCAGGCGCTCGCGTCGCACATTGCCGACTTCCTCACAGTCCAGCTGGCGCCGCAAGCGAAGCAGCAGCAGCAGGTGCGTGCGTGCCGGTTTTTGGTGTTTTGGTTATTTATTTACGTTGCCAGCGGTACAACCAAACGCCCAAAGCAACTAGTGGAGGACACGAGGACTGGTAGCACCTCATGGCCCTGGCTGTGGTCCCAAATCAATGTCGAGCTGTGGCCACTGCATGCCCAGCAGGGGGGCTTTCCGGCCCCCATCCCCCCGTGCGCCATCTGCCTACGTCACGCGCCCGCAAGCAGTTCCTCCATCCCTCCCCTGTCCCCCATCTTGTCGACTCCCGGATAGTTAAAAAGCCTAACCCCCTACTCCTCCCCTCACGTCCCTCTTGTCGTTTACCGGTGTGTCCCACCCTACCGGTATGTCCCCCCTCCTTCCTAGGCCGAGGAGCGCCTGGTCACAGCGGTACGGCAGACCCTGACCTCCATCGCGCCGTACTGTACGGCGCTGGGCCTGGGCGACGTGGCGGCGCCGTACGTGCCGGCGCTGGGCTACGTGTGGGGCGTTATGGCGGCGGCGGGACTGCTGGGTAACGCGTGCAGAAGCGCCCGAGGCGGGGACAGCTAGTGAGTGGTGTCACATGACAATTAAAGTCCTATCTGAAGGGTTGATGGAAACCGACAATGCAACCCATGACCTACATATTTGACTCTATGCCTCGTCCTTATGGCCCCCTGGCCTCTCCGGACGCGCCCTACCGGGCCTGTAAGTGACTGACTGCGTGCCTGACTAGTGAATTCCCCAGCTGTTGGATATTTGGTTCGTGTGTTAATACGTTGGAGGCTACCCCATACCACCATGATGCAAGGCCGGGATCTCCAGTGTCTGTTCACTCCATTGCCTTGCTGCTGCTGTTGCACGTGTTGAACCCGTGCAGCGCCATCCACCCGGGCATGGCGGTGGCGAGCGAGAAGGCGGCGGTGGGGGCGCAGCGGGCTGTGCTGCAGGAGGCGGGCCTGCCGGCGGAGGAGGTGGAGGAGCGGGTGGTGCTGGCAGCCACCGTGCACACGCTGGTGGGCTGTGGGCTGTGGGTTAGAGTGGGTTACGTGGGACAGCTGGGTGCTGGCAGCCACCGTGCACACGCTGGTGGGCTGTGGGCTGTGGGTTAGAGTGGGTTACGTGGGACAGCTGGGTGCTGGCAGCCACCGTGCACATGCTGGTGGGCTGTGGGCTGTGGGTTAGAGTGGGTTAACATAGGTTCCGTTGCACAGCCAGGCCTGCTCCTTCTGTAGTACCGAGGCGCGACGTCATGGAACATGGCCGGGGGAGGCCGGGGGAGGCCCGGGGAGGCCGGGGGAGGCCCGGGGAGGCCGGGGGAGGAGGATGGATGGGATAAGGAGACGCTAGCTGTGCTCACGTGCAAGCCGGGAGAGCTTGACATTCGTGCACCAGAGAGACACACACACATGCGACCCCCGCAGGTGGACACCTTTGTGCACGCCGTGCCGTCCATGAACCCCCTGGGCGGCGGCAGGTGGCTGCTGCACGTGCACGTCCTGATGCACTTCAGGTGAGTGGGCGGGTGGCTGGACGCGTGTGCAACACATCTCGGCACGTGTGTGTTAGTTGTGGCACACGCCAACACCCATCCGCGCACGCCCATCCACATTCCATTCACTCGCGCCATCACCCCCGTTAGGCAGAACACACATGCTTGCATGCGTGGCTATGATGATTATGCCGGCCACGGTGCTGTGTGCGTTGTAGAGCATTTATCATAAATTGATTTAAGCAAGAGGGCATGGGCGAGACAAGCACTTGCATATCTCGCTCGTCGTGCTGCGCCCCTCCTAGTAGGCACCGGCCAACCTTGCTTCGCACAGTGCGGTACGACGCGCCGTACCGTACCTTTGTCGCGGTACCATCCATACCCACATACGTCGTGTGGGACCCTTATCCCCTGCCTCCATCCACCGCTCCCTTGCCCAACCCTGCTGCCAGGTCCACGGACGCTGCGCCCCCCGGAAGCCCCCACCCTGTCATGCGCCCGCACGCCCCGGAGCACTGGCTACTGCTCAAGAGTGCCCAGCACGTGGCAAGGGTGCGTCAGCGATGTGGGGCGAAAGGGCAATTTCGTCACAGCCAATACGTGCCCTCCGGGCTGAAGGCTATAGTTGATAACTCTCTAACCCAGCGGGTGTCGTTCATACAAAGACACTTCTGCGTGGGGCCAAAGCGCGGACCGCTCCCTAGCAGAGCGCGCGGGACACAGTGTTGAAGGCGCCACACAAAACCGCCCTATCACATGTCTGAGGTTTTCTTGTTACAAGACCACTAGCGCCCCCCGTTTGCTTGCCCTTCGGCCTGAGGCCAAACCTGCCGGGACCTGCCCGTCCCGGGTGTAGAGCAGTCGTTGCTGTACGGCATGTGCACACCCCTGCATCGCGCCGCCTGGTTGCTTGCCGTACCCTGCCGCTCAAATCTGTCCCAGTTCTGCTTGTATCCGTTTACCCCAGGCCTTGCGCCTGCATTCCGTACCGCAACTGTAAATACACCTTGTTATGCTTATATTCGGGCCCCAGGTCCTGCGCCTGCCTGAGCCGTCCCGCTACCCCACGCCGCCGCCCGCCGCCCTGTGCCGCTCCACGCTGGCGGCGGCGCTGGCTGCCGTACCGCGGGATGTGGCACAGCGGTACGAGCAGTACGGCAGGAAGTTGGAGGTTGGAGGAGACGTGTGAGTCCACGGGTGGCACGGGTGGTTACCGGTAGGGGTGCATGCCCAAACGCTTGCCGCGGGCCTGGACGGTAGCGCTCAAGGGGCCAATTCGGCACCACAAGTGCTGCAACACAGGGCATACGCCTTATTGGTCACTACATCACTACACCACGTACATTGCCCGTGCAGCCAGCACGAGCCGGCAGCTATTTGGGAAGGTGTTGTGCAATTGCAATTGGCGTGCTGTGCTGTGCAGCAGTGCCATGCAGGTGCCATGCATCCCACCCACCACCCCACGCACGCGCAACCCACCTACCCCCCATCCCCACACACTCCCAAGCACCCCTCCCACGCACCCCCGCGCCTCCCTTGCCCTTCACCCCTCTAGGGACGGCCGGCCATCCTTGCCAGAGGGCCGCCCCCCGCCCTCCTGCCTGGAGCCGTGGATCCGCGACTCCCGCATCACCTTCACCTACCCGCCCGCAGACCGAGCCGCCCCCGCATCCACCAGCAGCACATCCCCACCTCCGCCCACAGCACCCCCCAGCGCCCCCGCATCCACCAGCAGCACACCCCCACCTCCGTCCACAGCACCCCCCAGCGCCCCCGCATCCACCAGCAGCACACCCCCACCTCCGTCCACAGCACCCCCCAGCGCCCCCGCGCCCCCCGGGGCTCCTCCCTCCGCCCCTCCCTCCTCCACCACCGCCCCCCGTGCGCCTCCCACTGGACCCGGCGCGCCCCCTGCCGGTGCGCTGCCAGCCAGGAGACCTCCCTTGGTCGACGGCCCCGGGCCGCGGCTCGCTGTGGGGTCCCCACCGCCGCCGCCGCAGCGCCCAAGCGCACTGCCGCCTGTGCGGCTGAGCTGCCCCTTCGTGCTGCTGCCGGATGTGGCGGGGGGCAAGGGAGGTGGGGCGGGGGCTGGCAGGGAGCGGTTCGCGGGGTCGTACTACGTCAAGGTGCCCTCCCTGGCGCAGGTGATGGAGTGGGTGTGGCTCGACTGCCTGAGGACCATGGACACGCCGTGGTGAGGGGTCGTGGTGAGGGGGCAAGCATGGTGTCGTAAGGGCCAAGGAAAGCGTGTGCGGCGTTTGCGGAGGCGTCGAGGAAATGCTGCGTGGTTTGAGCACGCGAAGAGAGAGTGAGAGTTGGCGGAGCAAAACGCGGTAGCAACGGGCGCCTACCTGTTGGATAAGCTCTGTGCTGTGCTGCGAGGCGTGGAGGCTGGTCTGCGAGACCTCATGCATCCGGTCTCAAAACAACCGATATGAGGACCCTGGGCATGCCGTGGTGCGGGGCGGCTGTGGGATGCGATGGTCGGACGGTGGTGTGGAGCCTGGGGGTGCTTGTGGTTTGGAAGTTGGAGGCTGGAGGTTGCGTTGCTGCCTGTGCCGGCTAACAATGGGCCGGCGTACGCTCTGGTTGCTGTGCGTTCCGTTCCGTGCCGCCGCTCGGTGTGGAGCGTGGGTACCCCCTGTTGGCATCTGAGCAGTTAGGCTTTGCTTTTGACCAAGATGTAATAAAGTCATGGCTGATGGGCCACTTTGAGCCCTGTCATCAAGGTTGCGTTACCTTGTCAGCTGTGTAACAGCGATGCAACTAAGCACATGACACTACCGGTATGTCCTAACAGGTGTACGGTTTGTGGTTGGGACGACCAGGAAGGAAGTGCGGCCACTGAAGCAATGCAACACACGACGCCACCTGCTTTCAGATGTTGAGGAGCAGGATCAATGCCGACAGGCCTGTAGCCGACAGGCCTGTAGCCGCAGCATTCGTTGTACCGTATCTTGCATGCTAGCGAATCTCGGCCCCTTCAAGACGGAACCATGATTGCCGTGCAGCATGCACAGCGGTCTCCGCAGGATACTTCCATGGTTGTGACGTGAGGGTTGGGGGGGTGGGGGCACGCGAGGAGAGCCTCGTGCGCGACCGCGGGCAACAGCGGAAGACCCTCTGCCAGGGGAGCTCCCCTGCCCTCTGCCACTGGCCCATTCTGGCGGGCAGACGTGCCGTTAAAAGGCGGGCCTGGGGGAGCTCACAACAGTCTCTGCTGCTTGTACGGCAGTGTACGACAGAGAGGTAGATACCATACGTACAGCACGCTGATTCATGGGCAAACCGGGTCAAGGCATAACCTGGGGTGCATGCCAGCGGCCCACGGGACGGCGGAAACGGCTGGAGCGATTCCGGGGTCCTGCGACATCACTTGGCGTTGGTACTTGTTGGTTACAGCGACGTTGTGCCGATTAAGCTATACATTTGCCCTCATCCGTCGCGGCACTCGTGCAGCACCGGCGGCCACTTCGCGTCACCCTAGGACCTATCGGAAAGGCCACATCAAAGGTAGACACAGCGGTTGCAACAAATTGACTAAGGCCAAGACATGAAGCTTACGAAACAACACGATGTAGCCGCGCATGACGAGGGCGTTTGGTCGGTGTCATGGGTCCCCGGGACACAAAGCCTCCTCACCGGCTCCGTAGACGAGACTGTCAAGCGATGGGATGTTACCGATCAAGGCCTGGTCGAGGTCTATAAACAGGACGGCCACGGGCTTGGGGTGATCTCCGTCGACTGCCATTCCTCCTCGCAATACGCGGCGTCCAGCGCTCTGGACTCCATGATCCGTGTGTGGGACGTCAACGACCAAAACCAGGTTTCGGTCATTGAGATGGCCCCGACCGAAACCTGGACGGTGGCGTTCGGGCCGCAACCCGACATCATTGACATGGCCGTGGCCGGAGGCACCCGGAACACGGTGGTGCTTTGGCGCATCGGAGAGGGGCGGACGGAGAACGTGGGGGAGCTTGCAGCCCCCGTGGTGGGTGCGGGTCGCAGGGGAGATTCAGACACGCTGGGTGGTGGTGGTCGTGGTGGGGAGGGCGGTTGGGGCCGGGTGCGAAGGCTTGGGAACGTGGCTGTGCAGAGCAACACGCCAGGCAGGCCAGCTCGATGTAGCCCGCGTTTCCCTTCAATCTCACTCTGGGGCTTCCCTGGGGCCTTTTGTACCCCCACCGCTCCATGCACACCCCACATGTCCCCCTCGTTCCCCCACCCTTGTGCCTTGTCCGCGTTGCACCCACACGTAACCTGCCCTTACTGCATCAACAAACACCCCTCCCCCCAGGCCACCTCTGACAGCAAGGCCCACAAGCGCGAGCAGTTCGTGCTGTGCGCTGCGTACTCCCCTGACGGCTCCCGCCTTGCCGCCGGCTGCATGGACGGCACCGTGGCGCTGTGGGATGTGGGCAGCAGCCGACTGCTGGGGAGGTGCGAGGGGCACCACAAGCCGGTGCGGAGCGTGGCCTTCACCAGCGGTGGGTGTGGGTTAAGGGTGCGGGGCGTGTGGGTTGGCGTGGGTGTGGGTGAAGGGCATGGGGTGTGTGGGTTAGCGTGGGTGTGGCCTTCACCAGCGGTGGGTGTGGGTTAAGGGGTCGGGTCAGGGTCAGGGGAAAGGGGCTTTGGCGGACGTGGCCATGGGTTTTGGTTTTGATGCGGGCATGCGGATGGTTTTGGAGGCTGTACATGGCTGATGCGTGCAGGTGCAGCAGCATCAAGACGGGTGGGGGAGGGCACTTGCGCACTCGAGGTGCTCAAATGGGGGCTGCAAGGGAAGCGTGGTGTTGGTAGGGTTGTGCGGGATCAGGGTTTGGTGTGCCCACCGCGCGCAAGTGTACGACCCCCATGCATGACACGACCCCAAGACACCCTGCTTGCCCACAACCTCCCCGCTGTGTCCCCAGCTGCCAGCTGCCAGCTCGCGCATGCTGCTGACGGCGTGCGACGACATGCACCCACCATCCTTGTCCACACTTCCCCCTTCCCCAGACTCTCTTATCCTTTCCCTACCTCCCCCTTGTGGCCCCCAGACTCGCGCGTGCTGCTGACGGCGTGCGACGGTGTCCTGAACACCCACCCTCTTTACCCACACTCCGCTCTTGCCACACTCACGCATGCTTCCCATCTCCGCTTACGTCTATCCCCCAGACTCCCGCATGCTGCTGACGGCGTGTGACGACATGCATGCGCACCTGTATCCGATACACAACATGTTCATTGTTCCGATGTTATCAATAAGTCGTTTCCCCTCCTTTCCGTCCAGACTCGCGCATGCTGCTGACGGCGTGTGACGACATGCACGTGCACCTGTACGACGTGGAGAGCTGCGCGCTGGTGGAGAGCTTCTCGGGTGAGGAGGTGTGAGGGCGTGCATTTGTAGGAACTCACAGTTAGCCTACTCTGTTGCAAGCTATGATGCACACTCGGGGTAGTGGAGAGGCTCTGGGGTGAGGAGGGACTTGTACTGAAGGAACACGTACGTTTCGACGCATGTGGGCTCTTGGTACCAGAGGCTGAAACCATTCCGGGTGGGGATATCGAATGCGCTGTACATAGGAACTGCAACCCGTGAGGGACACAGCACCGGCATTGACATGGGGATCGGCCGGGGACTCGCGGTGGAGGGTTCCCGGCCGATCCCCAGGTCCAGTGCCGGTGCTGTGTGCCGCACGGGTTGCAGTGCCTTTGTACAGCGCATTCGATATCCTCACCCGGCCCAAACCCTCTCTCATGTCAAGAGGGTTTCGGCAGGGGAGGTTGGTGATGCCTGTGGTACGATGTGTGGGTTGGTTGCCCTGGCGTTGGCTCCTCTGGGGCGGCCGGGGGTCTGTTGGGGTATGCAGCCACACCAGCAGTGCTGCTGCAAATGTTGTGTACAAACAACGTTTATTCTGGGCCAAGCGGGGTGCCACAACCTTAGACCTCTGTGGCCACGAGTCCTGGGTGCTGTGTCTGGCCGTGCACCAATCCGCACCTCTTGCCACCCGCCCCTTAACCCACACCTTTGGTCGGCCCTAAGCCACACCCACTTCCCCACTCGCCCTAGGCCACGAGTCCTGGGTGCTGTCCCTGGCTGTGCACCAAGAACTCCCCTTAGCGCAACCCGTAAAGCTTAGCCTCCGCCCTAACCCACACCCCACCTGCCCCAGGCCACAGTCCTGGGTGCTGTTCCTGGCTGTGCACCTAGACCCCCACCTAGCGCAACCCATCAAGCCTTAATACACACCATCTTTACTAACCCACACCCCTAACCCACGCTCCCCAGGCCACGGGTCCTGGGTGCTGTCCCTGGCTGTGCACCAACACCCACCCTTAGCGCAACCCATCAAGCCTTAGTACACACCGTCTGCCCTAACCCACAACCCTAACCCACGCTCCCCAGGCCACGAGTCCTGGGTGCTGTCCCTGGCGGTGCACCCCGGCGGTGGTGCCTTCGCCTCTGGCGGCAGCGACGCACGTGTCAAGCTGTGGGACCTGCACACGCGCACCTGCGTGCAGACCTTGTCGGCGGACCACACGGACCAGGTGGGCACAGGGGCAGGGGCAGGGGAATGTGTATTAGCGTGATGAGTGTTTGGGAGTGGGTGTCGAGCTGTGGGACCTGCATGCCGACCCTGTCGGCGGACCACACGGACCAGGTGGGCACAGGGGCAGGGGCAGGGGAATGTGTATTAACGTGATGTGTGTTTGGGAGTGGGTGTCGAGCTGTGGGACCTGCATGTCGACCCTGTCGGCGGACCGCACGGACCTGGTGCGTGTGTGTCTAGCGCGGAGGGTGTAATAGCGTGGTGTGTGGGATGATGCATGGGCGTCAAGCTGTGGGACCTGCACAAGCGCACCTGCGTGCAGATCTGGTCGGGGGACCACACGGACCAGGTGCGTGTGTATTAGCGCGAAGGGTGTATTAGCGTGGTGTGTGGGATGATGCATGGGCGTCAAGCTGTGGGACCTGCACACGCGCACCTGCGTGCAGGCCCTGTCGGCGGACCGCACTGACCAGGTGCATGCGTACTAATGTGAAGGCATGGATTTTTTAACACGCATTAGGGGGTTCCCCCCAAATCCGCTGCAGGTGTGGGGACGTCGCCTAAAGGCAACGCGGTGCACGCCGGGATTGTGCCCTTGTGTCGTCGCAATTTCCCTTACCGCCTCGATCCGCGTCCTCCCTTGTACCCCTTTCCCGTCTCCCTGCCGCCACATCTCTCCTTCCCCCCTGCAGGTGTGGGGCGTGTCGTTCAACAGTACGGGGACGCACCTGGCCTCGGTGGCGGACGACAAGCGGCTGGTGGTGTACGCGGTGGCGTAGGCAGGTGCATGTGTATTAACGTTTGTGTATTAAGTGGTTGTGTGGGGGCAACAGGTCTGATACACCTGGCCTCGGTGGCGGACGACAAGCGGCTGCTGGTGTACGCGGTGGCGTAGAGCAGCTGCGTGGGTTGTGTATTAGCACTGTGTGTATTAGGTGGTTGTGCGGGGCCAAGAGTCCTGACGGACAAGGCACGAATACGCAGCTGGAGGTGGTGGTGTACGCAATGGCGTAGGGCCTTCTAGCGCGTTCTTCGGTGTGTGTTAAGGTCTATAGCGTGTGCGTCGGTATGTGTTAGGGGAGGCCAGGGCGCTGTGGCCTAGGGGCGCCAGCGGGTTGGCCGGACGGTGGTGGTGCCTTTCGGGGGGGGGGGGGGCGGGGGGAGGGGGGGGGGGAGGGGGCGGAGGGGGCAAAGGAGGGAAACCTCGTATGCCGTCTGCGGTGGAAAAAAGAGGGTGCTGGGGCTAAGGACGACTTT
>VFQN01007815.1_pt1 | contig 11255 bp, 8 predicted proteins | sample 3512371 | NCBI WGS metagenome assembly VFQN01 (sample SAMN10412370, study PRJNA504923) | tailings metagenome | isolation source: Replicate 2 from Balatoc abandoned mine | place: Philippines: Itogon, Benguet | collected 2017-08-28 | reverse complement strand
TGCACTACCCGGCTGTGCGGAACATGGTAACACCGCCATCCTGCCTCGCCCGCGCGGCGGCAGAAGTCCACTTCCTCGTAGTAGAGAAAGAAGGATTCGTCGAAGGAACCGATCTCGCGCAGGACCTCCGATCGCACGATCATGCAGGCCCCCGAGACCCAGTCGACACGCAAAGGCTCTTCACCGACATCCGGCAGCACGCTCCAAGGGCGCAGCAGACGCGTCAACAAGCCGATGGACGCCTCGCTTTCGAGATCGGCGGCAGCCGAGGGAAACCGGAATGCACAGGCCTGTCTGGTCTCGTCGTGATCCTCAAGCCGGCTTCCCGCGATACCTGCGTCGGGTGTCCTGCCCATAAACGACAGTAACTCGGTCAAGGCGGACTTACGGACGACCGTGTCTGGGTTGAGAAACAGGACGTAGTCTGGGTCGCCATGGGCGGCGCGCATGTAGTCGAGCCCGCGATTATTGCCGTAGGAAAACCCACCATTGGTTGGCAGCGCCAGAAGGGATATTCGCGCACCCCAGCCATTTTCTCGTATCGCCGCTGCGATGCGTGATGCCGATCCGTCTCCCGACGCGCCATCGACGACCACCACGCGGGAGCCGTCAGGCATCGCGCCCGGCACCGCGAGCGATGCGAGGCAATCTACGACGAGGTCGGCCGTCCGGTAGTTGACGATGACGACGCCCAGAACAAAGTTCCTGTCCATTCTGCGATCTCGTTTCGGTCGAGTCACTTCCATCATCCCGGTTGGAGCTCATGGCGAAACACACCGTGGCGTTCGCGGTCGTAGATGACCTCGCGGACGATCCGCAGGCTCACGGACATGGTCGCCCTGCCATAGGCATAGGCGAGGCAGCGATCGGCGAGGATGTTGATCTGCCGCGGAATCCCTTGTGATTTCTCCGCTATCAACCGCCGCGCGCGAGGGGAGATCATGCTCGGATCTCCGCCCACGAATTCCAGACGGTGGTCGAGGTAGTCATTGACCTCCGACAGTCTCAGTCGCGGAAGGTGAAAGTCGGAGGAGACGCGTTGGGCAAACTGGAGAAGCTGAGGCGAACTCAGTGTGTGACTGAGTTCCGGCTGCCCCACCAGGATCAACTGCAGCATCATCGACCCGGCGTTCATGTTCGAGAGCATGCGCAGTTCCTCCAGCGTCGAGGGATGGAGATTCTGTGCCTCGTCAATGATAAGAACGACCCTGCCGCCGAGATCCGATGTTCTCTCGACGAAGTCGCGGAATGCGCGATACAGCACAGCGCCGGACGCTCCCGCCGGAACCGGTTGGTCGAACGCCAGCAGCAGCCATTCGAGGAGGTTGTCACCTCCGCGCGGGGTATGGCTGAGCAGTGCGATGAGGAGGTTCTCATTGACGCTGCGCAGTAGGTGGCGCACGAGCGTCGTCTTGCCGGAACCTATCTCGCCCGTGACCACGGTGAAGCCAGCCTGATTCAGCACCCCGTATTCGAGCATCGACAAGGCCATCGAATGCGCCTGGCTGAGGTAGAGGAATCTCGGATCCGGGAGGATCGAGAACGGCATTTCGCGAAAGTTGAAGTAGGCCGCGTACATCCGCGCTCTCCGTCTGGGCTTAGGCGCTCTCGCGCGAAATGCGTCTGACGTGCCTCACAGACCGTGCCTTCCGGTCTTGTTCAGGACGTACTGCACGCCATCCCGCCGGGCGAGAAGGCTCCGGCTCGATTCGACTTCGGCCGGGGTGGTTTCACCTGCCGCCAGCACCACGACGATTGAGGTGGAAACCGCGATGTAGGACATAGCGGCATCCGAGGTCAGTAGAGGCGGCAGATCGATGACGACCGCTGTCGGCTCGTCGCGCAGGGCACGCGCAAGACCGATCAGAGCGCTTGCGCCATCGTGTTCGGGCGCCGCGTAGGTCAGCACGCGCAGCGGCACTCCGCCGGCCGTCACGGGAATCACTAACTCCTTTGACAGCAGATGAGCTTGGCGGAGCACGTCCTCTCCGGGCAGGCCGAGATAACGCCGGACCGACGTATTCTGATCGTTCGCATCAACCAGTACGACCCGCTGGGTCCGATTACGCGCCAGACTGAAGGCCAGGTTTACGGCCGTGACCGTAGCTCCACAGTTCCTGGTGGGTCCGGCCACGGCGACGATCAGCCGGCCGGACTTCTCGATGTTCTGAGTCATCTGGTTGCGCAACAGATCGTAGTGCCGGCTCAGCTGAGCGTCCGCGTCGAAAGCGACGATGCGGTTACGACGCAGGGTTCGCTCGTCCAAAACCATCGCTTCGTACGTCGCTTCCGAAGCCGGCGCAGGCGCACGCTCGGCCGCGCCACGCAACCCGAACCGTTCCGCCAAGCGCTCGGCGAGCATGGGTTCCGGAGTTGCTTCCTTCGCCCGCTGTACCGCTCTGGTGATGCTTTCCATCGGAATTCCCTTGGCTTCTCTTGCGTTTGGGATTGAAGTCTCAGGTCGGGGCCAGCCTGTCTTGGGGGGCAGCGCCGGCGATCCGATCGAGAACCATGTCCCAGCGCGACCGTCGCTCGCCGTCGGCCGCCCAGCGAGGGATGACGACGAGCGTCGTGCCTGCCAGGGCATTTTCGAGATCGAAGGTGCCGCGTATCGTCTTTTGCATTGCGTCACTCAGGTAGAGCCCGCCCAGGCCCCCCGCGAAGGACGCGGCCAACGCAAACAGCAACAGACGAGTGCGGCTGGGGGAAGTCGGGTAGCGAGGGGTCTCAGGCTGTTCGATCACCTGCACATGAGCAGTCGCCTCGTCGCGCTCCAGCCGCTCGCTGGTCCGCGCTGTCGCGAGCCGTCCATTCATGTCGTCCACGGTTCGCTGCATGCTTTCCCGATCCCGCTGGATTGCCTCGAGCCGCGACTGAATGCCGGGAGCCTCTGCGATCGTCTTGCGTAGGACGGAAATGCGGGCTGCCGTTTCCTCGCGGCGGGCAATGAGTTCCTCCAAGCGCTGACGGCCGATGGTGACGCGCTCTGCAACAAGGGCGAGTTCCGGCGAAAGCTCGCTGCGAGTCAGCGATGCCGCCTTCTCCGTGTCCTGGGCGATCTGGGTCTTCAGGCTTGCCATGCGCTGCGTCAGGGCGCGAACCTCGGGATGCTCAGACGAGTAGGTTACGGACTTGGCAGCAAACTCAGCCTCCAGTTCGGTCAGCCTTTCCTGGTTGCGGGTCGCTGCGGCTGGCCGCTGCTGGCCAAGTCGCAGCTCCGCCTCAAGAAGCCGCATCTCCTGCTCGAGTGTCGATATCGCCTGGACCTGTGTGGCAAGCTCGCGTTCTTTCTGCTGAAGTTCACCGTCAAGACCTTGAATGCGTTCCGGCCGCGCTTCCGAGTTCATCTCGACAAAGGCTTGCCATTCGCGCTCGCGGGCCTGAAGCCGCTCCGCGAGGTTCCGGGCCTCGCGTTCGAGAAACTGAGCCATCTCGCTCGCCCGCTGGATTCGCAGGCCTCGGGTTTCCGCGATGATCAGTCTGACGAGTTCAGCAGTCACCGCAGCGGCCTGCTCAGCGGACTCGTATCGGAAGCCGACGCGCATCGCGCTGGTGCCGGCGTAGCGGTCGGTCGGATCGCCCGCGACTGTGTGGATCGTGATGTGCTGGCGAACCAGTTGTGCAAGCATCGTGTCGGACATGGTCTTGCGCAAGCCCGGGAAGAGGTCGAACCGTGCGGCGACGTCGAGCAGCTTCTCGCGCGCCATGACCCGCTGTTCCACAAACTGCAGCTGTTCCCCGGCGACGGTTGCCGGCACGAGTGAGGATGAGGTCTGGGGCGCCTCAATCATCAGGAACGCCTCGGCGTCGTAGCTCCTCGGCAGGGAAAAAATAGCTATGACCGAGACAACCAACACAGCCAGCGCCGGGACGATGGTCCAATACGGACGACGTCGGAACGCCTCGGCATAGTAGATCGCATTACGTAGGAGAACGTTGATCATCGCTTGTCTCGGGCTGAGTGGCGGCTGAGGGGGCGGGGAGGACGACGCAATCGCTCTGGCGGCCAGGCTCGGCAGGGCAGCCGGCGGGCTGCGGACCGACCTTGGTTGCCGAACGGCCCACCCGGACAAGATCGCCCGGCTCGATGGCGGAGAGCTCCGATGCTTCGATCTCGACCGGTCGACCGCCCACGATCCTGACAATGCTGATCGTCAGCGGCTGCTGCTCCTCCGCGAGCGCGGTCGCTGTGCCGGACGCCAGAACATCGAGGATCTTTCGGTTGTCCGCCAGGCTCGAACGGACGGCATCGCGCTCGCGTTCCGCATCGCGCAGTTCAAGCGCCAAACGCGCTTCCCGTTCCGCCAACCCCGTCCGGAAGCGGGCCAGTTCTTCGGCGACGTCGAGCTCGGCGGACGCCATTTCCGTCTCGAGTTCGTGCCGCTGTCCGGTGAGCTCCGCAATGTCCCCTTCCAGCTCAAGAAGCTGGGCCTCGTTCGCGAAGCCCTTGGACACCAGCTTCGAGATTGCCAGACGCCGGTCCTCAGCCAGGGCTATCCGATGTTCCAGGGTCTTACGTTGTTCCTGGAGCGAGGCGATCACCTGTCGGCGAAGCGCAATGGTCTCGCTATGCGCATTCTTGCGGCCGGCCTCTTCATTCAACCTAGCCTGGAGGATGGTCTGTTCGCGACCGACATCAGCCAGTGACAGACTCGCGGTGGGAATGGAGGCCGCACCTTCCAACTCGGACGAAATGCGTGTGACCTGTGCCGAAAGGGCAGACATGCGAATGTTGAGGCGGTCAATTTCTCCGGTCACGGTAATCCGGCGCTCTTCTTCCGAGAGAGGCGCGGAACCGCGAAGCAACCCACCAGCCATGCTGAGGCTATGCACGACCAACAGGCCGGACCGGAATGGATAGGAGCCCGGCGTCGCGACCGCGCCGGTAACGTAGATCGACTGGGACCGCTCTGTGCCTGAGAGCAGCATGACGGTAAGGTCGGGTTCTTCCTTGTAATATTTCCTCAGCCTGATCTGAATAGCTCGCTCGAGTTCTGGCGCGGTCAACCCTGCCGCCCGGAGATGGCCGACCAAGGGAAGCGAAAGCCATCCATCAGGGCCGATCGTAACCGTGCGGCGGAGGTTCTCGTCCACCGATGTCCACAGCTCGATCCGATCGCTGGCTTCGAGTTTGTACAGGTCCTGGGCACACACTTCGGCGCTCGCGAGAACAAGCGCCAGTGTTGCGACAACTGACCGAAAACGCATCTACCTACCCCGCCCACGGAGGATTACATCGGAACAAGGATAGATCGGACGACGACCGTCCGGGAACAACGCACAATGACGTATGCCACCACCCCTCCGATGAGGATGAAATATACCAAATGACGTGTGTCCTTTGCATATTTCTGGCAAGTAAGTAGCCTTTCAGCCCGAGTTTCCTGGCGCCGGGCAGGCATCTCGGATTGAGGCGTGCGGCTTTGGTGTCGCCTACTTCTTTCGAATAGGAGAGATTACTTCGAAGGAGCTAGGCGGGCAGCAGGAGGGCGCTTCGCTGACGGCGCTAGGCAGCCTTGGCGGGGAGGACCGGCCGGCTGTTCTGCCAGGACCACGCACTCTCTACAATCGCCGCCAAATTCCGGATGGACTTCCATCCCAGCGGAAACGGAGAAATGGTGCAGAGAAGGTGGGCTACGCCAACATATCCCTTCGGAGTTGAAATAAGCCAAAGGGAGATGCCTACCCGGCACCCCGGCCGAACCTGCGAGATCTAGATCGAAATGAGCACCTCGGTCAGGCAGCGATCCTTCGTGCGACGCCAAGGGGGAACCGCAAGAGAGATCGGCAGCCGCACCTGATCCCCACCATTCGACATAGCCCGCACTTCGGCGCTAAGCGGCCGATCACTGACGGCCGAAATCATCGTCCAGCCTGACGATGTCATCCTCGCCGAGATACGAGCCGGTCTGGACCTCAATCAGCTCGAGCATCATTCGACCGGGATTGGCGAGACGGTGCACGCAGCCTTGCGGGAGATAGACCGACTGGTTTTCCCAGAGCGTGGTAATCGTGTCATCGATGGTCACCTCGGCCGTGCCACGTACCACGACCCAGTGCTCCGAGCGATGGAAGTGCCGCTGCAGCGACAGCTTCTTGCCTGGCTTGACGAAGAGGCGCTTGACCTGGAAACGCTCCCCCGAGAGGATCGAAGCGTAGCCGCCCCAGGGACGATAGACTGTGCGGTGGACATTGGTCAGCTCACAGGTCTCGTTGCTTTGACGCAACAATTTGACCATCGCGCCGACCTTCTGGGCTTCCGAAAGCCGGCCAACATATATGGCGTCTTCGCTCGCGATCACGGCAATGTCGTCCAATCCCTCGACGGCGACATGGGCCTTCTCCGTAACGACGAGCGAGCGCCTCGTATTGTTCAGGGTGACAGATCCAGCTGAGGCATTATCGTGCACGTCGCGTTCACGTGTCTTCCATACGGCATCCCAGGAGCCGAGATCGGACCAGACGAAATTCGTGGGCACGACTACCGCACGGGACGTTTTCTCGAAGATGGCATGATCGACCGAAATGTTCGGGGCCCTGCCGAAGGGTATCGGATCCAGTCGCACGAAATCGAGATCGGGGGAGCTCGATTCGACCGATGCCATCGCGGCGGCATGTACTTCCGGCGCGAGTTCGGCGCAGTCGGAGAGGAAGGTGTCCGCGCGGAGCATGAACATTCCCGAGTTCCAGAGGTAGTTTCCCGATCCGAATAGTTCGTTCGCTCGCGCCTGGTTGGGCTTCTCGATAAACTGATCGATCGTGCGTATTCCGTCTGCGGTCGCGTGGCCTGCCTGAATGTAGCCGTAGCCGGTCTCCGGCGCGGTGGGCACTACACCAAACGTGACAAGCTGCCCGCTGCGCGCGGCGTCTGTCGCAAGTGCAACCGCATCCTCATAGGCACCGTCGGCGCAGATAGAGTGATCAGACGGCAGCACATGGAGCAGCGCGCGAGGGTGAATGTGCCGGACGGCATAGGCTGCCGCGGCGGTGATTGCGGGCGCGGTGTTCCGGCCGAAGGGTTCTAGCAGTATGGACTCGAGTTCGACCTGTGTCTCAAGAGCCTGCTCCGCTGCCAGAAAGCGATAGTCGCTATTCGTGACGATGATCGGCGGGCTGTAGATCCGGTGGTCGGAAATCCGGGCCAGCGTCTGCTGGAAAAGGCTGCTGGCTCCCATGAGCCTCAAAAACTGCTTCGGATGCGAGGTGCGCGATATGGGCCAGAGCCTGGTGCCGCTCCCGCCTGCAATGATCACCGGCACAATGCGTGCAGGCGTGTCATCGTCATTCGGCGCCGCGGCGTCACGAAGAGGTGCTCGCATCTTACGAACCTGGTCTTCCGTGCGCATCCTTGCCCCCTCACCGTTCAGAAAGCAGTGTCCTTGGCCAGGACAACCGATTTGCGCGACCGCAGTGCACCTGAACGGGCGAGCGCAATGCAGGGCTTTTCGACCACGATGTACATGATCCAGGCGAACAGGATGGAAGCGATGATCGACAGCAAAAGCCCGACGATCTGGCTGGACGGAGCACGCCCGGCGATCATGTACCAGACGCGGAATGTCGCACCGGTGATTGGGTTATGTGTCAGATAGAGCGAATAGGAGATCATCCCGAGAAACTGGAGCCAGCGCCAGTCCAGAAGAGTGCCGAGCCGCCCTGAGATCGCAACTGACACCAGCACCAGAGCGGTCGCGCTGCTGATTAGAGCAAACAGGTTCGAGTGGATGATCGCGCCGAGCAAGATCAGGCCCGCATACATCAGAAACCACGGCCGAACGCGCGGCAGACGCCATGAATAGTATGCTCCGACGCCGAGGAGGAAAGAGTAGATGAGATTGACAAACACTCCGCGGACTTCCGGCAAGAGACCGAGCGGCCAGGCGAGGCTTGCAAGGTAGACGACTATAAAAAGAGCTACCGAGCGCGACGCGAGGATCAACGCCAAAACGACGTAGAACTGGATTTCGTAGCAGAGCGTCCAGAAGACCGGATTGATGTGGAGATAACCCAGTATCTCCTGCGTATATACGAGGTGCGCCGCGACTTGTTCCAGCGAGTATTCCTGGCTTTCCCGATTGGGAAGAACGACGTTTGCAATCAGCGAGAAGCTCATCGCAAGGCCGATTGCCACCCAGTATGGCGGATCAAGGCGCACCGAACGTCTGAGCACGAACCGCCACACACCGCGCGGATCGACCTGAACGTTGAACAGAGAGTGCATGATGACGAAGCCGCTGATCACGAAGAAGATAACGACACCGGCTTCGCCCATCACGACCAGTCCGACGATTTCGGTCGCGACGATATCGATGTGGTTTCCCCGCAGGGCATGAAACAAGACCACTGCCATAGCGGCCAGGCCGCGCAGGCCATCGATGAACGTATAGCGCCCGCTCATGAAAAATCTCACCCCCACAGGCTGACCGGCTTTGTTGCTGGTCCAGCATGCGAAATGTATCGAGAAGGTCGACGAATACTTCCTAGCCAATAGAGGTATCGAACCCCAGTATAGATATCCGAAGGGGGAACCGCTTCTGCGGCGCGGAATCGGGCGCCCGCCGCAGTCTGGCGCAGCAGGTATCTAGACCGCAGTAGGCGAGATCTGGAGAAGATCCATCGATCGATCTACCGGAAGAAAGCTCCCTCCAGTATGCGTGGCGGAACGCCGTCCGACGTGACCTACCCCTTTCGGATAGACCCTCATGCTATTGGACTATGAACATCCATCAGTCAGAGCGACTAACTTCCCTAGAGGAATGATAGCAAGAGGCGAATAATCTCCTCTCCAGGGAGATAAATCGTTCTGTTGAATCGGGAATCATTCCAAGTCTAGAAACGACATTCTCGCATTGATTGCGACACTTTTCACACTGCGTCTTAATCATGTCGATTAGGCATATTCCCATATCGACTAAGAAAAAGTTGCAACGGCAGCAGAAAATAGTTATCGATTAGTTAACGCAAAACACTCCTCAAAAAACCCCAAATGGGTGAGGCCGATAAGAAGGAACTATAAATAGGGGCGTCAAGTAGTCGAAATAGGGTAAAAGGGTGGGCGTATTATGTATGCACATGTAGCCTTCGACAAGGGTGGGGCTGAAACCCCGCGCGCCGAGGGGAAACCTTCCGGAGAGGGGTCGGCACGAGGAGACAAGAGTCTCCTGATCGTCAACAGCCGCCCGCTTGATCGGGAGTGTCTTTCTCAGGCATTGATCAGCCACCGCTTGAAGCTTGAAGTCCTCGATCTTCCGACAGTGGAAGCTTGGCGCGGGATTCAGGATCAGCATCCGCCGCTCGGAGCGGTGCTTTACAACCTCGGGAACCGAAAGATCACGGACACCGAGGAAACGAATAAAATTCTTCGGTTGACGGCGGAGTTGGGCAAGATCCCGGTGGTGATACTCGCCGATACTGATGAGTTCGCTCAAGTCATAAAGGCGCTGGAGCTCGGCGCGAGGGGTTACATTCCAACGTCGGTCCATATCGGGGTTTGTGTGGAGGCTGTCGAACTCGCAGTTGCGGGTGGCATCTTTGTGCCTGCCTCGTGTGTGCTGGCGGTGAAGCATCTGATCGAGACCGGATCGGCGGTAACGCGCGATCTGTCGGACATGTTCACTCCTCGCCAGGCGGAGGTCGTCAAGGCTCTCCGAAAGGGCAAGGCCAACAAGATCATCGCCTATGAGCTGGAACTGCGCGAGAGCACCGTCAAGGTGCATATCCGCAACATCATGAAGAAGCTGAAAGCGACGAACCGTACGGAGGTCGTCTACAAGATCAACGATATTTATCCGACTGAACTGCACGGCCCCGAGGCAAGTCTGTCATAGGAGTACTCATGGGACCCGATTGCGCGACTGTGTTGCCTTCCGAGACATGTCGTCCTCGGGGCATCACGACGAAAATTGCATGAGGCGGCTGTCGTCCTTGGAAATCCGAACCAGTTCGTGTGTGAGTTCATCGTGTAAACGGCACCGGCAGCCGTAGGAGGTCGATATGTTGCAGGTTCACATGCAGGCATTGGACTTCATAGATCGAAGTCAGAACTATGAGACTCTCGACCCGCTGCTGGAAGACTACAGTGAATTGGTTGAGGCGAGCGGCTTCGGATCCTTCATTCTCACAGGTCTGCCGTCGATCGGCTGCAATGTCGAGCCGTTGGTCATCTGCAACCGGTGGCCTGAGGAATGGACCTCGATCTACCGCGACCAGATCTATTTTCCCGATGATCCGGTCAGCCAATGGTCGTTGCAGAAGGAGGCGCCTTTCTACTGGCGCGACGCGCAGAGCCACAGCGCCCAGACATCTCGTGCCACGCGTATCGCCGGCGAAGCCGCCGAGTTTGGTTTGCTGGAGGGCATTGCTTTCCCCATGCGGACCCAACAGGGCTGGCAGGCCGTCATTTCGCTCGCGAGCGACCAGCCGCTGGACATCAGCAAGCGCGACGAGGGCATGCTGTATATGGCGTCCATCTACTTTCAGATTGCCGCCGCGCAAATGAGTTCGTCACATAAATCACTGATTTCGTTGACTGGAAGAGAGCAGGATATCTTGCAGTGGGCAGCTTCCGGGAAGACCGCCTGGGAAATCTCCTGCATTCTAAACATATCGGAGAAGACGGTGCGCAACCATGTCGACATGATCCACAAAAAGCTGGATGTGCGGTCGACTACCCAGGCAGTAGTGGTGGCGCTTAGAAATCATCAACTACGTATCTAAATTCTGGGGATATGGGTAGTTTTACCCATATCGCCGGTCTGCAGGTTGAGTCACAACAAGCGGGTGTTACATAACCGCGGGATGACTCGATGCTGATACATGTTGTCAATTCGGCCAACCGCCATTTGTATGCCGATGAGCTGGCCGGTTTTTTCAAGGCTCGCCACCAGATTTACGTCGAGGAAAAAGGGTGGCGAGAAAGCGATAGCACCGGTCTCGAGATTGACCAGTTCGACACCGATGACGCCACTTATCTCATCGGGGTGATCGACGGCCAGGTAATGACCGGCACTCGGCTGATTCCCACCGACCGGCCTCATCTCCTCAGCGAAGTTTTCCCGAACATGACCACGGTGCCGGTTCGCAACCCTCGGGTAGCGGAATGGACCCGAGGTTTCATCGTGCCAGACTATCGTGAGAAAGGCATCGGTCCGATCAAGGGCCGGTTCTGTGCCACGGTCATGGAGTATTGCCTGAAGGAAGGGATTGAACAGATCGGTGGCGTTCAGGATCTCTATTGGCTGCCGGTCTGGAAGCGT
>VFQN01007814.1_pt1 | contig 11255 bp, 18 predicted proteins | sample 3512371 | NCBI WGS metagenome assembly VFQN01 (sample SAMN10412370, study PRJNA504923) | tailings metagenome | isolation source: Replicate 2 from Balatoc abandoned mine | place: Philippines: Itogon, Benguet | collected 2017-08-28 | reverse complement strand
CCCCCCCCTCCTACCCCCCCCCCGCGTTACTTGTACTTTTTTTCCCCCCCCCCCATCGTTCGTTCTTGTAACTTCTTCCCCCCCCCCCCCAGGCTAGTAACTTCTTCCCCCTCCCCCCCCCCCCCAGGCCGGACCCCGACCCTAGCGACACCTCGCTGTCCGCCTGCCTGCACCGCCTGCGCCACCCCCGCAGCGGCCGCCGGCTGTCCCCCCAGCAGCTGTTCACGGAGGTGGGGCTGTACACCACGGCGGGCTTCGACACAACCAGCAGCACCATCGGCTGGTGCCTGTGAGTATGCGGGGGGAGGTTCGGGTGGGGGTTGGAGAGGGGTCAGGGGCCGCAGTCGGGGCCGGGGCCGAGGTTACATGACAGGAGCAGGGTCGGACGAGGGTGATAGCGGCGGTGCAGAACAGCCGGTCAGAGGCCCCGAGGTACCAGGGGCATGTGCGGCGAACAGTGGTTGTGTACTAATGTCGATTGGTGCAGCGCGCTTGCTCCTTGCGCCTGGCACCTAACCCCTGCAGCCCATTGCTGGCCTGACCAGCACATGTGCTAAGGTTTAGGTGGTGTGGCCCACACGCAAGTCACTGTCGTCCTTCCTCTGACCCAGTTCCGCCTCCTCCACCCGCACGCCTGCTGTCCTCGTTAGTCCTCCGCCCAGGCCTCCAACGGGCCCCTCGTGTTACTTGCCCCACCCGCCCACGCCCTCTGTTCCCTCCCCTGCCCCCCAGCTACGCGGCGGCGCTTCACCCCGGGCAGCAGGAGGCTGTGGCGCAGGAGCTGGCGGCGGCGGGGGTGTTCGGGCCGGAGGCGGTGCGGGAGGCGAGAGAGGTGGGGGCGGGAGAGGGCGGGGAGGGGTGCGACCCGCTGGCCCTGCTGCCCGAGCGCTGCCCCAGCCCCGAGGACCTGGCCCGCCTGCCGCGCCTCAACGCCTTCATCAACGAGGCCATGAGGCTGTTCCCCGCGGCGGCCGTCAGCACGGAGAGGTGGGCCGGGGGGCGTGCGGGGTGGGCAGGGGAGGGCAGGGTCGCTGGTGTGAGCCCAGCCACGGGCCTGCGGGACGTACACCCGGTCCCCGAGAGCCGCCCAGCCACCGGCGTTTGCCAGTTAACCCTTTGCTGCGGTAGTCGGCATGCGAAGCCTGACACCTGTCCAGGCAGCCCCTGCGGCGCCCTGCCGACGCACCACAGGAGGCGCTGCCTCCGGAACCGCCTTGCATGCCATCTGCCTTGAAGCCACCACACCAAGCGGCACCGCCCGCGCCTCTGCCCCGTCCCCTCCCTGCCCCTCTCCACCCCCCCAGGGTTGCCGACCAGCCCGTCAAGGTGCTTGGCTACACCATCCCCCCCGGCACGCTGCTGTGGCCCAACGTCTACCTCATGCACACAGCGCCACACAACTGGGAGGACGCCAAGGAGTTCAGGTGGGGCCAACGGGCGGTGGGATAGGGGCGCGTGGGGCAGGGGCGTGCCGCTGGGTGGGTCAGTCGTCGGCTCGGCACCAATCTCGTGCAGTGCGGCCTGGTCTATAAGTGTATTTTCATGAGAGCTCGCTCAGCAAGCGGGTCATGCCGTGCCTCCGACGGACGGCGACGCCAACACCCACAGCAGCATTTTAACAATCTGGAGGTCCCTTAGGCTTCTTTTGCCCGGCGGCGGGTGGCCGGAAGGAGAGTGGCGCCCGGGTTGTGCCCTGGCCGCACGCACGCCCGATGCCAGGTCCGCCTACTTCTGCCCAGCCAGTTACCGCACCGTGGACCTTGCCACCCCATGCATCTTCCACCCATCTACCCTAGGCCCGAGCGCTGGCTGGAAGACAAGCACGCGGCCTTTGCGAGGGCAGCGGGCACAGCTGGGAGCAGCGGCACAGCGGCGACGGTCGCTGGCGGTGGTGCCCCTGGGGGGGCCGGCGGCGCCGCGGCTGCGGTGTCGGCGGAGGGCGCTGCGGGTGACGGCGGGGAGGCGGCGGCAGGCGGCGGGGCGGCAGGGCACGAGCCGCGGCGCTTCATCCCCTTCTCAGACGGGCCAAAGAACTGCGTTGGCCAGGTGGGGAGGGGCCCAGCCTTCACATGTGCACACCGGTGGCACCCGGCGTGCAGAGGCCCAACGCAAGCAACGAACCTACACACGCCTGAACCGCTGGATATGCCCCCCAAGAAACCCTTGTCGCCTTCCCACTCTCGCCTTACGTCCCTTACCTTCCATCCTTTGGTCCTCCCTTCCCCATCCAGAACTTCGCCACCACGGTGATCCGCTCCGTGGTGTCGCTGCTGCTCCGCCGCTACCGGCTGTCGCTGCCCGCCGACGGCTGCATGGGCGGGGGGCCGCAGCACACGGCGGAGCTGACGCAGGTGGCGGTCACCACCAAGCTCAAGCAGCTGAGACTGGGCGTGCAGCGCAGGGAGGGGTAACGGGGGCGGCGGGGAGGGCAGGAGGAGGAGAAGAAGAAGCGTTGATGATGTGGAGTGGCTGGCCCCGGGGATGGGACGGGACGGGGGAGATTATGGATGCGACGCAACGTACGTTTGCTCAAGCTAGTCTGGCCCAGAAAGGCTGTTTGGCGTTGTTGGCAAAGCATTTGAGGGCAACAAGCAGAGGGCGGAAGAGTCGACCAGCAGCGGCAAGATGTTGGGTCAGGGATGGTAATTCCCCGTGGACTGCTGGGGGCAAGCTAGACGAACACCGGGACGTGGCTCGGATAAGCCGTGCCATCTGGCAGGATCAGGGTGGGGGCGTCGGAACCGGGGCCGGCCGCGTCGGGAGAGTGCTCCGTAGCCCCCGGCCCAGTGGTGCGCTTAGCGGTGTACGTGGTCTGCCTGGGGTGCAGGACGTGGCTGTGGACAGGGCTGAAGACGGGAAGGCTGGAAGCAGGGGAAAGCTGCGGAGCAGCTACCGGTAGTGTGCATACACACGTATTTGCCGTACCTTTGCCTTAGGCGATGGTAAGCAGTTAGGCTGCAGTCTGGTGCACGGGAGGTCCCCTGCTCTGCTGCGCAGGGCTGCAACCTGATTGCAATTCAGTAGACAGTGCTACTGGTCCCACGATGGGGCTGAGATGAGCAGCGCCAGGCGCTTCAGACAAACCTTGTCAGCCCACTGTGGTCCAAAAGGAGTTACACTCGCTCCACAGACCCCTGAGACGTGAACGCTTCGCTATTTGTGCACGTCTCACGCCTGACCCTGGAGCTGAAGCCCACAAATTTCACATACGGCAGTTGCCACACCAGCCACTTGGTCTCCAGGACAATGGGGCTGCGTTCCCTCAATGCTGTCGTTGCCGCCGCAGTCCGCACTGAAACGGTGGGGCTGCCATTGAAAGCCTGTCGGTCTTCCGCAGTCGACAGGATCATTCTTGGGCTACGAACTGGGCGAGAGGGCTACTTCATTACGGTACTGGCAGCTTGCAGGCAGCTTACCTACACAACATTGACACATGAGCACCAGGGGAGCTCCCTGAAGTCGAACTTGTAACGCCGAATCTGCGCTGAGGCACGTGACGTACAGACTGCAGAGGCGCAGCCGATTGAGCATTTGACTGAGTTCCTGGTTCAGGCGAATGCCTCGCCGTACTGCTTACGTAGTAATAAGTTCGTAACGGTACAGCTGTACTGCACTGCTGTAATGGGCCTGCGTGGTTTCCTACGGTTTCCCCTTTCCTTCGTAGCGCCAGGGACGATAGCGCCCCAAAAATGGCCAAGCAGCTGCCTCCCCCGTCCCCGCATGGCAGGGCAGTGCAAGGAGGTAGGTACACTTGTGCAGGCTTCAGCCCTGTGCAACACCACAAGCAAGCTAGTGCCTGTTCAGCTGAGCTGTTATTCTAGAGCGCACGGCACTCACACGGGCTTCCAGCTGCTAGATCACATGTTAAAGCAATCTCATGTACAATGCCGCAATATGACACCGTTGTCAGCCCCCACAGCTGCCTGCCCGGGGCCCTCCCCTGCGCCTGCCCGGCGGTCCGCTCCACCAAGCACTATCCAATTGTCTAATTGCAGCCAACGTGTAACGATACCACTGCGGTACAGCATAGCGAAATATTGCTTAGCTCACAGGGCCATCGCGCCGTCTGGTGGGGATCCCACCCACCGAATCGAGTGTGCCAGTATGCTTAATCCATACAGAAGCTACGCACCAACGCAGTATCTGCGGCACACCAGGATAACATAGCGCTGTCACGTCTTCCGTAGGCATGGTTTCGCAGTGCTCGTGCAAGCGCACCGATGTCCCCAGCCACCAAGCAGTTGCGTCAAAACGGGTCAAGCAACCCTCCAATTGCATGCACGTGCCGCACTGACCCCACAGCCCAGCCGTTGCAGGTTGGGATTCTCATACGACAGCGCCAGACGGTGCAGATATTGCAGCGCTACGAACAGCGAGGCTGCTCACCGAGAATCCTATGCTGCTCACCAGTCGTGCCCGCGTATTAGTCCTGGCGTATGCCACGTGCAAGGCGCAGCGAACCGCTATCCATGCACAGACAGGCGCACGCTCTGGTCGTGTGTCCGCTCAAGGTGTCCAAGGATCCAAAGGAGGCCTGAAGGCCACAAGCATGTACCCACTGCACCAGAGAACAAACACCATGCACGTTTTCACTAGCATACTTCATGCTGCGTGTGCCCACCTATTGCAAACCCGTCTCGCCATCGCGCTTATGTCAACCTGCCCGCTACGCCCGTGCCCTCACCCCAAACCGTACCCTGCTGCCGCCGCCGTCGCCCCTACCCTACCCCTACACGCCACCTTCCCATACCCCACGCCCTTGCCTTGCTGCGCAGTTCCAGACCTGACGCCTCCATCTGGTCACCGCTCCTCAGTCGAACATCCTGTCCCCGCGCGCAAACAGGTTGAACACCACCATGGCCTGCAGGCAGATGGCGGCCGACACCGCGTGCGCCGTGTACCAGCCCTGCACGTTGGCGCTGCCCCCGAAGCTGTCCAGGATGTAGCCCGTGACCGCCACGCCGATGACGCCCGACACGGTGCCGGCCGTGTTGCTGATGCCCATGACCATGCCCGCGTACTTGGGCGCGATGTCCATGTGGTTGACGGAGAAGCCCCCCCGGCTGAAGCCCAGGCATCCCAGCGTGAGCGTGGTCACGAACACGCCGTACGTCACGCCGTACGAGCCCGCGCCCGGCATGAGCATCAGCGCCACGGCCGAGCTGATGAAGCCCAGCGTGTTGACCACCTTGCGCGCGCGGCCGGTGGGGTTGCGGCGGCGCAGGATGAGCCAGTCTCCCGCCCAGCCGCCCACGTTGGACATGGCGAACATGACCAGGTAGGGCACCGTCTTGGTGGATCCCAGGCTCTGCAGCTCCACCTTGAGCACCGAGTTGAAGTAGGTGGGCAGCCAGTTCATGATGACGTAGAAGGCGTAGTGGAAGGAGAAGTTGTTGATGACGATGGCCCACACGGCGCTGCTGGACATCATGCGCTTGTAGGGCGTGGGGCCGGGCCGCCCCTTGTGCCCGTGCGAGCTGACGGCGCCCGGGCGGTCCATGTTGGACAGCGGGATGACGGTCTCGCGGTGCGGGATGTCGCGCCCCACCACCATCCACATCGCCAGCCACGCCAGCCCCAGGCCTCCCACGATCTTGAGCAGCGAGGCCGCGCCGAAGGCTGCTGCAAGGTTGGGCAGCACCAGCATGGCCGCCGCTGACCCCAGGTACATACCCGAGGTGGTCAGCGACACGGCGCGCGCACGCTCGTGGGGAGGGATCCACTGCGAGAGCACCGTGTGCACGGCGGGGATGAGGAAGCCCTGGGCCACCCCCACGCACACGCGGGCGATCACGATGGCGAACACTTGCCGGCCGTTGGTGGGGGTGAGGATGGACGCTGCTGACCAGGAGGCAAAGCACAGCAGTAGCATCAGCCGCCCGCCGTACTGCTGAGCAGCCCATCCTCCAGGGATTTGCGATAGAGCATATCCCCAATAGAAGGCTGACAGGACTGTGCCCTTGACGGACTCGTCGATGCCTGCCTCCTTAGCTAAGTCTGTGAACGCAATGGAGAAGCCGACGCGTTCCACATATGCAGAAAATGTAGCAAAGAAGGTTGCGAAAACGATGACATAGCGGGGCTCTATCCTAAACCGCCTTGTGCTCGTCGATGCAATCGTCATTGTGCGCTACAGGCCAATCACTACTAGATCACAAACTGTCAATCACTGGAAGTATATGGTACCGTATGTTGTGTTTGTTGGTTGCAGGCAGAAGTCCACCTGCGGGGTTATCGATGGAGCATCTTGAAGATCGACAACGGCTTTGAGCTATGGTGGTACACGGGCTACAACGAGCATAAGATCATGATGGTTGGCCCACATCGTTCGGGGTGGCCGTTGGGGCTGCTGTGAGCTGATGTCCTCGCCGTACAGTGTGCTGGCAGTCTCCCCAGCTCGCGTCAGGCCCCCTGAACGCTTGTCCTTCCCACACGGGCTAGCTAGCAGTACGCCAGCATGTCCAGTTACGCCAGCAGCCTGCCACACCGTATGCTTTCTGAAGCCAAAGAATTACTCAAGTACCAATACCAAGCCTCTGCCATTCCTTACGTGCTGCACAACGGAAAGTGGCAGGTACCATGGATAGTGTGTGAGCCGTTTCTGTCGTCAACACATTCGAGGTGCGAGAGAGGCTGGACAACACTTTCTGCAGATAGCCTTGACACCAGCAACAGAGTTAGCAGCTGGACAGCTGTTCGTGCAGCACTTAGCCCGCACGCACCCTGCCTGCTTCGTCCACCCACATCACAGCCCGCACAATAACACAGTTTCTGCTGATAGCGTCGACAGCAGCAGTTAACACCAGCAGGGCGCACCAGCTGGACGATTGTTCGTGTAGCACTTAGCCCCTACCCTTCCTGCTTTGTCCACCCATCTCACAGCCCACAATGTCATATCGCAGCTACATATGCGTGCGTTGAAGGCTCCACTCAACACGGCCATTGCTCTCCTACGCTCCTGGCACGTTTCCACAATTACACCCTCGACAGCCCTGGACCGCCCCTTAATGACATGTCAGATGCTGGCACATCCAGGTTACCGTAACCCGCGCGTTGTAGCTATCCGCCGACAGCCAGCTGCATACCGTCAGCTACTGCTCGCCATTTGCTCTGTAAAGCCACTGCAAGACCAGCCCCTCCTGCCCACACGGTGTCACTGCACGTCCACCTCTGGACGTGCTGCTCCCCGCACCCAGACGCCATGCAGCCACCGCCGTACGCCTCCCCCTCCCGGCATTCCTCGCCGCCGTACTTTCCAGCCCTCCTCGTTCCCAAGCCGTGGCAGGCTTGTCCCCACCAGCACCAGCACCAGCACCAGCACCAGCCGGATGCCCAGCTTTCCACCTAAGCCCCCCATTGTCGCCGTCGCCCAGAGGCTCAGGCCCTGCGGGGTTGAGAAAGGCAGGGCGGTGGGTCGAGGGGTAGCGCGCTGCACGGCACTGAGCAGCCGGCAGCGCGCTGCAGCCTCTGGACCCTCCGCGGACGGACCAGCCCATCGTGCCCTTCTGCGTGCAGCCCCTACTGCGCCTGCACGTTACCTGGCGGTGTCTAGACCACCACTACTCTTCTGGAAGCGTCCTTAACAGGCATCAATTGCCTTAGCTACGAGTTCCAAGCTGAAGGCTACATGAGGGCCACACCCGTGCCCAACACCCACCTGAGCGCTGGGCGACGGGACCGCAACCGCACATTCGCCAGGCAACTCACAGCACGACCCTTCCACAACGTCAATTCCTTATTAATGAGCCCCTCTCAAAACCGCCCAGCATGCTAGGCTTAGGTGGCTCCTGCCAGCCCTCCCACATTCCCTACCTGGAGCTGCAGCTCCTGCACAAGGCCCGGCGGTCCCCGCTCACACACCGAAATTCACGTGAATGTACACTCTCCAGGACACACCCCTCCCTCCACCTGCTCACTGATGTATTCTTGGGACACGCGCCCGAGACCCCGCTCGCGCACACTGCAAGACGCTCACCGCACCCTGCAACAATACCGGTACCTGTCCTGGCCCCCCCCACACACACATCTCGCTCCCTGCAATCCCCCTATACATGCTCACACGTTGAGCGTGCGCTCGTAGTCCTCGATGCTCTTGAACAGCTCGCTGAAGTTGCCCTTGCCAAAACCGCCGCACCCCGCGGCCTGCTCCGTGCCCACCACGGCGTTGGTGGCGGGCTCGCGGACCTGGGAGTGGGGGGAAGGGGAGGGGACAGGGGAGGGGAGGGGGCACGGTGAGGCGACAGGGGCGGTGAAGGGAATGGGGCGGGAGGCGGTGCGGGCTCAGTGGGTTGGCAGGCAGGGGGCCTTGATGGAGGTATGGTATGTAATGTCTAGGGCACCCGTTGAAACGAACTGGCATGATGCAATCGTGCGCGATCAGCCACGATTCTGACCCGTGTGAATTACAGGCGCGGCTTGCCCTCCTGCCGTGACCACGCTGCCACCAAGCTTTCTGTCGTTCTGTGTTTCTGGCGTGAACCCTGTCCATTACTTGTAATGCCTAACGCGCTACAGCACCCAACCGTAATCCCAGTCCGCAGCCCTCCCCAGCCCACATCCCCCCTCTTCCCCCCTCTGCTTTCTTCTTCCCCCCTCTTCCCCCCTCCTTGCGCACCTCCCGCATGCAGCCCACTCGCTGGATGATCTCGATGAACACCGTGGGCCTGTCGCCCAGCGGCTTGGTGAAGATCTGCAGCAGCACGCCCTGGTCGTCCTTGTCCACCAGGATGCCCAGATCCTCAACCTCCCTGGGAGGGGGTTAGGGGGTGCGGTACAGAGGAGGGGAACGCGACAGGAGTCAGAAGACGCTGGACACTGATGTGTGATAGCGACATAACAACGCACCAGGACTCCAGACGCTAAGGATGGCAAGAAGGATTCAGGGCAGGCAGGAAGGCAGACTAGTGTGCGTGTGGAGGGACGTGCCCGACTGACTGCATTGGACATCAGCCGCCCTGCACTTCCTACGCGGACCTGACAACGGGGCAGAGCCGTTCCAACACGCCGTGGGGCTAGCCGCCCCCCGGCCCCTCCCTCCCCCGCGTGCCTCACTTGTACTGCTGCGGCGTGAGCACGTCCCCTATCTTCTTGGGCAGGCTGGCGTAGTAGCTGTCGGAGGGGCGGGGCATGAACTCGAAGCCGCCCACCTCGCTGCGCGCCCGCATCTCCCTGCGACGGGCGGGCAGGTGGGGGCATAAAGGTAGGGCGTCGTGAGCCAGGAACCCAGACAAGGGTGTGGAACGTACGGTACTGCATGCATGGTGCATGAGCACCCGCCAGTGCGGCTCACGCCAGCTGACCCACTTCTCCAAACCTGACCCCATGCTGCCGTTGCCACTGCCGACCCACTTACCAGCCCTCGCTCCCAACCCCCAACCCCGCACCGCACCCCACCGGCCCCGACGGTACCACCCCTACCCCCTCCCCTCTCCTTCCCCACCTGAGCGTGTGGAATATGTCGTGCGTCATGAGCGCCAGGTGCTGCAGCCCCGGCCCCTCGTTCTGCTCCAGGTAGGTCTGGATCTGGCTCTTGCGCGGCGTGCCGAAGGTGGGCTCGTTGACGGGCAGCAGCACCGCCTCGTTGTTGGAGGCCAGCACCATGCTGTTCAGGCCGCTGTCCACCGTGCCAACGTCCTCGGCAACGAACTCGGCGAACTCGTGGAAGCCTGGCGGGGGGAGGGAGCAGGGTGAGGTAGGGGGGACAGGAGGGTCATCGGGACGCATGGTCAGGGCGGGGTTTATGCGCTGCGATGTGGGGTTGCGGGTTGTGGCGTACCTGGTGGCATCGTGAAACGTGACGTTGGACCGGGCGTGCTCAACAGGGGAGGTTCGCAGGGCGGTGCCGATGTGCACCTGGTCGGCTCCGACCCACCATGGCCCTTCACCAACAACACGGCACGGTGTGCACCAACCACCTGCGGAGGCGTAGGCATCACGCTCTCGCTTTGTTTGCCCGAATCCCGAACCAGCCTCACAGCAGGCTTGATCGAGCGATCACCGTATCGACTCCATTCAGTACCTCTCCCCCCCCCCCCAGTACTTTGTTCCCCACCCTCCCCCTCCCCCCCCACCTGTGAAGCCCATGATGTACTCCACGGTGCGCAGCAGGTCCGTGGTGTTGCCCACCGCGTGGTCCAGCCGCACCAGCCCGTAGCTGACGGAGGGGGCGTCGGGCGTGGGGGCGTAGCCGGCCAGGAAGGGGCCGGAGAAGGAGCCGGACACGAACCTGGGGGGAGCGAGGGAGATTTGGCAATAGAGAGACGCAGTGACAGATGTACCTGCACCTGTAAGCACCCCGACAGGAGCGCTCCATGCCCTCCCAACCGACAGGAGGACCCGAGCAGAGCCGACACCCCGGGCCCTGAGCCGGTGGTAGCCACTCTCACCCGTGTGAACCTTGCGCCCAACTTTAATACCACACTAGCTGCAACCGCTGGTGCCACACCCTCCTGCGCCACACACTGCGCGTGCCCCTGCCACCGCCGCTCGCATGGTGTTCAGAGACCCCCTTCATTCCCTCTGGCGCCCTTGTTTCCCCACCTGAGCACCACGTCCCCGTACAGCTCCACCTCCGCCACCACCTGCACCGCCCCCGTGTCGGGGTCACGCAGCTCCAGGGGCGCCACAGCCCCCCGCCCGCCGTGCGCCACGGAGGCCTCGTAGGCGGCGCGAGCGTCGTCCACCAGCAGGCCTGGACAGTAGGGCGGACGTGTAGGATGGTACGGATGAGGCACCCGGAGTGAAGGGCATGGGTTGAAGCACGACGGAATCCGCAAGAGCGCCGCGTCCACAGCACCCATGGACGTTGCATTGGGCACAACCACAACAGTACCACCACAGCCGGTGTTCGGCTGCTTTCGCGACATGGGTCCTTCAGACCCCATTTGCGCAAGTTGTCTCAGCCCATCCCCAACATCCCTACGTGCCGTGCCTTGCGCCTGACGCTCCCCAGCCACTGCCGCCCGGCCCCTCTCCCCTTGTGCCTTGCCCCTGCACCCACCCACTGCCTTGACCGCCAGGCCGTGTGTGTTGACGAAGTCGTAGGCCTTGTCCACGTCGTAGTGCTGCAGGGGGCGGGGGGGGGCGGCAGGAGGGGGGCAAGAGGGGGGCAGAATGGGGAGGGGGAGCGTCAACGCCGCGGTCTGGGCGGCATGGACAAGGCGGTAGGCACACGGCAGGTCCTGCACTCCTACCGCACAAGGGGGGTAACGGCAAAGCCGCAAAGTAACGGAACCGGAAACTGTCAGCCTGTGGGG
>VFQN01007813.1_pt1 | contig 11256 bp, 9 predicted proteins | sample 3512371 | NCBI WGS metagenome assembly VFQN01 (sample SAMN10412370, study PRJNA504923) | tailings metagenome | isolation source: Replicate 2 from Balatoc abandoned mine | place: Philippines: Itogon, Benguet | collected 2017-08-28 | reverse complement strand
TAACTGGCAACTTTTTGAATATCGGTAGATTCTAAGGTTTTGTTCCAAGCTACCATCGACGGATTATTTTTACTTCCTTCAGAAATTAATTTGAATACATTTTTAATTCCACCACCGTTAATCCAATATTCATCGGTTAAATTTGGTCCAACAATTCCGCCACCATCGGCTTTATGACAAGCAGCACAAGCATTGGTAAAAATTTCTTTTCCTTTGGCTAAACTCGCCTCATCTGTAAGCATTACGACTTTGTCTAAAGTAATTTCTTCTTTAGGCGAATTGGCTTTCATTTTTTCCAACTCAGCATTCGCTAATTGTACTTCTTGTTCAAATTCTTCGGCTTGCGTATATGCATCCATTACGTGGAAACGAACCAAATAAATAACTGCAAAAACTGCCGTTGCATAGAATAGATTCACCCACCAAGGCGGCAAATCATTGTCTAACTCTTTAATGCCGTCATAATCATGCTCCAATAATAATTCGCCTTCTTGCTCGATTGGTTTTGAACGAGTTAATTTGCTTATCAAACCTTGAACAAACTTACTATCCGTAAAAGACACTGATTGTGCTTCTTCTAATTGTTTTCTTTGCTCATCTGTTAGTAAATGATAAGTTACTCTGTCTACAGCACTAACCACAATTTCGATGGCTACCAACAAGAACAGAAATACAAACAGGAAAACCGAAACCATTGGATACTCAATAAAAGCGGGTTTGTCTCCTGAGTCGATTAAGTATTCCATTCCGCCAAAAACAATGGCAAAAATCAATGGAACTCTTACGTATGATGGAAATATTTTTTTCATTTTTATAAATTTTAGTTTTACTAATTAGTCTTGCAAAGGCAAATCACTCACTTTCTCGATGGTTTCTTTGCTGTATGTCATTGCCCAAATGGTAAACAACACAAAAGCAGTAAAGAAAATAGTAAGGGAAATTATCGGGTAGATTTCTACGTCGGTAATTCGTTCTAAATTGTGTTTTACAAACTTTAACATGACAATTATTTTTTAGCTTTAACTTGAGTATCGGTTCCTAAACGTTGCATATAAGCAATTAACGCTACCACTTCTCTGTTCTTTAACGGAACAACGGTTTCATTACCAAAAGCCTTTTTGATTTCGGCATTAGAAAGTAATTTAGCTTCGATTTTAGACGCTTGCTCATCAACCATCTTTAAAGCATTGGCAACTTCATCATCCGAATAAGGAACGCCAAGTTTTACCATGGTTTTCATTTTTTCCTGTAAAGTTGAATTATCTAATTCATTTTTAATCAACCATTGATAACGCGGCATGATTGAACCCGGAGAAATACTTTGCGGATCATAGAAGTGATTGAAATGCCATACATCATCACGACCACCGTTGAATGGTTTTCCGGCAACACCTTCACGAGCTAAATCGGGTCCGGTACGTTTTGAACCCCAAAGGAATGGATGATCATATACAAATTCTCCTGATTTTGAATAATCGCCATATCGTTCAACTTCGGAACGGAAAGGTCTAATCATTTGAGAGTGACAGCTTACACAACCTTCACGGATATAGATATCACGACCTTGTAATTCCAATGGTGTATAAGGTTTTACCGCTGAAATTGTTGGAATATTAGATTCTACAAAAATCGTTGGCAGAATTTGAACTGCACCACCAATCACAATCGCAATTGTGGTATAAATTGAAAATTGAACCGGTTTTCTTTCCAACCAAGAGTGCCATTTTTCACCTTTTAATCTTTTTGGACTAATTGGAACCAATGCCGGAGCTTGAGCTGCATCGTCTTGAATTGCTGAACCTTGTCTTACGGTTTGGATAATATTGTAAACCAATACCAATACGCCAACTAAATATAATGTTCCACCAATAGCACGCATCCAATACATTGGCATGATTTGAGTAACGGTTTCAAGGAAATTTCCATATTCAAGACTTCCTGTTCCTGGTTTGAATTGTTTCCACATCGAAGCTTGCGTAAATCCGGCAACGTACATTGGTAATGCATACAAAATGATACCTAACGTTCCAATCCAGAAGTGGAAATTTGCCAATTTATCAGAATATAATTTGGATTTTGTCAATCTTGGAATTAACCAATAAATCATACCAAAAGACAAGAAACCGTTCCAAGCCAAGGCGCCAACGTGAACGTGAGCAATAATCCAATCGGTGAAGTGAGCAATCGCATTTACATTTTTCAAGGACAACATTGGACCTTCAAAAGTTGCCATACCATAACCCGTAATCGCTACTACATAGAATTTTAAAACTGCATCGGTACGAACTTTATCCCAAACACCGCGAAGTGTCAGCAATCCATTGATCATTCCACCCCAAGACGGTGCAATCAACATTACTGAAAATACAACTCCAAGGTTTTGTGCCCAATCGGGTAATGAAGAATATAACAAGTGATGTGGTCCAGCCCAAATGTAAATGAAGATTAATGACCAAAAGTGAATAATAGAAAGTCTATACGAATAAACAGGTCGATTGGCTGCTTTTGGCACAAAATAATACATCATTCCCAAGAAAGGTGTTGTCAAGAAAAATGCGACCGCATTATGACCATACCACCATTGAACCAACGCATCCTGAACACCAGCATAAACCGAATACGATTTCATGCCTGAAAATGAAACAGGTAATTCTAAACTGTTAAAAATATGTAGCACTGCAACCGTTACAAACGTAGCTATGTAGAACCAAATGGCAACATAAATGTGTCTTTCACGTCTTTTAATAATAGTTCCAATCATGTTGATACCAAAAACTACCCAAATTAAGGCAATGGCAATATCAATTGGCCATTCTAATTCGGCATATTCTTTTGATGTCGTGTAACCCAATGGTAAAGTTACTGCTGCTGCTACGATAATTAATTGCCAACCCCAAAAGTGTAGCTTACTCAAAAAGTCACTAAACATTCTGGTTTTTAGCAATCGTTGCATAGAATAATAGATTCCGGCAAACATTGCATTACCTACAAAGGCAAAAATCACCGCATTAGTGTGCAGTGGTCTGAGGCGTCCAAAACTTAGGAAGGAAATTCCGCTGGTAACATTGGGAAATAAAAACATAAATGCTAGTATTAACCCAACTAACATACCAACTACACCAAAAACGATGCTGGCATAAATGAAGTTCCTTACAATCTTGTTATCATACTGAAATTGTTGCATTTCCATAATTATAATTGTTTTTCTTCGGTTATATTAATTTGATTTTTGTTAGTTTCTTTTTTTACTAATTCATCGTCAAAAAGCATTCTGACTGATGGTGTATAATCATCATCATACTGTCCGCTTCGCACTGCTTTTATAAACGCATACAAAAAGAAAACAGCAACGACTATACTGATTGATATTAAAAAATAAATGACACTCATACCTCTAATTTGTGTTAACAAAGTTACTTTCACCTGTTTTCTTAAAATATGACATTTGTCATACTTCACTTTTTATTTTTTGTTGGCAAAAACATTACTCATTATGGTTACAAAACTGACAATCGTTACCGTACTCAAAGGCATAATTATCGCCGCAACCAATGGTGATAAATGCCCGGTAACGGCAAAACTCAATCCTACTACATTATACAAAAGTGAAATCCCAAAACTCATGTAAATGGTTTTCATGGCGTTTTTAGCATATCGCATAAAGAAGGCTATTTTTCCAAATTGAGAGGCATCCAAAATTCCGTCGCAAGCAGGCGAAAACACATTCACATTTTCAGAAATGGAAATTCCAACATTGCTTTGTGCCAAAGCTCCGGCATCGTTTAAACCATCACCAATCATCATTACATTTTTTCCGTTTTGTTGTAAACTTTGGATGTAAGCTAATTTTTGCTCTGGTTTTTGATTGAATACTAAAGTGGTGTTTTCAGGAAGCATTTTTTCCAGAATTTTTCGCTCGCCATCATTATCACCCGATAAAACATAGAGATCGTATTTTTTGGCTAAATCCTCAAACAATTGCTCCAACTCTTTTCGGTACTGATTATTAAACACATAACTTCCTTTATACATTCCGTTGATTTCAACATGAACTTTGGTTTTCTTATGTGTGTTTTCCGTCATGGTTTTCAGGAATTGAGACGAACCTAATTTTATCGTATTTCCTTCTATTGCTGCAAAAATTCCTTTACCAATAATTTCTTCAAAACTAGAAACCTCCATTTTTTCCTGATTTGGAATAAAATCATATAATCTTCGGCTTAAAGGATGATTGGAACCTCGGAGAACATTTTTCAATAACTTCAATTCAAACTCATTGAGTTCATTTCCTTCATAAGTAATTGAAGTTTTTTCATTGGTTGTAATCGTTCCTGTTTTGTCAAAAACAATGCTGTCCACTTTGGCTAACTGTTCCACAACCAAAGCATTTTTTAAATAAAATTTTCTGCTTCCTAAAATGCGAAGCACATTCCCAAGCGTGAATGGCGCAGTTAATGCCAAAGCACACGGACAAGCAACAATCAAAATCGCAGTAAAAACATTGAAAGCCGTAGTAACATCAATAAAAATCCAATAGAAAAACGAAACGAATGCCAAAAGCAGTAATGCCGGCGTGAAATAACGACTGATTTTATCGGTAATCGTTTTGTGTTGCTGTTCTACCTTTTTCTGAAATACATCGTTGCTCCAGAGCTGCGTCAGATAACTTTGGGAAACCGAAAACAACACTTCCATTTCAATGACTTTTCCCAATTGTTTTCCACCGGCAAAAAGTTTATCGCCTGATTTTTTTTCAATAGGAATCGCTTCTCCGGTGACAAAACTGTAATCAATCGATGCTTTTTCAGAAATTAAAATACCATCAACCGGAATAAGCTCTTGGTTTCGAATAAGCAATCTATCACCTTTTTGAATATCATACACCTGAACGGCTTCTTCAGTTCCGTCAGGTAAAACTTTGGTAACCGCAATAGGAAAATAGGATTTATAATCGCGTTCAAAAGACAGGAAATCATAGGTTTTGATTTGGAATAATTTCCCCAAAAGCATGAAGAAAATCAATCCGGCCATACTGTCAAAAAAACCTTGTCCGTAATCGAAAACAATATCAACCGTGCTTCGAATAAACATCACGACAATTCCTAAAGCAATAGGAATATCGATATTTAAAAGTCCTGATTTTATACTTTTCCACGCTGAAACATAATATCCGGAAGCCGAATAAATAAAGGTTGGCAACGATAATCCGAAAATCAACCAACGAAAAAAGCCACGATACTGGTTAATCCAATATTCTTCTACTTCAAAATATTCGGGAAAGGAAAGCAACATGATGTTTCCAAAACAGAAAAAAGCCACGCCAATTTTGTAAATCAAGGTGCGGTCAACTTTCTTTTTACCTTCATCAAAATTTTCCAAACTGATATAAGGTTCATATCCAATCGAACACAACATTTCGACTATTCTCTTTAGTGAAGTTTGCTCGGGATTAAACGTGACACGCACTTTTTTCTCAGGAAAATTAACCTGAGACGTGATTATTCCTTGTTGAAGTTTTTGTAAATTCTCCAAAATCCAAATACACGAACTACAGTGTATATGAGGAATGTAGAGTGAAACAATGTGTGTTGAATTCTCTTGGAACTCAAGAAGCTTTGAAACAATTTCTTCATTGTCTAAAAAATCATATTTTCCTTGTATGTCTTGTGGGGTTGCACCCGGAGATGCTTGAAAATCATAATAGCACGTTAAGTCATTTTGACTGAAAATTTCGTAAACCGTTTTGCAACCGTTACAACAAAATCGTTTTTCATCAAAAATTACCTCATCCTTTTTTATAATTTCATTACCACAATGGAAACAATTGGCTGTGTCCATAATTTGCTCATTTTACCTGCAACAAAGGTCACACAACGGATAAAATTAAAATATGATATTTGTCATAGTTTCAATATATTTGTATAGTCCAAAAATTTCTTCCCTATGAGTAAATGTGAACAGTGCATCGTTAGACAATTTAGCTCGTTAAAAGCCTTGACCAAAGACGAATTACTTAAAATGGCCGATTGTAAAACTTCTTATACAATTAAAAAAGGGGAAACCATTTTTGAAGAAGGCGAAGTCACCAATGGCATTTACTGTGTAAAAGACGGTGTTTGTAAAATGACCAAACTCAGTGCCAACGGAAAAGATCAAATTGTAAAACTGGTAAAACCGGGAGAATTATTAGGACAGCGTTCTACTATTAGCGAAGAACCAGCCAATTTGAGTGCTGTAGCTTTAGAAGATATGGAAGTCTGTTTTATTCCGAAAACTGAAATTTTGCATTTTTTTACTCAGAATAATCAATTCTCCATGAATGTGATGAAAACCATTTGCGGCGATTTAAGAGAAGCCGACGATCACATGGTTTCTATGGCACAAAAAAGCGTAAAAGAGCGATTGGCAGAAACGTTAATATACTTAGAAGATACGTTTGGAAAAAATGACGATAACACATTAAAACTTCAACTATCGCGAGAAGAACTTGCCGGAATGATTGGAACGGCTACCGAAAGTTGTATTCGGTTACTATCCGAACTAAACAAATCGGGATTGATTGAACTTATCGGGAAAAAAATAGCCATCAAAGACCGAAACAAACTTCGCAGAATGGCGGAGTAATTTGAAACTTACCTAAATTTTATGCAAACCAAACAACGACACGGCTGTTTAACGACTTGGCTTATCTTGATGATGATAGGAAATGCTTTAGTCTCATTAGTTTATTTTTTTATTGATCCAAAATTATTTCCAAAAGGAACCGCCATTGAACTGAATAAAACTACAACGATACTTTTAGGTTTGCTTTCTCTTATCAACCTGATATTTGCTATTGGATTATGGTTTTGGAAAAAGTGGGCTTTTTATGGTTTTGCGATGACTGCAGGTTTAATGTTTTTTACCAACCTTAATATGGGAGTCGATGTTCTCAGCTCGTCAACAAGTTTTATCGGTATCATGTTATTATTCTATGTTCTGCAAATCAGACAAAACGGAATAAGCGGTTGGGAAAATCTTGAGTAAATTTTAGTTACTATAAAATTTACTGCCGTAACTACAAATTATAATGGTATAACTACAAGTTACACTAGCATAACTACAAACTATACTGGTATAACTACAAACTCTATAATAACAACTACAAATTATACCAGCGTAACAACAAATTACATTGGCATAACTAGAAACTTTACAGAAATAAATACAAATTATACCGGCATAACTACAAATTCTATAGCAATAACTACAAATCATGTAGGCATAACTATAAATTATACTAGCGTAACTACAAATTGGATAGATGTAAATATAAAAGTGGAAGCAAATTTATTGTGCAAAGTCTCCTGACTTTGTGTAGCTGGTTGTATATTCAACGCTATTGGTTTGATTTTAATCGATAAAAAATACACTTAAACGTTTTTTTACTCTCAAAAAACCCAAAAATTACCAACCTACTACTCCAATTACTATTTTTAATCAAGAACAGCATTGAAATACAACGTTTTTACTTTTATTGATTACGGAAAACCGTAAAATAGAATAAACACTTTATTTTATTTTTGGAAAAGTATAATTATAGTTGAGTAAAACTCATTGATTTTGAATGGCTTTGCTTAACTAAACAATAAAAATTTGAGTATATAAATAATTTTACCAAAACGAGACGAATCACAAATTTAAAGAAATTTATTATATGTATATAGATTACTCAAGCTGGGAAACATTTGAATATAAGGTTAGTTCATTGCAACTTGATGCAAATAATCCTAGAATCAGGATTAGAGGAAATAATCTTAATCAAACACAAATATTAAAACTTTTAATAGAAACTGAAAAGGTTTATGAACTTGCGAAAAAAATATCAGAAGAAGGATATTTCATTGGCGAGGAACCAATAATTTGTATTGAAAAAGATAAAAAAGTAGTTTTGGAGGGAAATAGAAGAACTGCGGCGCTAAAACTTTTACAGGAACCAAAAAAGTATCTATCAAATGCAAAAGCAAAAATTTTGCAACAAAATATTTTAAAAAATAACGTCCCAATAGATAGAAAAGTAAAATGCTACATTGCACCGAATAGACTCTTAGCAAATCCTATCATTTATGAAAGACATAATGGAGCAACTCTACAAAGATGGAAAACAGGAAATCAATACGCATTTGTAGCGGAAATGTATTATGAAGATGGCTTGTGTATTGAAGATATTTGCGATGTACTAAACGAAAGTAGAGGAAATGTTTTAAAACCTTTAAAAGCCTACAATTTATTTTATGAAGGCAAAGAAATTCTTGAAAGAGAAGAAGAAATAAAAATTGAAATAACAGATTTTGACATAACAAATTTAGAAAGATTCTACCTTTATGAACCAGCTAGAAAATTAATTGGAATAGAATTTAATGGAGAAAATGGAGAACTGGAAATTAATCTTCCACGAGAAGAATTTGAAAAAAGATTAAATGTTGTATTTAAAACATTAATTGATGCTGAAAGATTTTCAAGAGATTTTAATAATGAAGATGATAAAAAACGTTACGTAGAGAATTTGCAAAAAAATGAATCATTTGACTTAACGAGCAATTTAGTAGAACCAACAGTTACAAGAAGTAGAACATCAGATAAGAAAGCAGATTTAGAAGGAGAAAAAAATAATACAACACAAAGGAGAAAGAAAAGTTCAAAAAAGAAGTATTATGAAAATGTAATTATTCCTAGAGATAAAGAATTAATTTTTGAAGATGAAAAATTAGATGAATTATTTTCAGAAATGAAAGACTTACCAATCGACAAAAAATATTCATTTTGCATGTTAATACGTACATATTTAGAACAAGCTTTATACTTTTATATAAGAGAAAACTCCCTTTTTGAGATTTTAAATGATAAAACTAGTGAGGAAAATCAAAAGAACGGATTAAGAAAAGTTGAAGCGGTTATAACTTATATAAAAGGTAAACATTCTATAAATGAGGATATTAATTCAGATGATTTAATGAATATTTTAAAATTTAATTTAAGTAAAGACTTTTCTTCTACATCGCTTAAAGCGATGTTAGACTATGTTATGAAAAGTGATTTTGTAAATCACGTAGATACAAATAGTTATAAAAGCACAAAAGATTACATTGAAAGAATTAAAGTCGGTTTGGATTTAGCAATTCATAATATTGAAACAATTATTGATTTAGAACATAACAAAAGAGCTTGGAAACATTTAGAACCACTATTTGATTTCTTAAGTACTAATATAAATACAGTAAAATAATGTTTTATTCACCTTTAAGATACCCAGGGGGTAAAAACAAATTATCTGCATTTATTGCAAAAATTTGTATTGACAACAAAATTAATGGACATTATGTTGAACCTTATTCTGGCGGTGCTTCAGTTGCACTTTTTTTACTTTTAGAAGGTTTTGTCGATAAAATTACTATAAATGATAAAGACAGGTCTATTTATGCGTTTTGGTATTGCGTACTCAATAAAACTAGACAACTTTGCGATTTAATAGAAAATGCAGAACTTACCATTGACGAATGGAGAAGGCAAAAAGAAATACAAAATAATAAAAAAACCGCCGACCTATTAGAACTAGGTTTTTCAACATTTTATCTTAACCGAACTAATCGTTCGGGTATCATAAATGCTGGAATTATGGGCGGAATCGAGCAAAATGGTAATTATTTAATGAATTGTCGTTTCAATAAAATTGAATTAATAAACAGAATAAAGAAAATAGCAAAAAAGAAAAAAAATATTAGACTTTATAAAAAAGACGCAATAAAATTAATTGATAAAATTCAACAAGAAGCTATTGATGAGAATATAGTTTTCTACTTTGACCCACCATATTATCTCAAAGCAAGTACGCTTTATATGAATCATTACCAAGATGATAGTCATCTAAATGTCAGTCAGAAAATTAAAAGTATAGAGAACATAAAATGGATAGTTTCTTATGACAATGTACCAGAAATCCAAAACTTATATTCTGATTGTAGTAAAAAAGAATATTCATTTAAACATACAGCGTACAATTCAAGAGTTGGCCAAGAAATATTATTTTTTAGTTCACAAATTAAACAACCGACAATTGACAATTGGAATCCACTGAGTTTTAAACTAAAAAATGGGAAAATAACATACAACGAAAAACGAACTACAGCTAACAGGGGGGTTACGAAAGCGGAAAAACGTTGATGACAACCCCAACAGACCAACCGTACAGACTAAAAAGAGATTGAGGATTAGAGAAAATTCTATATTTTGGACATTAGAGATAAAACAAAAACAACATAGCAATCAAATATATAAACTTTCATAATATGGCAGTATTTCAAGAAATTATTAGTCAAATTGACAAGGGGATTAGTCCCGAATTTGCAGCTTCTCTTGCGGGATTATCTCTTGCAGCAGCGGCATTTTTTTTCCCTGGAGCAGACAATATATTGAAAGAAACCAAAGAAAGAATGAACAACTTAGAAATTAAAATTGCAAAGGGCGAAAAACACGGTTATACAAAAACTCAATTAACTGATGAATATCAAAATATTGAGAAAGTGCGTAAGAATACCAAAGCTGCACAGGAAGGTCTAATTAAAGCATTTCTAATATTTACTTGGTTTTTAGTTTATACAATATCTATTGACCAAATAATTGATATAAATTTTTTTAAAGATATAATAAAATATGATGCCCAATTACTAGAAAATGTCGTTGTATCAGCAGACGTGGCATTTAGTATTATTTTACTTGGATGGGCTGGAAAGAATCTATGGAGAGGAGCTATTGGAATACAAAAATATTTCAATGTTAGCTTTGACGAGGATAGAGAGAAAGTCAAACAGATTTTTGATAAATTGAAATAGTTGAAATAGAATCATTAATCGAACAAATATAGAGCAACAAATTAGGACAGAAAGAAGAGCAGCCACCAACATCGGCTTGCTGCAAGCATAAATAACAACACAGACAACATTTCAATTAATGGAAAACATAAACAATTTGCCAAACGAAATATTATCAAGGCAACGAAAACCTGATGATATAAGTGTCCTTATTGGAGAGAACGGAAGCGGAAAAAGTACATTATTAAATTCACTTTCAAAGTATTTTCTACGAACAGGAGAAAATGTAATTGCCTTGGCTAACTCAATTCACGACAAATTTGATAGTAACAATAGAAATTTCAAAACGCTTAGGGGTCGTTCAGGAAGACGACAGACGCGAAGTATTTTAAAAAAAGCCCTTAAAATT
>VFQN01007812.1_pt1 | contig 11256 bp, 8 predicted proteins | sample 3512371 | NCBI WGS metagenome assembly VFQN01 (sample SAMN10412370, study PRJNA504923) | tailings metagenome | isolation source: Replicate 2 from Balatoc abandoned mine | place: Philippines: Itogon, Benguet | collected 2017-08-28 | reverse complement strand
TCTGGGGCGCGTCGCTCTACACGCCAGTCTTCCTCAGATATCTCTCGCAGAACTGTCCGTCTTGCGATCTGATGACATGCTGATCTGCCGGCCTTGTCAGGTGTCACCTTGAATCCCGGGCACAGGTATTCCATGCTGGGTGGAATATAACAAAATCGTAATGTTCCTCGACCGCTGCATTTCCGCAGGGTGGACGCTGCTCCTCGTTCTGCTTTGGTCTCTGGAAACGTTCCGATGACAGAAGAACATGGTGGGCAGAGCCCACCTTACGATTCAAAAACTCCATAGAAGTTGAGGTGTTCCGCATGGCGGGTCATGGCCACCAGCCGATTCAGATTCACGGTCGCTTTCCGGTGTCCCCGATTCATCGCTGGACGTCGCCGCTACGGCGATTTCTGGCCATTCAGTCGAGCAGCGGAATTCTGCTGGTGCTGTGTACGCTCCTGGCCCTCGGGCTGGCCAATTCCCCGTATGCCGAACAGTTCGCGGCGATCTGGCAACTGCCTTGCGAGATCGGGATGGGCTCCTGGTCGCTGAAGAAGAGCCTGCTGCTGGTCGTGAATGATGGTCTGATGACCGTATTCTTTTTTGTGATCGGTCTGGAGATCAAGCGGGAGATTGTCTCGGGCGAATTACGCCAGCTGAAAAATGCCATTCTGCCGATTGTTGCTGCTCTCGGAGGCATGGTCGCTCCGGCTCTGGCTTACCTCCTGTTGTACTACGGCTTGCAGATGCCGACAGCCGCCTACAGCGGCTGGGCGATCCCGATGGCGACCGACATTGCGTTCGTCGTGGGCATTCTCGCGTTATTTGGCGAGCGTGTGCCGTTCAATTTGCGGGTGCTGCTGCTCACACTCGCCATTGTCGACGATCTCGGCGCCGTGCTGATTATTGCGTTCGTCTTCACCGAGAAATTGCTGTGGTCCTATCTGGCCGTGGCCGGCGGCGCCCTGGTGCTCACGTGGATCATGAATCGCGCCGGGGTGCGTCAGGTCGGACTGTACCTGGTCGTCGGTATTGTCGTCTGGTACTGCGTGTTGAAAGGCGGCATTCATCCTACCATCGCCGGTGTGATTCTCGGCCTGATGACGCCATCGCGGTCATGGATCGCCACCCGCTCCCTGCTCGAAATTCTGGACGATTTCGTGGACCAGGTTCGCGGCAGGGTGTCCAGCGGAATTCCGCCCGAGGAAATTCCGTCTGCGACCGCCGTGACGCAGGCCCGGTTTGCCGTTACGGAAAGCACTTCGCCGCTCGAACGGCTGGAACACATGCTGCATCCGTGGATGGCCTTCGTCATTATGCCGATCTTCGCCCTGGCCAACGCCGGGGTGCCGATTGAAATGCAGGCCCTCACACAACCGGTCGCCCTCGCAGTGGCTGCCGGTCTCGCGCTCGGCAAACCGCTCGGCATTCTGCTGTTCTGCGGCATCGCAGTCCGTCTCGGCCTGGCCAGCCTGCCTTCCGGAGTGAACTGGATGTTCCTGGCAGGGGGTGCCGCCCTCGCGGGGATCGGCTTCACCATGTCGCTGTTTCTCGCCGGACTGGCCCTGCCCGCAGACATGCTGAATGCGGGGAAGATCGGCACCTTGCTGGGTTCACTGGTCAGCACAGTTCTGGGCACGATTCTGTTGCTGTCGGCCGGCTCTGCCAGCAAGACGAACATGGCCAGCAGCGCGTAGTAGGGTGGGCTCCGCCCACCTTTCTTCACTAATGATTCTCAAGTGACCCATGGCTCTCAAGCCGGGAATGTTCTCCAGGAAAAGACGGGGGGCGGAGCCCACCCTGCAGGAGTGCTGAAAGGCCGCCGGGCAGAGTTCACCCGACAGCACGCTTTGGCATCGCGGGAACCAGGCTGGTACAGTGACGGTCGATCCAGCAGGATCGACCGTTTTTTTGTCCAGTGTCATCACCGGGGATCGCTCCCTCATGCAGACTCGCGAACTAGGTCGAACCGGGTTGTCATTGCCCGTGCTCAGCTTCGGGGCATCGTCGCTGGGACAGGAGTTTCGCAGCGTCCGGCTGGACGAGGCACTCTCGTCAGTCCGCGTGGCTCTGGACTGCGGACTGAACTTCATCGACACCTCGCCATTCTACGGTCGTGGAATGAGCGAGGTCTTGCTGGGGATTGCGCTGCGAGATGTACCGCGGGACTCGTACACTCTCTGCACCAAGCTGGGACGCTATGACCTGACACACTTCGACTTCTCGGCGAAGCGGGTGGCAGAGAGCGTTGACGTCTCGCTGCACCGGCTGGGCACCGACCATCTCGACATCATCCTGTGTCACGACATCGAATTCGTGCCGATGCAGCAGATCGTGGACGAGACGATTCCCGCCCTGCGCAAGATCCAGCAGCAGGGCAAGGTGCGCTTTATCGGCATCAGCGGCTATCCGCAAAAGATCTTTCACTTCGTCGCCGACCAGACCGACATTGACTGCGTGCTGAGCTATAACCAGTACACCCTGCAGAACACCCGGTTTGCGGATGAGACGGTGCCTTACCTGAAAGACAAAGGCATCGGCGCGATGAACGCGGGACCGTTCAGTGCCCGGTTGCTGACAAACGCCCCCCTGCCCGCCTGGCTGAAAGAGCCGGAAGCCGTGAAAGCCGCTGCCCGACAGGCGGCAGAACTCTGCGCGAGCCGGGGCGTTGACATCGCCCAGCTGGCCCTGCAATTTTCGATTGCCCATCCCGACATCACCACGACGGTCGCCGGCAGCGCGAATCCGCAGAACATCCGCAACTGGGCCAAATGGGCTGCGGAACCGATCGACCAGCAACTCCTTGCGGACGTTCAGGCGATTTTTGCCCCGGTGAAGAACATCGGTCACCGGGAAGGTCTGCCGGAAAATAATTGAAGGCTTGGCTTCCTGTGAATGACAGGCCAGGGTCGCGGATGCGCGCGAAGCGGTTCAGTCGCGGAAGCGGAACGGCTCCGGAGCCATGTGGTAGTCGGGGCGCATGCCGATATTGATGAGCAGCCCCAGCGAAATGCAGGTGGAGAGCAGGCTGGAGCCGCCATAGCTCATCAGGGGGAGTGTGATTCCGACAACCGGCATCAGACCGACGGTCATGCCAGCGTTGATAATCGTCTGGGTGGTCAGCAGGGCGATGATACCGACGGCGATCAACCGGCCGAAAGGTTCTCTGGTCGCGGCTGCGACTTGCAGGCCGCGACCGAACAACAGGGCATAGAGTCCCATCGTGAGCACACCGCCGAAGAATCCCCAGCGTTCGGTGACCCAGCAGAAGACGAAGTCGGTCTGACCGGCCGGCAGATGGTAGGCGTCAGGATCATCGAGCGGCTGGCCGCTGACTTCGCTCCCATAAAGTCCGCCCATCGCGATCACCAGTTTGGACTGATGCTGATGGTAGCCGTCGCCTTGCGGTGCGGGCCCGCCGTCGGTCTGGGTCATGAGCGCCGTCACGCGCGACCGCTGTTCGGCATTCATCACGTTCCAGAGCAACGGCAACGAGACGACGCCCAGCAGCGTGACCAGCAACAGATGCCGAAGACGCGCGCCGGCGGCAAACAGCATGGCCATCAGGACCGGAATGAACAGCATGGCAGAACCCAGGTCCGGTTCTTTCAGGATCAGGACGACCGGAATCAGTGTCAGCAGGAACGGCATGACCAGGCCACTCCAGCGCCGGTAATTGTCCCGGACCGACAGATACTGGGCCAGGGAAAAGATGAAGGCCAGTTTGGTCAGTTCCGAGGGTTGCAGATCGAAGAAACCCAGCGGAATCCAGCTGCGGGCTCCGTTGCGAACCGGCATCCAGAAGACGACGACCAGCAGCGGCAGCGTCGCCAGCAGGAGTCCGTGGCTGTACGGCTGCCAGCGCCGATAGGGAAACGTGGCGGTCAAGACCACCAGTGGTCCGCCCAGCAACACCCATGTCATCTGGCGGGGAAACAGGTCTGCTCCCTCCGACATCTGATCGGCCCGCTCGATGCCGGTCAGCCCCAGAATCAGCAACGACAGCCCCGCGACGAGAATCGTCCAGGGAACCGGTGCAGAATAGGCGGCGGTGGACACGAGTCACAACCTTCCGTGGTTGTTCAAGGGCGGGGGAAAGGTTGAAGGTTAAGGGCCAAGGGACAGAGCGGAAACCAGGCCACAGGTTTTCTCTGTCCCTTGGCCTTTAGCCTTCAACCAGCGTCACCCGGCAGCGGGGGTTTGTAATCTCTACACGGGAAACCTGCCAAGATCAGCCGGAGCTTGCAGCGGGAAATCGGCGGTGCCTATGATAGCGACAGCCTGTTCACCTGCAGAACACTATTCACAGGCAGGCTGATGCTTCGTCCTGCAGGTTATTACGGACATCGTCTGCCGGATTTGTCGAGGAACGCCTGGTCTGATGGCTGCTTACACCAAATACGATCCGCGTGTCGACTCCTTGGTCATCGAGACGCGCACGGCCTGGGACTCCGCAGTCGGGGAACTGTCCGACGAAGACCGGGCATGGCTGGCAGCGCAGGTGCATCGGCATCCCGAGCAGGCGGCGAAAATCAGCTACGAACGCATGCATACCGGATTTTCCCGCGAAATTACGGTCACGACGGCAGACGTCACCCGCATTTATCAGGCGTCGCTGGCTACCACCTGACCTGCCCCGGCCAACCGCAACGCAACCTTTCCTTCTCCGGGCAAATCCATGCTGGCCAGGCTGTCGACCTATTCATTGCTGGGAATCGACGCTTTGCCGGTCGAGGTAGAAGTCGACATTTCTCCGGGAGCGATTCCGAAAACGATTCTGGTCGGCCTGGCGGAAGCAGCAGTCCGTGAAAGCGTACATCGCATTGAGCGGGCGCTGGTCAACAGCGGCTACGTCCGGCCGGACGATCGCATCGTCATTAATCTGAGTCCCGCGGATCTGCCCAAAGACGCCGCGTCGATGGACCTGGCGATCGCCATCGGGTTGCTGGTCGCCAGTGGCCAACTCAGTTCCGAAGGGCTGGACAGTTACGGCGTGGCGGGCGAACTGGCCCTGGACGGCAGCCTGCGTCCGGCCAAAGGCACGTTATCCATGGCGCTGGCTGCAAGGGAACGCGGTCAGGCCGGCCTGGTGGTCCCCGTCGTCAACGCCCGGGAAGCGGCGGTCGTCGAGGGTCTGCAAGTGATTCCGGTCGCCTCGCTGACGGAAGCCGTCGGCTTCTTCAGCGGTCAGCTGGAGATTCCCCCGAAAGAGTTTTCGTGGTCCGACGCTGTCGCCGAGTATGGTCGCTATGCGATCGATTACGCCGACGTCAAAGGCCAGGAAAGTGCCAAGCGGGCTGTTACGGTCGCGGCTGCCGGTTCCCATCATCTGTTGATGCTGGGACCGCCGGGTACCGGAAAAACCCTGCTGGCCCAGCGGCTGGCGACGATTCTGCCCGATCTGTCTCCCGAGGAAAGTCTGCAGACCACACGAATTTACAGTGCTGTCGGTCGGCTCGACCCCGGTCAGCCACTGATGCTGCAACGTCCCTTCCGGTCGCCGCACCATACGATCAGCGAAGCGGGACTGGTCGGCGGTGGCAGCATTCCCACTCCGGGAGAAATTTCACTGGCCCATCAGGGCATTTTGTTTCTCGATGAACTGCCGGAGTTCAATCGCCGTACGCTGGAAGTGTTGCGACAGCCGCTGGAAGAAGGCCGGGTCACCATCTCGCGCGCGATGGGTAGTCTGACTTTCCCCGCGAACCTGATGCTGGTGGCAGCGATGAACCCGTGCCCCTGCGGCTTCCGCGGCGATCCCCGCCGACCGTGTCACTGCAATCCCGCATCGATCGAACGGTATCTGGGCAAAATCAGCGGGCCCCTGATCGATCGTATGGACATACATATTGAAGTCCCCGCAGTGCCGTTCCGGGAATTGTCCGATAAATCGAGCGGCACCAGCAGTGAAAGCATGCGCGAGCAAGTTCGGACGGCTCGTGAGATCCAGCGGCGACGGTTCGGGGACAACCGCCTGACCGTGAACGGAAAAATGGCACCGTCCGAGATCCGGCGACATTGCGCCCTCGACACCGATGCCGAGCAGTTACTGAAGCAAGCGATGGAGCAGATGGGGCTATCTGCCCGGGCCCACGACAAGATCCTGCGGATTGCCCGGACGATCGCGGATCTGGATACCGCGGATCGCATCGGCATCGCCCACCTGAGCGAGGCGATCAACTATCGGGCGCTGGATCGAAACTACTGGCAGTGACGCTCGTGGCGATTTTGCTGCCGCGGTATTGCAGAACGGCACTTGCGGCAGGCAGATCGCGGTCGCAACCGGATTGCAAAAGTGCTTCCGGTGTGTTATCTATGCGTCTGTGAAGACAATTTCACGGGATGTTGTCGGTAGAAGGTGTTTGCGATGAGCATTTCGTTGGCCGGGGAGTCGCGACCGGCTCTGGATCGCCGGGATGCGTTTGGCGCATTGCTGTCGCTCGGCTGTATCGCTCATTGCCTGGCTGCTCCCCTGGCACTGCTGCTGGTGCCGGTGCAACTGGCCTTATGGGTCTGGAGTCCTGCTGCACACGCAGTGATTGCCGTGATCAGCGTTGGCCTGGTTCTGGCGGCAGTGCGGCCCTTCGAGCGGACGCAAGTCTCACCGCTGATTCCGTTTCTGGCGACTCTGGGGTGCGGGTTGATCCTGCTGGGCGGCATCTGGCCCTGCTCGGGGTTGTGTGAACTGGAAACCGGGCTTTCGGCTTACGGGCGAATGTCGGTGGTCCAGCTCTTCGCCAGCACATGGACGCCGCTGGGAGCCGGATGCCTGGTGGGGATGCACCTGCTCAATTCCCGCTCACGAAAAATAGCAGTTATTTGAAGATTGCCTCACAGACCGGGATTTCGGATTTCCGTAAGCCGCCTCCACCGCGAGGCGGCTCTTTTTTTGCGCAGCGCGCATTAATCATTCGTGCAAGAACCTGCACTCGTTGACCTTACAGCAATTCATCACCCGTGGGTTGATGGTGAAAGTTTCAGATTGTCACCGGATTTCCCTGCCTCCTCCGGGAGTTCTATCTTCGGAATTTCAGAAGGCGCTTGACGGCTATTATCGGACAGGCCTAAAATCTGGCCTCGATTCCGTCGATAAGTCCTTTCAATTGCTATCTGAAATTTCGATAAAGCGGTCCTGATGCACCTGCGTGACCTGGAACTGTTCTGCGAAGTCGCCAGTCTGCGAAGTTTTTCGCAGGCGGCGAAGGCGCTGGGCGTTTCCCAGCCGGTCGCCAGTGAAACCGTGAAAGCCCTGGAAGATCGCCTGGGCGTCGAACTGATCAATCGTGGCAAGCGGCCGCTGGAACTGACGCCGGCCGGCCGGATCTTCCTTGAAGGTGGTCGCGAGATTCTGGAAGCGTACCGTCGGCTGGAAGATCGCGTGTTGCAGTCGCGTGACAAGGTGGTCGGACCGGTGCGGGTTGCGGCCATTTATTCCGTCGGCCTGCTGCAGATGGACACCTACGTCAAGCAGTTTGAGCATCTGTATCCCGATGCGGCTCTGGAACTGCGGTATGTCCAGCCGGACTGTGTGCTGGATCGCGTGCAGAACGACGAAGCGGACGTCGGGCTGGTGTCCTTCCCGCCCAAGCGGAGTGCGGAACTGGTTTGCATTCCCTGGCAGGAGCAGGAGATTGTCGTCGTCGTCCCGCCGCAACATCGGCTGGCAGCGCGGCAGCGGATGACGACCGCGGAACTCGACGGCGAATCGCTGGTCGCGTTCACTCCGGAACTGCGGATTCGCTCCGAGATGGACCGCTGGCTGAAACAGGCCCGCGTGAATGTCGATGTCGTCCACGAGTTCGACAACATCGAGAACATCAAGCGAGCGGTCGAAGTCGGTTCCGGAATCGCCCTGCTGCCGATACCCACGGTCCGACGGGAACTGGAGATCGGCTCGCTGAAAGCCCTGCATCTGGAAGATGTCCGCTGGGTTCGGCCGCTGGGAATTGTGCATCGCAAACACAAGGACCTGACGACGGCGGTGAAACGATTCCTGGAACTGCTGCACGAACCGCCGGAATCGTTCTTCTACGCGAACCCGTCGGACTCGAAATCGTCTGATTCCAAACCGGTCAGCGTCTCGACGGACGCCCGGACCACCGCCACGGCTGATGTCGCTCCCGCATGAGGCGCGGAGCGGATCGACAGCCGGAGGCCGTAAAGATCGCGAAACGCCAGCGGTGTGCGTTGTTTCTGAAAGCGATCGGTGCGGAGTCCGGCGAGAAATCAATTCCGGAATAAAACAAGACCCACAGGTTTCTGTCACTGATTGTTGTGCGAGATCCCCATGACGAACGAAGCCTTCAAAACCCGCCGACCGGATCTGTTTCACTCCGACGGTCGTCCCAAAGCCCAGGGGATGTACAACCCGGATTACGAGCACGATAGCTGTGGCGTCGGTTTCGTGGCCCATATCAAGGGCGAGCGTTCCTATCAGAACGTCGTCGATGCCCTGCGCATCCTGCGTCACATGACGCACCGGGGTGCCTGCGGCTGTGAACCCAACACCGGTGACGGTGCGGGCATTCTCACTTCGATTCCGCACGAATTCCTGCAGGCATCCGTCAAGAAAGACCTGGGACTGGACCTGCCGGAACCCGGGAAATACGGCGTCGGTCTGGTGTTTCTGCCGACCGATCCGGAAGAGCGGGCTGCCTGCCGTCAGGAAGTGAATCGCCTGATCGCCGCTCAGGGCCAGAAACTGATCGGCTGGCGCAAGGTGCCGACCGCGCCGAAAGAGGCCGACATCGGCCCATCCGCGCTGGCTGCCATGCCGGCGTTCGAGCATCTGTTCGTGGCTTCGGCCGATGGCATCGACCAGGAGCAATTCGAACGACAATTGTTCCTGATCCGCAAGCAGGCCAGCCATGCCATCCGTGAAGGCAGTCTGCCGCAGGCACTGTCGTTCTACGTCTGCTCGCTGTCCACGCGAGTGCTGATTTATAAGGGGATGCTGACCCCCGAACAGGTCGAGAAGTTCTACCTGGACCTGCAGTCGCCGGAATATCTCACGCACCTGGCGATGGTCCACTCGCGGTTCTCCACGAACACCTTCCCGAGCTGGGACCGGGCCCATCCGCAGCGGTACATCGCCCACAACGGCGAAATCAATACCGTACGCGGCAACGGCAACTGGATGTTCGCTCGCCAGGGGATGATGAAGTCCGAACTGTACGGCGACGACCTGCAGAAGCTGTTCCCGCTGGTCGAACCGCACTGCAGTGACTCGGGCAACTTCGACAACGCCCTGGAAATGCTGGTCATGGCCGGGCGCAGCTTGCCCGAAGCCGTGATGATGATGATTCCCGAAGCCTGGCAGAACCACGATTCCATGCCCGAAGACAAGCGGGCGTTTTACGAATATCACTCTGCACTGCAGGAACCGTGGGACGGCCCGGCGTCGGTGTCCTTCACGGACGGTCGTATCATCGGCGCGACCCTGGACCGCAACGGTCTGCGTCCCAGCCGGTATTATGTCACCCACGACGACCGCGTGGTGATGGCCAGCGAAGTCGGGGTGCTGGACATCGAACCGGCCAATGTGAAACTGAAAGGTCGTCTGCAGCCGGGCAAGATGTTCCTGGTCGACTTCGAGCAGGGCCGTCTGATTCCCGATGCGGAACTCAAGAGCGACTACTCCAACCGCCGTCCGTATGGCGAATGGCTGAAGAACCAGCGTCTGCAGTTGAGCGAATTGCCGCAGGTCGAAGCCCCGGAGCGGATGGTCGGTGCCAACTTGCTGCAGCATCTGCAGGCATTCGGTTTCACCACCGAAACGCTGCAGTTTATGCTGGTGCCGATGATCACCACGAAGAAAGATCCGCTGGGATCAATGGGTGATGATACGGCCCTGGCCTGCATGAGCGACCAGCCGCGCCCGCTGTACGATTACTTCAAGCAGCTCTTTGCCCAGGTGACGAACCCCGCTATCGATTCCACGCGGGAAGAAGTCATCATGTCGCTGGAGTGCTACATCGGTCCCGAAGGCAACCTGCTCGAAACCACCGAAGCCCAGTGCCATCGACTGGCAGTGCCGCATCCGATTCTGACCATCGAAGAACTGGCCTCGCTCAAACAGCTCGATTATCGCGGCTGGAAGACGAAGACGATCGACGCGACCTACCCGCGCACCGAAGGTCCGGCAGGCCTCAAACCCGCGCTGGAGCGGATCTGCCAGGAAGCCCGGCAGGCGATTGCTGACGGCTACAGCCTTGTCATTATCTCTGACCGTGCTGCAGGACCAGACCGGCTGCCAATCTCCAGCCTGCTGGCGACCGGAGCAGTGCATCATCACCTCGTCAAGCACGAGGAGCGCACTCGGATCGGTCTCGTTGTGGAAAGCGGCGAAGCCCGCGAGGTGCATCATTTCTGTTGCCTCGTCGGCTACGGCGCGGATGCGATCAATCCGTACCTGGCGTTTGAAGCACTGTGGCAACTGCAGGACGACGGGGAACTGCCGGGCGACTGGACCCACGAGCAGATTACGGCCGCCTATCGCAAGGCGACCAAGCAGGGCATCCTCAAGGTCATGGCCAAGATGGGGATCTCGACCCTCGCCAGCTACAAGGGGGCCCAGATCTTTGAAGCCGTGGGTCTGAACGGCGAAGTGGTGGACCTGTGCTTCCGCGGCACTGCCAGCCGGATCAAGGGCGTCGGCTTCGACATCCTGGGCGAAGAGACATTACGTCGTCACTCGCTCGGCTACCCGGCTCGCGAGGAAAACCGCCTGCCCGTTCTGCCGAACTTCGGTCTGTTCCACTGGCGGGCAACTGGCGAGAAGCACGCCTGGAATCCCCTCACGATTGCCAACATCCAGAAGGCGGCCAGCGACGGCGACAAGACTGCGTATAAGGAATTCTCGCGGCTGATCAACGAACAGGTGGCACGGCAGTGTCATTTGCGGGGTCTGGTCCGCTTCAAGGCAGCGACTCCGGTGCCACTCGATGAAGTCGAGTCGGCGAAGGAGATCGTCAAGCGGTTCTGCACCGGCGCGATGAGCTACGGGTCCATCTCCGCCGAATCGCACGAAGCGATCGCGATCGCGATGAACCGGATGGGCGGCAAGAGCAATACCGGCGAAGGCGGCGAGGATTACAAGCGGTTCGAGCCACTCGCGAACGGGGACTCGAAGCGGTCGGCCATCAAACAGGTGGCCAGCGGCCGGTTCGGCGTCACCAGCTGGTATCTCACCAATGCTGACGAAATCCAGATCAAGATTTCGCAGGGAGCCAAGCCGGGCGAAGGGGGCGAACTGCCGGGTCACAAGGTCGA